>Ga0079224_100006202_pt1 | contig 15812 bp, 14 predicted proteins | sample Stecom2015_FD_80414 | JGI IMG/M metagenome (GOLD analysis project Ga0079224, IMG submission 80414) | Agricultural soil microbial communities from Utah to study Nitrogen management - Steer compost 2015 | ecosystem: Environmental > Terrestrial > Soil > Agricultural land | place: USA: Utah...
GACCGGCGCGACGAGGTGGCCGCCATCCGGGCCGCCGTCCCCTCGATCCGCCACGTCGTGTCCCTCTCGTACCTCGCCGACGGGCTGCCCGACGCCACCCCCTGGGACGAGCTGCTCGCCGACCCGGCACCGCTGACCGCCGCGCCGGTGCCGTTCGACCACCCGCTGTACGTCCTGTTCTCTTCAGGGACGACCGGGCTGCCCAAGCCGATCGTCCACAGCCACGGCGGCATCGCCCTCGAGCACCTCAAGGTCCTCGCCCTCCACCACGACCTCGGCCCCGGCGACCGGTTCTGCTGGTTCTCCACCACCGGGTGGATGATGTGGAACTACCTCGTGTCCGGCCTGCTCGTCGGCGCCACGGTCGTGTGCTTCGACGGGGACCCGGCCCACCCGGACCTGGGCGCGCTGTGGCGCCTGGCCGCCGAGACCGGCACCACCTTCCTCGGCGTGTCCGCGCCGTTCCTCATGGCCTGCCGGAAGGCCGGCGTCCGGCCCGAGCGAGGCGCCCTGCGGGGCGTCGGGTCCACCGGCGCGCCGCTGCCGGCGGCCGGGTTCCGCTGGGTCCACGAGCGCCTCGGCCTGCCGGTGAGCTCGATCAGCGGCGGGACCGACGTGTGCACGGCGTTCGTCGGCGCCGCGCCGCTCGTGCCGGTCCGGGCCGGCGAGATCTCCTGCCGGCACCTGGGCTGCGCGGTGGAGGCGTTCGACCCCGAGGGGCGACCGGTCCCGCCCGGGGTGACCGGGGAGCTGGTCATCACCGCGCCGATGCCGTCGATGCCGGTCGGGTTCTGGGGGGACGACGACGGCAGCCGCTACCGGGCCGCCTACTTCGAGCACTTCCCCGGGGTGTGGCGCCACGGCGACTGGGTCACCTTCACCGAGGACGGGGCGTGCACGATCACCGGCCGCTCCGACGCCACCCTCAACCGCGGCGGGGTGCGGCTCGGCACCGCGGACTTCTACGCCGTCGTCGACGCCCTGCCGGAGGTGGCCGACAGCCTCGTCGTCCACCTCGACGACCGCGACCCCGACGGCACCGGCATGGGCGAGCTCGTGCTGTTCGTGTCGCTGGTCCCCGGCCACGAGCTCGACGACGACCTCCGGGACCGCATCGCCACCACCCTGCGGCGCGAGCTGTCGCCACGGCACGTGCCCGATCGCATCGAGGCGGCGCCGGCCATCCCCCGGACCCTGTCGGGCAAGAAGCTCGAGGTGCCGGTGAAGCGCATCCTCACCGGCACGCCGGCCGACGAGGCCGCCTCCCGGGGCGCCCTCACCGACCCCGACGCCCTGAGCTGGTTCGAGGCCCACCGGCCTCGCTGACCGCTGGCACGGTCAGGCGTTCAGCTGCGACATGAACTGGTCGAGGTCGAAGTAGTCGCGCCAGGCGACGATCTTGCCGTCGACCACCTCGAAGGCCCCCATGACCGGCAGGCTGATCTCCTTGCCGGGGTAGCGGAACACGTCGACCCGTTCGGTCAGGACGGTGCCGCCCTCGGCGGCGATGGCCAGCACCCGGAACTCGATGGCCTCGACCCCCGTCGTGAACGAGGCGAGGGTGGCCCGGATGGCGTCGGTGCCCACCACCGGGTCGAGCGGGATGTTGTGGTAGGTGGCGTCGTCGGCGAAGAACGACAGGACGTGGTCGAGGTCGGGCTCGCCTTCCCCGAAGGCGGCGCAGAGCTCGCGGACGACGTCGATCGGTGCGGTGCTCACGCCCGGGGACCCTACGCCGGCGTCGGGGCGGGCGCCTGCGGCGGCGGGACGGGCCCGGCGAAGCGGGGGGCCAGCGCGGCGGCCGAGCGGGCCCGCCAGCAGCCGGCCCACACCCCGGCCCCGTAGGCGACGTCGTCGGCCAGGCGCAGCGCCACCCACCGGGCCGGGTCGAGGGCCGGACGGGCCTGGCGCCACTCGAGGAGCGGCGGGACCACCGCGGCGGCGACGAGCGGGGGGCGGGACCGGGGCACGAGCGCGCCCACCAGCGCGGCGAGCGGCCACCACGGCCGCCGCAGCGCGTCGGCCACCGCCCGGCCGGCGTGCAGGTGGCCCTTGCCGGCGAGGGCCACGCTGGCCCGCACCGGCTCGTCGAGGCCCTGCAGCTTCGGCACGAGCGCAGCGGTGGTGCCGGCGGCGACGGCCAGCCCGACACGGGGGCGGCCGAGGGCCAGCGCCCCCCACGCCAGCGCGCTCCAGCCCGAGATCCCGAGCGGCGCGCCGGCCCGCCCGTGCCGGACGGCCAGGGGCGAGGTGGACGTGCCGTACCGGAAGCGCTGGCGCAGGGCGGCGGCCAGCGTCGGGCGGCTCGGGTGGCGGGCCTCAACGGCGGGCTCGTAGCGCACCCCGTGGCCGGCGCCGGCCAAGCGCCAGACGAGGTCCACGTCCTCGCCGAGGCGCAGCGCCTCGTCGAAGCCGCCGACGGCCTCGAGCGCGGCGCGCCGCACGAGCACGGCAGCGGTGGGGACGTAGGACACCCGGGCCGCGGGGCGGACCGGCGACGGGAGCGGGCCGAGGTCGAGGGGGAACCGGTGCGCCTCGTAGGCGGCCAGCCAGCCCGGCGCCCGCCCCGCCGACGCCCGGATCCGGGGGGCGACGGCGGCGGTGGCCGCGTCGTCGAGGTGGGCGAGGAGGGCGGGCAGCCAGCCCTCGGGGAGGACCACGTCGGCGTCGACGAACGCCACGACCGGTCGCGTCGTGGCCCGCCAGCCCGTGTTGCGGGCCGCCGCCGGGCCCCGGCTGGCGTCGTGGCGCAGCACCCGCACCCCGTCCGCGCCGTCCCGGGCCACCGGGGTGCGGGACCCGTCGTCGACCACGATCACCTCGCCGACGCCGTCGTCGCCGCCCACCGGCCCGATCGAGGCGAGCGTGGCGGCCAGGCCCTCGGCGTCGTCGCGCACCGGGACGACCACGGCCACGTCGCCGGGCCCGTGCGCCGACGGCGGTGCGGGGCGGGGCACGGCGAGGCCCCCGTCGACGAGGCGGCGGGCCAGGCTGCGGGCCGCGGCCCCCTCGGGCACCGCCCCGCCCGGGGCAGCTAGCCGGTCGAGCCAGCGGCGACCGGCGTCGGTGAAGCGCAGCACCCGCAGCGGGAACCCGCCTACGAGGGTGCGGCCGCCGTCGAACCGGGCGGCGTGGGCGTCGAGCTCGACGGCCCAGCCCGCCGGCAGCGGGTGCCCGGGCCCGCTCACCGGGAGGTGGCGCCGGCGTCGACGGGGACGACGGCGCCGGTGATGCCGCTGGCCGCCTCGCTGCACAGCCAGGCCACCGTGGCGGCCACCTCCGCCGGTCGGAGGGGCCGGCCGAGCAGGTGCTGGTCGGTGAGCTCGTCGGTGCTGGGGAGGTCGTAGACCAGGGCGCTGGCGTCGAGCATCGCCGTGGTGGTGGAGCCGGGGGCCACCGCGTTGGCGGTGATCCCGTGCCGGCCGAGCTCCGCAGCCAGGCTGCGGATCAGGCCGTTCACGCCGTGCTTGGCGGCGACGTAGGCCGACAGGAGCGGCAGCCCCACCGAGCCGCCCATGGAGGACACGGCCACGACGCGCCCGTGGCGGGGCTCGGGGCGGGCGAGCAGCGCGGGGACGGCGGCCCGGGCCAGGCGCCACACGCCCTCCAGGTTCACGCCGATCATCGTCGCCCAGGCGTCGTCGCCGGTCTCCCAGGCCGGGTCGCCGCCCACCACGCACCCGGCGGCGGCGATCGCGGCGTCGAGCCCCCCGAAGCGCTCGACGCCCTGGGCGACGGCGGCGTCGAGCGCGCCCTGGTCGCGGACGTCGGCGACGACGGCGAGGGCCCGGTCCCGGCCGCACGAGTCGGCCACCGCCTCGAGGTCGTCGCGGGTGGCGAGCGGGTAGTGCAGCTGCGGGTCGTCCTCGGCGCGGTCGACGAGGACCAGCGACCAGCCCTCGGCGGCGAGGTGGCGGGCGGTCTCGGCGCCGATGCCCCGGGCCGCGCCGGTGATGACGGCGACTCGCTCGCTCATGGCGCCCACGCTGCCACGGCGGCGACGAGCCGGTCGGCCAGGTCGCCGAGGAGCGCCGCACCCTCCGCAGCCGACGCGCCGGCAGGGTCGCCGAGCACGCCGTTGGGGGCCACGGCGGCCACGCCCTCGGCCTGCAGCCGGGGGAGCAGGTCGCGCAGCGGCGTGGTGTCGCCGGCCTCGGCGGCGTCGAGGTCGACGGCGTGGGGGCGCAGGTGCAGGAGGAGCGAGGTCTCGGTGCGCCCGGCGTGGGCGTCGCCGCCCGGGATCGACGGCGACCACACGAGCAGCCGGCGCCCCTCCGCGGCGGCGGTGGCCTCGGCGGCTCGCAGCGGGGCGAGGTTGCCGCCGTGGCCGGAGACGACGACCACACCGGCGAAGGCGTCGGCGCTGCGGACGAGCTCGACCACCACCCGCTCGAGCGCCTCGGCGCCGATCGACAGCGTGCCCGGGAACCCGGCGTGCTCGCCGGCGGAGCCGTAGGGGAGGGCGGGGGCGACGGCCACGTCCGGGCGCGCCGCGGCGAGCCGGTCGGCGAGGGCGACGGCCACGTCGGTGTCGGTGCCGAGCGGCAGGTGGGGGCCGTGCTGCTCGGTGGAGCCCACCGGGACAGCCAGGATCGTCGACGCGGCCCGCTCGGCCACCGCGGGCCAGGCCGCGTCGGCGAGCCGTCGCACGGGTCGGCTCCTAGTCGGCCCCGAGGGCCCGGACGAAGCCGTCGGGGATGAGGATGTCGTCGCGGGTGAGCTCCTTCACCGAGCCCTTGGCCAGCCCGAGCAGCACGGCGTCGATGCCGCTGCGGAGGATGTCGAGCACGTTCTCCACGCCCGCCTGGCCGTTGGCGGCGAGGCCCCACAGGTAGGCCCGGCCGATCATCGTGGCTCGGGCACCGAGGGCGAGCGCCTTGACGACGTCGCTGCCCCGCCGGATGCCGCTGTCGGTGACGACCTCGATCGAGTCGCCCACGGCGTCGACGATGGCCGGCAGCACCCGGGCCGGGGAGGGGGTGCCGTCGAGGTTGTTGCCGCCGTGGTTCGACACGGAGATGGCGGTGGCGCCGATGTCGACGGCCCGCTTGGCGTCGTCGATGCGCATGATCCCCTTGATCATGAACGGGCCGCCCCACTCCTCCCGGAGCCAGCGCAGGTCGTCCCAGGTGGCCGGCGGGGTCTGCATCCACTCGCCGTAGGCCTGGAAGAACGTGAGCGGCGCCTCGCCGGGGAGGGTCATGTTGGGGACGGTGAGGTCCGGCAACTGCTTGGTGCGGGCCCAGTCGAGCAGCCAGCGGGGGCGGCGGGCGACGGGGAGCGCGTAGCGCAGCACCGCCTCCCGGTCGATCCGCTCGGGGATGAAGGGGCTGCCCCAGTCCCGCCCGTGGGCGAAGGACCAGTCGAGCGTGACGATGAGCCCGGCGGCGCCGGCCTGGCGGGCCCGCTCGAGCCGCGCGGCCATCCGCTCACGGGTGCCGCACCAGTAGATCTGGAAGAAGGTCTGGGGGTTGGCCTCGATGACCTCCTCGATCGACTTGGACGCGAAGGAGGACAGGCCCATCGCCGTGCCCCGGGCGGCCGCGGCGCGAGCCACGGCCACCTCGCCCTCGGGGTGCACGGCCTGCACGCCGGTGGGGGAGATCATCACCGGGAACGAGATCGGCTGGCCCATCACCGAGGTGGACTGGTCCCGCTCGGCCGGCTTGTCGGCCACGAGCGGGGCGAAGCCGAGCTCGGCGTAGGCGGAGAGGTTCTCCTCGATGGTCTGGCCGCGCTCGGAGCCGGCGATCAGCGCCCCGTAGACGGGGGCGGGGAGGCGCTTCTTGGCGCGGCGCTGGGCCTCGGCGACGGTCTCGAACCAGGCGTTCGCCATCAGGGTGCTCCTGCGGGGGTGGGGTGTTGGGCGGAGAGGTCGAGCCCGGCCAGGGGGCTCTCGTCGCAGCTGCGATCGGGTCGGGTGCGGATCGTGACCGACGTGCGCTGCGGCTTGGAGCGGTCGACCGACGGACGGGGCGGCTCGACGCCCTGCGCCGCCACGGCAGCCAGCGCGGCCTCGCCGTGGCCCTTCACGCACTCGGGGTCGGGGCCGTCGAGGGGCAGGCCGGTGAAGAACTTGGCCGCCATGCACCCGCCCCGGCAGGCGTCCCAGGCCGAGCAGGACTCGCAGGCCCCACCCGACTGCGGCCGGCGCAGGTCGAGGAACAGGTCCGACGTGCGCCAGACGGCGGCGAAGCCGCCCGGGTCGCGCACGTTGCCGGCCAGGAACTCGTCGTGGATCGTGAACGGGCAGGCGTACACGTCGCCCACCGGGTCGATCAGGCAGACGACCCGGCCGGCGCCGCACAGGTTGAGGCCCGGGAGCGGGTCGCCGTAGGCGGCGAGGTGGAAGAACGAGTCCCCGGTGAGGACGTCCTCGCCGTGGCGCAGCAGCCACTCGTAGATGTGGCGCTGCTGGTCGGCGGTGGGGTGCAGCTCGTCCCACACGTCGGCGCCGCGGCCCGAGGGGCGGAGCCGGGTGAGGCGCAGCTGGGCGCCGTAGCGGTCGGCGATCGCCTTCAGCTCGTCGAGCTGGTGGGCGTTGGTGCGGGTGCAGACCACCGACACCTTGAAGCCGGCGAAGCCAGCGGCAGCCAGGTGCTCCATCGCCTGGATGGCGGTGGCGAAGGTGCCCTCCCCGCGCACGGCGTCGTTGACCTCGGGGGTGGCGCCGTCGAGCGAGATCTGCACGTCCACGTAGTCGCTGGCGGCGAGGCGGGCGGCCGCCTCGGGGGTGATGCGGCTCCCGTTGGTGGAGAACTTCACGCCCACCCGCCGCTCGGCCGCGTGGTCGAGCAGCTCCCAGAAGTCGGGCCGGATCGTGGGCTCGCCGCCGCCGATGTTCACGTAGAACACCTGCATCTCGGCCAGCTCGTCGATGACCGCCTTGGCCTCCGCGGTGGTGAGCTCGCGCGGGTCGCGCCGCCCCGAGCTCGACAGGCAGTGCTCGCAGGCCAGGTTGCAGGCGTAGGTGAGCTCCCACGTGATGCAGATCGGTGCGTCGAGGCCCTCGGCGAAGTGGTCGACGAGGGCGACGGGCTGGGTGGTGGCGCTCACGCGGCGGCCTCCTGGAGCATCCCGGTGTCGAGCAGGCGGGCCAGCGCGGCTTCGAAGGCCCGCAGCGACCCGGGCTCCACCCCGACCTGCTCGCAGGCGGCGCGGGGCGTGCCGGCGTCGGGGAGCGCCTGCACCACGGCGAGCAGCCGCGGGTCCTTGAGGAAGGACAGGCGGCGGGTGCCGAAGTGGTAGAGCAGGGCGCCGAAGCGCTCGGGGCGCACCGACACCTGGGCCGGCAGCTCGAGGCGCCGGTCGAGCACCGAGGTGGGCTCGGTCATCGGATCAGGGGCGGGTCAGGCGATCAGTAGACGCCGCACATGCCGTCGATGGACACGTCCTCGACGAGCAGGTCCGCCTCGAGGAGCTCGTCGGTCTCCTCGACGGCCTCGTCGGTGGTGGGGGCGTCGGTGGTGATGACATCAGCCATGGTCCGGCTCCTCGTCTACGTTCCCGGTGGTGGTCGCCAGAGACTATCGGCACCGAGTGCCAAAGCAAGTCGAGGGCGCGGGTGGGGGCTGAGCGGCGGGCCCGGACCCGCACCGGGCGACCGCAGGCGACCACGCACCGCGAGCTCGAGATGGTGGCGCTCGAGCTGTTCAGCCGACACGGCTTCGACGAGGTGTCGGTGGCCGACATCGCCGCCGCCGCCGGCATCTCGCGCCGCACGTTCTTCCGCTACTACGGCTCGAAGAACGACGCCGTGTGGGGCGAGTTCGACCGGCTCCTCGCCGGCATGGAGGCGCGCCTGGCCGACGCGCCCGAGGGACCGCTGCTCGAGGTGATCACCGACGCCATCGTGGAGTTCAACTCGTTCCCGCCGGAGGCGGTGACCGCCCACCGGCTGCGGATGTCGCTCATCCTGCACACCCCGGCCCTGCAGGCCCACAGCGCGCTCCGCTACGCGGACTGGCGGGCCGTCGTCGCTCGCTTCGCCGCCCGGGTGCTCCACGAGCCCGAGGACGGGTTCGGCCCCCAGCTCGTGGCCCACGTCGCGCTGGCCGCCGCCCTGACCGCCTACGAGCAGTGGCTGGCCCACGAGGGGCGGGACCTGGCCGACCTCCTGCGGGAGGCGTTCGGCCGGCTCCGGCTCGACCTCTGACGGGCCGCGCGCCGGAGGCCAGACTGGGCGGGCACCTGACCGCTCGGTCAAGTGCTAGAACCAGCCCACCACGTCGATCGAGGGGAGACACATGCCTACGACCACGCGCGCCGCAGTGCTCTGGGAAGTCGGAGGAGACTGGCAGATCGAGGAGGTCGAGCTCGACGACCCCAAGGAGGGCGACGTCCTCGTCAAGATGGCGGTGGCCGGCATGTGCCACTCCGACGAGCACGCCGTCACCGGCGACCTGCCGATGCAGCTGCCGGTGATCGGCGGCCACGAGGGCGCCGGCATCGTCGAGGCCGTCGGTCCGGGCGTCACCACCGTCCAGCCCGGCGACCACGTCTCGATGTCGTTCATCCCGAGCTGCGGCCGCTGCAAGTACTGCTCCACCGGCCGCCAGTACATCTGCAACGAGGGCGCCAAGCTCTTCGACATCGGGATGATGAGCGACGGCCGCAACGCCCACCACTGCAAGGGGCAGCCGATCGGTCGCTACGCCCAGCTCGGCACGTTCTCCGAGCACATCCTCGTGAGCGAGAACTCCCTCGTGAAGGTCGAGCCGGACATCCCGATGCACGCCGTCGCCCTCGTGTCCTGCGGCGTGGCCACCGGCTTCGGCGCCGCCACCGAGCGGGCCGGCACCAAGCCGGGTGAGACCGTCGCCGTCGTCGGCATCGGCGGCATCGGCATCAACGCCGTCCAGGGCGCCCGGGCCGCCGGCGCCAAGCGGGTCATCGCCATCGACCCGGTCGAGTTCAAGCGGGAGATGGCGATGGAGATGGGTGCCACCCACGCCTTCTCCTCGATCGAGGAGGCGGCGCTGGCCGTGCCCGACCTCACCTGGGGCGACATGTGCGACCGCGTGGTCCTCACCGCCGGCGTCGTCGAGGGTGACATGATCGAGCCCGCGCTCGGCCTCACCGCCAAGGGCGGCACGCTGGTCGTGACCGGCCTGGCCCCGATGCTGAAGACCGACGTCCAGATGAACCTCTTCCTCCTCGCCATGATGAACAAGGAGGTCAAGGGCACGATCTTCGGCTCCACCAACCCGCGGGCCCAGATCCCGAACCTGCTGTCGATGTACCGCGAGGGCACCCTCAAGCTCGACGAGCTGGTGACCAAGCGGTACAAGCTCGAGGAGATCAACCAGGGCTACGCCGACATGCGGGACGGCAAGAACATCCGCGGCGTCATCGACTTCGGCCTGTGACCCGCGTGCCCGCCCGGGGCCGATGAGGACCCGGTACGGACCGGACCTGCTGCGGCGCCTCACCACCGAGGTGGTGGGGCGCCGCCGCGAGGTGGAGGCGGTGGTCGCCGCGCTGGCGGCCGGCCGCCACCTCCTCCTCGAGGGCCCGCCGGGCACGGGGAAGTCCACGCTGCTGCGGGCCGTCGCCGCCGCCACCGGGGCGGGGTACGAGTTCGTGGAGGGCAACGCCGAGCTCACGCCGGCCCGCCTCGTCGGCTCCTTCGACCCGGCCGCCGCCCTGAGCGAGGGCTACGTGGCCGACGCCTTCCTCGACGGGCCGCTCCTCACCGCGATGCGGGAGGGGTCGCTGCTCTACGTCGAGGAGATCAACCGGATCCCCGAGGAGACGCTCAACGTCCTCATCACCGTGATGAGCGAGGGGGAGCTCAACGTCCCTCGCCTCGGGCGGGTGGTGGCGGCGGAGGGGTTCCGGCTCGTGGCCGCCATGAACCCCTTCGACGCGGTCGGCACGGCCCGCATCGCCTCCGCCGTCTACGACCGCTGCTCCCGGCTGGCGATGGGCTACCAGAGCGCCCCCGAGGAGGAGCGCATCGTGGCCCGCGCCGCTCCGGACGCGGCCGCCGCGCTCGGCGAGGCCGGGGTGGCGGCGGCGGTGGCCACCGTGCGCGACACCCGCACCCACCCCGACGTGCGCACCGGGTCCTCGGTGCGGGGCGCGATCGACCTCGTGCTGCTCGCCCACGAGCTCGCCGCGCTGCGGGAGGCGTCGCCGCTGGCTGCCGACGTGACCCTCGACGCCGCCCAGCTCGCCCTGTCCGGGCGGATCCGGCTCCGGGAGGGCCTCGGACGCAGCCCCGAGGACGTCGTGGCGGAGCTGTGGGAGCGGCACCTCGCCGCGCTGGCCCCTGGCGCGCCGGCGGCCGCCGAGCCCGACGGTCGCCCCGGCGGGGACGACCCGGGAAAAGGCTGACCCCGCCGCCGGGAGCGGGGCGAGGCGACGCCGACGAGGTCCTCGAGGGCGACGCCGCCCGCGACGCCGTCGAGCAGGCCGGCCGCCGCACCACCTCCCGGCGCGACCTCAGCCGCCACGAGCGCTTCGATCAGGTGTCTCCGGAGGTCGGGGTGCTCGACGAGGGCGCCTTCGACGACCTCATGGAGGAGGACCCGGACGAGGCGCTGTCGCTCCTGGCCGACCTGAGCGGCGCCACCGACGAGCGGCTGCGGGCCCTGGCCCACCGCCTTGCCGCCCGGGTCCTCGTCGACGTGGCCCGCCCGCCCGACCCCGACAGCCGTCGGGGCGTGGGGCGCCTCCGCCGTGGGCGCCTCGACGCCGACGGCGGCGACGTGGACCTCGATGCGTCCCTCGACGCGCTCGTCGCCGCCCGCCGGGCGGGGAGGCCGGTGGCGGGGGAGGACCTCGTGGTCGGCGCCTGGCGTCGACCCGACACCGCGGTGTGCCTGCTCGTCGACCGGTCCGGGTCCATGCACGGCCGCCGCCTGGCCACCGCGGCCGTCACCGCCGCCGCCGTCGCCCTCCGCGCCGGGCACCACTGCTCGATCGTCGCCTTCTCCCGCAACGCGATCGTCCTCGCCTCGCCCGACGAGCCCCGTCCCGCCGGCGACATCGTGGTCGACCTCTGCCGCCTCCGCGGCTTCGGCACCACCGATCTCGGCCTGGCCCTGCGGGTGGCGTCCCATCAGCTGGCCCGCACCCGCGCGTCGCGCCGGCTGGCCATCGTCCTGTCCGACTGCCGCACCACCACCGGCGGCGACCCCCTCGACGACGCGCGGGCGCTGGAGGAGCTCGTCGTCCTGGCCCCCGGCGACGACACCGCCGACGCCGAGGCCTTCGCCACCGCCGCCGGCGCCCGCTGGACCCCCCTCCACGCCCCGTCCCAGGCCCCCGAAGCCCTCGACCTCCTCCTGCGCGGCCCGAGGCAATAGGTCCCGTCCTCCCGGGGACGAGGCAATGCGTCCCGCATACGGGTCCTATTGCCTCGTCCCCGCCGTCGCGGGACGCATTGCCTCGGGTCAGGGGGTGGTGACGGCGGCGAGGGGGAGGTGGCGGTGGGCGGCGAGGCGGGCGGCCTGGTCCTCGACGGCGGCGCGGCGGGCCTTGGGCCAGCGGCCCCAGGGCTCGACGGTCACCGTCAGGCGACCGCCCTTGGTCTGGGCCCGCCAGGTGCCGACGACCTCGCCGTCCTCGACGACGGCGCCGGGGCGGCCCAGCACCCGCCAGAGGTCGTTGCGGCGGGCCTCGTCGGGGACGAGCAGCTCGCGGTCGCGCAGCTGCAGGTACGGGTCGTAGGGGCCGAGGAGCCGCAGCGCGCCGGTCGGTGCGGCGGCCCGGACGGCGTCGAGGTCCTCGGCGAGGACGTGGCGGGGCTCGGCCCGGGGCCCCGGGTCCTCGCCGGCGACGGCCACCTCGACCACGTCCCGGGGCCAGCGGGCGGCGACGTCCTTCGCCGTCGACTCGAGCGCGGCGACGACGTCGCGGCGACGCAGGCCCGGGGCGAAGCGCAGGTGGTTGCGCACGACGTCGAAGCGGGGCTCGGCCTCGGTCCCCAGGCGGCGCAGCAGGTTGGGGCGCAGGCCCGGGATCCGGCGCAGCACCGGCGGCGAGGTGCCGGCCTCCAGCTCGAGGCCGGCCTGGAGGGCGGCCAGCCGGAACGGCTGCTCGTACAGGTGGGTGGCCTGGCACGGCCGGCACCACCGCAGGTACGGCTCGTCGACCCGGGCGGTGAGCTGGGTGGACAGCTCGCCCTTCACGGTGGGCCGGCGGACGATGTCCCGCTGGTGCTCGGCCACGGTGGCCAGCGCCTCGAGCACGGGGATGCCCGCCGCCCGCAGCGGCTTGGACGCGTCGAACACCCGCTTCGCCGCGTCGGCCTCCGAGAGCGCCGCGGTGGCCACGGCCACCGCGGCGAGGTCGCTCCGGCGGTAGGCGTGCGGCGCCCCCCGCAGCGTCCAGGCGTAGGCGAGGTCGTCCTCGTCGGCGGGGGCCGCGCCCCGCACCTCGAGCGCCCAGGGCGCGCCGTCGGGGCCGGTGTCCTGCACGCCGAGGTCGAGCAGGGCCGGCTCGGCGGGGCCGAGCTCGCGAGGGGCGCGGTGCAGGTCCTGGCGCTGGAACCGCGCCAGGAGCAGCTGGCGTCGATCGACGGTCTCCATCGCCCCCCAGCCTGCACCCCCGGACCTGACAGGTTCCGTCAGGGTCCGGGGCCTCCCGAGATGGGCCCTAACCTCCGAGGCGTGACCGGACCGGACGACCCGGCTGACCGGACGCGGTCGGCGCCCTGGGCGGCGCCGGCCGACGACGTCGTGGCCGAGCTCGGCACCGACGTCGTCACCGGGCTGAGCCGCGAGGCGGCGGCGCGGCGGTTGGCCGAGGTGGGCCCCAACGTCCTCGACGAGGCAGCGCCGGTGCCGCGGTGGCGCAAGCTGCTCGCCCAGCTGAGGGACCCGCTCATCTACCTCCTCCTCGGGGCGGTGGTCGTGAGCCTGCTGGCCTGGCTGGCTGACGGCGCCGAGGGCGTCCCCTGGGAGGTGCTCGTCATCCTCGGCATCGTCGTGGCCAACGCCGTGCTCGGGTACGTGCAGGAGGCCCGCGCCGAGCAGGCGGTGGCCGCGCTGCAGCGGATGGCGGCGGCCACCGCCACCGTGGTGCGCGACGGCGACGAGGTGGAGGTCCCCGCCGAGGAGGTGGTGCCCGGCGACGTGCTGGTCCTGGCCGAGGGCGACGCCGTCAGCGCCGACGCCCGGCTCGTCGAGGCGGCCGCCCTCGCCGTGGCCGAGGCCTCCCTGACCGGGGAGAGCGCACCGGTCGACAAGGGCACCGCCCCGGTCGCCGATGACGCCGCGCTCGGCGACCGCTCGTCGATGGTGTTCTCCGGCACCGCCGTCGTCCGCGGCCACGCCCGGGCCGTCGTCACCGCCACCGGCATGCAGACCGAGATGGGCCACGTCGCCCGGCTCCTCGGCCGCACCGAGGAGGAGGCCACGCCGCTCCAGCGCGAGGTGGACCACGTGGGGCGCACGCTCGGCGTGGCGGTGGTGGTGATCGCCGTCGTCGTGGTGGCCGCCATCCTCGCCACCTCCGAGGTCCGCGCGGCCCGCGACCTCGTCGACGTCCTCCTCGTCGGCGTGTCGCTCGCCGTGGCCGCCGTCCCCGAGGGGCTGCCGGCGGTCCTGTCGGTCGTGCTCGCGCTCGGCGTGCAGCGGATGGCCCGCCGCAACGCCATCGTGAAGCGCCTGTCGTCGGTCGAGACGCTGGGGTCGGCGTCGGTGATCTGCTCCGACAAGACCGGCACGCTGACCCGCAACGAGATGACCGTCGAGCGGGTCGTCACCCCCACCGGCGTGGCGCGGCTCACCGGTCGGGGCTACGAGCCGGTGGGGGAGCTGCTGGCCGAGGGCGACCTCGAGCTCGACGCGGCCCAGCGCGACGCCGCGGCGGCGGTGCTCGTCGGCGGGAGCCTCTGCAGTGACGCCGTGCTGCGCCGGGACGGCGACGGCTGGGTGACCCTCGGCGACCCGACCGAGATCGCGCTCGTGGTAGGCGCGGCCAAGCTCGGTCCGACCGAGCGGTGGGAGTGCCGCTTCCACCGGGTGGCCGAGGTGCCGTTCACCTCCGAGCGCAAGCTGATGTCGGTGGTGGTGCACGACGGGGACCGCCCCGACGTGCTCCACCTCATCAGCAAGGGGGCGCCGGACGTCCTCCTGCGCCGCTGCACCCACGAGCGGGTGGCGGGGGAGGACCGACCGCTGACCGACGAGCGCCGCCGGGAGATCCTGCGCGACGTCGACGCCCTCGCCGACCGGGCGCTGCGCCCGCTGGCCGTCGCCCACCGCACCATCCCGGCCGACGAGCGGCCACGGGAGGACGTGGCGCCCGAGGAGGTGGAGCGAGACCTCGTCCACCTCGGGCTCGTCGGGATCATCGACCCGCCCCGCGAGGAGGCGGCCGTCGCCGTGGCCCAGGCGCAGGCGGCGGGCATCCGGGTGCTCATGATCACCGGCGACCACCCCCGCACCGGCGCCCGGATCGCGGCTGACCTCGGCATCGCCGGGCCCGACGCCCGGGCCGTCACCGGCCCCGAGCTGTCGGCCATGGACGACGACGAGCTGCGCGCCGTCACCCGGGAGGCCGCCGTCTACGCCCGGGTGTCGCCCGAGCACAAGCTGCGGATCGTCGACGCCCTGCAGGCCGACGGGAACGTCGTGGCGATGACCGGCGACGGGGTGAACGACGCCCCCGCCCTCAAGTCGGCCGACATCGGGGTGGCCATGGGGATCACCGGCACCGACGTGACGAAGGAGGCCGGCGACATGATCCTCGCCGACGACGACTTCGCCACCATCGTCGCCGCGGTGCGGGAGGGCCGGGCGATCTTCGCCAACATCCGCACGTTCCTGCGGTTCCTGCTGTCGTCGAACATCGGCGAGGTGCTCACGATGCTCCTCGGCGTCGTGGGCGCCGGGCTCCTGGGCCTCGACGCGGCGTCCGACGTGGTCGCCGTGCCCCTGCTGGCCACGCAGATCCTCTGGATCAACCTGCTCACCGACACCGGTCCAGCGCTGGCCATCGGGCTCGACCCGCCGCTCGACGACGTCATGGCCCGCCCGCCCCGCCGGCTCACCGACCGGGTGATCAACCGCACGATGTGGGTGGGGATCGTCTGGGTCGGCGCCGTCATGGCGCTGGTCACGCTCCTCGCGCTCGACCTCCGGCTCCCGGGCGGGCTCATCGAGGGCCACGGGTCGCTCACCGAGGCCCGCACGATGGCGTTCACCACCCTCGTCCTCGCGCAGCTCTTCAACGTCCTCAACGCCCGCTCCGACGAGACCTCGGCGCTGCGCGGCCTGTTCCGCAACCGCCTGCTGTGGGCGGCGATCGCGCTGTCGGCGGGGCTGCAGGTCCTCGTCGTCGAGCTGCCCGCGCTCAACGAGGCGTTCGACACCACCCCCCTCGGGGCCGGCGACTGGCTCGTGTGCATCGGCCTGGCCAGCGTCGTCCTCTGGGCCGACGAGGCGAAGAAGCTGCTCACCCGCCTTCGCCGCCGCTGATGCCGGCCCCGGGCGCGCACCGGCCGGCGCACGGGCGCCGGCCGGGCGTCAGCTGAACGGTCGAGCGGCGCTCAGGGGGCGTCGACGAAGCGCAGGTAGGGCTTGCGCTCCTCGACGTTCTGGAACCGCTGCTTGACCTCTTCGGTGGACAGGGTCGGCGAGGCGATCACCCGGTCACCGGGGTTCCAGTCCACCGGCGTGGCGATGGGGTTGGCGTCGGTGGCCTGGAGGGCGTCGAGGACCCGCAGGATCTCGGTGAAGTTCCGGCCGACCGACTTCGGGTAGGTGAGGATGAGGCGGAACATGTTGCTCGGGTCGATGATGAACACCGAGCGGACCGTCGAGGTGTCGCCCGCACCCGGGGGGAGCATGTCGTAGGGC
>Ga0079224_100006203_pt1 | contig 15812 bp, 12 predicted proteins | sample Stecom2015_FD_80414 | JGI IMG/M metagenome (GOLD analysis project Ga0079224, IMG submission 80414) | Agricultural soil microbial communities from Utah to study Nitrogen management - Steer compost 2015 | ecosystem: Environmental > Terrestrial > Soil > Agricultural land | place: USA: Utah...
CCCCCACCCGCCGAAACTGATCCGGTCTTCAACCAGTCCCGCCGCCAGGGGATGAACGGCGACCCGTGTGGTCCGACTTCCGCCGGCCGCTGCCCGACCGCCCCCGGGCCCGCCGCGGACCGGCGGCGCACGCCCCGCCCCACACCGCCGCGCGGCCGGAGAACAGCGTCCCGAACACCCGAACCGAGAAAGGCCGACAATGGCGTTCGACGGATTCACCAGCGAGGCGTTCGACTGCTACGCACGCCTCGCCGAGGACAACTCGAAAGAGAACTGGAAGAAAATCAGAGGGATCTACGAAGAGCAGGTGCGCAATCCCGTGACCGGACTCGCGGCGGAACTCTCCGCGGAATTCGGGGAGATCACGGTATTGCGCCCGCAGCGGGACTCGCGCTTTTCCAACGACAAGTCGCCGTACAAGCTCTACCAGGGGGCTTTCGTCGACCTCGAACCGTGTGTCGGCTTCTGGGTGCAACTGGACGCGGACGGCGTGTACGCCTCCGGACGCTTCTACCCGTGGTCCCCGGAGCAGGTGAAGCGCTATCGGGCGGCGGTCGACGACGCCCGGGCGGGCGGCGCGCTCGCCGGCCTGGTCGCCGACCTGGAGGCGGCGGGACTGACCGTGGGCGGGGACCGCCTCAGGACCCGGCCGCGCGGGGTCCCCGCCGACCACCCCCGCCTCTCCCTGCTGCGTCACCGCAGCCTCGACATCGGCCTGCGGTTCCCCCCGGACGACCCGCGGCTGGGCGGCCCCGAGGCGGTCCCGGCGGTCGCCTCCGTGTGGCGGCGGGTGCGTCCCGTCCTCGACTGGGTGTCCGCCCACGTCCGTCCGTCGGCCTGAGTCCGCGCCGCCCCGCTCACACGGCCGCCGGGCGGGCCAGCGACGGCTTCGGCGTCCGCGAGGCGGGGCCGCGTATCAGGACCGCGGCCAACTGTTCGGTGCGCTCCGCGGGCGCCACGTCCAGATCGTCGCGGAGCCTGCGCCGGCACTGCTCGTACCAGTCCCGGACCCGGCCGATCTCGCCGAGCTCGCCGTGCATCATCATGAGCACCCGGTAGGTGTCCTCGTGGCAGGGGTCGAGGTCGAGGATGCGCCGGCACCAGTGCATGGCCTCGGGCCAGTCCTCGCGCTCCAGGGCGTCGGCGCGCAGGGTCGTCATGGCCCGCAGCGCGATGCCCCTGGTCCACTGGCGCTGCTCGTCGATCCAGTCGCCGTCCTCTCCGGCGAGGAAGTCGCCGGTGTACAGTTCGGCGGCCCGCCGGAACCGCTCGAGGGCGACGGCGTGGTCCTTGGCCGCCCAGGCCCGGCGCCCCTCCTCGAAGGCCCGCTCGAACTCCTCCAGGTCGATCGAGGCGCTGTCGATCCACAGCAGGTAGCCGTGGTCCCGGTAGTACAGGACCGGCCCGCCCTCGACCTCGTGCGCGCCGATCACCCGCCGCACCGCGTGGACGGCGACCTTCAGCGAGCTCGACCCGCGGTTGGTGGACTCCGGCCACAGCACCTGGTGCAGTCGGTCCCGGTGCACCGTCCTGCCCCGGTTGATCAGCAGGTACTGGAAGAGCGCCCGGGCCTTGCCCGCACGCCAGTGCTCGACCGGCCTCCCGGCGATCTCCAGTCGGAAGGGCCCCAGGCAGTGGGCCACCACGGCGGTCTCCGTGACCAGAGGCATCGGTGTTCCCCCTTTCGCGTGCCCGGACCCGGTCCGCGAAGAGACCGGTCCGATTCCACTGGAAACGACGCTACGGACCCGTAGCGGCATTTCTCAAGGAAACAGGCGCAAGGTGTAAGCGGCACTACGACCAAAGTCGTAGTCGCATTCCCGTTATGCGGCATATGAGCGGCGCCCCGGTCGTCGAATGATGAATACGTCGCCTTTTCCGATCCCTTCTGGAGATGAAATGAGCATTCACGTCCAGGAAACCGGCCTCTGGAGCCGCACCACCGTCGTCCCCGACCAGCGGTCCCTCCGTCTTGCCTGGTCAGAGGCCCGTCCTGCGGTCCAGGGAATTTTCCAGCTGCGGTTGCTGAGCGGAATACTCATCGGCGCGGGCGGTCTCACCGCGGTCGACTGGACGATCGCCGTGGCGACCGCGCTCTCCTGGCTGCTGGTGACCTGGTCGATCTACCTGATCAACGGAGTGGCCGACCAGGCGGAGGACGTTTCCAACGGTTCCCGCCGCCCTATTGCCCGAGGTGAACTGGATGCCGCGACGGCGCGGCGGCTGGCGATCGTGCTGGGCGTGTGCGGGCTGGTCGCGGCGGCCTCGGTGTCCGGCCTGCTGCTGGCTCTGGCGTGGCTGCTGCTGGCGGTCGGGTGGGCCTACTCGACGGGGCCGCGTCCGTTGCAGCGCACCATCGCGGGCGTGCAGCTCTGCGTGATCAGCGGGGGCCTGTTCACCTACCTGGCGGGGGCGCACGCGGCGGACGCCTCGCTGACCCCGACGCTGCTGGTGTTCGCGGCGGCGATGTCGGCGTGGATGGGGGTGGGTGGTCTGGCCAAGGACCTGTCCGACGTGGTGGGCGACCGCAGGGCGGGCCGGCGGACGCTTCCCGTGCTGCGGGGTGAGCGGACGGCGCGCGCGGCGGTCACGGTCGCCGCCTCGGCCGTCGCGGCCGGGTTCCTCGCGGGCGCGCTGGCCTTCGCCCCGGTCCTGCTCGCCGCCGCGGCCGCGACGCTCGCCGGCGCGACCGCGCTGGGCGTGGCGGCGCTCGGGCCGTGGTCCCGCGCGGGTCTGGCCACGCCGCGGCTGCCCTACCGGATCTTCATGGTCACCCAGTACTCGGTGCACGCCCTGGCGCTCGCCGTACTGCTGCTCTCCTGAGCCCCGGAACCGGGGGACGTTTTCGACGGCGGCGGGAAAGGTCCCGCCGCCGTCGAAAACGTCCACGGTCCACGGCTCCGCCGAAGGCCCCGGCGGAGCCGCGCCGTGCCGCACCGCCCGTCGTGCGGGACCCACCGGTGCCCTCGCACGGAAGCGGCGCCGCGCGTCCCGGGACGCGCGGCGCCGCTTCCGTGTCCGCGCCGCTACTCCTCCTCGCTCATGGCGACGAGCAGCTCGGCGGTGGCGACCGCCTCGGCTCCCCCCTCGGGGATCGCGGCGACCGCCGCGGCCAGGTCGGCGACGACCGGGTTGTCGAAGACCGTCCGCAGCGGCACCTCGACCCCCAGGGTCTCGCGCAGCGCGAACGCCAGCCGCGCGCCGCTGAGCGAGTCGCCGCCCAGCCGCAGGAAGTTCGCGGACGGCTCCACCACCTCCCCGCCGAGGATGTCGCCCATCAGCGCGCACACCACCGACTCCAGCGGGGTCGCCGGGGTCCTCGCCGGGGCGGGCTCCGGTTCCTCGCGCGTGGCGGCGGGCACCGCCCCCGAGGCCAGCGCACGGCGGTCCACCTTGCCGTTGCGGGTCAGCGGCAGCGCCTCCAGCACCTCCACCGACGCGGGGACCATGTAGGAGGGCAGCACCTCGCGCAGGCCGGCGCGCAGCCGCCGCGGGTCGAGTCCGGCCTCGCCCACCACGTAGGCGCGCAGCCGCCGCATCCCCCGCTCGCTGGCCGGGGCCACCACGACGGCCGCCGTCACCCCGGGCTGCTCGCGCAGCGCGGCCTCGATCTCCCCCAGTTCGATCCGGTAGCCCTGGATCTTCACCTGGTGGTCCTCGCGCCCCAGGATCTCGATGTTGCCGTCGGACCGGTACCGTCCCAGGTCGCCGGTGAGGTAGGCGCGCTCCCCCGTCTCCGGCAGCGTCACGAAGCGCGCGGCGGTGTGGGCGGGGTCGGCGAGGTAGCCACGGGCCAGCCCGACGTCGCTGACCACCGCCATCTGCCCGTGCGCCCACACCGGGCGCCTGCGCAGCTCCTCGTCCACGATGAGGTAGCGCTGGTTGCTGATCGGCTTGCCGTAGGGGATGCTCGTCCAGGCCGGGTCGACGTCACCGATCCGGTAGAACACCGACCAGCAGATCGTCTCGCTGGGGCCTCCGGAGCCGACCACGGACACGTCGGGAGCCTGGGCGCGCAGCCGGTCGGGCAGGGTCAGCGGGATCCAGTCGCCCGACAGCACCGCGAGCCGCAGCGACGCCAGCGGCCGGTCGTCGCGGATCTCCGCCTGCCCCACGACGGTCTCCATGATCGCGGGCACCGAGTTCCACAGCGTCACCCCCTCCGCCCGGACCCGTTCGGTCCACTCGTCGGGGCGGGCCCGCTCGAAGGGGTCGGGCAGGACCACGGTGCCGCCCGCCGCGAGGACGCCGAACACGTCGTAGATCGAGGCGTCGAAGTGCAGTCCGGAGATCCCGAAGATCCGGTCGCGCTCCCCCACACCGAAGCGGCTGTTGACGTCGGTGATGAGGTTGACGACGCCGCGGTGGTCGACCATGACGCCCTTGGGGTCGCCGGTCGACCCCGACGTCCAGATGACGTAGGCCAGGTCGGTCTGGCGCTGCACCGACGGCAGCGGCGAGTCGTCGCCGGCCTCGAAGTCCCGGTCGACCGCGTGCACGGTGACCCCGTCGGGCCAGTCCAGTTCGGCGGCCAGCGCGGACTGGGTGAGGACGTGGCGGACCTCCCCGCGCCGCAGCAGGCGGGCCAGCCGCTGTGCCGGGACCCCGGCGTCCACCGGCAGGTAGGCCGCGCCCGAAGTGAGGATCCCGTAGACGGCGGCGTACTGCTCCCAGCCCTTCTCCATGACCACGCCGACGAGCTGGCCGGGGCGCACGCCCGCCCCGCGCAGGAAACGGCCGATGCGGTTGGCGTAGGAGGCCAGTTCGCCGTAGCTGAGGCGGCGTCTCCCGTCGACGACCGCCTCGGCGTGGGGACGTTCGGCGGCACGGCGGGCCACGATCTCGTGCAGCAGGTCGCCGGGGACCTCGGCGTCGGTGTCGTTGACCGCGTCGACGAGGGCGCGGTCGGCGTCGGGCAGCGTCGCCGGGCGGTGCTCCCGCCATGCGGCCTCGTCGTCGGCGAGCCGGTCCACCAGCGCGGTGAACGCGGCGAACGCCGCGTCGAGCAGCCCGCTCGGGAAGGCGTCGGCGGCGGCCTCCCAGCGCAGCCGCAGTCCGTCGGCGGTGGTGTCGTAGGCGCAGGCGAGCCGTACCCGGCCGGTCGCGGAGGCGTCCGGGCCGACCAGGAACGGGCGCTCCACCTCGGCGGGTGCCGGTTCGACGGTGTCGAGCGCGGCGTGCAGCGCGCCGGCCCGGTCCGCGAAGGAGAGGCCGGCGGAGGGGATCTCCACGAACCCTCCGGGGCCGTCCGCGATCCGGCAGGCGAGGCTGAACTCGGGCCCCTTCGCCCACAGGCGCAGGGTGTCGGCGAACACCGCCGCCACGAGGGCGTCGGTCCCCACGCCGCTTCGTGCGGCCCGCTCCCGCAGCAGCCGCCAGCGCCGGGCGTCGATGTCGTGAACGCGTGTCCCTCCCGGGTCGGTGCCGCCCGGCAGGTCGGGGGGCGGGGACAGCGGCGAGCGGACCAGGCTCTCGTCAACAGCGGTCATGGGGTACCTCCATCGGTTCCGTCGGCGCCGCGCAACGTAATCCGAGGGGGTTACGCACCAGTTAGCGGCCTCGTCACCGCGGCAGCGGCCCCGCGGCAACAGGGAGCCGCGGGGCGCACGCGTCGTAACTGGACGATAACTGCTCCTCCCTAGGCTCGCGGCACGCTCGGCTCCGGCAGACCGGCGTCGCCGGAGTGCGCGGCTTCCCGACGGTGGGCGCAGACCCGACAAGTCCCCTGCACAGGAAGAGACACCACTCATGACACTTGGGAGACACGCCGACTTCAACCGGCTCTGGGCCGGTCAGACGGCGAGCAACTTCGGTGACAAGATCTCCGTTCTGGCGTTGCCCACCATCGCGGTCGTCGTTCTGGGGGGTGGGGCGTTCGAGGTCGGTCTCCTCGGCGCCCTGCGGTTCGTCCCCTTCTTCGTGTTCGCGCCGATCGTGGGCATCGTCGCCGACCGCTTCCCGCGCCGCAGCATCATGATCGCCGCGGACGTCGGCCGCCTGCTCGCGCTGGCGTCCATCCCCGTGGCCTTCATGTTCGACGGGCTGACGATCGCCCAGCTCTACGTCGTCGCCGGGGCCACCGGGATCCTGACGACGTTCTTCGAGATCTCCTACCAGTCGTACCTGCCGAGCCTCATCGGCCGGGAGAACCTGGTGGAGGGCAACACCAAGCTCCAGGTGAGCCGGAGCCTCGCCGAGGTGGCGGGCGCCGGGATCGGCGGCGCCCTCATGCAGTTCTTCGGCGCGGCCCGCGCGATCGCCCTCGACGCGGTGACCTACGTGGTCTCCCTGGTGTGCCTGCTGACCATCAAGCACCGCGAGGACCGGGAGGAGCTGCGGGCGAACCACGCCAACGCGCTGGAGGACATGAAGGAGGGCTTCCGCACCCTGTTCGGCACCTCGACGCTGCGCGGCCTGTTCTTCTCCAGCAGCATCGTGAACCTCGGCGCGGCGATGGGCGACGCCCTGCTGCTGGTGTACGCCTACACGGTGCTGGGCCTGAGCCCCGGCCAGGTCGGCATCGCCGCCGCGGTGGGCGCCGCCTTCGTCATCGTCGGTGCGATCCTGTCGTCGAAGGTGGTCGAGGTCTTCACCCTGGGCCGCACCCTGGTCCTCACCGCCGTGGTGCTGGGCGCGGGCTACGCGCTGCTGCCCTACGCGGGGGTGGCGCTCGCGTTCGCCGGGCTCATCATCATCCAGGCGGTCATCGGCTTCGTCAGCCCGATGTACGACATCCACGTGCTGACCCTGGTGCAGAACGTCACCCCGAACAAGCTGATGGGCCGGGTGAGCGGCACGGCGCTGGCCGCCGTGTACGGCGCGCTGGGCCTGGGCTACTCGATCGGCGGCACGGTCGGCGAGTTCGCGGGCCTCACCACGGGTCTGCTGCTGGCGGGCGCGGTCGCGGCACTGGGCGGACTGACCCTGCTGGCCAGCCCGGTCGCGGCGATGCGCGCGCACCCGGCGCAGGCCGAGGACGAGACGGACGAGGAGGAGCCGCGCGAGGGCGGGGAGGCGCTGGTCCCCGGCAGCAGAGCCACCGAGTAGTCCGAGAGGCCGAGGGGCCCGGGCGGGCGCGTCGACGCGCCCGCCCGGGCCCCTCGGCGTACGGGTCATCCGGTGAGGAAGCGGACGACGTCGGCGGCCTCGGCGTCGGCGGCCTCACGCAGCGGCTCGGGCAGCTCCTCGAAGGGGCTGACCTCCACCGCTGCCCCGGTGCGCCGCCACGTCCCGGCCGCGTGGCCGTCCACGACGACGGTGGGGCGGATCTGTCCCCCGCCCGGCCACACCGCCCGTTCGCGCCCCGGCGGCACGGACAGCGTCCGGTCGCGCCAGCCGACCAGGTAGTTGTCGTAGGCGGGCAGCAGCCGCAGGTCGCCGGGGCCGTCGGGGGCGGCCGCCGCGATCTCGTCGGCGCGTTCGGCGGGCAGCGCGCACGGTTTTCCGGCGACGGTGACCTCGACGGTGTCGAGGGTCCGCCACGCGGCCCGGGCGACCGCGGCGGGCAGTCCCGACCAGTGGGCGAAGTCGGCGGCGGACGCCGGGGCGTAGGCGGCGAGGTAGCGGCCGGCCAGGCGGGCCGCCGCCTCCTCCGGTTCCCACCCCGGGTCGGTGCCGGGCAGCCAGTCGTCCAGGGCGACGTAGGCGGGTTCGCCGCCGCGGGCCGGTCCCTGGCAGATCCGCCCGGCCAGCGCGTTGCGCCGGATCAGGTGGAACGCGGCCTGCCCGGTGGCGGGCACCCCGATGCCGGTGAGGCGTTCGGTCAGTTCGGCGCGGGTGAGCGGGCTCTCCGCGACCGCTTCGAGGATGAGGGCGTCGGCGCGGGCCAGCAGGGCGTCGTCGAGTCCGAGTTCGGTGTAGCGGCGGCGGCCGGCCGCGAGGAAGACCGGCCCGAGCAGGGCGAGCAGCCACCGCACGTCGGCGGCGGGGACGAGGTGCAGGGTGCCGCGCATGAACCATCCGCGCACGATCGTGCGGTCGGTCTCGACGGCGCGGGTGACGTCGCCGAGGCGGGCGCCGGCGGTGCGGGCGCGCAGGCCCAGCGCGGCGGCGGTGGCGTCCTGCGCCTGCACCGCGAAGACCCGGTCGAGCGCCCGCACGGGGTCGCGGTCGCGTGCTCGGTAAAGGCCCTGGGCGGTGGCGCGCAGGCGGCGGACGGCGTCGGTGGTGAGGGTCGGCATCGGTGTCCTCGGGTCGAAGGGTCAGCGGTCGGGGATGAGTCCGGCGATGACCGCGACGGCGCGGGTGACGTCGCGGCGGGTGACTCCGGCGTGCAGGACCGCGCGGATCGGGCCCTCTCCGCCTCGCATGGCGAGGGCGACTCCGGCGTCGTGGGCGCGCGCGACGAGTTCGGCGTGCTTGATCCGGCCGTCGGGAACGGTGAAGAAGACGATGTTGGTGCGCTGCGGGGTGTGCAGGGCCACGCCGGGGATCGCGGCGAGGCCCTCGGCGAGGAGGCGGGCGTGCTCGTGGTCCTCGGCGATCCGGGACGGCATCTCGGTGAGCGCGACGATCCCGGCGGCGGCGAGTGTTCCGGCCTGCCGCATCTGTCCGCCGAGCATCCGGCGGACGTCACGGGCGGCGGCGACGAACTCGGTGCTTCCGGCGAGGAGGGAGCCGACGGGCGCGCACAGTCCCTTGGACAGGCAGATCTGCACGGAGTGGGCGTGGCCGGCGAGAGCGGCGACGGGGACGCCCAGGGCGACGGCGGCGTGGAACAGACGAGCGCCGTCGAGGTGGACGGGGATGCCGTGCGCGTCGGCGACCGCGCGGACCTCGGCCAGGTGGTCGGGGGGCAGCACGGCGCCGCCGCGCAGGCCGTGCGTGTTCTCCAGGCAGATCAACCGGGGCCGTTCGGCCGCGCACGCGGCGGCGAGGTCCGGCAGCGGGAGCCGTCCGGCCGTGTCGGTGGGCAGGGGCAGGTAGCGCAGTCCACCGCAGACCGCGAACCCGTCGGACTCGAACCGGTGGACATCGCTGTCGTCGCCGACCACCACCGCGGCCCCGCGGGGGGCGTGGGTCATGGCGGCGGCCAGGTTGGCCATGGTGCCGCTGGGCATGAGGCAGGCGTCGTCGTGTCCGAGGGTGTCGGCGGCGAGCCGTTCCAGGGCGCGGACGGTGGGGTCCTCGCCGTATCCGTCGTCGCCGACGGGCGCCTCGGCCATGGCCCGGCGCATCCGTTCGGTGGGTTGGGTGAACGAGTCGCTGCGCAGTTCGATCATGGGAGCCCTCCGCTGGCTGGTGCGCCCGGCAGCGTCGCACACGGCGGTTATCCCATGCGTGGCGACACCGGGGGCGCACCCGCGGCGCGGGTGCGCCCCCGGTGGACCTGCGCGCTCAGCGCTCGCGGACCAGCAGCGGCTGGCTGACCTCGCCCAGGTGGCCGTCGGGGTCGCACAGGGTGGCGTGGGAGACGCCGAGCCCGTCGGTGGACAGGTGGGACCGGCAGGCCAGGTGCACCCACTCGGCTTCGGGGAAGCGGGCCAGGGTGACGGTGATGGACGGCGGGATGAACAGCCACTCCGTCATCGGCAGGACGGCGGACAGGCCGTTGGCGGAGTCCGCGACGACCAGCGTGCGGTCCAGGCCGGTGGGCTTCTCCCCGGCGATGAGGGGGATGCGGACCCGGGTCCACACCTCCGCCGCTCCGGAGATGTCGTGGCCGCCGCGGGTGAACCGCCACTCGATCGCCTCGCCGTAGCCCCAGCCGGTCAGGTCGGGCCCCTGTTCGGTCTCGGGCAGGGCGGGCGGCTCGATCCGCTCCCCGGTGGACGGGGGCGTCGGTCCGGTCGCGATCGTCCAGGCGCGCGCGACCACCGCCGGACGGTCGTCGAAGACCATCCGCGCCTCGGACAGGGCGATCCGCTTACCCGGCCGGAGCTGGACCACCTCGACGCGGAAGGGGCGGCGCGGGATGGCGCCGAGGAAGTCCGCCGAGATCCGGGCCAGCCGCATGCCGGGGCCGGCGGCGGCGTCGAGGAGGTGTCCCAGCAGCGCCGTGGGCGGGCCGCCGTGCTGGGCGGTGGGGTCCCAGGGGCTCTCGGTGGCGCGGGTCGGCTCGTAGCGGTCGTCGCCGAGGGGCAGGTAGAAGGCTTCCGCCGGTTCACTCATGGCTCAGTCCTCGCGGGGGGCGGTGCGGTCGGGACGGTGGGGGGACGACACCCAGAGATTACCGAATCTGATTCGGTTTCGGCTGGGGTGGCGTCACCGGAGCCGTCCGACGGCCCCGCCGAGGTCAGGCCAGCGCCTCCCGGGTCTCCCCGGCGATCTGGAGGTCCTCGCGGGCGGTGACCACGAACACCCGCACCCGGGAGCCCTCGGCGGTCAGCTCCGCGTCCGGCACCGCGGCCCGGTCGGCCGCCTCGTCCACGCGGACGCCCAGGAAGCCGAGCCCGGCCGCCGCCCCCGACCGCACCACGGGCTGGTGCTCGCCCACGCCCCCGGTGAACACCAGGGTGTCCAGGCCGTCCAGGGCCGCGGCCATCGCGGCGACCTTGCCGCGCAGCCGGTACAGGTACACGTCCACGGCCAGCCGCGCCTCGGCGTCGCCCGCCTCGGCGCGCTCCACCACCTCCCGCATGTCGGCGGTGCCCGCCAGTCCGGCCAGGCCGCTGCGGTGGGTGAGACCGTGGTCCAGCTCCTCGTAGGTGAGCCGCCCCTCCCGCAGCAGCCACAGCACCAGGCCGGGGTCCACGTCCCCCGCGCGGGTGGCCATCACCAGGCCCTCCAACGGGGTGAACCCCATGGTGGTGGCCACGCAGCGCCCGTCGCGCACCGCCGCCAGCGACGCGCCCGCGCCCAGGTGGGCGGTGACCACCCGGCCCGGGTCGCCGCCCACCAGTTCGGCGGCGCGGCGGGCCGCGTACGCGTGCGACAGCCCGTGGAACCCGTAGCGGCGCAGCGTGAACCGCTTCCGCCACGGGGCGGGCAGCGCGTACGTGGCCGCCGCCTCCGGCAGGGTGCTGTGGAACGTGGTGTCGAAGCACGCCACCTGCGGCACCTCGGGCAGCAGGTCGCGGAGCACGTCGACCGCGGCCAGCGCCTGCGGCTGGTGCAGCGGCGCCAGCTCCGTCAGCGACCGCAGCGTCCGGCGCACCCGGTCGTCGATGCGCACCGCCGACCGGTAGGCCGTGCCGCCGTGCACCACCCGGTGCCCCACCGCGTCGCAGGGGCCGAGGGAGCGCAGCGCCCGGACCACCTCGTCGGCGGGCAGGCGGCCGTCGACGACGTCGAGGTCGTACCGGTCCAGCAGCGTGTCGTCGGCGTCCAGCAGCCGGAGTCTGACGCTGGTGGACCCGGTGTTGACCACGAGGACCCGCATCAGTGCTCCCACACCCAGTCGCGGATGTCGGGCGCGTCCTCGCCGTACTCGCGGGTGTACGCGCGGCAGCGCAGCCGCTCGTCCCGCATGTGCTGGCGCAGCCCCGCCGCGCGCACGCCCAGCCCCGGCACCCGGTCGATCACGTCCATCACCAGGTGGAAGCGGTCCAGGTCGTTGAGCATCACCATGTCGAACGGCGTCGTGGTGGTGCCCTCCTCCTTGTAGCCGCGCACGTGCAGGTTGGCGTGCCCGGCGCGGCGGTAGGTGAGCCGGTGGATCAGCCACGGATAGCCGTGGAACGCGAAGACGACCGGCCTGTCGCGGGTGAACAGGGTGTCGTACTCGCGGTCGGTCATGGCGTGCGGGTGCTCGCCCTCGTTGCTCAACCGCATCAGGTCCACCACGTTGACCACGCGTACCCGCAGCTCCGGCAGGTGGCGGCGGAGCAGGTCGGCGGCGGCCAGCGTCTCCAGGGTGGGCACGTCCCCGGCGCAGGCCAGCACCACGTCGGGGGCCGCGCCGTCCTCGGAGCCCGCCCACTCCCACAGGCCCGCCCCCCGCGCGCAGTGCGCGGCCGCCGCGTCCATCGGCAGGTAGTTGAGCTGCGGCTGCTTGCCCGCGACGACCACGTTGACGTAGTTCCGCGAGCGCAGGCAGTGGTCCACGGTGGACAGCAGGGTGTTGCTGTCCGGCGGCAGGTACACCCGGACGATCTCCGGCTTCTTGTTGACCACGTGGTCGATGAAACCGGGGTCCTGGTGGCTGAACCCGTTGTGGTCCTGCCGCCACACGTGCGAGCTGAGCAGGTAGTTCAACGAGGCCACCGGACGCCGCCACGGCAGGTCGCGGGAGACCTTCAACCACTTGGCGTGCTGGTTGAACATCGAGTCGACGATGTGGATGAACGCCTCGTAGGAGTTGAACAGGCCGTGCCGCCCGGTCAGCAGGTAGCCCTCCAGCCAGCCCTGGCACAGCTGCTCGTTGAGGACCTCCATGACCCGCCCGTCGGGGGAGAGCTGCCGGTCGACGGGCAGGCGGCCGGTGCTCCAGGCCCGGTCGGTGGCCTCGAAGACCGCGTCGAGCCGGTTGGACCGGGTCTCGTCGGGGCCCATGATCCGGAAGTTGTGCGGGTTGGCGGCGACGACGTCGCGCAGGAAACCGCCCAGCACCCGCGTGGCCTCCGCCTTCTCCACCCCGGGGCGGGCCACCTGCACGGCGTGGTCGCGGAGGTCCGGCAGGAGGAGGTCGCGCAGCAGCAGGCCGCCGTTGGCGTGCGGGCTGCCGCTGATGCGGCGTTCGGGGCGCGGCACCACGGCGGTGGTCCCGGGACGGGGCGCGCCGTGGTCGTCGAACAGCTCCTCGGGCCGGTAGCCGCGCAGCCACTCCTCCAGTCGGCGCAGGTGCTCGGGGTTCTCCCGGGTGGCGGCGAGCGGCACCTGGTGGGATCGCCAGGTGCCCTCCACCGGCTGCCCGTCCACCGTCCGGGGGCCGGTCCAGCCCTTGGGGGTGCGCAGGACGATCATGGGCCAGCGCACGTTCTCGACACTGCTGCCGCCGTGCCGGGCGCGGAACCGGATCGTGTCGATGCGTTCCAGGCAGGAGGCGAGGGCCCCGGCCATCGACCGGTGCACGGTGTCCGGGTCGTCGCCCGCGACCACGCGCGGTTCGTAGCCGTGGCCGCGCAGCTGGGCGAGCAGGTCCTCCTCGGGGATGCGCGCCGGTACGGTCGGTCCGGCGATCTTGTAGCCGTTGAGGTGCAGGATCGGCAGGACCGCGCCGTCGCGCACCGGGTTGAGGAAGCGGACCGACTGCCAGCTCCCGGACAGCGCCCCGGTCTCGGCCTCGCCGTCGCCGACGACGGCGGCGACCACCAGGTCGGGGTTGTCGAAGGCCGCGCCGAAGGCGTGGGCGAGCGCGTAGCCGAGTTCGCCGCCCTCGTGGATGGAGCCGGGCGTCTCCGGGGCGGCGTGGCTGGGGACGCCGCCGGGGAAGGAGAACTGGCGGAACAGGCGGCGCATGCCCTCGGCGTCCCGGCCGACGTCGGGGTAGACCTCGGAGTAGACGCCGTCCAGCCATGCCGTGGCGACGGCCGCGGGCCCGCCGTGCCCGGGGCCGACGATCCACATCAGTTCGGTGTCGCGGCGGCGGACCTGGTGGTTGAGGTGCGCGTAGACGAAGGTGAGGCCGGGCGTGGTGCCCCAGTGGCCGAGCAGCCGCGGCTTGATGTGCCCGGGGGCGAGCGGTTCGCGCAGCAGCGGGTTGTCCAGCAGGTAGATCTGGCCGACGGACAGGTAGTTCGCGGCCCGCCAGTACCGGTCGATCTCGTGGAGTTCGGCGGCGGTGAGGTTCTGGCGGGGAACCGACTCGGTCGCGGTCATACGGCTTCCCTCGGATCGGTGGACATCACCTCGTTCACTACCGCCGCCCCGGTGTTCTATGCGGTTCCGGCTCCCCGCACGGGACCCGCCGCACCACGGAAAACGGGATGCGCGCGGCGGGGGTGCTGCGCGACAGTCTCCCCATGGACAACGACGATCTGGTTCCGGTCGCCCGTCCCACGGTCGAGGAACTGGCCCGTGACCCGCTTCCGCTGCGCGGCCGCGTCGCCCTGGTCACCGGGGTGAGCCGGCGCGAGGGCATCGGGTACGCGGTGGCGCGGCGGCTCGCGGCCTACGGGGCGAGCGTGTTCTGCCACCACTACCGGCCGCACGATGAGGAGCAGCCGTGGGGCGGCGACGACGTGGCCGCGGTGCTCGCGGGGGTGCGCCGGGCGCTGGCCGCTCCCGGCGCGCGGGTGGCCGACCTCTCGGCGGACCTGGCCGAGGTGGACGCGCCGCGCCGGGTGGTGGCCGCGGCGGCCGCCGAGTTCGGGCACGTGGACATCCTCGTGGCCAACCACGCGCGCAGCGGCGGCGACGGCCGCCTGTCCGAGGTGGACGCGGCGATGCTGGACGCGCACTGGGCCGTGAACACCCGTTCCGCGCTGCTGCTGGCCAAGGAGTTCGCCGCCCGGCACGACGGCCGCGCGGGCGGCCGGGTGGTCTTCCTGACCTCCGGCCAGGTGCGTGGTCCGATGCCCGATGAGATCTGCTACGCCGCCGCCAAGGGCGCGCTGGCCGCGATCACGCCGAGCGTCGCCGCCGGACTGTCCCGGAGCGGCATCACCGTGAACACGGTCAACCCCGGGCCGGTGCAGACCGGCTACCTCACCGGGGAGCTGCTGGACCGGCTGCGGCCGATGCTGCCGTTCGGCCGCTGCGGGTTCCCCGACGACCCGGCGCGGCTCATCGCGTGGCTGGCCACCGACGAGGCGCGGTGGATCACCGGTCAGGTCATCAGCAGTGAGGGAGGTTTCACCTACTGACGTCGCCGTCCGCGGCGGGAGGGGGGCCGTGACCTCCCGGGGCCCCTTCCCGGTGAGGATCACCGTGAGCGATCCTTGACAAGTCGCCCCCGAGTGGCGAATGCTCACCAAACGTCCGCTTTCCCTCCCGCACGGAGCGTAGTCTTGAACGAATTCCTCCTCGTCCTGGCGGGTGGCGCCGTCAGTCTGGTGACCAGCGCCACCGTCACCTGGTTGCAGGGGCGCTACGCCCGCAGGGCGGAGACGCGGTCGGCGTCACGCACCGCCACCCGGCAACTGACCAGTCTGCTCATCGCGCAGCGCGACGCCCCCGAGGGCACTCCGTCGACCACCGCGCTCGCCGAGGCCGAACTGCTCGCGGCGACCATCACCGCACGCCGCCCCCGCGAGGCCGTGCAGGAGGTGATCCGCCTGCTCCGCGAGTGCGACCTGCCGGAGTTGGAGCAGCTCAGCGGGGTGCCCGCCGCGCGGGCCCGGCAGATCCTGTGCGACCACGGGCTGGCGGTCCTCGGCGCGCACCTGCGCGGCGACCGGCTGCCGCAGGCGCCCGAGACCGTCCGCAGTATGCGCAGCGTCGAGAACGAGGCGTTGAACATCCGCGCGGGCGTCGTCTCCTCGGCTCCCCGGCCCGCGGAGGACACCAACGGCTTCCTGCCCCCCGAGCCCGCCGAGGAGCCGCCGGCCGCGGACACCGCCGAGGTCCCCACCCGGAAGGTGCGCAGCCGACCGCGCAGCACCCGCAAGAGCACCGCCAAGGACACCAAGGACTCCGACCCGCTGGACTGAGCCGGCGCGGCCCGTCGGCTCCGCCGGCCGGCCGTCCCACCGGCCCCTCCGCTGTTTCACAGCCCGCCGTCACGGGAAACCGGGGAGACGGCGGACCAGGGAGGCGGTCATGGGCGAGACGGTGGGCACCGAAGTGGAACGGTCGTTCCCCGGGGGGGTTCCTGCGGCTTCCGTTCCGGGGCAGAACGTGGCGGCGGACGCTGTACGCGGTGGTCTCCCCGCTGGGCCGGGTGCCCCGGATGTCGCACGCCGACGCCCACCGTGCGGTGCGTGCGGCCCGCGCGGCCGCCGACGGCTGGGCACGGCGCTCTGCCGGGCAGCGGGCACGGGTCCTGCACCGGG
>Ga0079224_100006204_pt1 | contig 15811 bp, 12 predicted proteins | sample Stecom2015_FD_80414 | JGI IMG/M metagenome (GOLD analysis project Ga0079224, IMG submission 80414) | Agricultural soil microbial communities from Utah to study Nitrogen management - Steer compost 2015 | ecosystem: Environmental > Terrestrial > Soil > Agricultural land | place: USA: Utah...
ACCACCGGCACTTATGACAACGAGCAGCGTCGACTTTTTGCGGGTGAGGCGCTGCGGCGCTTGAATCGGGCTGAAAACTGGGCGGGTGGCTTCTACGAAATCTACAACCTCAGGGGATCGGCCCACATGGTGCTGGGCAACTATCGGGAGGCATTGGAAAATTACCGCATAGCCGCCAGCAATATTCCTGGCCCTGAAGTTTATACGAATCTGGCAGCGGCTCACATTGCCCGAAACGAGCTGGAGCCGGCTCGCAATTATCTGGAACTTGCGCTGGCGTACAATCCTCACTATCAGAAAGCGCGGCAGGCACGAGAGTTTCTTGACTCAGGACACTGAGCTGTGCGAATCGGAATTGACTTGCGGCCGGCTCAGAAGAAGAATTCTCGACGGCGAGGAGTAGGAAAATATACTCAGCAACTGGTTCAAGCACTGTTGGACGCAAGTGCCGGGCATGATTTTCTGCTCTATACACTTAAAGGCTGCGCCATTGATTTAAAAGGGAAGTTCCAGTCCCGGCCGATCTTTTATCTGCATCGAGCCGCAAGACTGAACTGGGTTATCGATTGGTTCTTGTTGTCTCACTACCTGAACGTCGATCGTCTCGATCTATTTCATTATACGGATGCGCTGTCGTTGCCTCCCCGGAAGCGGTGCAGGACCGTAGTGACGGTTTACGACCTCATTCCACTCGTCTTCAGAGAAGAAACGGTACAGAATGTCCCGCGCGATTTTCTCTGGGCGCTTGAGCGTGCCTATGACAGATTGCACATAGCCGACAGCATCGTGACGATTTCCAGCTTTTCGGCTCATGATATTGCCAATCGTCTGGAAATAGATCGAGAGCTGTTGCAGGTTATTTACCCGGGCGCCAACCCACTTCTCAACCCTTTTGAGGCTTCACTGGCCCGACAACTGGTGGCTGAGCGATACGGAATCAGGCTCCCATTTCTCTTTTACGTTGGCGGTACTGATTTTCGAAAGAATTTGCTGCGCCTGGTCGATTTTTTTGCCCATATCTGTAAGCAGGGCTTTGCTGGGGATCTCGTTCTGGCCGGCGAGACTTTTCAGTTCTCGATCCCTGAAGTTCTAAGACTGAAGCGCCGGATTGGCCGGAATGATCTCGAAGATCGGGTAAAGTTTCCGGGATACGTGCCCGATGAGCATCTATCCTGGTTTTATTCCGGGGCAGTGTGTTTTATCTTCCCTTCACTGTATGAAGGATTCGGGTTACCACTATTGGAAGCAATGAAATGTGGGGCGCCGGCTTTGGTAAGCCGTGCATCCTGTCTTCCTGAAATTGGCGGTGACGCAGCCTTGTATTTTGATCCAGAGGATGTCGCTTCGATGGTGAGTACATTCCTCGAATTCTATGAGTCCCCTCGTCTGGCTGAAGAAATGAAGAGCAGGGGGATGGCACGTGCCAGACGATTTTCGTGGGAGAAGGCAGCCGCACAAACCCATCAGCTCTACAAGAGGCTGATCAAGGGGCAAGCTTCGGCCCATCGAAAGTGACGGAAGCGTCGGTTTTCAGGAACGCGTTTCTCGCAGCGTCTCGTTAGCCCGACAGGCGATATCTTTACTTTTTCTCGAAGGCTGTTCCGGCTGCACGCAGCCAGGAAGAGCTCGCATTTTGCGACTCAGGCAAGAGCACAGGTGAGCGCACAGAGAAAAACATGATTAGCGCACCGGACAGGACAAGCTTATGGAAAAGCGGTTAACCGGGGACTATACCGAATCGCATGGGCCCAGGGTCGGAATCGATTGCCGATCGCTGGCCAATGGTCCCTCGGGTGTCGCAACTTACGTTGGTAACCTTCGAAGATGGATACCCGACCTTGACTGTGTATTTGGTCGGTTTCCGGCCAATAACTTCCTCTGGAACAACGTCAGGATTCCGCTTACTTATTTGACCAGGAGCTGGGATCTGTTTCACGCTCCTTCTTATACCTGTCCTCTGGTCAGTTTATGCCCGGTGATCCTTTCCGTTCACGATGTCGCTTACCTGGTACGTCAGGAATGGTATCCCTACCGGCTTGATTGGTTCCGCTTGCGCTATTACAAGAGTTCGATTCGAGTGGCCGAGCGAATCATTGTGCCTTCGGAATTTTCAAAACGTGAAGTTTTGAGAATTTTTCCAGAACTGGAAGGCCGCGTCGTCCATATTCCCCTGGGTGTCTCCTCCGATTTTTTTCCTGACCCGGAAGGAGCAAAAGCCGTCAGACGGCAGTTCGGTTTGCCCGACCAGTATCTTCTTCACGTTGGAGACATTCATGGACGGAGAAATCTGGACCTTATATCTCGGGCAGCGAAAGCGCTTGACATCCCCCTGGTACTAGTCGGGCGCATCCAAAAAGGAGGGGAGCCTTACAGTGATTGGCCGTTGAGATTCTCGGTCATCAGTCTGGAGGAACTGCGCGGCATTTATTCCGGTGCGCAGGCACTTGTCTATGCTTCCGTTTACGAAGGATTCGGTCTTCCGCTCCTCGAATCGATGGCATGTGGCACCCCGGTTGTAGCGGTCGGCCGAGCCAGCATTCCCGAAGTTTGTGGAGATGCCGCCATTCTCGTTGAACCTGAAAGTGAGGCTTTGGTCGAGGCAGTACGAATCGTCATCACGGAGCAGGAAGAATGGTCGAAAAGAGGGCTTTCACGGGCTCAAAGGTTCAGCTGGCAAAAGGTTGCCGATCGCACACGAGAACTCTACCAGGAGGTGCATAGAGCCAACCGGCGTAGTTGATACTAGACTTCACAAACCGTTCCAGGGTGCAGATTCGGCCTGCGGCCAGGGTCGGGGGGACGGTGTTGCCGGGTGATATTGATGCCGCATTAATGGCCGACCAGGCGAGTTCGTAAGAGCCGCGCGGCATAGAGCAGCTTGATTCCACTGAAAACCAGCCACTGCTGCAGGCGGTTCTGTTGACCTGCAAAATGCTTTCGATAGAAGATCTCCATCGATTTGTAGAAGTGGTAATCGCTGACTCCTCTTGCACGTGCTGAACTTTTCCCTTTGTAGTGCACGACCCGGGCGTGAGGATAGTAGAAGATTTTCCAGCCTTTGAGGAAGGCTCGGTAACAAAAATCGAGATCTTCTCCGTAAAGAAAAAAATCCTCGTCCATCCCTTGGATGTCATCCAAGACTTCGCGCCGGAACATCAGGAATGATCCGGAGACTGCTTCCACCTCGTGAATTTGATCGGAATTTTCATAGGTCATGTTGTAAGCAGAGACTCTCCGGCTACGCGGGAAGAGGCGGCTGAGTCCGGACAATCGGAAAAAAGCCGAGGAGGGGTGAGGAATCCTCCGCCGGCATGCGGGCTGCAACGAGCCATCCGGGTTTTCGACTCGGCAACCAACGATGCCTGCTGTTGAGCGTGACGCGAGAAATTCGAGTGTTTGGTCAATTGCTGATTCCTCAATTACACAATCTGGATTCAGGAAAAGATAATAGCTGGCTGGGAAGGCACGGATGCCTTGATTGCAAGCGGCAGCAAAACCTACGTTTCGGGAGTTGAGAATAAACTGAACTCGATCCGACAGTCTCTCCAGTCGTGAAAAGTCTTGCTGGTCAGAAGCGTTGTCGATGACCGCAATCCGGTAGTCATCAGCACGAGTCTCCTTCAGAATGCTCTTCAGGCATCGTTCAAGGTAATCGGTTGAGTTGTAGTTGACAATAATGATCGTGAGGCGATTCACGGAGCAGTCCTCTTTTTCCACCGGTATCTGAACCAGTTGCGGTCGAGGGCGCGCCGGAAGTCGTGCCACGCGACCTGCCGTTCTGCCTGTATTTTCCGCCGCTTGGAGAATACCTTTCTGCTGTTTCGCAGGAAATCGACTTTCGCCTGCAGGAAGCTTTTGCCCCTGCCTAAGCGGCTGAAATAGATCAGGCAGAGCAGATTGAAAAGGATCCGTTCCGGCAGATACAGAAGAAGCAGTAGCCCGGGCATGTTCTTCCAGAAGACGTACTCTGAATTTCGGTGGCCGTAGAAGACATATTGATGACTGAAGGTCCCAATATTTAGATTGACTTTGTGGCGTACGACGGCCTCCGGGACGTAGAGGCAGCGAAAGCCGAGCAAGCGCGCTCTCATGTTAAGGTCGGCATCTTCATAGATTAGAAAGAAATCCTCATCAAAGCCTCCCGTGGCTTCCAGAAGATGTCGATGATAGAGAGCGGCGGCGCCGGAAGGACCGAAAACCTCTCTTCGTTGATGGAAGAGTCGTGCTGGTGCGCCATGGCCTATCTTGTATGCTGAACCTATGACCGCCATCCCATCTCCGGCACTGTCCAAGCGTTCGGGGTCGGCTTCCAGGAGAATGCGCGACGCAAAAAAGCTCCACGGAGGATGATTGTATTTAAGTAGATGGTCGAGCCAGTCTGGATCCAGAGTAATGTCGTTGTTGAGAATTGCTACCAGGTCTCCTTTCGAGTCTTTGATGCCGCGGTTGCAAGCCGCCGCAAAACCCTCGTTGCGCGCGGATTCGATAAGATGAACCTGGGGAAACGAGTCCCGAATCAGGTCCTGACTCCCGTCGGTGGAGGCATTGTCCACCACGAAAACCTCGTTGAAAGGCCGTCGTTGCTGCAAAACCGACTGAAGGCATGCCTGGATGACTTGCTTTCCGTTGTAATTAATAACGACCGCAGTAACATAAGTCGACACCGCAAGGTATTATAATGCTCACAGCTGTTATTGCGGCCAGGTCGTCGGGGATTCTTTTCGGGGAAGTCGTAACTCAGGCTGTTGCTTGACGGAGAAGCATCTCAGGAAGGGCACCGGACAATGGAGCGGGCACAAACAGAATCGATTGAGGGAGCTGTTGGAGAGGCCCCGGGTCGCATCCTTCACTCACTTCTTATAGTACCGCTGTTTCTCTTTTCCATTGACCTGATGATCGGGGCACTGGCTTACTCAGCGGCATGGCTGTTCCGAATCTGGGTTACTATTCCTCTGACCCAGAATCTTCTACCCCAGGAGCGCTGGGATGTGGTATCCCACCCATGGATTGCGCTCTGTGTGAGTCAAGCATTCTTTCTTTACATTCTGGGGCTCTATGACGATCTCAGAGTGACTCGTTATAGAGAACTCCTGACTTATATTTTCATGGCCTGTGCCGCCCAGGTGGTGACGATTGCCTCCATTTTTTATCTCACGAATATCATCTTTCCTCGCTCCGTCATCTTGCTGTTCGGTCTCATTAACTTCATCGGACTTTTCTTCTGGCGGGCCTATGTGAAAGCCCAGCTCCAAGCCCGGACGCAGAGAGTCCTTGTTGTGGCGGAAGATTCTGCTTCGGCTTCTGAACTCCTCAAAGAGATCGAGCGAAATCCCTGGATGGGCTTGCGAGTAGTGGGTCTGATGATTGGAAATGAGGGAGAAACCCACGATCGCAATATTAGTGCTCCGATACTGGGAACATTGCAGGAAACGGAAAAGGTCGTGGAGCAGCATCATATCGACGAAATCATCTTCGCCTCACGCGACACCTGGAAGGATCAGGTGTTCAACGCACTCAGTCATCTTCAGATGGAAAAGCCGTTGAGGCTTGCCATCCTTCCGTCAGTCTACGAGATTGCTATCGGACGACTGCGGCACATCAATGTACACGATACACCGTTGATAGAGGTCAAGCGGCATCCGAACGAACCCTTTGAACGCTTCTTGAAAAGAGGATTCGATCTTGGACTCTCGCTGTTGATGCTGACTCTCTTGCTTCCTTTCTTTCCTCTCATCGGCCTGCTGATTAAGCTCGATTCGAAGGGAACCGTCTTCTACCGGCAGGAACGGGTAGGATCGGGAGGAAGAATCTTCGAACTGATCAAGTTCAGAACCATGGTAGATGGAGCCGAAGACGAGTCGGGGGAGACCTATGCGACAGAGAACGATCCCCGGGTAACCCGAATCGGCAGGCTACTGCGCAGATTTAGAATCGATGAATTCCCTCAACTCCTCAACGTCGTCAAAGGGGACATGAGCTTCGTTGGACCGCGTCCCGAACGGCCGGGTTTCGCCAGAACGTTTTCTCGAACGCTGCCCGGTTACAATGAGAGACATAAAGTAAAGCCGGGAATCACCGGACTGGCTCAAGTGCGCGGTTATTATGATACGACGGCTGAGAACAAACTGAAGTATGATCTGGCCTATATCTACAATTACAGCTTTTCTCTCGATCTTTTGATTCTGCTGGAAACTATTAAGGTGATATTGATTCGGCGTGGGAGCTAGGTCCCGTGACTGAAGGCGGGGCAGTGGCGCCGTGCTATAATCGGACTGTTTTCGAGGCCGGTAAAGTTCATGAAAAGCTTATCGATAGTGATCCCCCTGTACAATGAATGTGAGTCCCTAAGAGAGCTGCACGAGGGGGTTAGTGTCGAGCTGGAGCGGTTAGGGATGCCGGCTGAAATCATCTTCATCGACGATGGAAGTACTGACTGCTCTCTTGATGTGTTGAAGGAACTCCAACAATCGGATCCACGCATTCGAATTTTTAGCTTCCGTCGCAACTTTGGAAAGTCAGCGGCCCTTTCCGCAGGTTTCAGGGTCGCAACTGGGGACGTTATCTTGACGATGGATGCCGATCTCCAGGATCAACCTTCCGAGATGACAAAATTACTCGACCGCCTTGAAGAGGGAGCGGATCTCGTTTCTGGCTGGAAGAAAGAGCGCCACGATCCTCTCACCAAAACAATCCCCTCTCGTATCTTTAATTTTGTTACGGCCTTCCTGACCGGTGTTCCTCTCCACGATATGAATTGTGGCTACAAGGCTTACCGAAGAGAGGTAATTGAAGAAATCCGAGTTTATGGGGAGATGCACCGTTACATTCCCGTGCTGGCCAGTTATCGGGGCTTTAGGGTGGCGGAAGTGCCTATCGAGCACCGGCCACGCCCCTTCGGCAAAAGCAAGTATGGATTTACGCGATTGTTTGGAGGCTTTTTCGACCTACTAACCGTCATTATGCTGACCCGCTATAACCGCAAGCCGCTTCATGTCTTCGGCTTTATCGGTATTCTCCTGGTAGGCCTCGGGCTGGCGATTGAGTTATATCTGACCATCGGCTGGTTCATGGGACGCTGGATAGGAGACCGGCCGGCACTGATGCTCGGTATTCTTTCATTAATTGTGGGGGCCCAGTTTATCTTTTTTGGCTTACTCGCCGAGATGATTGCCTACAGCAATGTCAGGCAGGATGAATATGCCATTCACGAAGTGATTGAGACAGAGGACCTCTCTCAAAACCAGAAATCACTGGGACGGCTGAAAACTCCTGTACATAGATGATGAACGAACAAAGAAACAATCACCTCCGGCATACGATTCGCTCATAATGCTACGCTGTCTCTCAAAACTTAGCTCCGCCCGTTAACGCAGTCGCGAGGCCCTGGCTCTTCATACCGATACGACCGTCATGAGATTTGTTCTGGTTGGTCCGGCATATCCATTTCGAGGGGGAATTGCCCAGTACACGACCTCCCTCTATCAGGCGCTCTCGAAGGAGCATGAGGTGCTCCTTCTCTCCTTTACGCGACAGTACCCCGATTTTCTTTTTCCCGGAAGGACTCAACAAGACGAAAGCAGCCAGCCCCTGCAAGTTCCCCAGGAGGCTATTCTTGATTCGCTGGATCCCGGGAGCTGGCGACAGGTCGCTCGGAGAATTCAGTCATTTTCGCCCGATGCAGTAATTTTTCAGTGGTGGCAGCCATTTTTTGCTTTCGCCTATCGAAAGATCATTCGAGACATAAAGAGCAAGCGAGGACCGCTCGTCTTTTTTCTCTGCCATAACATCTATGCCCACGAGAGCTTGAGTATTCCTGGACAAGGTGGAATTCAGCGTTTTCTGGCGCGCAGGGCTTTTGGTTTTGCTGATGGGTTCCTTGTCCAGGCAGAGAGTTTGGTTGGAGAACTGAGGCGATTCAATCCAACCGCCCCGGTTCGACAGATCTATCATCCCGTCTACGATTTTTATGTTCGCTGGGATTGCCAGGACGATTGTTCCATCCGGCCCGACCGGAGACCCAGGCTTCTTTTTTTTGGAAAGATCCGGAAATATAAGGGACTGGATACTTTCCTGGAGGCTCTGGGCAGGCTTAAGGATCGAATCGATTTTGAAGCCGTGATTGCTGGAGAATTTTATCTGAATTCGAGTGAGTTCAAGAGGATGGCTGCCCGGCTCGGCGTTGAAGAACGGATCATCTGGAGAGATCGTTACATCGCCAATGAAGAAGTCCCTGCGCTCTTTCGAAGCAGTGACTTGGTGGTTCTACCGTACATCCAGGCCACTCAGAGCGGGGTTGTTCCGGTGGCTTACCAATTCGGAGTGCCTGTCATAGCGAGTCGGGTGGGTGGACTGGCGGAGGTGATCCGCGATGGAGAGACCGGTTATCTGGTTCCACCCGGGGACCCGGATGCTCTGGCTGATAAGATTCTTCTCTATTTGAGCAAAGGGAATCGCGAAATCTTCCAGCACAATATCCGGGCTTTTTGCAAGAAGCTCACCTGGCAGCAGGTTGTCGACAATATTATGTGCCTGATAAGCGATTGCCGAAGATAGGCAGAGGATGGCGAAGCGTAAGACTGGGCGGAAGCCGAAAAGGAAAGAACAGTCAAAATCATTTCGGATCTGGATTCCCGGCCTTTTGTTTCTGGTGGCGCTCGCACTCTATCTTCAGACGCTTCAGTTCGGTTTTGTCTTTGACGACGTTACACTAATCCTTCAAAACCCGGCCGTCGTAAACTTGAACTGGTCGGAACTGCTGGCTATCGATGGTTATCGACCGGTCCGCACTTTCACTTACGGTGTCAACTACTTGCTCGGCGGGCAGAATCCCGTCGGCTACCACTTATTTAATATCGTTCTGCACGGACTCAATGGCATTTTGGTCTGGCTGCTCGTCTGGTCTCTGACTCGGTCGGACTTGGCCGCCGGCGTGGCCGGTCTTTTTTTTGTAATCCATCCAGCGCAAACAGCGGCGGTTGCCTACATCTCGGGAAGGAAAGATTTGCTGGCCACGTTTTTCATCCTGATTGGATGTAACCTCTTCCTGCATTACCGGCAGCAATTGAGAGAGGGCTGGAGATGGCGAATCGCTTTGATCGCCGTGTTCGCCCTGGCTTTGCTTTCAAAAGAGGTGGCGATTGTTTTCCCCGCTCTTTTAATGCTGCTTGCTTCTTTCAGTTCGAGGGGGGTACCGGGAACGTCAAATAGTCAGGGCATGATGCGCTCAATGATGCTCAGCGTTCGCCGCCACTTGCTCCTCTACTCCCTCCTGCTGGTGCTGGCCTCGATTGCCGCCTACTGGGCTCTTTTCGTTAGTGAAGCAAGCCGAAAGGTAGGGTTCTGGGGCGGGACATTCCAAACCAATCTTGGGACGTCCTTCAAGCTCTTCGTCCATTATTTGAAGCTCGTTCCGGTACCCTATCCGCTGGTTGCCGATTACACGGGATCGACAAAGCTCGTTTCGGGTGGGTTTTTCGAGTTCTCGACACTGTTTTCCGTGGCGGTCACGATCGTATTCGTGGCAGTCGCACTGATGCTCTTGCGCCGCCGCCCACTTCTGTCCACTGGTATGTTGTGGTTTGGAATCAGTCTCGCACCCGTCCTGCAGCTCATTCCGTTTCACGAACTTGCAGCGGATCACTTCATGTACCTTCCGTTAGTCGGAATTTCCCTCATCCTCGGAAGGTCAGCCCAGGTTCTGGTCGAAAAAGGCTTGAGGATTCCGGTTTGGACCGGAGTCGGAGCCGTAATGGTGCTCTTCACTCTATTGTCCTTCCTTCGTATTCCGGTGTGGGCCAACGAACTGACCCTATGGGAGGCAACGCTCGAGCAGGCTCCGGAATCGTATAGGGCGAACGTCAATCTGGGTTATCTCTATTTTGAGCAAGGGAGGTTGGAAGAAGGTATCGCTCTGACGGAGAAAAGCCTGGAACTCATGCCTGAGGAGCCAGAACCCTGGGTGAATCTTGGGAGCATGTTTTATCAAAAGGGTCAGGCCGCCCGACGGGAAGGCAACCTTGATCAAGCACTAGCATTTCAGCTCAGGGCCATCGAGAACACCGAAAAAGCAATCGAAATCAATCCTTACAATCCCTTTAGCTACAATAATCTGGGTAACTCCTACAAAGAGCTCGCACTGATCAGTGACACTCGAGGGGCTTCCTCGCAGGCTCTTCAGCATCGGATTCAGGCAGCCGAGCAGTACAAGAAGGCTCTCAACATGGGGGACCCGCGTCGTGAGGTCCACGCGATCTGGTTGAACTTTGGGAATCTTCTAGTAGATGCGGGTGATTATGATCAAGCACTCTTCTACCTGCGTGAATTTTTAAAGGCCTATCCCGAGAATCCACTCGGTCACTATTGGACAGGGTATTGCCATTTCGAACTGGGAGAGTATGAGAAAGCCATCCCCCACTTCGAAAAGGCGATCGCCGTCCAGCCTGAGATGAGGAGTTGGGAACGCCTGGCGCAGAGCTATGAACGCCTTGGGCGCGATGAAGATGCGATAGATGTTTATCTGAGGGCACTCAGGTACGCACCGGGTTCGATTGAGGTACGGTATAATCTGGGAGTTTTGTACCATCGGGTGGGACAATCGGATCAAGCGCTGCGGCACTTCGAAGAGCTCTTGAAAATATCTCCCGATGGTCCATACTCCTCACGTGTTCGGGAGATGATTCAGGTCATCGAGATGACCGATCGATCCCATTCAAGATAGGGTGACCAGAGGATAAGCATGTATCGGAACTTCCAGATCACGGTAGTCATTCCTTGCCTGAATGAGGAAGAGGGGATTCAGAAAGTTCTCGAGCGAATCCCGGAGTTTGTAGATGAGGTTATTGTAGTAGATAACAATTCTACGGACCGCACGGCTGAAGTTGCCCGTGAGATGGGGGCCACGGTTATCCGTGAAGATGTCCGCGGATATGGGCGCGCATACAAAACGGGACTGCTACATGCGCGGGGAGATATCATAATCACTTTGGATGGTGACCATTCCTATCCGGTCGACGGGATCTCTTATCTAATTGAAGCATTATTGAATTCACGCGTCGGCTTCGTTTCCGCCTCGCGATTTCCGATGCAGGATCGCCAGGCTATGGCGTTTAAGAATTTCGTTGGGAATAAAATTCTCAGCTTCGTAATGTCTGCCTTGTATTTGTCGTGGATTCGGGATTCGCAGTCAGGAATGTGGATATTCTATAAGGATGCGCTAAAGAAAATGGAGCTGATCAGTGACGAAATGGCCTTCTCTGAGGAGATTAAGATCGAAGCATTGAGAAACCCTGAGATCGGCTTTCGAGAGATACCGATCAGCTATTCGAATCGAGCCGGGGAGGTCAAGCTCCGACCGTGGCGAGACGGCTGGAATAATCTTCTTTTTCTTTTTCGAAAACGGCTCTGGCCCTGGAAGGGCTTCAGTCGGAACGGTCATCGATGATGGAGAGACTGCTTTTATGAAGGCGAATGCTTCTTTGGCTATTAAGACCGATTCGACTCGCGAATGCCCGGTGTGTGAATATCCATCGTCCAAGCCACGATACGAACTCACGGACCGTTTCTTCAAGACCACCAAAGAGCACTTTCTCCTCTATCAATGCCGCAGTTGCGGGCTCCTATTTCAGGATCAGGATCAGGTCCAGGACAGACTTTCTGAGTTTTATCCAAGTGGTTATTGGTGGGAGTCAAACGGGACAGTCTCGTCCTTCGAAAGATTTTATCGTGAAAACGTCATTCGTCTGGATCATCTCCGCTTCCTGAAGTCGATTTTTCGGCCGCCTCGGAATCTGCGCTTGCTGGACATCGGGTGTGGGAGTGGAGCTTTCGTGAAGGTTGCCCGGGAAGCTGGTTTCGATGCCTATGGCCTGGAGAGCTCGCCTACTGCTGTCCGGCTCGCCGAGAAAGAAGTGCCAGGTTGTATCTTTTCCGGTTCCGAGGAACAGTTAATTGAAAGAGAAGAGAAGTTCGATATTGTCGTCTTGTTTCATTGCCTCGAGCACATACCAAACCCCTTCCGATATCTCAAGCGCTTACAGAACCTCCTGAATCGCCCGGGTAGTTTAATCGTCCAGGTCCCTAATCTTGCCAGTTGGCAGGCGAAGTTGCTGGGCAGCCGATGGTATGGTCTTGATTGCCCCCGGCATGTCTGTAACTACACATCTTACTCTCTTCTTCACCTCCTGAGTCGCAGCGGGTATCGAATTCAAAGGCTCCGTTATTTTTCTCTGCGGGATAATGCTCCGGCACTTGTCTCGAGCATTTTTCCGTCACTCGATCCAATTTCACAACGGGTAGCCGGAGAAAAGGAGGGCTCCCATCCAACTCTAACACTTGCTTTGAAGGAGATGCTTTATCTGAACTTGACTTTGCTGGTCCAGCCGTTTGTATGGCTCGAAGCCCGGCTGGGCAAGGGAGCAACTTTGACCGTTCACTGCACTTTAGATCGCTAGTAGTTCCAGCCAGGATTTCAAGTACAGGCTGCTCGTCCTGGCCGGACCGTCACCTCGCGGGGCGGGAGCTATAGATGATGATTCTGTCGAATTGAGGAAGCTGCTGAAAAATGAAAATTGCTGTAATCGGAACAGGTTATGTCGGCCTGGTTGCGGGCACATGTTTTGCGGAAACTGGAAATGATGTGATCTGTGTGGATGTTGACGAGGAAAAGATTGCGAGACTGCAACGAGGCGAAGTTCCAATATACGAACCGGGATTGAAAGAGCTCATGAAACGCAATGTTGAGCAGGGGCGGCTCTGCTTTACACAAAGCGCAGCTGAAGCCGTTGCCAAATCCCTGATTGTTTTCATAGCAGTCGGTACTCCCTCTGATGAGGATGGCTCCTCTGACCTTCGCTATGTTCTGGCCGCTGCTCGTGACATTGGGCGAGCCATGACCGAGTACCGGATCATTGTTAACAAGAGCACAGTACCGGTAGGAACGGCAGAAGAGGTTGCAAAAGTGATTAGAGAGGAGACCAGCGTCGAATTCGACGTTGTCTCTAATCCCGAGTTTCTCAAGGAAGGTGCCGCCATCGATGACTTCATGAAGCCGGATCGCGTGGTTATCGGGACCAGCGATGTGCGGGTGGCGGAAATCATGAAGGAACTCTATAGCCCGTTTACTCGTACCGGAGCGCCCATCCTCGTCATGGACAACCGCAGCGCGGAGATGACGAAGTATGCGGCTAACTCGATGCTTGCCTGTCGGATCTCCTTCATGAACGAGATCGCCAATTTGTGTGAGATCGTGGGCGCCGATGTACACAATGTTCGCCAGGGTGTAGGTTTTGACCGGAGAATCGGTCCTACCTTCCTCTTCCCTGGAGTGGGCTACGGCGGGTCCTGCTTTCCAAAAGATATTAGAGCTCTGATTCGGTTAGGAGAGAAAGTGTCCTATCCACTCAAACTGGTCAGGGCGATCGAAGAAGTCAATAATGACCAGAAGCATGTGCTGGTTCGGAAGGTCCTCCGCTTTTATGCTCCCGAAGCATCAGAGGACTCGACTGACCAGCTCCTTGAAGGAAAGACCTTGGCCGTCTGGGGACTTTCCTTTAAGCCGCAAACTGATGACATGCGTGAGGCTCCATCAGTGGTCGTGATCAATCGGCTTCTCGAACTGGGTGCCGAGATTCAGGCCTATGATCCGGAAGCAATGGAGGAAGCCAGGAAGTTTTTCGGGGACAGGATTCGCTACTGCCAGAGTAATTATGATGCTCTCGAGAACGCTGACGGCCTCCTCCTGGTGACCGAGTGGAATGTTTTTCGGAACCCTGATTTTCTTCGTATGAAGAAGCTTCTCAGAACTCCGGTTATCTTCGATGGGCGGAATCAGTACAACCCCGTAGAGCTACAAGAAATGGGCTTCACTTATTTTGGCATCGGCCGTAACGCACAGTAGACGCGAGCTCTCCTCCTTCGATGGACTTGATTGGTGAGCGGACAAAGCGAGAAGAGACTGTTCTAGACTCTCGAGCTTCTCCTCGATCCGTCGCCCAGGTCTCTGTAGTTGTCGTCAATCATAACCGGGCCGGCTTGCTCAAGGAATGCCTGAAATCGCTCTTGAACCAGAGCGTTCCACCGCTGGAAGTCATCGTTGTCGATAACGGGTCCCGGGACGAAAGTTGTGATCTCGTCAGAAGCTTCTCCAATTCTAGGATCCGCCTGGTCAGTCTCTCTGAGAACCGCGGATTTGCGGAAGCCTGTAACATCGGCATTCGCACCAGCCAGGGTGAGTTCGTCGCCTTGCTGAACAATGACGCTGTAGCCGACAAAGATTGGCTGGAGCAACTGGTGGCGGAAGGCAATCGGCATCCGGAGGCGGGCATGTTTGCATGCAAAATCAGGTTGTACGGGACGACCTTGATCGACAAGGCAGGTCACCTCCTTTTTCCGGATGGACAGAACCGCGGCAGAGGAACGGGTGAACCTGATTCGCGGCAGTATGATGATCCTGGAGAGACTTTGTTCCCCGACGGTTGCGCTGCCATGTACCGACGCGAACTCCTGGAGGAGACAGGAGGATTCGATGAAGACTTCTTCGCCTATGCCGATGATGCCGATCTTGGTCTTCGAGCACGATTACTGGGATGGTCTTGTCGATACGTACCATCGGCGATTGTGCACCACCATCACTCATCAACCGTTGGCGCTTTTTCAGAGCAAAAGGTCTATTGGATCGAAAGAAACCGCCTATGGTTGGCGATCAAGATTTTTCCGATTCCGCTCCTGCTGCTAAATCCTTTCTTTTCTGTGTATCGGTGGGCGTGGAATCTATATGCAGCCTTGTCCGCAAAGGGAGTGGCAGGCCGCTTCCGCCGGGAGCACTCACTTGGGCTGTTGGCCAAGACGCTGCTTCTGGCTTATCGAGATGCGATTCGCGGCTTTCCGCACATGCTGTCGAAAAGACGGACGGTCAGGCGCCGGCGTAGAATCAGCGATTTGGAGTTTTATTGTCTCTTATGGCGGTATCGTATCAGTGCCCGTACGCTCGCTCTTGGAGGAGGCGAGGAGTAAGAGAGAGGGAACTCCCCCGCACCCTTCATTTCTGAAGATCCCATGTATCGCAATTGGCAGAGATTCTTGTTGTTCGGAATCATCTCAGGCTAAAGGGAGAGCGCAGTGGGCTTCGCGTCTACGCCTCCCAGTGCGGACCTATGCCGAGAGCACTGGACAATTTGAAAGGCCTGGGGAGGCTGGATCCTGGGTCGCCGAAACTTTACAAGCATCTCAGCATCTGCTAATTTAACTGGCTTCAGTTCTATTTAGGTAAGTAGAGAGCCGGGCGCGCTCTGGAAAGCTTGGGAAGCGATTAGGGGAGGGGAATCTTGCGCCCGCCGAAGACGAGAACTTTATGCTGGCGTAGCTCAACTGGTAGAGCAACTGATTTGTAATCAGTAGGTTGGGGGTTCAAGTCCCTTCGCCAGCTTAAAAGACTCAGATACGCTTGGCCCCGCGAGAAAAAAGGGGCACAATAGGAAGGCGGATTCGCCATGAGGTGCGAACCATTCCGCTTCCAGGAAAGTCATCCTGTATGGAGGGGTGGCAGAGCGGTCAAACGCAACGGGCTGTAAACCCGTCGGCTTTAGAGCCTACGCAGGTTCGAATCCTGCCCCCTCCAGAGACTTTGTGGGCGCAGTCGCTTTTTTGGGCTGTGAGTTGCGCGGGGTATTGTATTTAGGGATAATAGCCTTTTTCAGCTTTGCTTGAGGTCGTTGCGGGAGTAACTCAGTTGGTAGAGTCATAGCCTTCCAAGCTATTGGTCGCGGGTTCGAGTCCCGTCTCCCGCTCCATAAACTTCGTTAAAGAATCCGAGGAT
>Ga0079224_100006206_pt1 | contig 15809 bp, 12 predicted proteins | sample Stecom2015_FD_80414 | JGI IMG/M metagenome (GOLD analysis project Ga0079224, IMG submission 80414) | Agricultural soil microbial communities from Utah to study Nitrogen management - Steer compost 2015 | ecosystem: Environmental > Terrestrial > Soil > Agricultural land | place: USA: Utah...
CGCTGGTACTCGAAAACGGCCTGGTCTATCTGCGCCGCTACCGCGAATACGAGCGCCGGCTGGCGGGGGAACTGCGCCGCCTGGCCGCCGCCCGCGCACGTGGCGGCAGCCCGGGGCAGCTGCAGGGCCTGTTCACGCGCCTGTTCCCGCCGGGGCAGCGCGACGAAAGCCAGGCGCGCGCCGCCGCACTGGCCTTGCGCCACGCGCTGCTGCTGCTCACCGGCGGCCCCGGTACCGGCAAGACCACGACCATCACGCGGCTGCTGGTGCTGCTGGTCGAACAGGCACGCCTGGCCGGCGACGCCCCGCCGCGCATCGCCCTGGCCGCTCCGACCGGCCGCGCCGCCGAGCGCATGGCCGAAAGCGTGCGCCTGGCCGTGCAGTCGCTGCGCGCGGCCGGCGTGGACGGCGCCCTGCTCGACGCGCTGCCGACCGGCGCCAGCACCCTGCACCGCCTGCTCGGCACCCTTCCCGGTACGCCGCGCTTCCGCCACCACGCCGACGACCCGCTGCCGTTCGATATCGTGGTCGTGGACGAGGCCTCGATGGTCGACCTGCCGCTGATGGCCAGGCTGGTGGACGCACTGGCGGAAGGCACGCGCCTCATCCTCATCGGCGATCCCGACCAGCTGCCGTCGGTGGAGGCGGGGGACGTGCTTGCCGGCATCGTGCGTGCCGCCGGTGCGGGCCGCCTCGATCCTGCCGATGCGCGCGCCCTGGAGCCCCTGCTTCGCGATCTGCCCCCGGACGCCGTGGCCGGGAGCGACGACGCCCGTTTCGGTGGCTGCCGCGTGCACCTGCAGCGTGCCTGGCGCCAGGCCGATACATTGCAGCTGGCGCCGCTGGCCGAGGCCGCGCGCAGCGGCGATGCCGATACCGCGCTGGCCCTGCTGCGCCGGGGCGGACTGGCCGGCGTCCGCTTCCATGAGGATCTTGCCGATCCCCTGCGCCTGCAGGGGGACGGCCCGCTGGCGCACTGGCGCGCGCTGGCCCAGGCGTCCGGTCCGGCCGAGGCCCTGGCCATGGCCAACCGCGTGCGCCTGCTCACCGCCGTGCATGAAGGTCCGCAGGGTGCACGCCGCCTCAACGCGCGCATCGCCGGGCTGCTGACCGATGGCAACGCGCGCGCCGACGGCCATTTCCATGGCCAGCCCATCCTCATCACCGAGAACAGCTACCGGCACGGCCTGTTCAATGGCGACACCGGCATCTGTTTCGAGGGCCCCGACGGCCACCTGATGGCCTGGTTCCCCGGCAGCGACCCGGAGCACCCGCGCGTCTTCCACCCGGCGACCTTGCCGGCACACGACAGCGCCTTCGCCATGACCGTGCACAAGGCGCAGGGCAGCGAGTTCGACTGCGTCTGGCTGCTGCTGTCGGCCCGCCCCAACCGGGTGCTCAGCCGCGAGCTGCTTTACACGGGCCTGACCCGTGCGCGGAAGGAACTGCACCTGGCTGCCAGCGAGGCCATCCTGCGTGAAGCCCTGGGCCGCCACGCCAGCCGCGTGTCCGGCCCGGCCTGGCGCGTTGGCGCAGCGGCGTGCTGATCCGGCCCGACCGTGATCGCCGGCGGGTGGCGTCCGTCCCGCCGGCGGCCGGGCGGGCCGCGCGTGCCCGCCTGTTGCATGGACCTGGCCGGCACGGTGCCCGTCTCTGTGAACGTCAGCATTGTTGAACGGGACGGTTCGTGCTCATGTCGTCCAATTGCGGCGCACACGAGCCCGGGACGCCGGGCCGATGTCGCAATCCGCGGAAGGGCACCGTTGCCCTTGGTTGCGGCACAGGGCCGTAACAACGACAAGGAGAATGGGAGTGTTTGCACCGCAGTTCCGCCACGGTCGCCCCGATGCCGTGGCCCTCGCCCTGGTATTGACGGCACCACTGGCACATGCCGCGGTCTATACCGTCGGCAACGACAACAGCTGCCACCATCCGGACCTGCAGGCAGCCATCGACGCGCTGCCTACCGGGGGCAGTCACGAGCTCCGCCTGAAGTCCGGCACCTACCTGCAGCAGGCGGTGAAGATCGAATCGCGCACCCTCGTCATCGAGGGCGGTTACACCACCTGCGACGCCGCCACGCCTGCCGGCACGAGCACCCTGGATGGTGCCGGCGGCACCAGCGACAGCGTCATCACCATCAGCGGCAGCAACAACAACATCACCCTGCGCCGCCTTTCCGTGCGCAACGGCGACGAGACGCCGGGTTCGCACGGCGGTGGCATCGACTTCAACGGAACCGGCACGCTGACGCTCGAGGACACCCTCGTCACCGGCAACTACGCCGGTTACGGCGGCGGCATCAGCTTCGAGGCACCGGCCGGGTCCACGCTGGTGATCGGCGACAACACGATGGTCATGGGCAATACCGCCCAGTACTCCGGCGGCGGCATCCGCGTTGCCGGCGGCGCCCGCCTTGACATGCGGGGGACCAATGTCGCCGTGTCCGACAACGAGGCGCTGCGCCTGAACCCGGCCACCAACGTGGAGACCGGGGGGTACGGCGGCGGCATCCAGGTCATCAACGGGTCCTCGGCGGACATCAGTGCCACACCGCTTCCGTCCGGCCTGCTCATCGCGGGCAACCGCGCCGTCCATGGGGGCGGCATCGCCGTGCGCTCCGAAAGCGGCGGCGCTTCCCGGCTCACCGTCTTCAGCCGGAATGGCAGCGTACCGGCCCGCCTCGACGGCAATGTCGCCAGCCGGACCGGCGGCGGCATCTACCTGGCCGGCACCAGCGGGTCGAACTCGGTGACGGCCTGCCTGTGGGACGTGGCGCTGACGGAGAACACGGCGCAGAACGGGGCCGCCATCTATACCGACTCGCCCGGTGGCAGTGTGCCGAAGGTGATGGTCAATTCCAGCAGCCTCGCCTGCGGCGTCCGGCCGGCCGAAAGCCAGCCCTGCCGGAACGGCGCATATTGCGGGCTGGTCGCGGGCAACCGTGCCGAGACCGTGGACGGTGACCCGACCGATGGCGCCATCGTGCTCATGCAGAACCGTTCCGAAGTCGTGCTCAATGCCCTGCGCTTCGTCGAGAACGAGGCGAGGAACATCTACCGCGGCTTCAACGACGGCGCCGAGCGCCACGTCCTGCACAGCTTCCTGATGGCCGACAACATCGTCACCGGTCCGCTGCTGCGCTTCGAGGGCGGAAGTGTCCCCGGCTTCGACATCCAGGGCTGCACCATCGCCGGCAATGCCATTGCCGGCAGCCAGGTGATCTCGCATGTGGACGGCGGCTCGATCCGCAACTGCATCATCTGGCAGCCGGGCCGGGCGGTCGTGAATACGACGTCGGCCACGGTCAGCGGCAGCAACCTGATCGTGCACGCCACCGGGCCGCTGTCGGGTCCGTCGCTGCTGGTGGCCGATCCCCGTTTCGCGGATCCGGATGCCGGCGACTACCGTCCCCATCCGTCGTCGCCCGCCGTGGACGCCATTGCGGTGCCGTCACCCAACACCGATGTGGAAGGCACGGTGCGCGACATCGACATCCACTATGTGTACAACGGTTCGGGGCCCGCCGACATCGGCGCCTACGAGCTCGCCGCCGACCGGCCGCTGGTGCGCAACGGCACCATGGACGGCAACGTGCGGCACTGGTCCGGCGGGGCGGCACTCAGCTGGGTGGATGGCACCGACATCGTGGGCGGCCAGGGCTCCGGCGTGCTGCGCCTGTCCGGCGCGGTGGCGCAGGGCGGCCGGCTGGTCGCCTCGCAATGCGTGCCCTTGCCGGGTCCGGGGAACTACGAGCTGACCGCCTGGGGCCGCTCGACCGGCACGGTCATTGCCGGTGCCGACTCGGCGCGCATCGCCTGGACGCTGTACGGCTACGACCCGGACCTCGATTGCAGCGGAGACGTGGCCGCCAGTGATGACGTGCTGGTGGGCGTCGGGGGCAACTGGCGCGAACTGTCTCCCCAGCCCATCCAGTTCATCAGCCGCGCCTGGTCCGGCAAGGCCAGCCTCAGGATCGACCTGATCGCGCAGGATGGTGGCCTGCCCAACGCCAATCCGTCCGTGACGGCCGAATTCGACGGAGTGCAGCTGAGGTACGTCGCCCACATGGACGATTTCATCTTCCAGGACGGCTTCGACCGCAACTGAGGCACTGCGGGTGCCAGTGCTTGCGGTGGCCGCCCGGCGGCCACCGCCTTTTTCCCGCGCCCCGGGTGCCCGGTACGACCTGCCAGGGCGCCCGCGCCGGCAGGTGGCGCGTGGCTACTGGCGCAGGGCGTCGATCGGGTCCAGTTTCGCCGCCTTGCTGGCCGGGTAGTAGCCGAAGAACAGGCCGGTGGCGACGGCGAAGGCGGTGGCCAGCAGGACAACGTTCTGGTTGAGTACCACCGGCAGCTCGGTGAAGCTGCCCACCAGCAGCGCGCCGGCCACGCCGATCAGAATGCCTATCACCCCCCCGCCCAGGGAAATGATCATCGCCTCGGCGAGGAACTGTGCGCGTACCGAGCCCGGACTCCCGCCGATCGCCATGCGCAGGCCGATCTCGCGGATGCGCTCGGTCACGGACACCAGCATGATGTTCATGATGCCGATACCGCCGACCACCAGCGAAATGGTCGCCACGGCACCCAGCAGCAGCGACATCAGGCGCGTGGTCTGCGTGCGGGTGGCCACCATCTGCGAGATGTTGCGCACGGAGAAGTCGTCCTCGGCGCCGGGCTGGATGCGGTGGCGCTGGCGCAGCAGGCGCGTGGCTTCCTCCTCAACCCAGGGCAGGTCCTCGGCGCGGGCCACGGTGAGGGTGATGCCGTTGACGCGGTCGACGGGCATCATCACCGCCGGCCGGCCACTGCTGGCAGCGGTGGCCGCTCCGGCGCCGGCACCCATGAGACGGCGGCGGGCGGTGTCCAGCGGCAGGAAGACGACGTCGGCGGCGTCGCTGCCCCAGCCGGTCTGGCCCTTGGACTCCAGCACGCCCACGACGGTCAGGGGCACCTGCGCGATGCGCACGGTGGCGCCGATGGGGTCGGTGTCGCCGAACAGCTCGCGACGCACCGTCTGGCCCAGGATCACCACCTTGGCGGCGGTACTGTAGTCACGCGGCTGGAAGAACTCGCCCTGCGCCAGCTTCCAGTCGTTGATGACGAAGAAATCCTCGGTCACGCCCTGCCAGCTGGTGGACCAGTTCTTCTCCGCAAAGACGATCTGGCCGCCCCCGCGCACCTGTGCGGAGATGTACTGGATCTCCGGGATCTCCTTGCGCAGCGCTTCCATGTCGCCGGTCGTCAGCGACGGCAGGCTGCCGGCGGCCATGCGTACGCCGCCGCCGCGGCCGCCACCCGGAAAGACCTCCAGGCGGTTGGAGCCGAGGCTGGCCATGATGCGGTCCAGCTCCGCCTGCGCGCCCTGGCCCACGGAAACCATGACGATCACGGCGGCAATGCCGATGATGACGCCCAGGGCGGTGAGGATGCTGCGCAGCCAGTTGCCGCGCAGCGCGAACAGGGCCATGCCGAGGATGTCGGTGATCTTCATGCGGCGTTCGTCTCGCTGGCCGGGTCGAACAGGCGACCGTCGCGGATGTGCAGGACACGGTCGGCGTGTTCGGCCACGTGTGCGTCGTGGGTGATGAGGACGACGGTGTGCCCTTCGTCGCGCAGGCGCTTGAACAGGGCGAGGATCTCCTCGCCGGTGCGCGAGTCCAGGGCGCCGGTGGGTTCGTCGGCCAGCAGGATGGGGGGCGAATTGATCAGCGCCCGCGCGATGGCCACGCGCTGCTGCTGGCCGCCGGACAGTTCGCTGGGACGGTGGTGCCCGCGCTGTGCCAGGCCGACCGCGGCCAGGGCCTGCTCGGCGATGGCGGCGCGTTCGCTGCGCGGTACACCGGCATAGACCAGTGGCAGCATCACGTTTTCCAGCGCCGACATCCGCGGCAGCAGATGGAAACCCTGGAACACGAAGCCGATCTTGGACAGGCGCAGCTTTGCACGATCCTCGGCATCGAGCGTGGCCACGTCCACGCCATCGCACAGGTAGCGGCCGGACGTCGGGGTGTCCAGGCAGCCGATGATGTTCATCAGCGTCGACTTGCCGGAACCGGACGGCCCCATGATGGCGATGAACTCGCCACCCTGGACCTCGAAACTCACATCGTCCAGGGCGCGCACCTCGCCGGGCGTGCCGGCGTTGTAGATCTTGCTGATGTGCTCGATCCGGATGATCGGCACCGCCGCGGGCGCCTGGCTCGCGGCAGCGGTGCTGGCGGTCATGGCAGGTGTGCTCACGGCAGGCGCTCGATGCCGGTGATCACCTCGTCACCGGGCTTCAGGCCGGTGAGCACCTCGCTGTAGCTGTTGTCGGCCAGGCCGATACGCACCGCCACCTGTTCCGGCTGGCCGTTGCGCAGCACCCATACGCTGGCGCGGCGGCTGTTGGCCATCAGCTGCAGTTCCTCGTCAAGCAGCGCCTGCTGTTCGCTGCTGAGCTCGGCGCGCAGCGGCTGCAGCGCCTCGGCCATGGCCTCGGCGGCGCGCCGGCGGCGCGTGGCCTCGCTCTCGCTGGCGGCCTGGGCCGGGCCGCCCTGCTGCATGCGCGCCATCATGCGCTGGCGCATCTGGTTCATGGCCTCGTCCAGGGTGGCGCGCTGGCCCGCGTCGAGCCGCAGGCGGTCGGCCAGTTCCTGCACCTGCCTCTGCGCCTGCTCGCGCATGCGCTCGATCTGCGCAGGCGTCGGTGGACCACCGGCACCCGGGCCGCCCTCGCTGCCACCGGCCTCGCCCGGCGGGCGATAGCGCAGGGCCGCATTGGGCAGGCGCACCACGTTCTCGCGCGTGCTGACCAGCACTTCGGCATTGGCAGTCATGCCCGGCAGCAGGATGCCGTCGGGATTGTCCACGTCGACGATCACCGGATAGGTGATGACGGTGGAGGTCTCGGTCGCCGCCAGGCGCACCTGGCGGATGCGGCCGGCGAAGTCGCGGCCGGGGAAGGCGTCCACCGTGAAGCGCACCGTCTGGCCGGGACGGATCTGGCCGACGTCGGCCTCGTCCACGGTCAGCTCGATCTGCATCTTGGACAGGTCCTCGGCGATGGAGAACAGCACCGGCGTCTGGAAGCTGGCGGCCACGGTCATGCCGGGTTCCACCGCACGCAGCAGCACCACGCCGTCCACCGGCGAGCGGATGACGGTGTAGTCGAGGTCGAGCTGTGCGTTGGCGACGGCGGCACGGCGCTGCTCGACCTGCGACTCGGCCACCTTGACCGCCGCGCGGGTGGAGGCCACGCGGGCGCGCGCCTGGTCGCGGGCGGCGACGGCGGCGTCATAGTCGGCGCGCGAGATCAGCCGCCGTTCCCAGATGGCGGTGACGCGCTCGTAGTTGGCTTCGGCATTCCTGAGCGTGGCCTCCGCCTCGCCGGCATTGGCGCGGGCGGCCTCCAGGTTGGCCAGCGCGGCGGTGAGATCGGCCTGCGACTGCTCCAGGCGCGAACGGAAGTTGGCCGGGTCGATGTACGCGATGGGCTGGCCGGCGGTGACGCGGTCGTTGTAGTCCACGTCCACCGACAGGACCTGGCCGGACACCTGCGAGCCGACGTCGACGGTGGACAGGGCGCTGAGCTTGCCGGTCGCGGCAATCACCACGCGGATGTCGCCACTGTCGACCCTGGCCGTGCGGTAGCGCATGGTGCTGGAGGCCGGCCACAACCACCAGGCCAGCAGGATGACGGCCGCTGTCACCGCCGCGGCCAGGGGCCAGCGGGGTCGGGACGGCGTGCGGGCAGGTTGCGTCCGGGGCGTGGGGCGGATGCCGGGGGCAGGGCGAACGGGTTGCGAGGGCATATCGGCCATTGTTGTCGGCTGTTTGTGGTGCAGTCTGGGGGTCAACCGCAGACCGTGAAAGGGGGGTCCGGGTTCACGACCGCCATTGTCGCGGCGCATCGTGGAGAAATCGTGCGTCCGGCTGTCGCCCGCATGAACACTGCGACGAAACGCATGGGGGAGGGCGGTCATGCGAGGCGGTCGCAGCCGCCTTCCGGACGCGACGCCGGAATCCGGTACGATGCCGCCCCATGACAACGCTGCCGCCGCCCGGGACGAAGAAGCTGGGTCTGGTCATCGACCTGGACACCTGTGTCGGGTGCCATGCCTGCGCGGTGGCCTGCAAGCAGTGGAACGATGTGGGCGCCTATGGCCCGCTCAACGACCAGGACCCCTACGGGGCCGCCCCGGACGGGGCCTGGCTGAACCGGGTGCACAGCTACGACGTGGGCACGCCGGACGGCGACAGCCTGACGCTGCATTTCCCGCGCTCGTGCCTGCACTGCGAGAACGCCGCCTGCGTCACCGTCTGTCCCACCGGCGCCAGCTACAAGCGCGCCGAGGACGGCATCGTGCTGGTCGATCCGGACACCTGCATCGGTTGCAAGCTGTGCGCCTGGGCCTGTCCCTACGGTGCCCGCGAGATCGATCCGCTGGACCGCACCATGAAGAAGTGCACCCTGTGCGTGGACCGTATCCACAACCCGGACCTGCCGGAACAGGACCGGCAGCCCGCCTGTGTCCAGGCCTGCCCGACACGGGCACGGCACTTCGGCGACCTTGGCGATCCGGACTCGCCGGTCTCGAAACTGGTGGCTGAACGCGGCGGCCGACCGCTGGCGCCGGAGCTGGGCTACGCGCCCACCAACCGCTACCTGCCGCCGCGGAAGCGGCGCAACCGCACCGGCGATACGGGCGCCCCGGCACGTCTGGACGACCACGGCTTCGATCCCGACCGGGCCTCGCCGCTGCTGCGCTGGGTCGACCGCCTGCTGTCGCGCTGAAGCCATGCATCCGGCATTCTCGGTCATCCTGTTCACCACCCTCAGCGGCGCCGGCTACGGGCTGCTGTTCTGGCTGGGCCTCGTGCTGCTCTCCGGCGGCGCGGGATTGCCGCCGCGCATGCAGCTGGCCGGGCTGGTTGCCGGTGCCGTGCTGGTGATCGCCGGCCTGCTGGCATCCGTTGCACACCTCGGCCGGCCGGAACGGGCCTGGCGCGCCTTCAGCCAGTGGCGGACCTCGTGGCTGTCGCGCGAGGGGGTGGCGGCGGTCTTCAGCCTCGCCGTCATGGCGGCACTGGGCGCGGCACTGTGCACCGGCGCCGGCGGGGGCACGATGCGGGTGCTGGCGATCCTGCTGTGCCTGTCATCGTTGCTGACCGTATATTGCACGGCGCGCATCTACTCCTGCCTGCGCCCCGTTCCCGCCTGGCACAACCGCTGGGTGTTGCCGGGCTACCTGCTGCTGGCGGTGGCCAGTGGCGGTGTCTGGCTGTGGGGTCTGCTCGCCTTTGGCGCCAGTGCGACACTGCAGGGCCTGTTCGACCTTCTGCTCCCGTGGCTGGTGGTCGCCGCGGTGGCAGTGAAGTTCGCCTACTGGCGCCACATCGACACGCGTGCCGCCGGCATCACCCCGGCCTCCCTCCTCGGCCTGGCCGCGGGCAGTCGCGTCAGTCCGTTCGAGGCGCCGCACACGGAGGACAACTTCCTGCTCAAGGAGATGGGCTTCGCGCTGGCGCGCAAGCATGGGCGCCCCCTGCGCCGGCTAGCCGTGCTGCTGATGGCCCTGGTCCTGCCGTTGCTCATGGCCGCCCAGCTGCTGCCGCCGTTCCGCCTGCCGGCCGCCGTGATGGCCGTGCTGGCGGTGATGTCGGGCGTGCTGGTCGAGCGCTGGCTGTTCTTCGCCCAGGCGCGCCATGTCGTACTGGGCTACTACGACGCGCAGCCGACTTGAACCGACGTCCGGCGAATCGGCCGTCTACGCCGCAGTTAATCGGGCCTTCAGTCGCCCGTCCTATGCTGCCGCCCTTTCTCCGCCGGCCCTTGCCGGCCCGTCCTGTGCCATCGAACGGAGCTGCCCATGAAAGTCCTGCCTGCCGCCCTTGCGCTCGCCTTAGTCGCCTCGCCCGCCCTGTCTCAGGACGACACGTCCGACGCCCCCGGCTGGAAGGGGACCGGCGAGCTCGGCCTTGTTTCCTCCAGCGGCAACAGCCGCTCCGACAGTGTCAATGCGCGCATCGGCTTCAGGTTCGAGGATGACCGCTGGAAGTACGACCTGTATGCGGCCGGTTTCCGCCAGCGCGCCGAGCAGATCGAGCTGGAGGATCCGGACAATCCCGACAGTGCGCGCCGGGTGATGCGGACGAGTGCCAACCGTTACGAGCTGGGCAGCACCGCCGCCCGCAAGCTGGATGATCGCAACGCGCTGTATGCGTCGCTGCGCTATGAGAACGATGATTTCGCCGCGTTCGACTACCAGGCGATCCTCTCCGTGGGTTGGGGGCACCAGGCGATCAAGACCGACGACACCAGCCTGTATTTCGAGGTCGGTCCCGGTTACAAGTACGTCAAGGACCAGGTGACCGGCGAGACCGAAGGCTCCTTCATCGGTCGCGGCAAACTGGACTACAGCCACAGGCTGACGGAGAACACCTCGCTGTTCGACACCTTCCTGGTCGAAGCCGGCAGCGACAACACCTACGTGCAGAACGACTTTGGCGTGCAGGTGGCGATGAACTCGCACCTGGCGATCAAGGCCGGCCTGCAGGTCCGTTACAACACCGACGTGCCCGAAGGCGTGAAGAAGACGGACCGCCTGACCACGGTCAACCTGGTCTACAACTTCTGAAGCCCGCCGGCGCGTCCGCGCGGACGCGTTTGAGGCGTACGACGGTCCCGGCAGGGACGCCGGGTACGGGCGCGCATCGCATCCGCCCACGGCCATCCGGACCCCCGCCTTGCGGGGGTCACGCGTGCCGGGCGCGATCGGCCGGGGGCGGCGGCGCGACCGCGTCGCCTGGAATTCCCCGCGCGGCAGGCCCGGCACCACGCGGTCCTGCACCTCGCCGGCCAGGCGCCGGCACTCGCGCAGCAGGCCTTCCCCGCGGAAGCCGGGGCGTTCCAGCAGGTGCAGGGAACGCATGTTGCGCGGATCGACGTCGGCCTCGATGCGCTGCATGTCCAGGGCCCCGAAGGCCCAGGCCCGCGCCCGTGAGACGGCCTCGACCGCCAGGCCGCGCCCCCCGTGCGCGGGATGCAGGATGTCGCCGACCTCGCAGCGGCGGTGTTCCGGCGCGGAAAGGAACCGCGTCACCGTGCCCGGCAGGCGGGCGCGGTCGGGACCGGCGATCCCCACGGGATGCCCTCCCCGTTGGCGAACCCCGCGCGGATGCGTTCGCTGTGGACCCGGGCCTTCCCCGGGCGCGGGCAGGGGTGGGCGGCTCCGGTAGCGCATCGCGGGGGATCGGAGAACACGGCATAGAGGCCGCCGGCGTCCCCGTCCTGCGGCGGCCGCAAGCGCACGTGACTGGCAGGGCGGGATTCAGGCGGCCTGGGCCAGTGGTGGCGGTTCCGGCAGGGTGGCGAGGGCGGCCTGCAGCGCCTGCTCGCGTGCCTCCGGCGACAGGTTCACGCCCTGGGCGCGTACGACCTCGACCTGGTCGATGCCCAGGAACCTGAACAGGAAACACAGATAGCTCTCCTGGAAATCGCTGGGCCCGCCGGCTTCGTGGACGCCGCCCTGTGCCACGGCCAGGATCACGCGCTTGGGGCCGGCCAGCCCCTGCGGGCCGTCGGCGGTATAGCGGAAGGTCTTGCCGGCCACGGTGATGCGGTCGATCCAGGCCTTGAGGGTGGACGGGATGGAGAAGTTGTACATGGGCACGCCGATGACCACGACGTCGGCGGCCAGGAAGTCCTCCAGCACCTGGGCGGCGCGCTCCCCCCCGGCCGGATCGGTGCCAGCCAGGCTGGCCCCGGTCAGGTGCGGCAACGGCTCGGTGTCCAGGTCCAGGTAACGCACCTGCAGGTCCGGCACAGCCTGGCGGAAGCGCGCCACGATGGCGGCGGTCAGGGTGCGGCTGATGCTCCTGGTCCCCAGCGCGCTGGTGTCGATGTGCAGCAGATTCATGGTCGAGTCTCCCGGTAGCTGGGCTGGAAACGAGTCTATGGACGCATCCAGTCCGGATTAATCCGGCCAAACCGAAACAATTCGTTCCGGAAATGGTGATAATGGTCCGGCGCTATGGGGAGGACCTGGCCATGCTGCCCACCGCGTCCCTGGACGACCTGTTCTACTTCGCCAAGGTGGTGGAGCACGGCGGCTTCGCCGCCGCCGGCCGTGCCCTGGACATTCCCAAGTCGCGCCTGTCGCGGCATGTCGATGCCCTGGAGGAACGCCTGGGCGTGCGCCTGCTGCAGCGCTCGACGCGACGCTTCCACCTCACCGATGTCGGCCGCGAGGTGTACCGGCATGCGCTGGCCATGCTGGACCAGGCCGATGCCGCCTTCGAGGCGGCGGCCTCGGCCCGTGCCGAGCCCACCGGCACCCTGCGCGTGGCCTGTCCGGTTTCGGTCGCCAGCAGCATGCTGGCGCCGGAACTGCCGGCCTTCCTCGCCCGCTATCCCAAGGTCAACCTGATGATGGAGGTGAGCAACCGCCGGGTGGACGTGCTGGCGGACGGTTTCGATGCCGCGCTGCGCGTGCGCACCGTGCCCAGCGGCGAGGACGGCCTGGTGATGCGCAGCTTCGCGCAGCTGGGCGAGGTGCTGGTCGCCAGCCCGGACTACCTGGCCGCGCGCGGCCACCCGGAGCATCCGGGCGAGCTTGTGCACCACACCACCCTCAGCTTCACCACCACGCCCGACCGGCAGACGTGGACGCTCACGCACGATGACGGCACCCGCGTGCAGGTCGAGCACACGCCACGCCTGCGTTGCCACAATTTCGCGGTCCTGCTGGCGGCCACCGTGGCGGGGCATGGCATCGCGCTGCTGCCCGAAAGCACCGTGCGCGAGGCACTGGCGGCCGGTCGCCTGGTGCGCGTGCTGCCCGCGTGGCAGTTGCCGCAGGGCATCTTCCACGTGGTCTTCCCGCACCGGCGCGGCATGCTGCCGGCCCTGCGTGCCTTCATCGATTTCCTGGTCGAGATCATGCCGCGCGTGCTCGGCGAGCCGCCCGCCGATCCCTGCACCCGGCGCATCCTCGACACCGAACCGCCGTGATCGCGTTCGGGCTCATCCGCCGGGCGGCAGCGGCTGTGCTTCGACGACCCAGCGCAACGGGCCGCCGGGGGGGACGGCATCGAAGGGCCAGCAGGTCACCAGCACGAGCCGGTCGCCATCGTCGTCGAGGGTGAGATGCTCGTGGCGGGAATCGGCGATGCGTGTGCCGCGGACCTGGTACCGCCGCCTGCCGTCACGCGTTTCCAGTTCCAGCATGTCGCCGGCGCGAAGCTGCGCCAGCCAGGCGAAGTGCGTGTCGCGATGGCCGCTGATGACCGTGGTACCGCGCTGTCCCGGCGCGGCGCTGGCCCGGGCCCAGCCGGGACCGAAGGCAAGGGCGCGGCCATCGTCGCCGGCCAGCACGACCTGGCGGATGCCCAGCGAGGGTGCATGCAGGCGCGCGACCGCCCAGGTGTCGGCCCAGGGCCAGGGCGCGTGCGTGCCCCCGTCGGTCAGGCGGGCCTGCCAGGACCGTTCCAGTAGCCACTGTGCCAGCACCGCCTTGGCATGGATCCAGCCGGCCTGCGCCAGGCACAGCAGGGCGGCGAGGGCGGGCAGCCAGGCACGCCGGTACCGGCGGCGGACGGGAACGTCCCTGTTCCCTGCTGGCCTCCGTGCCGCGGCCTTCCTGTCCGCAAGCGATGACCGGCCGCTGCCGCCGGCGATCGTGGACGTGGCCTCCATGCTGCACGCACCCGCGACAGATTGCGTCGCGCCGTTCACAGCGGCTGCCAGTCGCCGGTGGCATCGGCGGCAGGGGTGGGCTGCCAGCTGCGTGGCCAGCGCGGCCGCGGCTGCCGTTCCGGCCTGGGGCGGAAGCCCATGCGCTGCAGGGCCAGGCGCAGCGAATGCGGTTGCGTCGGCTCCAAGATGCCCATCCGTTCCGCGCCGGCGGGCAGATGTTCGAAGGTGAGGTCCATGCCGGTCTCCTTGCGTTGTGCTGGGAAAAAGCAGGCGCGACCGCTTCTCAGTGCGGATCGCGCGTGAGGTGGCCGGGCCGCGGCGTGGGCGCCGGTGCACGACCCATCGCGGCCAGCGCCAGAACGGCCAGCAGCAGGCCGAGCGCCAGGGCCAGGCGTGCGCCCGTGGCGGTGCCGGCGAAGCCCAGCGGGTCGGCGGGTGTGGCATGGGCGAAGGCGACGGACGCCAGGTCGGCGTCCTGTGGACGCACCGGCGTGCGATCCACCGCCACCAGGCTGGTGTAGCGGCTGACCAGGCCGTGGCGCAACGCCACTTCGACGATCTGCCCGCGGATGGTGTCCTCGTCGGCACCGGCGCGCAGCTGGTCCTCCAGCTCGGTGATGCGTGCGCGTGCCCACAGGCGGGCGATGGCATCGCCACGGCCCACCCTGCCGCGGTCGAGGCGGATGCGTTCCTGCCATGGCTGCTGCCGCGCCTGCGCACGCGCCATGACCTCGTCCGGCAATGCCGCCAGGCGTGCGACCACGCGCAGCGGTTCGCCCACATACAGGTCCGGCAGACGCGAAGGATACGCCTCGGCGATGCCGGGCCAGTGCAGCTCCAGGTCGCGCAGCGCCGGCTGGTCGAGCTTGGCCAGCAGGGCGTCGGTGCGCGTGGCCACCTCGTCGACGTCGCGCACCACCACCTTCGCGCCGCGGCCAAGCTCCACGGCGCGGCGCAGGAAGTGGTCGTTGGGTGCGCTGCCGATGCCCACGGCAAACAGGCGTGCCTCGTCGCGCCGTTCCGAGATGTAGGCCAGCAGTTCCTGCTCGTTGCCGACGGCGGCATCGGTGAGCAGGACGATCTGGCGCAGATGGCCGGGAGTGGAAGGCTGCGAGAACGCCAGCTCCAGCGCGGACAGCAGATTGGTGCCGCCATCGGCCCGCAGCCGGCCGACGAAGTCGCGGGCGAGCGCGATGTTCCCGGGGGTGGCCGCAACGGTGGCCTCGAACAGTGCCTCGCGGCGGTGGTCGAAGCGGATCACATTGAACCGGTCGCCCGGCCGCAGGCGCTGCAGGGCACGGTCCAGGGCCGCCTTCGCCTGCGTCATGGACGTGCCGAACATGGAGCCGGAGGTGTCCACCACGAGGATCAGCTCGCGCGGCACGGGGTGCACCGGCAGCGTCGGCGGCACCAGCAGCAGTTGCGCGAAGTACTCGCCCTCGGACTCTTCCACGAACAGCGTGGGCTGCGCGGTGCTGCTGGCCCGCGGCGTCCAGCGCAGCTCGAAGTCGCGGTCGGCCGGTTCCACGTGACTGGCCAGGCGCACGCGGTAGCGGGGGCCGTCCGGCTCGACCTCGATGGGATGGGTGGGGCTGGTGATGCTGGCCAGCGGCACGCCGGCGTCAAGTTCCACGTTGATGGCCACGGTCGGCTCGAAGGCCAGGCCCAGGTCGATGGCGCTGTCCTCTGCGTTGCGCACCACCGCCGGCGCATCCAGTGCCGCGAAGGCCGGGTCGGTGCTGCCCGGCCGGAAGCGCGGCATCAGGGTCAGGGGCAGCGAGACCGAGAAGGTGCCGTCCTGGAAGTCCACCGACTGCCAGTAGCCGATGTGGATCTCCACCGACTCGCCCGGACCGATGTTGGCCACGGCGGTGTTGAACAGGTTGGGGCGGCTCTGCTCGACCAGGCTGGCGGTGCGGCCCGAGGCGGCCGCGGCGGCATAGTCGGCCTGGGCCTGCCGCTTTTCGCGGATCTCGCCCTCGATGAGGCGCTCACCCACCTGCAGGCGCAGCGAGCCGACCGCGGCACCGCCCGGCAGCGGCAGCAGGTAGCGGCCTTCCAGCCATTAGCCGGCGTCGTTGGGGTAGCGCTGGGGGACGGGGACTTCGGCCCACCGGCACCGCGCA
>Ga0079224_100006207_pt1 | contig 15808 bp, 12 predicted proteins | sample Stecom2015_FD_80414 | JGI IMG/M metagenome (GOLD analysis project Ga0079224, IMG submission 80414) | Agricultural soil microbial communities from Utah to study Nitrogen management - Steer compost 2015 | ecosystem: Environmental > Terrestrial > Soil > Agricultural land | place: USA: Utah...
AGGGCACATCGACGAGATCGCGCTCCAGATCACGCACATCGACAAGGAGGGCTTCCTCTACGTCGACGGGATCGGGGGCTGGGACCCGCAGGTGCTGGTCGGCCAACGCATGACCATCCTCTCGCGGGGCGGCGACGTGACCGGCGTCGTCGGCAAGAAGGCCATCCACCTGATGACGCCCGAGGACCGCACGCAGGCGTCGAAGATGAAGAACCTGTGGGTGGACGTGGGCGCCAAATCGCGCGAGGAGGTGCTCGAGTTGGGGGTCCGGGTCGGCGATCCCATGGTGATCGCGCAGCCGATGACCCGTCTGGCCGGGGACCGGATCGCGAGCCGGGCGATCGACAACCGCATCGGCGCGTTCGTCGTTCTCGAGGCGCTGCGACGTCTCGCGCCCGAGCGGCCGCTCGCTTCCACCACGGCCGTGGCGACCGTACAGGAGGAGATCGGTCATTCGGGCGGCGGCGCGCGCACGAGCGCCTACGTGCTGAAGCCGGACGTGGCCATCGTGGTGGACGTGACGTTCAGCACGGATGTGCCCGACGTCGAGAAGAAGGAGCTCGGCGAGCACGAGGTCGGGGGCGGGCCGGTGCTGAGCCGCGGTTCGTCCTCGCACAACGAGGTCTTCGAGGCGCTCGCGGTCACAGCCGAGGAAGAGGGTATCCCCTTCACGATCCAGGCCTCGCCCGTCGCCACCCGCACGGACGCGGACGGGATCCATCTGACGCGGCGCGGCGTGCCCACCGCGGTGATCTCGGTGCCGAACCGCTACATGCACTCCCCAAACGAGGTCGTGAGCGTCCGCGACCTCTTCCGCACGGCCGACCTGATCGCCGCATTCGTGCGAAGCATCGACGCGCAGACGGACTTCACGCCGCGCTGAGGCCGGGGCCGCGGACCAGCGGCGGATCATCACGTTGACGGGCATCAGCCCTCGGCCTACCGTTCAGGGCTCCCGACCGGGGCCGCGGAACACTCTCGTACGGAGAGACGCCGGCCGGGATCGTCAATCCAGAGGGAGCTCGCGCGGGACCGCGCCGCCGCGAGTGGCACATTCTGACGGAAGTCATCGATGGTAGAGGCAGGGAAGGTGATCAGGGAGCTGCAGGAGATGCGCGACGACGGACATCTGTCCGACGCGCTCCTGCGCTACGCGGTGCGATCCATCGCGAAGGCGGACGAGGAGCGATTCAACTGGGTAGGTGTGTACCTGCTCGGCGAAGGGGACGAGCTCTGGCTCCACAACTACGTCGGTGAGCCGACCGAGCACGCGAAGATCCCCGTCGGGACCGGGGTGTGCGGACGGGCCGTGGCCGAGCGCACGAACCTGAACGTCCCGGACGTGAGCGCCGAGGAGAACTACCTCGCGTGCTCGGAGGACGTGCAGAGCGAGCTCGTGGTGCTGATCCGCGCCGGAGACGACATCTTCGGCCAGATCGACATCGACTCCGAGGAGAAGGGCGCGTTCACCGAGGAGGACGAGATCGCGCTGATCGGCATCGCCGACAAGCTGGCGGAGCAGCTGATGGCGGAGCGCCGCTCCTGACCGACCGGCCCCCCTGGTTCAATGCCGGGAACGCCGGCCCGTTCACGCTCGACGGGACCCGGAGCTACCTGGTGGGCCGGAGGAGCGTGGCGATCGTGGATCCGGGCCCGGACGTCGAGGACCACGTCCGGGCTCTGGTCGCCGCGGTCGATGGGGCGGACTCGGTTCGGATCGTCGTCACACACGGCCACCCGGACCATGCCGGGGCCGCTCGCCTGCTCTCGGACCGGCTCGGATCCGAGGTGGTGGGGCCCGACATCCCCAACGTGGTCGACCGCGTGCTCGCCGACGGTGACGTGGTCGAGACGGATGAGGGCACGCTCGTCGCGGTCCATACCCCCGGCCACACCATGGATCATCTTTGCTTCCACTGGCCGGAGGCGGGCGCGCTGTTCGCCGGCGACATGTTCCTCGGCGAAGGGGATACCACATGGGTCGCGGAATACCCGGGATGCGTGGCCGACTACTTCCGCTCGCTCGAGCGCCTTCGGGCGCTGCCCATCGACGTGATCTACCCCGCGCACGGCGGGCCGCTGGACGATCCGACGGACGCCGTAGAGCGCTACGAGCGGCACCGCCGCGAGCGCGTTCGGCAGGTCGAGCAGGCCCTGCAGGCGATGCCGGACAGCACCGTGGACACGCTGCTCGCTCTGGTGTACGGCGACAGGTTGCCGTCGGGCCTCGCCGGGGCCGCGGCGCGTAGCGTGGCCGCCCTCGTGGACTACGTGAAGGCGGCACGGGACGGGTGAGCCGCGTTGCACAGCGCGCAGGGCCCGGGGTATCGTCGGAGATGAACCACACGCTCCATGCCGGCCTGACGGGTCGTCTCGAGAAGGCGGTCGGGCGGCAGCACGTGATCACGGACCCCGACCGCCTGCTCGTCTACGAATCGGACGGGCTCACCCAGTACCGCGTCGCGCCTACCGCGGTCGTGCTTCCCGCGTCCACCGAGGAGCTTGCGGAGGTCGTGCGGGTGCTGCACGGCGAGGGGGTGCCGGTCGTGCCGAGGGGCGCCGGCACCGGCCTCTCCGGGGGTGCGCTCCCGGTCGAGGGCTGCGTGATCGTCGGCACGGCCCGCATGAACCGGATCCTGGACGTCGACCCTGCGAACCGGCTCGCGCGGGTGCAGCCGGGGGTGATCAACGGGCGGCTCACGGAAGCGACCCGGCCGCACGGCCTCTACTACGCCCCGGACCCGTCGTCCCAGAGCACCTGCACGCTCGGCGGAAACGTGGCGGAGAACTCGGGCGGTCCCCACTGCCTCAAGTACGGCGTCACCGGCCGTTACGTCAGCGGCCTCACGGTGGTGCTGGCCGGCGGGGAAATCGTCCACCTGGGCGGCGCCGGCCGAGGCCCGGACGGGGGGCTCGACCTGGTCGGCCTCTTCGTGGGCTCGGAGGGGTGTTTCGGGATCGCGACCGAGATCGAGGTGCGCCTGCTGCCGATCGCGGAGGGCGTGCGGACCCTGCTCGGGATCTTCGATTCGGTGGAGGACGCGGGCCGGGCGGTCACCTCGATCATCGGAATGGGCCTGCTCCCCGCCGCGCTCGAGATCGTGGACCAGGCGACCATCCGCGCCGTCGAGGCGAGCGTGTATGCTGCTGGCTACCCCACGGATGCCGGCGCCGCGCTCGTGGTCGAGTTCGACGGAACCGAGGCCGGGCTCGATGCGGATGCGGACCGCGCCGAGGCCTGCTGCCGGGACGCCGGCGCCCGGGACGTGCAGCGCGCCGTCGACGAAGACCACCGCGCGGCGCTCTGGAAGGGTCGCAAGAAGGCCTTCGGCGCCATGGGGCGGATCGCACCCGACCTGCTGGTACAGGACGCGACGGTCCCGCGGACCCGCCTGCCGGAGGTCCTGGCGGGGGTTTCGGAGATCGGCCGCCGTCATCGCCTCCAGATCGCGAACGTCTTCCATGCGGGTGACGGGAACCTCCACCCGAACATCATCTTCGACCGCCACGATCCGGACGAGCTCGAGCGCGTCGAGGAGGCGTCGAAGGAGATCATGGCACTCTGCGTGAGGGCGGGGGGCACGATCACGGGTGAGCACGGAGTCGGCGTCGACAAACGACGGTACATGCGGCTCGTCCACGGCGAGTTGGAGCTCGAGGCGATGGCCGGGATGCGGGCCGCGTTCGACCCCTCGGGCCTCTTCAATCCGGGGAAGGTGCTCCCCGACCCGGAGGCGCCGCCCCTCGACCGGCCGGATGCCGTGGCCCTCGCGGGTGGCGCGGCATGAGGCCCATTGCGGCGGTGAGGGCCGTGCCGCCGTCGGAATGGGCGCCGCCTCCGGGAGCGCGGGCATGAGCATTCTCGACGTGCTGCCCGTGGAAGCGCAGGGTCGGGCCGAGGATCTGCCCGCGGCGCTCCGGACGGATGCCTCGGTCGAGGCGGTCGTGCGTCCCCGTACCGCGGAGGAGGTCGCGGACGTCCTCCGCTGGGCCTCGCTCGAGCGCGTCCGGGTCGTGCCCATCGGCACCGGGCGTCATCTGCCGCGCGTCCGGACGCAGGAGCCATGCGTCGTGCTGTCCGTGGCCGGGATGGCGGGAATCGAGCTCTACGAGCCGGCCGACCTCACGTTCACGGCGGCCGCGGGCACCACCCTCGGCTTCCTTGCGACGGAGCTCGCGCGACATCGCCAATGGCTGCCCTTCGACCCTCCCGGCGCGGACGAGCGCTCGCTCGGTGGGCTCGTCGCGGCGGGGCACGGTGGCCCTCTCGCCTCGGGTTGGTATGGTGATCTCCGGAACCATGTTCTGGGCGCCACGGCCGTCTTCGGCGATGGGCGGGTCGTTCGCCTCGGCGGCCGGGTGGTGAAGAACGTCGCCGGCTTCGATCTGCTCCGGCCGCTGGTGGGCAGCCAGGGCTCTCTGGCCGTCATGACGTCGGTGTGCATGCGTGTCTTTCCGGTACCGGAGACGGACCGTGTTCTCGTCTTGCGGGGCGCGGCCCTTGCCGCGCTCGCGGACGCGGCCCGCACGGTGGCGGCCGCGTCGATCCTGCCGGCATCCGCCCTGCTCGTCTCCGGGAGCGAGCTTCTGGACGGCGCCGGGCTGGTCCTGCGGCTTCAGGGCGCGAGGCCGGCGGTGGACGCCGATCAGCGCGTGTTCGAGCGTCTCGTAGGCGCGGCCTGCGAATCCGTCGAAGGGGACGCTGCGGGCCACCTCGCGGGGGCTCTGCGCGATCTTGCCCGCGATTGGGAGGGGATCGGCATCCTGACCGTGCTCCCGGACCGGATCGGCCCCGCCATCGCGGCGCTCGTCCGGATCGTCGGCGCGGTCCCCTCGATGATGGCCGATCCTCTCGCCGGACGGATCCGCTTCGCGCTCGGTGCCGGTGACGTTCCGGCGCTGGATCGCCTTCGACGCGCCGTCGAAGAGTTGGACGGCTCCCTCGGCGTCGAGCGGTTGCCCCGAATCGACGGGCCGGGGCGAACGGAGCTCGCGGAGGCCGTGGACCGGGCCGTGTCGGTGCCTTCGGCCGCGGAGCGCACCCTCACAGAGCGGGTCCGCTCGGTCTACGATCCCGGCGGTGTGCTGGGTTGTGGGGCGGGCCATGCGCCCGCCGCCGTGGAGGCGTCCGCATGAGCACCCCTCCCCCGATCGGCGAGGGCGGAGCGACGGGCGGGACCGTACCCCAGACGGCCACGCGCTCCTCGAGGGCCGGTCTCCGCTCGGGTGCGGGGGCCCCGATCGGCGCGGTCGGGCTCGCGAGCGCGCTCGAGGCGCAGAAGGACCGCCTGCTCCCGTGCGTGCACTGCGGCTTCTGCCTCCCCGCGTGCCCCACGTACAACCGCCTGGGCGACGAAGCCGATTCGCCCCGGGGGCGGCTGCACCTGATGCTGGCGGTCGTCGAGGGCCGGCTGGACCCAGGGAGCGACGCCTTCCGCACGCACATCGACCGCTGCCTCGGGTGCCGAGCTTGTGAGCCCGTGTGCCCGTCCGGGGTCGAGTACGGCACGCTGCTCGAGCACGCGCGCGAGACCTCGATCCGGGCCGCCCCCGCGGGTGCGCTCACGCGCGGGTTGACGGCGGTGATGGGCCGTGCGCCCCTCCGTCGGTTGTTCTTCCTGGTCGGGCGGAGCCTAAGAGCTTCCGGGCTCGCGGGGCTCGCGGCGCGTACCCTCCCCTCCTCCGGACCCCTGGCGAGCGCGCGCCTGGGCGTCGCGATGCTCGCTTCGTCGAGGCGGTGGCGACCGCCGGCAGCGGACGAGCGGGGCCGAGCCGGGCGGAAGGCGGCCGGGCGGGCCACCGCGTCCCGGGAGCGTGCGAGCGCCGATCCCGCCGCCGATCCATCGGATCATGCACGCGTGGGCGAGCGGGTCGGCCTCCTCACCGGCTGCGTCCAGGCCGGCCTCTACGGCCGGATCAACCGGGCGACCGCCCGGGTGCTGCGAGCGAACGGCTTCCACGTGGTCGAGGTGCGCGGGCAGGACTGCTGCGGGGCGCTGCATGCCCACGGGGGCGCCCTACCGGACGCACGCGAGCTCGCGAAGCGCAACATCGAGGCATTCGAGCGCGCCGGGGTGGAGCGCGTGGTCGTGAATGCCGCCGGCTGCGGTGCCACGATGAAGGACTATGGCACGTTGCTGGAGGGAGATGGAGCCTGGGCCGGGCGTGCGGCTGCGCTGGCGCGCCGGGTCCGGGACGCCACGGAGATCCTGGCCGAGGCCGGGCCCCGGCAGGGGGCACCGGTCCCGTGTCGTGTGGCGTACGACCACCCGTGCCACCTGTTGCACGCGCAGCGCGTCCGAGAGGCGCCCCTCCGCGTGCTCGACGCCGTGCCGGGGGTCGACGTGCGCATCGTGGAGAATGCCGATGAATGCTGCGGCGGCGCCGGCATCTACGGGATGACGCACCCCGACCTCGGTGGCCGGATCGGCGGCGACAAGGTGGCATCGGTGCTTCGAACGGACGCGGACGTGGTCGCGACGCCGAACCCCGGGTGCATGATGCAGATCGGTGCCGGGCTTCGGCTCGGCGGCTCCCGGATGGGTGTGGCACATCCGGTCGAGCTGCTCGACGAGAGTTACCGGCGCGCGGGGTACTACGACCGGTCCGAGCGGTGAGCGGCGGCCGGACGCTGCCGGCGGCGGGGCCGACCACCGACGTGGCCCGCGCGATCCTCGAGCGCGCACGGGGCATGCGGAACGACTTCGTCGAGCTCCTGACTCGGCTCGCGGGCCACGAGTCGCCGACGGACCGGCCTGAGACCCAGGCGGGGGTCCAGACCGTCCTGATCACGGCGCTCCGTGACCTCGGGTACGACACGCGCATCGTGCGCGGCCACGCCACCGGCGGGCATCTCTATGCCCGGCCGTCGACGCACGAGCGGGGTGTCCCTGCACAGCTCCTTGTGGGGCACACCGATACCGTATGGCCGGTGGGCACCCTCGACGGCATGCCGGTCCACGTCGACGACGGGCGCCTCTATGGTCCCGGCACGTTCGATATGAAAGGAGGGCTGACCCTCATCGTGCTCGCCCTCCGGATCCTGCGGGACCTCGACCTCCGTCCGCCGGCCGTCCCCGTGGTGTTCGTGAACTCGGACGAGGAGATCGGCAGCCCCGAATCGGCCCGGTACGTCCGCATGCTCGCGCGGCGGACCTGCCGCGCCTTCATCCTCGAGCCCGGTCTCGGGAGCGACGGGCTCATCAAGACCGAGCGGAAGGGCGTGGGGCGCTTCGACATCACGATCAGGGGCAGAGCGTCCCACGCGGGTCTCGCGCCGGAGGCGGGTGTGAGCGCGATCGTCGAGCTCGCACATGTCATCCGGAAGCTGGGGGAGCTCAACGACCCCGACAGGGGCACCACCGTGAACGTCGGGGTCGTCGAGGGCGGCGTCCGCCCGAATGTCGTGGCTCCCCTCGCGCGCGCCGGCGTGGACGTGCGGGTGCGGAGCGCCTCGGACGCGATCCGACTGGAGGAAGCCATCTCGGGCTTGGAGCCGACGCTCCCGGGCATCGCGCTGGAAGTCACCGGCGGCGTCGCGATCCCGCCCCTCGAGCGGACCCCACGGAACCGGGAGCTGTGGGGAGCCGCGCTCGACGCGGGCCGCGATCTCGGCATGGAGCTGTCGGAAACGTCCGCCGGCGGCGGATCCGACGGGAACACCACCAGCCTGTTCACGGCGACCCTCGACGGCCTCGGGTGCGTCGGCGACGGAGCGCACGCCGCGCACGAGCACGTGCTCATCGACGCCTCCCTGGAGCGTTGTGCCCTCCTCGCGCGCCTCATCCTGGCTCCGGTGGCGGCATGACGCATACGCTCCGTCACCTCCGCTCCGGCGCCGACTATCGCGCCTGCGTCCGGCTCCAGGAGAAGATCTGGGGCGAGCGCTTCTCGGAGCGGGTCTCCTCGGCGATCCTGAAGGTCGCGCAGGAGCTGGGCGGAGTGTCCGCGGGAGCCTTCGACGGCGAGGGTCGGCTGGTCGGGTTCGTGTTCGGCATGACCGGCATCAGGAACGGTGCGACGGTCCATTGGTCGGATATGTTGGGCGTGCTGCCCGCGGCCGCGGGGAGCGGCGTGGCCACGGCGCTCAAGGCGTTTCAGCGGGACGCGGTGCTGGAGCTCGGCGTGGAAGAGATGTACTGGACCTTCGATCCACTGAGGGCCCGCAACGCCCACCTCAACCTCGAGAAGCTCGGGGCGGTGGTGCGCGAGTATCGGCCGGACATGTACGGGCCGAGCGACTCACCTCTGCACCGGGGCGTGGGCACGGACCGCTTCCTCGCGCTGTGGAGCCTTCGGAGCGAGCGGGTCGAGTCCCGCCTCGCCGCGAGCCGCGACCGCTTGGCAGAGGCGGGCGAGGGTCGCCCGGCGCCGACTCCGGACGATGCCGCGGACAATGCCGCGGACGATTTTGCGGTGGTTCTCGCCGCCCTCCTCGGCGACCACCTGCCCGCGCCTGGCGCATTCGTGGAACGTTCCACCGCGCCCCGGCTCCTCGTCGCGATCCCGACCGACGTCGGCGCGATCATGGACGACGCTCCGGCGCTCGCCGTGGCGTGGCGTGAAGCCACGCGCACGGCGTTCACGCACTACCTGGCGCGAGGCTACGAAGTGACCGGCTTTCTACGCGGCCCGGTCGTGTGCCGCTATGTACTGGAAGAGGCGCGACGCCCGTGAGAATCGACAGGGCCGTCCTGCGCGAGATCCCGCTGCGACTGCGGGAGTACTTCGAGATCAGCAGCGGCCGGACGCAGGAGCGTCGGATCCTCCTGGTGACGCTCTTCGGCGAAGGCCTCGAGGGGTGGGGGGAGTGCGTGGCGGGCGAGCAGCCGTCCTACGCGTACGAAACGACCGACACGGCCTGGCACGTCCTGACCGAGCTCGTGCTTCCGGCCGTCGTCGGGCGCGACGCAGTCGGCCCGGAGGATCTGCTCGCCCCGGTTTCCTGGATTCGCGGGCACCACATGGCGAAGGCTGCTGTCGAGATGTCCGCCTGGGACCTCGCCGCGCGCATGCAGGGCGTCTCGCTCTCGACCCTGCTCGGCGGCACCCGGGCCGCGGTCCCGGTGGGCGTCAGCGTAGGGCTCAAGCCGACGGACGACGCGCTCGTCGAGGCGGTCGCCGGTTACGTGACGGAGGGATACGCCCGAATCAAGATCAAGATCAAGCCCGGGCGGGACGTGGACATGCTTGCGCGCGTCCGGGAGCGCTTTCCCGGCCTCGCGCTGATGGCCGATGCGAATTCCGCGTACACGCTCGACGACGCTCCCCGTCTCGCTGAGCTCGACGCCCTCCGTCTCACGATGATCGAGCAACCCCTCGCGCACGACGACTTCCTTCACCACGCGCGCCTGCAGCGGATGATCGAAACGCCGCTCTGTCTCGACGAGTCGATTCGGTCGGAGGGGGACCTCGAGCTCGCGCTCGAGCTGGGGAGCTGCGGCATCGTCAACATCAAGCCGGGTCGGGTCGGCGGGCTCGCGGTCGCCCGGAGGATCCACGACGTCATGCGTGCGCGCGGGCTGCCCGTGTGGTGCGGGGGCATGCTCGAATCGGGGGTGGGACGAGCGCACAATGTGGCCCTGGCTTCCCTGCCCGGCTTCACCCTGCCAGGCGATATATCCGCGAGCCGGCGGTACTGGGAGGCGGACATCGTGTCGCCGGAGTTCGAGGTCGGCCTCGGCAGCCAGATGGCCGTGCCTACGGGGCCGGGGATCGGGGTTGAGGTGGACGTGGACCGTATCGAATCCACCCGCGTGCGCGAGGCGGTCTTCACGGCGTGACCGGCCGAATGCACCACGGGCAGAAACGCCAGCCTCCCTCGAGGCGCTCGCCGCACGGGCACGTGCGGGCGAGCTTCGTGCCGCACTGGGGACACGCGGTACCCCCGACCGGGACGCCGCCGTCGCAGGCGGGACAGGGCACCGTCTCGCCGGCGGCGGCCGCGATCAGGCGCGTGATCTCGTGCGGGCTCGTGAAACCGGAGGCCACGGCGCGTCGGGCATCGGTGTCGAGGCCGACCATCCCCGACTCCCGTGCGAGCCTGCGTAAGCGGGCCGACGAGCCGCCTCGCGAGATCTCGTCCCGTAGGGCGTCGGTGATGGCGAGCACCTGATAGACGCCGGTGCGGCCACGGTGCCCATCGCCGCATTCGTCGCACCCCCGCGCGCGGCAGCGAGGGCAGGCGCGACGCACCAGCCGTTGGGCGACGACCCCCGAGAGGCCCCCCGCCACGAGGAACGGCGGCACCCCCATGTCCAGGAGCCGGGTCACGGCCCCGGGCGCGTCCGTCGTATGGATCGTGGACAGCACGAGGTGCCCCGTCACCGCGGCGGCCATGGCGATCTCCGCGGTTTCCCGGTCCCGGATCTCCCCGACCATCACCACGTCGGGATCCTGACGCAGGACCGCCCGCAGCGCCTCGGCGAAACCGAGTCCTGCCCGGCGGTCGACCTGGATCTGGCTCGCACCGGGAAGACTATACTCGACCGGGTCTTCGAGCGTGACCACGTTCCGGGTTTCGCGGTCCAGCTCGGACATCGCCGCGAAGAGGGTGGTGCTCTTGCCGCTCCCGGTGGGGCCGGCCGACAGGACTACGCCTTCCCCCCTCGCCACGAGGCGCCGGAGCTGGCGGAGGTCGGCGCTCCGCATGCCGAGTTCATCGAGACCTTTGGGGGCGGCATCGGAGTCGAGGATCCGCACGACCGCCTTCTCCCCGCCGTTCACGGGCAGGGTGCTCACCCTCAGCGTGAGCCGCCGGCCCTCGTGGACGAGCGGGATGCGACCGTCCTGGGCGCGGCGCCGCACCGAGATATCCATCCCGCCCAGCACCTTGATCCGGGAGAGCACGGCTCGTCGGGATGCGGCCGGCAGCTCGAGCGCCTGTCGAAGGATCCCGTCCACGCGGAAGCGGACGCGGACGTCGCCGCCGGTTTCCTCCACGTGGATGTCGCTCGCGCCCTCGGCCACGGCGTTCCGCAGGACACGGTCGACCAGCCGGACGACGGGGGCCGTGCGGGTCGCGCGCTCGAGCTCGCCCCCGCCACGCTCCGCCTCGGCCCGCAGCTCCACCGGCAGGGACCGAACCAGCTCCACCAGATCGCTACCGTACGCCCGCTCGATCGCGTCGAGCACGGCGTCCGGCGTGGCGACCATCGGCCGCACACGCCGCCCGGTCTGGAACTGCAGATCGTCCACGGCGGTCAGGTCGAGCGGGTCGGCCATGCAGACGCCCAGAAAGCGCGGCCCGACCTCCATCGGCAGCACGCAGTGGGCGCGCACCAGCTCCGGCCGCACGGCCTGCAGGGCGTCCGGGGCCGGAACGAGCGGAGGGGCCATGTACGGAAGGCTCAGCTGGATCGCGAGCGCCCGCGCCACGTCGTCCGGGGTGGCCAGTCCAAGACGCACGAGCGCTTCTCCGAGCCGCTCGCCACGGCGCCGCTCCTCTCCGAGCACCTGCTCGAGCTGGGGGGCGCTGATGCGGCCGGCGTCCAGAAGGAGGCGGCCGAGGATCTTGGGGCGGGCGTCCATGCCGTGAACGATGCCCTCGCCCCCGTGCCCGCACGATGGCGGGATCGGTCGCGAGGCCACAGCGAACGCCCCCGCCTTCGCCGCCCGGCCGGCTCGATCGGCCGGATCCCCGCCTCCACGGGACTTCGCCCTCCACGGATGTCAGCCCAGGCGGTCCAACACGAACGGCGTCACTTCCCGCAGATCCCGGAGCGCCGCCGCGTCTTCCGCCCCGGGCCCGACGGCCATTCCGAGGACAGGGTTCCGCGTGTGCCCCACCGAGACGTCCTCGACGTTGCCGTGGTCGCTCACCACCAGCACGAGCGTACCCCCGTCCACGGCCTCCAGCAGCCCCTCCAGAAAGCCGTCCACGCGCTCGAGCGCCTCCACGGCGGGCGCCATCTCGCGGCGGTGCCCGGCGGCGTCCGTCGTGTAGTGGGCGAACAGGGTGAGGTCGTACGAGCCCGACAGCCGGGCCAGGTTGCGGCCGGCGCGACGAGGGTCGACGTCCGGCAGGCCCTCCAGCCCGAAACGCTCGCGCCAAGCTCCGTTCACGATCTCACTCGATACCGCTTCTTCCCGTGCGAGCGCGTCGCCGTGCCGGATCAGCGCACCGGCCCCCTCCGCGGCCAGGGGCGGGCCGGCGATGCGGCGGCTCCCGCCGGGCCCGGGCCACCCCTCGGGATAGGCGTTGGCGAACGCGACCGACCGACCCGCCTCGGCCGCGCGCCTCAGCACGCTTCGTTCGCGGACCACGGGACGAAGCCGGACCGGGATCCACGGGCCGAAATGACCCCCGAACAAGGCCGCCGCGTCCACACCCGTCAGCAACGCCGTCTGGCCGGTGCCGCTCTGGGGGATGCCCGCCACGCCGAGAGTGGCATCGAGCGGAAACACGTGGCCGTCGGGGCCGCTGGCGCTCGGAGCGGTGAGCGTCGGCACGTGGCCGCCGCCGAGCGCGGCGAACGTGGGAAGCCGCGCCGCGAGGAACGGGTTGATCCGGGCATCGGGCGGGCCGATGCCGACACCGTCGAGGAAGACGAGGACGATGCGGTCCGGCCGGCTCATCGAGCCGAAGGTGCCCGCGCCGGCGGCCGGGAGCGGAGCCTGCCCGCTATTCCCCCGGACGCAGATCCATGGTCACCTGGACCTGGATGTGCCCCATGTCCGCCCGGTCGCGGAGCGCGTCCCGGATGCGTGGCTCCACCTTCTGATACGCCGCGAGGACGCCTTCCCGAAGCTCCTTCCGCAGCACGCGGAGCGCGTTCACGTCCGCGCGGCTCGTCTTGGTCTCCTTCTTCGCATCGGCGACCTGGTATGGCCGGATCTCGAAGGGGGACACGCCGACGTCGTCGTAGCGCTCGTGATCCATGTAGTGGATCGAGATGCTCACATCTCCGCGCGCGTGGTGGTGCGCGATGTCGCCCACGGCCTGGAAGCGTGAGGCCAGGCGGCCGAGCTCACCACGCTGGGCCGCCTTCGTGTATGCGCGCTCGATGATCGCGAATACCCTCTTCATCCGCTCGGTCGTGGTGGCGTCCAGGTCGGGGATCCCGCTGTCGAGCTCGCGCCCCATCGCCTGCCGGTCCACGTGGAAGCGGGCGCTCTCCGCGTCGCGGTTCCGGGACCGGTCGATGTTGTCGAGGATCCGGTCTGGGTTCGTTCGAAAGCTCATGGCTTGCAGCGCACTTCGGGCTCGAGGACGGCCGTCCTGCTGGCTCGGCCGAGTATCCCCAGGATACATGCTCGGCAACGTGGGGCCAAGGGTCGGGGCCGCGCCAGCCGACCAGCGGAATCGCAGCAAGTCCTTGCGAGGTCGCGGGCACGGTGATTCATTGCTGGGCTCCCGATCCGCCTTCCGGGGGCGTGGTGCGTGTGCCCGAGCCGCCCCGGACGCCGGTGGCGTGCAGCCCGCCCGATAATCGATCCAGAGTCACGACAGCCGGAGAGACCCGACTTGAGTCCCGCCCGAGGTAAGACTGCCGCCCTGGTCGTAGCCGTCACGTCCGCGCTCGCCGCGCTGTTCCATATGTATTCCGCGGGCTATTCCCCCTTCACTGCGCTCATCCAGAGGCCCGTCCACCTGGCCCTGATGGCGGTGCTCGGGTTCCTCGGCGTGGGGGTCCAGAAGGCGGCCGCACGCGACGGCAAGGAGTCGGTCCTGACCCGGCTGGGCGGCCAGCTGGGGTGGCTCCTCGCGGCGCTGTCCGTGGCCGCGTGCGCCTACCTGGCGCTCGAGAACCAGGAGCTGGTCGCGCGCTCCGGCAACCCCACGACGGCCGATCTCGTCTGGGGCGCGATCACCATCGTCCTGGTGCTGGAGCTCGCCCGGCGCGCCACGGGGTGGGGCCTGGTGTCGATCTGCTTCCTCGCGCTGGTCTACGCGTTCGTGGGCCCGTACCTGCCGGGCGTGCTCGCGCACCGCGGCTACGGCGCCACCCGCCTGATCGAGCACATCTATCTGTCGACCGAGGGCATCTGGGGCGTCCCGCTCGGCGTCTCGGCCGACTTCGTCTATCTGTTCGTGCTCTTCGGAGCCGTTCTCGACGTGGCCGGCGGCGGCGCGCTTCTGATCGCGCTCGCGAACAAGGTCGCCGGGCGCACGCGCGGAGGTCCGGCCAAGACGGCGGCCGTGGCCAGCGCCCTGATGGGCTCCCTGTCCGGCAGCGCCGTAGCCAACGTCGTGACGACCGGCGCGTTCACCATCCCGCTCATGAAGCGCGCCGGGTTCAAGCCCTTCTTCGCCGCGGCCATCGAGGCCGCCGCGAGCACCGGCGGCCAGCTCATGCCGCCGGTCATGGGCGCGGGCGCGTTCATCCTCGCGACGTGGACGAACATCGCTTACCTGGACGTCGCGCTCGCGGCGACGATCCCCGCGCTTCTTTACTATGGGGCCCTGCTCGCGGCCATCCACTTCCGTGCCGGCCGCATGGGGATCGAGCCGGACGACAAGCCGAACACCGAGCCGGTGATGAACCGGCTGCATCTGCTCCTGCCCCTCGCGATCATCGTGCTGCTGCTGGGCATGGGACGGTCTCCGATGCGCGCGGCCTTCTGGGGCGTGGCGTCGGCGTTTCTCATGGCTCTGCTGCGACCCGAGACCCGCCCGTCCAGGAGTCAGGTCGTGGAGATCATGGAGCGCGGAGGGCAGGGCGCGGTCCAGGTGGCCGCCGCGTGCGCCGCGGCCGGCATCGTGGTCGGGGTCGCCTCGCTCACCGGAATCGGCCTCAGGATGTCCGAGCTGATCATCACGCTCTCGGGCGGACACCTGCTGCCCGCGCTCCTGCTCACGGCGCTCGGCTCGATCGTGCTCGGGATGGGGCTTCCCACGACCGCCGCGTACGTCGTGCTCGCTGCGCTCGGCGCGCCCGCGCTCGTCACACTCGGCGTGCCGCTGCTGGCGGCCCACATGTTCATCTTCTACTTCGGGTGCATCTCGAACGTGACGCCGCCGGTGTCGCTGGCCGCATTCGCGGCGGCGGGCATCGCGGGGGCTCCTCCCATGCGGACGGCGGTCTCCGCGTCGATACTCGGGATCGCCGGCTTCGTGGTGCCGTTCATGTTCGTGTACGGGCCGGAGCTGCTGCTCATCGGCGAGCCGCTCGCGATCCTGCAGGCCACGATCACGGCCACGATCGGCGTTATTTGCCTCGCCGCCGGGATGGTCGGGTACGCCCGTCGAAGGCTCGCCGGGTGGGAGCGCGTCATCGCCGTGGCGGCCGCGCTCACGCTGGTGTATCCGGAGATCATCACCGACGTGGTGGGATTGATGGGTGTGGCTTATATCTTCTTGAAGACCGAAAGAAAGGCCGAAAAACTGTCCGTAAGGGAGGCTTGATGTCGCTCGTTCCGAGAAAATGGCTGGCTGTCCTCGCTCTGGCTGCGACCGCCGCTTGCGGGGGAGAGGGGCGCCAACAGTTCCTGTCCCTCGGGACCGCCGGGACCGGTGGGATCTATTATCCGCTCGGCGGCGCCATCGCGAGCCGGCTCTCGATCGCGGACGACGCGCGTCAGTACACGGCGGAGGTGAGCGGGGGATCGGAGGAGAACATCAGCCGGCTCGCACAGGGCCAGATGGACCTGGCCATGGCGATCGGCATGACCATGTACCAGGCGTACCATGGTGAGGGCAATTTCAATCCCCCGGTCGAGGGCCTCCGTGCGATCGCGCCCCTCTACCCGAACGTCACGCACATCATCGTGCGGGCCGCCCTGCCGGTGCAGTCGGTGGCCGACTTCGCGGGCTTGACGGTGTCGGTCGGCGCGGCCGGTAGCGGCACCGAGGCGCTGTCCCGTCACG
>Ga0079224_100006208_pt1 | contig 15807 bp, 14 predicted proteins | sample Stecom2015_FD_80414 | JGI IMG/M metagenome (GOLD analysis project Ga0079224, IMG submission 80414) | Agricultural soil microbial communities from Utah to study Nitrogen management - Steer compost 2015 | ecosystem: Environmental > Terrestrial > Soil > Agricultural land | place: USA: Utah...
ATTTTACCTATTTTAGTATTTATAGATTTATAATCTAGTATAGTAAATAAACCGGATTTATCGGTGACTAGAGTACACCAAAAGCCATAATAGCGCTCTAGTCACCGTCTACTCGTTGCTCTTTTATATTTTTTTTTTTATTATTTTCAGGTAAAAGATTTATCATATTAATTAAATCATGTGAAGCTTTTATACCTTTTGATGTTAAGAATAAAGGTAAATTTAGTTTATTTTGATCATGAATATGATATATTACTTTACTTAGTAAAACCCCTCCTCTAGATTTGTCATCTAGTATTGTATAAAAAGAAGAATGGACTTTAATATCTTTTCTATTACCCTTTCCACCATAACCTCTAACGTTATTACTAATTGATCTACTTACAAATGAACTTGAACTTAAATTAAATAAATCATTCCCTCCATTGGCGGCAATAAATTCAAAAAGAGAATAATCTAAACGTATCTCCTCAAGAATAATTAAAGTAAAATTTATAACAATATAGGCGAAAATTTAATATTAATACCGGTTTCCCTTTACCCTGCAGTCAGCAGAGCAAGGGCTAAAAATAAACTACTCAAATTAAATTTGAATAGACTTACTTTAAACCATATTACCGATACATACACAACATCTTTCAATGTTGATTAGACCATATTATAATATTAGCCCTGCTACGCAGCAGGAGGATCCGTACCGCTGTTAGTAGAAAACTTAAGGACTGGAACGATATTCGAACATATCGTAGCCTCCGGCCCAACGGGAGAGCGACTAAATACCTTTGACGTGTGGTCGTTGAGAGGTTTAATTCTACTATTTCTATCACTAAGAATAATAATTAAACTTCCCTGCTGATTGTCCAATCTTTATATTTGTCACTTTTAGTATATAAAGCTCTAAGGATGTTCCAGCATATAGTCAAATTTTACATGCCCCCTATAAACGTAACGTGAAAGCATGATTAACTAAATGGAATAAAGCTAAATTATAAGAAGATAATCCTACAGCTATTACCATCATACCCAATTGCAAAATACTATCATTTTTAATGACGTAAGTTGGACCATTTCTTTATTAATCTTGATATTTCTCTCATCTATCTTTAAATTTAACTCATTCATTTAATTTGTTTATATCTTTATTTTTACTATTAACTCTTAATAAATAGAATTGTTTAATTAATTCATTTTTTTCTGTTCTTAGAGGATATTTATTAAAATAGTTATCTATTAAGTTAAATAATTCAGCCTTTCTATATACAACATATTTAAATGCTTCAATTTTAGGGCTAGTAATATCTACTCTACCTCCATATATTGATATTAAAGGTTCTAATAAATATCTATTTTTTTTGAGATATTCCTATAAATACTTATCCAGATGCTTCACTGTAATAAATTGACCCATCACTATCAATAAATCCACTTAATCATCCATCATTAAAAGATAAAGGACCAGGGTATTTTAATTCTATATTGAATTTTGCACATAGTTTATTCATTTGTAATAAACGTGTAGGATTTCTTATTAATCCATTTATATCGTTTATTAATGAGATTAAACCTGCTTTATGTCTTAATTTATATTTAAACGCATTAGCATTTGAAATTTGTTTTATAGTTCCACCATATTTATGTTTTATTAAATATAATGCTTTTTTTATCTCTAGCATCCATTGTAATTTCACAACTATTATATCCTTTTTTAGTTAATATAAAATAACCGTCACCATCTATTAAACCTGCTAATCATTGATTAAAAGATAAATCCTCATTTTTACTTGATTTATTAATTTGATGGCTTATATTATTATCATTATCGTTAGAAATATCACTTTCTATTAAAACAGAACTAGTATATAAATTATTTTCTAAAATAAATAATTCGTTAAAGATATGATTTTTTTGTGTTAAATTTACTTTATTTAATTTAACAAAGACTAATATCAAACGTATGGCCTATGAGATTCCTACTAGCTTACTGATAATTTTAATTTTTCACCTTACTGACATAATTACACATATAAACATGTAATAGTACAATCATTGAATGAGAGGTGAATTAAAAAAAAAAAAAAAACTAAAACTATTATGACTATTAGATAAATAGCTAGAGCTTTGGTTATCCGAATTAATTATAATAATCTTATTTATTATATATAGCCATTTTATTTATTTGTAGATATTACTAGAAAAATTAATAAAATAAAAATTTTACTTAAAATAGATAGATTTTGTGTTTAATTTAACAATCGCCTGTGCTAGTAGGACTAACACTACTGCGATACACGTGAGAAAAGATTAATATCAAACGTATGGCCTCTGAGATTCCTACTTGCTTGCTTATAATTATAATCTTTCACTCCTCACAAAGTTACATATAAAAATATGTAATTGTACAATCAATAAATGACAGATGAATAGATTATAATTAATATGACTATTTATTTTAATAGCCATGAGCTTTGGTTATCTACGAATTAATCATATTAATAATATTATATAAATTATAGTTATGTATACTATACTTAATAATTGTTTTTATAATTTGTCTCATTTATTTTTAAAATTTATTCATTTAGAAAATTTATCGGGTTGATAATCCCCTCCTACGGAGGAGGACCAGGGAGCCTCATAAAAATCTTTTATAAGATTTAGTTTATAGGCTTTACTAGATTTTAAAGGATATTTTATAAAATAATTATCTACTAAATCTAATATTTCCTTTTTTCTATAAATAACATATTGAAAAGCCTCTTTAGTGCTAAAAATATTAATTCTACCTAAATATAAAGTTTGTAATGGTTCTAATAAATATCTATTTTTTTGAGTAATACTTAAAATTAATTGATTAGAAGTTTCATTTATTATTATTGATCCATCTGCATCTATAATTCCACTAAATCATCCATTATTATATGTTAGGGGATTATTACGTTTAAGTTCTATATTATATATTATACAAACTTTATTTAATTGTAAAATTTTTACCGGATTCCTTATTAACCCATTAACATCCAAAACTAATGAGATTAAACCTTTTTTATGATGTAATTTATATTTAAATGAATTAGACCCTGAAATACTTTTTATAGATCCTCCATATTTATGTTTTATTTCATAAAGTATTGATTTATCTTTTTCAGGTAAAATAATTTGAAAATTAGCATAACCTTTTTTTGATACAAAAAATTTACCTTTACCATCTATTAAACCTGCTAATCATTCCTTAAAGGATTTATCATTATTCTCTTTTAAAGTTTTTGGTAATGACATAGTAGAATAATATTTTTTATCTACAGATTTGGATGGTTTATTATAAGATAATAAACCCATACCCCCTCCTTTGGAGGAGAGGGTGCCGGGGTTTAGATTAATAGATCTACCTTTATTCATACCTGATTTTATTTGTTTAATCTCGTATAAACCTTCTTTTGTTAAATGAGCTTTCTTTTGTATTATTTCACCTGCTTTAACAAAATCATTAAAATCCATAGATTTTAAACCCAATATTGGATATTCTTTAAAAAAAGGAATAATTTTTTGATTTATATCACTAAATTTAGTTACAACAAATTCCCCTCCTGTTGTTGCATTAGGTTTATAATATCCACAATTAAAAAAATTAATAAATTCTTCTAATAATTTAGCATCTCTAATATGTTGTGCTACTTTAAATACTAAGCTTGCACTAGTTAAAGTACTGGATAACCTTATAAAAAAACATCCTTCAGCATCTACAAATCCTGACACTCAATTACAATCTATAATTTTTGGTAAAGGTGTTTGAGGTCTTATTGCAGGTATTAAATCAGGCAAAGCTTTTTTCAATGAATCAGATAATCCATTATTAAGAACTGCCTTTAAAGATAATATCTTATTTACACCTTCTATTGTTAAATGTTCTTTTAGACTTATTATTAAAAAAGTTTGTTTAAATATTTGGTAATCTGCTCATTTTTGTGTTAATAAAGGGTAACTATCAAAATTATCAATAAGAACTTTTAGATCTTTTATAGAACTAACTATAAATTCAACATACCCGTCTTTTCTATGAGTAATATTTCCTATATTAAAATAATTTTTAATATTTTCTAATAAATTAATATCTCTTGAATGTATTTTAAGTTTAAATGTTAAACTTACTAAATAACCTGCTTTATAGTTAGATTTGGGGTAAATATTTATAAGAAAACAACCTTCACCATCTACAAATCCTGTTATATAATAAGGATTTAATTTTTGTTTAGCCTCTTGATGTAAAACTCGCTTGTATTTAGTATCTAATTTAAAACTAGCTATTAATCTACTTAATATAAAAAAATTAATTTGGACAAAACTAAATAAATTATTAATTATTAGGATACAAATTCTAAAATAACCTATAATATCTATGATCTTCTCGTATATAGTTTGATGCCGGAATGTAATTAGATGAGTTTTACATTCTTGAGCCAATTGACTCATAGTTGAGTATGCTATAACTTTTTTTATGTCTTGTTGGAAAAGTCCTATTAAAGAACTAAAAATACTAGTTATAGCTCCTAATCATAAACAAAATAGTAATACTGTATTACTATATTCTATTAAAGGAGAGGATCTCATTAATAGATAAACTCCTGCAGTTCATTTTATGTTGACTATTCTTACTTTTATCCCAGTTATCAAATATGTGGGACTAAAAATAGTACACCTTAAGTCTCCCTAAGGATCGGACTGGATCTTTAACTTTTTTTTAATGGGAAATTGAAAATTCAACATAAGTTTATTAACTTCAATAGCTAATAAATATATTTTATTTAAGCACAACGGCTTAGTATATTCTTTATTTAGAATAATATAATGTATTTTACATCATTTAGTAAAAGCAAGAGACTTTTTAGTTTTTAGATTATATCTATGTAAATAATTTATTATTAATTTAAGTTTAGTAACGTTAGAACAACTAAATATTAAGCCATCTAAATCTTTATTATATTTTATATTTTTATATTTATCATTTACTAATAATTCACTAATAATATTTAAAATATAAAATTCTTTTTGTACAATATAAAAAGTTAAGTATGGGGTCTTAGAAGTATCATTTAAAGGGTTACTATCTTTTAATCTACCTGAAAAAAAACCTACAGCATCAATAAACCCACTTAATCAACCAGTATTTAAACTTGGTTTCACTAATCTATCTATAAACAAGATATTATCAGAATATTGAGAATTAAAAACTTTTAATCAAGTCTTAAATTCTTCTTTTTTATTTAATGTACATAAATTTCCATTAAATAAGGTAATTAATCTATTAAAACTATCCTTAGATGTAACATAAAATGTTCCTTTTACAGGAATAGAGTCTTTTTTTGTTATTAAAACTTTACCAAATCCAAGCTGTTTTCTTATATAGTAAAGAACTTGGATATTATCTATATTTAAACTAATATCAAAATATACTTTATTTTTTAATACTACAAAACGGCCAGTTCCTTCTGTAAAACCAATAAATCATTCTAAGAATCTTTTATTTAGTTTTTTATGGTGAAGAACTTTTTGGCTTAAATAACCATTAAACTGGAAAGTTATATCGCGTACAGTCTCTGAGGTTCCATTATCCAGCGAAGATAATGTTACCTGCTGATTTACTCTTATTACCTTAAGCTTACCTAAAGCAATACACAAGATTTTATTATACATCTTACAACGCAGTGCGAAGATATGTATAAACTTGATATAAAGTTTTTCCAGCATATAGCAATATGATAATTGATTGATTCACATCAATCAACGGCAAACCCCTACGCAATTAAATAATAACTTGTAAAATCATATAAACATTAAAACTTTCTGTATGTATTCATACTGTATGACAGTTCTTTTAACTGATCCAAACCCAGTTGAGTTAGATGTCCTTTGTTTTCTATAATAGAAATACCCTTACAAAAAGACTGAAAATCTAAATATTTAGCACCATATAGAGGGTATTTTTCAAAAAAAGGGATAACTAGAGTAGTTATATCCTTAATGTTTGCAACCGAAATATCATATCTATCCCTACCTGAAGAAGGTTTAACTAGGTTTCCGCAACCCATAGTACTAATTATTCTATTTAACACTATTAAATCTCGCTCGTGTTGAGTTACACGGAATTGTGGTTGGCAAGTATAACCTAATCTCATCTTTACCTGTTTAATATAGTTTAACCCAAATGTTCCATCTGCCTCCACAAAACCAGCTATCCAATGTGGATTTAATAGATTTGTTTTAGGTAAGAATTCAGGTTTATTTATAGGTACTACATTGGGGTGTGCTTTCAAAACACTGTCCCTCCGAGACAACCCTTTAGGAAATACAGCTTTTATTGCAAGAATTTCTAGGAAGCCCTCATATGTGTAGTGTACTTTGTTTAGAAGAAGATCAATTATTTTACATCATAATAAAAAATGTATAGACTTACTAGTTTCAAGAGGATATTCCTCAAAATGTTTTCTAACAACTTGAAGAAAATTTAAGGAAGTGATTTCATATGTATACATATTACCACTAGCACTAACTCAACCTATTCCTCCAAAGAATTCTTTTATTTTTTCTAGTAACACCTTATTATGTGGATTAATTTCTGCTCCTATAGAAAACACAGGTAATATTTTATATCCCCATCTTGAATCAATAGATTTTCTAAGACGTATTGAAAAACTTGACTCCCCATCTGAATATCCAGTTACATAGTAAGGATCTAATGTTTTATTTTTACTACTTACAATTATATTATTATTATTATCTTTCGTAGGCCATACCATGGTTGCAGCATGTATTAATGCAGATACTGGTGTTGGCAAAAATTTGTTGATTTTTAATATATATGAATTAAAAATACTCAGTTACTTAAATAACTGTTCGGACTATATCTTCAATTATATTATTTTAGCTAATCTATTTAAATTTTGTTTGTACTTTTTCATGAAATCTAACTCTTTCTCTGTAAAATGCTTTTTACTTTTCACTAAGAGATAAATTTTTTTTCAATTGAAAAATACTATGGATTTTTTAGTTTTTAAGGGGTATTTGTTTAAGTAGTTAATAACTAGAGACAATTTAGTTTTATTAACTGTAGTATTATAAACACCAGAATTTTCAAGGTAATGTGTTTTACCTTTTAATAATTCAGCTAAAAATTTCATTTGCTCAAAATTACCTTTTTGGCTTAAGATATAACTTAGCTTTACTAATTTAGCATCTATAGAAAAGTCTATATCTGAGCAATGAAAAGAACCTACAGCATCTGTAAACCCACTTAGTCAAGTATTTGATAAGTTAGGTAAAGCAGAATTATTCAAGGTCGAATAAGAAATATTAGTTCCATATTTTTGATTATATGCAGCTACTCATAACTTAAACTCTTCTTGTCTAGATTCTAAAAATATATTACCGTTCAAAATTAAAATTATTTTTAATAACCCGGATTTATCATTTACTCTAAAGCAATGTGTATTCTTTTTTTCGTCTTGTTTTCTTACAACCCCGAACCCCAAATTTTTTTTTATAAAAAATAAAATCTGAGCGTCTACGGAAGAATGCACTATTTTAAATTCTAAAAAGTGCCCATCTTTAATTAAAAACAACCCTTTTCCTTCTAAAAATCCTATAAATCAATTTTTAAATAAATTATCTTTCAATATAAATGCTTCCCGTATAGTCTCTGAGGATCCTCTATCTTTAATAAAGTTTCCTGCAGGTTGACCTCTAGTATAGATTTTTCCTAGCAAGAAATAACTCTTGAGTGGACTATACCTAGAAACCGGTTGTTCTCGCATACAGGGAAGTTTTAGGAAAGCCCATACACATTTACTTTTTTTATAAGATAAAATTATTATAATTAATTAGTAGATAGATAAATCTACTAATTAATTATGTATCCCTAATTTATACAACATCTCAGGTATCATGTATTTTGATACCAATAATATTAACTTATCCATACTAGATTTTTGTTTTTTTTTAATTCTTATTCTTCAAACAGTGTTATTAGGATTTATACGCTTATAAATAGTAGCTTCTATACTGTATTTACGAGCTAAGATCTCCAATAAAATTAAAACTTCTTTGTAAAATTATCAGTACATAGTCATAGAGTATTACCTCCCCAATATCCATCTCCCATTATTCAATGAGCAATGCTAACGGGTTTTAATAATTCCTCAATATTTGAAGATTTTAACATATTTATTTTCTACCTTTTTATATCAAATTTTATGCATTTCTGTAAAGACAGGTAAAGATTTAGTAGAAAATCAGTATTGTGTGGGCTTTTACCTGTTAATTTATAATTTGGTCAAGAAGTAGGCTCCGAAAGAGTGCAAATTCTTGAATACATTACATATTTCAAGTATTTAAGATATGGTAAATTTTTAATCGAAAATGTAAACTCTAATCTACTATTTGTACCTGGATTATCACTTCTTGATATATAACCATCACCTAATAAATCACCCACAACGGCATCCCAGACAAGAGTAGGAATAGCATACGTAGATAATTCCTTGGTACTTAAGGGAAAAGATACAAAAATCAAATTGTTTTTTAATATTTTTCCTGTATCTAAATAAGCTGTTACTGTTTGTCGATTAACACCGATAATTTTTCCACATTCCGATTTTGTCTTAAATGGAGCTCCATCCACTAAAGACAAAGTATTTATATCATAAACCAAATTAGATTTTTTTGTATATTATTACCTGACGGTCCTTGAGAATAAGATACTTTTCTAGTATGTTCTTGAAAAGTTTTTTTTAATCTAAACTGAAGTATGTTAATATATAAGAGTGTATTTAAATGAATTTTTGTTACTATATGCCTTATAATAACTCTAACTAAACCTTCCCGAAGCTCAAGGTGTATAAGAGGTAACCTCTGTCCATGGACTTAACTCCGACTACACCTGTCATATAAATAGAGCTGCCGACTGTACATTCAGCACCATTTCAGGTACCCCGTGGTGACCCAGTCTGTAGCGATATATTAAAATACCGACGGTCTTAACTACGGAACGTCTTGACCGTTTTCACCATAGTAGCTTTTAAGTCCAAAAGTATTTGGATTCTCCATACATACAAGATATATTTGGTTTAACCCTTGCTATAAATGCATTATAAATTTTTATTAAATAGCAATAATCCGCTGTTATTGATTAACTCTCTCCCTACTTACTCAAGGGTAGCGGAATTTACTAATAATAATTTTTATAAAATTGTATGGTTCTACGACCTAACCATTGCCATAAAAGTTCTACCTTAGCTTACAATCTAGTAACTAAAGGAAAACAAAAAACAACAAAAACAAAAACAAAAACAAAACAAAAAACAAACAAAACAAAAAACAAAAAACAAAAAACAAAATAAAACTTAAGAAATTTATTATTTATGCCTATTATTTGGTCGTTTACGACTTCTCCATGGAGGACATCGCAAGAGGGAGTCAGACGTGAAGTCCAACTTGCGAACTTTTTGCCATAGCTCCTATAAGAAGACAAATACCTATTATAGTTATGATTTCTTCATTAATAAATGGAGCTAATGAAAATACAGTAGCATAATTTAAATTACCAAATGTTCATATTATAATTATCATTCCTACCATTAAAAAACAATCCCCTACTCTATTTGTTAATAATGCAGAAATTGAACTTTGATTTGCTGCTATTCTTGTATATCAAAAATTTACTAAAAGATACGAACATATTCCTACCAAGATATTGAGTTAGAATTATTGCTTATAATAAATATTATACACATTGGCTAACCCCTGTACTTTAATACCTAACAGGATTTACTTAAAGCCCTAATATATTATACGAGATAATATAAATATTCTGACTATGCATTAAGCACCATTGCAGGCACCCACCATTGTTGTAGTCGATCGCGATCTAAAATATAACCGACGATCTAGAAGTTTTTAAAAACTTATTTGATCGTTTTCAATGGTATTGCTAGTGATATATTAAAACCCCTTATTAGATTTAATATCCGAAAACTTATGAGGTTTAAATCTATTTATTCTCCTGACCTTTTGTTTTTACCAAAAACCCAAAAGAGCCAGATTTCAGTTATCCTGAAACTATTTTGATTCCTTAAATATAATATCACTAACTATGGCAAGTTATCATAACTAAGTATTTATAATTATTTATAGAAGGGCTATTATTACTATAATTTATATAGCATACTCTCATGCATATAAGGCCCCACAATATCTTTAAATCTAGTTGTTTATAACTAGAATATATAACCCATTGATCTTTTTTCTTTTCTTCTAATCTAGTATTAGACGCTTTAAAAACGCAATCTTTTGTGGTTAGTTTAGGTCTATCTAAGAAACCGTCCCCCCTAAAATTATACCAATAAGAGCTTATTTTTGTTCTAAACTCAATACATACTCTTTTTTATACTTTATGGTATATTTTACATTGGAAAGATCTTTTTTAGCCTTTAAGCCCCTGCGTACTTAGTACGCCAAGAGGAGAAAACCTCTTTTAGATAAGCAAGAAATAGAAGAATTATGAAGACCTCCCAGGGAAAATTTTAGAGTTGGCATATTTAATAAATGGTGTTGTGAAGGTAATAAAGTTAGAATAATTATTAACTACTTAGTTAAATCTCTTTTAGTGTTCATTTTACCTTTTATATCCTTTATTTTAACCAGCCCTTCTGGAGTTAGATGAGCCTTATTTTTTTTTTATTAGCTCCGCCATTTGACAAAAATCTATATAATCCTGATTTTTAACTCCTTGTAAAGGATATTTGTCAAATATTGGTATAAGAATTTCTGTAATATCTGTAATACTAGTAATAGTTAAATTTACTTTGGATTTTGAAGAGTTAACTGTGACATTCCCACATTTTAAATATTTTTTATAGCTTCAAGTACTGCTAAATCACGATAGTGAAGATGTATTCGATACCTTAGCTGAACAGAATTCCCTAATTTAGCTTTAGACTTTGTTATACTAACATCAAAACAACCCTCAGCATCGGTAAATCCAACAAACCATTCAGGATCTGTTATTTTTTTTATTTCCTCTCCCCTACTTCGCAGGAAGGAGGCTGCTATAGGTCTAGCTACACTTACTGTATCAGGGAAAGATTAAATTAAATTTGCCGTTAAACCTTTATTCATTGAAGCTTTTAGAGCCATAATTTTGCTTAACCCCTCCTCAGTTAGATGCTCACCTTTATTAACTAATTCTACCGCTGCCTTAAATAATAAAAAATCTGCAAGCTTCTGAGTTTTTAGAGGATATTTTTGAAAGTGTGGAATTACTACGGAATTAATATTTTCTAGACTTCGTATATCAAACCGAACTGCTGTATCATTAGAAGCCTTATTAATAGTTCCGGCACCAAAATATTCTCGTATATCAGTTAGTAATTTTAAATCTTTTTTATTCAAGAGAATTACAAAGGTAGGACTCACTCTGAACTTAGCAGTTTTCCCTATATTGTCCTTATATACTGAAATATGGAAACATCCATCCCCATCTGTGAAACCAGTTATGAATCAAGGATTTAATTGAACACAAGAAGAATTGGATACTAAAGACATTAAACTTTTATTTTTCATTTGTTTATTTTATTGTCATAATTGATTACAAATTTTTTATTAGTATTTTATTTTAAAAATTACCGACTAATTTAAATATTTTATTAGTTAAATAACCAGGGAAATTTTAATTAGATTTAACCAGATAGGAAACTTGATAAATTTTCTATATTTTATTTCTTTAATGAAATTAGAAAAACCAAATAAAGAAGCAATTAAATTACATTTTTTCAGAGGGACCCTCTTCTTCTAACTCACTAACTCTTGCTTTTAAGAGCAGGGGATATTTTTGATTTTTTATCATTCTAGGTAATTGATCAAAAATGGAAGGATAAGTTCCTAACCCTTTTGCCCCCTTTATTACTATTTTAGAAAAAGTAGAAACAGATATATTTTTAATATATAAGGATCCATTGGGGTACTTATCACCATTGAGACCACTATTATTGTCAAACTTAATAATTGTCTCTATATTATACTTATTTTTTAAAATAACTGATAAATACTTCAAATCTTCTTTTTTTACTAATGTCGTAGCTAATTTAGCTTTTTTACCTAATTTAACTTTTTTACCTAATCCATTTAATGACAAGAATAAAGTAGCTAAGGCTAAAGGTGTAAGATATTTATCTAAATTACGTGGTATTATTTTTATGTTATCTTTATAAAACATATCAAATAATCAAATAAAACTAGAAAAACTATAACTTTTAAAACTATAAATAAAAAACACTTTGTTTCCTTTTCCTATTAATTTAGATAATTTAGGCTTTTTATTCCTACAATATCCTTTTTTAGCTAAAAAAGAAGGAAATCACATTAAATATTCCACATTATTACTATACATTATAAATATTATTCTAATACCTAATCCATGCTCTCTTTTTTCCAGGTATGAATTACTTAATAAAGAACCTACTATTAAAGATATTACATCTAAATCATGTGGACCTATTCGATTCAGAGACTTTAATCTATTTGAACACCACACACTATAGAATCTTTTAGCGCCATTTCTGCTGGGAAGCAGGACAAATGGATTAACGCGAAGATTAGGAGCCAAGGAGGAAGGCTCTTCTTCCCTGGTTAAATCTTCAATGGAAGATCCCCCTCTTGCTACCTTTTCCCCCTTAGGGGAGAGGAAAGGGGAGAGCTTATTCTCGGATGAAAATTTTAAATAATCTCTACCTTTATTCATACCAGATTTTATCGTACGAATCTGAGCTAAACCTTCATTAGTTAAATGAACTTTTGATTTAACTAACAATACAGCTCTTTTAAAGTCAAGATAATCAAAGTATTTTATACCTTGCACAGTGTATTTATCTAAAAAAGGTATTATTTTATCTGTTATATCCGAAATTTTACTAATGGTTAGTAAAACCATAGATTTTTCTATACGTATACTACCACAACCTAAATACTTCATTAATTTTTCAATCAGTTCTTTATCACGTAAATGTTGACCTAATATAAATCGTACACTTACTGAATATCCTGTCCTATTTGTATCATTCTTAGTTGTAAGGATATAGAAGCACCCCTCACCGGAAATAAACCCTGCTAGTCAATCAAGATTTATTATTTCAGCAACTTTGACTAAAGGTCTATTTACTGGAATAATATCAGGGAAAGCTTCTTCTAAACCAAGGGTTAGCCCGAAGTTTAATGTAGCTCTTATACTTACAATTTGTATTATACCTTCCTCAGTAAGGTGTTCTTTACGTAACATTAATTCTATAACATTTTTAAATAAAATAAAATCTGCATGTTTTTGAGTTATTAAAGGATATTTTAAAAAATGAGGTATTATTTTTTCAGATATATCCTTTAAGCTTTTTACCTCGAAATAAATGTATTCATCAGATTTAGTTATTTTACCAATACCGCCAAAATAAGCTTGGATTTTTTCTAATAATTGTAAATCTTTAGCATGTAAATTTATTTTAAAACAAGGTTTAACTTGTCACCCTGTATTCACTTTAGATCGTCTATATATAGAAATCATAAAGCAACCTTCTGCATCTGTGAACCCTGTAACAAATAAAGGGTTTAATTTTTGTTTTTGAATTAATGTTAGTAGTATTAAAGGGTGGTCTAATTGATTATATAATATGTATTCTAAACTTGTTACTACTAATTCCAAATGAATTAATACTAAGTAGGCTGTTCCTACTAATCCTAAAAATAACGCAAACATTAGATGTAATACACCTACATCTTTGGCAATTGGTGTCAATTCACCCTTCTGGTCCTTTCCTTTAACACCGGATAAGTGGCAATATAACGATAAATTTAAAGTTTTCATTACTTTTAAAAGATTAATAACTTTTAAAATTGAATATAAAAAATTTTTCATTACTCTTTTAACTTCCATTAATTTTTCACTAAAAAATAAATATAGCAACTGTGTGGGATTTTGAAAAGACTTTAATCTATTTGAAAAGAATAATCTTTTTTGATTACAAGTATGCACAAAAAACATAAAATTTAAAACACTATAGTCAGACTGACTTAACCATCTAGGGCGTATTATTGGAATATTACTTAATCCCTCAAAGAAAGCTAAGATAAATAGTAATCCAATCATCGTAACTAAACTTGTAGTTACTAATTGAGATCCCCTTCTATTAAATAGAGAAGGGACACCTAATTTTCTTCCAAATCTAAATCCTGAAAAAGCTGAAGCCGCCAACAAAGATAAAACTATTATACTTAAATACATTTTTTTTTTTTTCATTAGTATTGCTCCTCTTAATCACTTATATGCTACCTAATATAGCTAAATCTTTTATTAATAGATTTCCATTAAACTAACCAAATATAAATTAAGATACATCATAATTTCTTTTCGTGTTCATATTATTTCTAATATCTCTTACTTCTTCTAAACCTTCTACAGTTAGATGACCTTTAACTTTCATAATTTCTGCAACTTTACAGAAATCCATAAAGTTTAAATTCTTTACACTTTGTAAAGGATATTTTTTAAAAAAAGGTATTATAATATCTATTATATCTGAAAATTTTTTAACTCTAAAAGATATTAAAGGAGAACGACTATCCATTATAGTTTTCCACAACCTAAATATTCTATTAGACTGGTTCATTAATTCCTCATCACGTAAATGTTGACAAACGGAAAACTCTAATCTAACTCTAAATCCTGACTTATTACTATTTAAAGAAATAGTAACCACAAAACTTCCCTCACCATCTACAAATCCAACTAACCAATTAGGATCAGGTATACTTTTTAATAAAACTTTAGGTCTTTCTACTGGAATTGTTTTAGGAAAAGCTTGTCACATTTTATTAGATAAACCTCGATTTAAAGCTGCTTTGAAATTTACAATTTTTTGTAAACCTTCCGAAGTTAAATGTTCTTTACGGATTATCAGATCAACCATTCCCTTAAAAAGTATATAATCTGCCTTCTTTTCAGTAATTAAGGGGTACTTATCAAAATGATCTAATAGAATACGTATCTCATTAATAGATTGAACTACATAATCGCATTTATCTTTAGTAACATATATTTTACTATATCCCCTTTGGCCTTTGCCCTGCAGGGCAAAGGCTCCAAAAAATATTTGTATTTTTTCTAATAGTTCCTTATCTATTGAATGTAGAACTATATGAAAAAGAGGATGAGTTCCTCATCCTGCCTTATAAGCATTATTCTCAAAAGTCTTTCATGTAAAACTACCTTCTCTTTCCACTAAACCACTAACATAATAAGGATTAAGACTTGTTTTAGGCAAGCTCTCTTGATGATTAATTCCTCTAACATTTCTTCCAATCGAATAAGATATTTGTTTATTAATTGTTAATAAACTTAATGCAATTCCTGATATTCCTACACCCTCTCACGGGTTTTATTACCAGTAACTCTACCGATAATATTATAACAAAGCTGTGTAAATTTACATTACATATTCACTAAATATATTCTACTGGTATATCCCTAACTTATAGAACATATTTGACATAAAAAAAGGACTTACCAATGTTATTAATCTATCCATACTTTTTTACTTACTCTAATAATTCAACCTACTCTACCTACACTTGAGATACGTTTATTTAAAGTACATTTTATTCCAAACTTTGAATCTAAAGTAGCAACTAAAACTTCTACCTCATCTTTGGTAAAACTTTCTGTACATAAAATAACAACAGCCTTATCTTTTATATAAAGACCATCCCCCATTATCC
>Ga0079224_100006209_pt1 | contig 15806 bp, 15 predicted proteins | sample Stecom2015_FD_80414 | JGI IMG/M metagenome (GOLD analysis project Ga0079224, IMG submission 80414) | Agricultural soil microbial communities from Utah to study Nitrogen management - Steer compost 2015 | ecosystem: Environmental > Terrestrial > Soil > Agricultural land | place: USA: Utah...
CGCGCGGCGAGCTGCGCCACGAAGGCCGCGCGGCCGCGATCGGCCTGCAGCCGCACGATGCTGCATTCGGTGCGTGCGTCGAAACGGGCTTCCGCCTTGAAGGCGACGGCGCGCGAGAGAATCCGGCCGTCGATCTCGGGCAGTGCGACCGCCATGGCGAGATCGCGCGCGTTCAGCCCGCGCGCGCTTTCCTGCCATTGCGCGCGGTCGTTGGAGGCGAACACCACCTGCAGGACCGGGCAGTCGCATTGCGACAGCGGATCGTCGCTCTCGCCGCAGCCGAGCTGCCGGTTCAGCGAACCGATGGCGAAGCTGGTGGCGTTCAGCACCACGTCCGGCGGCGCCTGCTCCAGCAGCGCGGCGACGATATCGGCCGACAGCCGGTCCTTCAGGCTGGTGACGTAGATCGGCAGCGGATTGAGGCCGGCCTCCTGCAGCGCCTCGATCAGCGCATGCACCGGCTCGACATCGCCGGCCTGCAGCAGCGCGCGGTAGAAGACGATCGCCGCCACCGGCTGCGCGATGATCGCCTTCTCGGACCAGAAGCCCTGCAGCATCGGCAGGTCGGGATCGCTCTGGCCGGGCCAGTAGATGCCGGCCGGCGGCAGCGGCCGCGCCGGCTGATAGTCGCAGACATGGCCGATCAGCGAGGCGGCATAGCCCAGCGCGTTGCCGAGATTCGCCACGCCGCCTTCGCGGAAATAGGCGAAGAGCTGGCTGCGGGCATCCTCGCCGATGGTGGAGAAGCCATCCAGCCCGGGATCCTCCTGGCGGTCGCCGGGCAGCAGGCAGAGCGCGATGCCGTTGTCGCGGCAGATCCCGCTCAGGCGTTCGACGCCGTAGGACCAGTAGCTCTGGCCGCCGAGCAGGCGCACCACCACCAGCTTGGCGTGCCGGATCACCTGCTCGATATAGAGGTCGACCGAATGGGGATGCGCGAGATGCAGCAGGTTCGCCAGCCGCAGCGCCGGGAATTCCCCGGGCAGCGATGCGGCGGCGGCGCTCAGGGCCGCCAGCTCGGAATCGGCGGCGCTCAGCACGACGATCTTGCCCGGCGTCTGCTTCAGGTCGACGGCGCCATCGGCGGCAACCTGTCCTTCCGGTATGGCGTTGAGCAGATGCAAGGCGCGCCCGTGATGCTCAGGCGGCGAGGGCTGCGCTGATCGCAGCGTCGTCAAGGCCGGCGCGGGGGAAGCCCGGAACGATGGAGGCGGAAATTCTGGTGTCGGAAACCTGAGTCATATCGCAGCGCCCGTCCATCTGACGCCGTCGCAGAGCCGGCTGGCTGGAGAACGCCTGGCCTGACGCCGGCACACCCTGTCCGGCGGCTCCGCTCCGACTGGTGCGATGGCAGGTCTCCGGGCTTGCGGTTCGTCGCGGACCATGCGCCGTCCCGGCTCGAATGCGGCCAGTGGCCTGATGCATGGCGCCCGCCGCCTACCGTAGCGGGGGCTGCCGCGGCCTGGGAGAGTCCTTCTCCGCACCGCATTCCCTTTTTCACCGCCGAAGCCCGAAAGCGCCGGCGGACCATCGCAGCGGACGGTAAGCCGGGGTCAGGGGCTTGTCAAACGCACCGGCATCGAAGCCGCTTGTCAAATCGCCGGACGATCGTGCAGAAAGGGAGCGGGTGGATCGCAATCGTCGCGAAACGAGGGAATCTGTCATGAAGCCGAGCCGCACGCTGATTGTATCCGCCATTCTTGCCGGCCTTGCCGGTCCCGCGCTGGCCCATACGGGCCATGATGCCGGCAGCGGTTTTGCCGCCGGCTTCGCCCATCCCTTCGGCGGTCTCGACCATCTGCTTGCCATGGCGGCTGTCGGCCTCTGGGCCATGCAGCAGAATTCCCGCCGCGCGCTGATCCTGCTGCCGGCTGCCTTCGTGCTGCCCATGGCGCTCGGCTTCATGCTCGGCCTTGCCGGTGTTGCGCTGCCCGCGGTGGAAACCGGCATTGCGCTGTCGGTGCTGGTCCTCGGCCTGCTGGTCGCGTTTGCGGTTCGCCTGCCGCTCGCCGCCGCAACTGCGGTGACGGCGCTGTTCGCGCTGTTTCATGGTCATGCCCATGGCGCCGAACTGCCGCAGGCCGATCTGGCGCTGACTTATGCTGCCGGCATGGTGTTCGCTACCGCCCTGCTCCATGCCGCGGGCCTGATGGCCGCGAAACTGACGCAGAAGATCGCGCTGCCGTCGCTGGCGCGCGCCGCCGGCGCCGCCTGCGCCGTCGCCGGCCTCGTCATCCTGGTTGGCTGATACCCTCGCAGGGCTTCTGTCCGACCCGCGCTACTGGATCGCGCTGGGCGCTGCCGCGCTCGCCGGTCTGGTGCGCGGCTTTTCCGGTTTCGGCGGCGCGATGGTCTTCATGCCGCTGGCCAGCCTCGTCTTCGAGCCGAAGCTGGCCGCCGTCTGGCTGCTCGCTGCCGACACCATCGCTTCCGTGAGCATGCTGCCCGACGCCGTGCGGCGCTGCGTGTGGCGCGAGGTGCTGCCGCTGGCGGCCGGCGCCATCGTGGCCATTCCCTTCGGCGTCCATCTGCTGGTGATCGCCGATGCCGACACGATCCGCTGGGTGATCTGCATCCTGATCCTGCTCGTCGTCATGCTGATGGCCCGCGGCTGGCGCTACCGGCGGCGGCTCGGTCCGGCGGCGACGCTGGGTACCGGCGCGCTGGCGGGCCTCAGTGGCGGCACCACCGGCCTGTCGGGTCCGCCGGTCGTGCTGCTCTGGCTCGGCGGCCAGGGCAACGCCGCCACCGTGCGCGCCAATCTCGTGTCGTTCTTTTTCATCACCGCCATGGCGATGGTGGCGGCCTACTGGTGGAACGGCCTGTTCACGGCGGAGAGCCTGAGCGGCGCGGTGCTGCTGACGGCGGCCTACTGGCTGCCGCTGTGGATCGGCAGCCATCTCTTCGCGCGCTCCAGCGAGCGGCAGTTCCGCATCGCGGCGCTCGCGCTCTGCGCCTTCGCGGCGCTTGCCGGCCTGCCGCTCTGGCGCGGCTTCTGACGGAGTCTCAGCTGCGCTTGTAGCGCGCGGTGGCCTGCTTCAGCGCCGCCAGCAGCTCGCGCTCGGTCGGGCCGCCATCGCCGGTGATGCGCCGGGCCATCACGACATACAGCGCGTCGATCTGGGCGGCGATGATGTCGAGCTGCCGCGGCCCCGGCAGGCCCATATCCTTGGTGAAGTCGTTCAGCGATTTCGCAAACGCGGTGAGCAGCGGATATTTGAACATGCCGCCCATGCCCTTGATGTCGAGCGACAGCGAGCGGATCGCCCGCATCGCGAGATCGGCGCGGTCGTTGCCGGAAGCGACGTCGTCGAGCGCGGCGCGCAGCCGGCGCAGCCGTTCGGCGACATCCTTGGTGAAGGCATCGGTGGCCTTCTCCACCACCTCTTCCAGGCGGCGCTGCTCGTCCGGCATCAGCTTGAGGCCGAAACCCTTCTTGAAATTCACCGCCTTGCGGCGCAGCTCCTGCGGCGGCGGCGTGAAGACCGGCTTTTCCTTCCGAGCCATCAGCGATGCTTAACCCGTCAGCGACCAGGCTTCGGTGGGGGCGCGGCGTTCGGGGCCCTCGTAGTCGGGCAGGCGGCGACGGCGGCGATCGGGGCCGAAATACTCGCCGACGCGCACGAACTGGCGCGGACGCGCGATCGCGGCCGCCAGACGGGTATAGAAGCCGTTCACCGTGTAGGGCTTGGCGACGAATTCCGACACGCCGCAATCGCGGGCGCGGCAGACATATTCCTCTTCCGAATTGGCCGTCATCATGACGATGGGCATCATCCGGTTCGGCGAGGCGGGATCGTTGCGGATCCAGTGCACGATATCCATGCCGGTATGGCCGGTATGGTCGTCGCTCAGGGCCCATTCGGTGATCACGACGTCGATGCGTCCCAGCCGCAGGATGCCGACGGCGGTTTCGAAGTTGCGGGCGCGGTCGATGTACTGGGCATCCAGCATCATCAGGACGTCGCGCACCATCTGGCCCATCAGCTTGTTCGGCTCGACGACCAGGAAACTGATCTTCGAGAAATCGATCCGCTCGTGATCCGCTACATTCTCGTCGCTCACCGGAGACTCCTCCCTGGCGGGATTGCGGCCGGACTGTACTAGAATACGGCGACCGGTAAAAGCTCGCGCTGGTTGAAATTGCGCGAGGCGTTCCTGCCGCTGCCCGGCTTAGTCGCCGGAGCCCCGTGATGTTCCGGATTGGCGAGGCGGTTCCGTCAGTTAACCGGCGGCTGGAAGCTGGCCGGGGCAGGGTCAATCACCCGGCTGCCGCGGCGCTGGACCTCCAGGACGGCCAGGCCGCGTTCCACGATTCCGTCGGCACGGAATCGGAAGATGCCGTCATAGCCGGCGAAGCCGTCGGGATTGGTCAGCACCGGATCGGTGAAGGCGGCCGCGCCGCCCTGGCGGGCGAGAATGCCGGCGAGCGCCGTCGCATCATAGGCGATGCTGGCCAGCCGCGGCGGGCGGCGGCCGAAGGACTGCTCGAAGCGGCGGGCGAAATCGGCGAAGCCCTCCGGCGCCGGCGCGGCATACCAGCCGCCGACGAGCGCCGGCTCGGTGCCGAGGCTCGCCTCGTCCCAGAGGCCGGTGCCGAGGAATTTCACCACCCGCGGATCGATGTCGAAGAAGGGCAGCAGCGGCGCCAGCGCCCGCAGGCGCGCGCCGCCTTCGGGCAGCAGCACGGCGTCCACGCGGGCGGGCGGCAGCTCCGTCCCCGAGGCGGCCGGCAGGGAAGTCGCCGGTGTGGCCGGCGCCAGCGCCGGATCGACCGGGCGCGGCGGCAGGGCGCGCAGGCCGGCGGCGAAGCGGCGCACGACGGGCGTGAGATCGGCGGCGTCGCCGGGATAGCGGTCGACGCGGGCGAGTTCGGCGCCGGCCTGCAGTACCGCTTCGCTCGCGGCCTGTGCAACGGCATTTCCGTAGGCCGAATCCGGCGCCAGCATGGCGAAGCGCGTCATGCCCTTGCTGCGCGAATAGGAGATCACCCGGGCGATCTGCTGGTCGGGGGTGAAGCCGAGCAGGTAGACGCCGTTGCCCGCCACGGCACGGTCGGTCGAGAAGCTGAGCACGCGCACGCCGCGGCTCTGCGCGAGCGGCGCCACCGCGCTGGTGGCGGAGGAAAACAGCGGCCCGATGATGATCTGCGCGCCTTCGGCCAGTAGCTGCGTCGCCGCGGCGGCGGCCTTTTCCGGCTGGCCCGCGGTGTCGCGCGGCAGCAGCAGCAGGCGGTCGTCGGCAAGATCGAACAGCGCCAGCTGGGCGGCATCGAACAGGGCGCGGCCGATTCCGGCATTGGGGCCGCTGAGCGGCGCGAGGAAGCCGATGCGGATCACGTCGGCACCGCCGGGCGGCACCAGGCCGGGCGCGGCGAGCGGCGGCAGAGGCTGGGTCTCGATGCCGTCGGCGGGCATGGCGGGGCGCGGCAGCTGTGGCGCCGGCATGCCGACCGGGGGCACATTGGCCTGGCCGGCGCCGGTCTGGGGCGGGGCGCCGGGGCCAGGCGCGACCCGCTGCGGCGCGCCGCCGAACAGGCCCGGCAGGCCGCCGCGGGTGGCCGGCCCGCTCTGGCAGGCGGCCAGCAGGATGCCGAGAAGGAGCAGCGAGGCCACTTTGGCTGACGTAAACCGGGCCGCTTTATGGTACCTGCAGATTCCGATGCCCATGTCAGACCCGATCCAGCCGTCCCGATCCCCGCCGCCTGTGTCCTTGGCCACCGGGGTCGACGCGGCACAATTCACCCCCGGCTTATATCTGGTGGCGACCCCGATCGGCAACTCGGCGGACATCACGCTCCGCGCGCTCGCGCTGCTGCAGCGGGCCGATCTGGTGGCCTGCGAGGACAGCCGCGTCACGGGGCCGTTCCTGAAGCGCTACGGCATCCAGGCCAGCCTGCTGCCATACCACGAGCATAATGCGGCGAAAGTGCGACCCCAGCTGCTGCAGCGCCTGCGTGACGGCGCGGTGGTGGCGCTGGTGTCGGATGCCGGCACGCCGCTGATCAACGACCCCGGCTACAAGCTGGTGCGCGACTGCATCGCGCAGGGCATCCATGTCACCGCCCTGCCGGGCCCGTCGGCGGTGCTGACCGCGCTGAGCCTGTCGGGCCTGCCCAGCGACCGTTTCCTCTATGCCGGCTTCCCGCCGCCGAAGGCCGGGGCGCGGGCCGAGTGGCTGGCCGAACTGAAAGCCGTGCGCGCCAGCCTCGTGCTGCTGGAAAGCCCGCAGCGGCTCGCCGACAGCCTTGCCGCCATGGCGGACATACTGGGCGGCGCGCGCGAGGCCGCGGTGGCGCGCGAGCTGACCAAGAAGTTCGAGGAGGTGCGCCGCGGCAGCCTGGCCGAGCTTGCGGCCTTCTACGCCGGACACGGGCCGCCGAAGGGCGAGGTGACGCTGGTGATCGGCCCGCCGCCCGACCAGCCGGAGGCCACGGCGGGCGATCTCGATGCCGCGCTGACGGCGGCGATGCGGCAGGTGCCCCTGCGCCAGGCGGTGGACGAGGTCAGCGCCGCGCTGGGCCTGCCGCGCAAGGCGGTCTATGCCCGCGCGCTGGACCTGCGCGACCGGGGGCAATGACGGCGCGGGCGGCGCATCTGCTGCGCGGGCGCCGCGGCGAGCGGCTCGCGGCATTCTGGCTGCGCCTGCAGGGCTTCCGCATCCTCGCCCGCAACTGGCGCCACCCGGCCGGCGAGGTGGACATCCTCGCGCGCCGCGGCAATCTGCTGGTCGCCGTCGAGGTGAAATGGCGCGCCAGCCTCGACGCGGCGGCCGAATCGATCCTGCGACAGCAGCGCCATCGCATTGCCAATGCCGCTGCGGTATTCTTGTCGCGACAGCCCGATGCGGCGAAGCTGCGGCTGCGCTTCGACGCCGTGCTGCTGATGCCCGGCCGCCTGCCGCGCCACGTCCGTGACGCGTGGCGGCCTTAGATTGTCGGTCCCGGTCCAGACAGAAGGAGTGCCTGCGTGCTGCCGTTCCGTTCCAAAGCCCTGCGTTTCCCCTTCGCGCTGCTTGCGCTGCTGGCCCTGGCGCCCGCGCTGAGCGGCTGCCTCGGCGTGGCGGTCGGCGCCGGCGCCGCCGCCGGCGTGGCGGCGGCCGAGGAGCGCGGCGCCAAGAACGCGGCGAACGACAAGGGCATCCAGCTCGCCATCAACGACGCCCTGTTCCGCACCGACCTGGCGCTGTTCCACAAGCTCGGCACCATCGTCTACGAGGGCCGCGTGCTGCTGACCGGTGTGCTGCAGACGGAAGAGCAGAAGGACCAGGCGCTGAAGCTGGTCTGGAGCGCCTCCGACCGCATCCGCGAGGTGATCGACGAGATCGTGATCGCGCCGCCGGGCACGATCCTCGATTTCAGCAACGACGCCTGGATCACCGGCCAGCTGCGCTTCAAGCTCGCCAGCGACCGCGAGATCGTCGACATCAACTATTCCATCGAGACGGTGAACGGCACCGTCTACCTGATCGGCCTGGCGCAGAACGAGGCGGAACTGATGCGCGTCACCGATCACGCCCGCACCATCAGGGGCGTGCGCCGCGTCGTCAGCCATGTCTGGCTGAAGACCGATCCGCGCCGCCAGCCGATATAGGGCCGGCGATGACGGACCGCGCGGCCATCGAGACCTCTCTGAAGGCGCTCGGGGCCGCGCCGGATGACGGCTTCGACATCGCCGAGGCCGCGCTGCTGCTTGCCGCGCTCGACCGGCCGGAGACCGATCTTGGTCCCTATCGCCGCCATCTCTCCGACATCGCCGCGGCGCTGAACCGCATCGATGCCGGCGTGGAAGTGGCGCCGCGCGCCATGGCGCTGGCCGCCGTGCTGGGCGTCGAATTCGGCTATCGCGGCGACACCGAAACCTACGACGATCCGCAGAATGCCGATCTCATCCGGGTGATCGACCGCCGCATGGGCCTGCCGGTGAGCCTGGGAATTCTCTACATCTACGCCGCCCGCGCCCAGTCCTGGCCGGCGGCCGGTCTCGACTTCCCCGGCCATTTCCTGATCAGCGTCGAGGGCGAGGACGGCACGCTGGTGCTCGATCCTTTCCGCGGCGGGCGCATCGCGGCGCCGCCCGACATGGCCGAGCTGCTGCAGCGGCTGGGCAGCGGCGACCAGACCCTGCAGCCAGAGCATCTGCGGCCGATGAGCGGCCGCGAGGTGCTGCTGCGGCTGCAGAACAACATCAAGGCGCGGGCCTGGCGCGCCAGTGACGCCGAGCGCACGGCGGAGATCCTGCGCCGCATCCTGCTGTTCGCGCCCAACCATGCGCTGTCCTGGCGCGAGCTGGGCGTGGTGGAGGGCAGCCTCGGCCATATGCGCCAGGCGATCGCGGCGACCGAGCGCTATCTCATGCTGTCGGGCAGCGAGGCGGCAAGTCTTGAGGCGGAAAGCTTCCTGCGGCACATTCGCAACCAGTTGAACTAGCCGCGCGGCGCTTTAGCTTTTCCGCACCGCACGACGCACAAGACGCACAGAACGCAGAAAAGGACCCGCCATGGTGCTCAAGGTCGCGATCCAGATGGATCCCATCGAGAAAATCGACTTCGATGGCGACAGCACCTTCGTGCTGGGACTGGAAGCCGGCCGTCGCGGCTATCCGATGTGGCATTACCTGGCCCATGACCTGAGCTTCCGCGACGGCCGCGTGCTGGCGCGCGCCCGGCCGATGGAACTGCGGCACGAGCGCGGCAACCACTACACCATGGGCGCGCCGGAACTGATCGACCTTGCCGAGATGGACGTGGTGCTGATGCGCCAGGACCCGCCCTTCGACATGGCCTACATCACCGCGACGCATATCCTGCAGCACATCCATCCGAAGACCCTGGTGGTGAACAACCCGGTCGCGGTGCGCAACGCGCCGGAGAAGCTCTACGTGACGCATTTCGACGGCGTGTTGCCGCCGACGCTGATCTCCTCCGACATGGAGACGATCAAGGCGTTCCGCGACGAGCACAAGGACATCATCCTCAAGCCGCTGTTCGGCAATGGCGGCGCCGGCGTGTTCCACCTCAAGCCCGATGACGAGAATCTCGGCGCCCTGCTCGAGATGTTCACCGCGCTGTCGCGCGAGCCGGTGATCGTGCAGAAATACCTGCCCGAGGTGCGCCAGGGCGACAAGCGCATCATCCTGATCGACGGCCGTCCGGCCGGCGCGGTCAACCGCGTGCCGGCCAAGGGCGAGGCGCGCTCCAACATGCATGTCGGCGGCCGGCCGGAAAAGGCGACGCTGACCAGGCGCGAGCAGGAGATCTGCGAGATGATCGGGCCGCATCTCAAGCGCGAGGGCCTGATCTTCGTCGGCATCGACGTGATCGGCGATTACCTTACGGAAATCAACGTCACCTCGCCCACCGGGATCCAGCAGATCAACCGCTTCGACGGCGTGAAGCTGGAAGCCGAGATCTGGGACGCCATCGAGGATGCGCTGGCGCGCCGCGTGCTGGCGTAATTTCCTGGTCGCGCAGGCCATCGCGCATACGATGATAGGCTTGGCGCCTGCCTGAATTTTTTGCACCCGCGTAAGCCGCGGCGTTTACCGTAATTCCCCGGTGACTTTTGGCGACGCGATGCTATTGTCCGCCGCCGAGCGCGGCCGGGGGCAGGCCGCACGGGAGATCGGACGTGGCGCAGGGGGCCTTTCTCAGCATTCAGGATGTCGAGCGGCTGCTGGCGGATCCCTCGCCGGCGGCGCGCGCCGACACGGCCGCGAAAGTCGCCCGCGCCTACAGCGTACCCAGCCTGAGCGACAGCGAGCGCCAGCTGGCGCAGGCGATCGTCGCCGCCCTGTCGCGCGACGCCGAGCTGCGCGTGCGCCAGGCGCTGGCCGAGCATATCGCCGACAATCCCGACCTGCCGCCCGCGATCGCCGCCCGCATGGCGCGCGATGTTGCCGCCGTCGCGGTGCCGGTGCTGCGCCGCTCGCCGGTCTTCACCGATGCCGAACTGATCGAGCTGCTGCAGTCGGTCTCGCCGCAGCACCAGGCGGCGATTGCCGGCCGCGCCCGCGTCTCAAGCGAACTCTGCGGCGCGCTGGTCAGTCATGGCGCCGAGCCTGCCGTGGCGGTGCTGATGGGCAATCGCGGCGCCCCGGTGAGCGAGCCGATGATGGAACGCGCGCTCGACCGCTTTCCTGACAGCCGCGCGCTGGGCGAGGCGCTGGCGCGGCGGCCCGGCGTACCGGCGAAATTCGCCGCCCGGCTGGTGGCGCTGGTTGCCGAGGATCTGCGCGAGACGCTGATCGCGCGCTACCGGATTCCGCCGGCCATGGCGGCCGACATGATGCTGCAGCTGCGCGAGCGAAGCCTGCTCGGCCTGCTTGGCGAGGGCGCCGCGCCGCCGGCGCTGGCCGGGCTGGTCGCCGACCTCCAGCGACAGGGCCAGCTTTCGCCGGGCCTGGTGCTGCGCGCGCTGGCCGGCGGCGACATCGTCTTCTTCGAGCAGGCGCTGGCGCAGCTCTGCAGCGTTCCGCTGCGCAACGCGCAGCTGCTGATACACGATCCCGGCGGCCGCGGCTTCCGCGCCATCTACGACCGCGCCGGCCTGCCCGGCGAATTCTTCGCCATGGCCGCCGCCGTGGTGGAAATGGCGCGCGGCCAGCAGTCGGGCGCCGACCGCGCGTTTTTCGTCGAGGCCGTCACCACGCGGCTGCTGGCGGAGTTCTCCCATCTCTGGGACGGCCAGGACCTGCGCTGGCTGGAACGCCGGCGCGCGCGGGCCCAGACGGCGCAGCGGATCGCCGCATAACCGCCGAGCCGAGATGACCGACGCACCGGAGCAGCCGCTGCATTCGGAAATCCTGTGGATGCCGAGCCGCGTGCTCCTGCCCGACGGCAGCCGGATGGCGCGGCTGATGGCGACCTTCTATCCGGGCCTGCAGCCGCCGCCGCCGCGCGGCTGGCCGCTGGTCGTGTTCAGCCACGGCTCCACGGCCGGCGGGCGCCATCGCACCGACGAGGTGCTGCGCTTCGAAATCCAGGCGCGCTATTTCCTCGCCCGCGGCTTCGCCATGCTGGTGCCGATGCGGCGCGGCCGCGGCGGATCGGAAAGCGACTATGTCGAATGGTACGATCCCGATCCGCTGAAACTCGGCGAGGGCCTGCATCACGCGCTCGACGATCTCGATGCGGCGATCGCCTTCATGCGCAACCGCGATGACATCGACGGCAGCCGCATCGTGGTGGCGGGCCAGTCGCGCGGCGGCCTGCTCAGCGTGCTCTATGCCGGCCAGCACGGATCGGGCCTGCGCGGCAGCATCAATTTCTCCGGCGGCTGGAACGACACCGCCGGCGCGACCAACGTCTTTACCCGCGACATGCTGCTGCGCATCGGCGGCGATGCGATGGTTCCCTCGCTCTGGCTCTATGCCGCCAATGACAGCATGTTCGCGCCGGACATCGTGCGCCAGTGGCACGATGCCTATGCCAGCACCGGCGGCCATGCCCAGCTCTACGTGTTTCCGCCGCTGGAGGGCGCCGACGGCCATTGCCTGCTCGATCACCCGGACCTGTGGCAGTCGGCGGTGGATGCCTTCCTGCACCAGCTCGGCTTCGGCTGGTAGCCGTTCCGCCCCTCAGGCCCGTCCGGTGCGGACGGCCGGAAACACCACGGTGACGCGGGTGCCTTCGCCGGGGGCGGAGTCGATTTCCAGCCGGCCCTGATGCGCGGCGGCGAAGGCGCGCACCAGCGACAGCCCGAGTCCGACGCCGCCGTATTTGCGGCTCAGCTGGGTGTCAGCCTGCTCGAAGGGCTCGAAGATGCGCGCCTGGTCCTCCTTGGCGATGCCGATGCCGTAATCGCGTACCCACACCTCGATCTCGCCCTGCGCGTTCAGCCGCGCGCCGGCCTCGATCGGCGTGGCGCCGGGCGAGAACTTGAAGCCGTTGGCCATCAGGTTGAGCAGGACCTGCCGCACCAGCCGGCCGTCGGCGATCAGCGGCGGCAGGTCGGGATCGACCTCGATGGTGACCGCCTGCTGCGTGCGGCCGAACTGCGACGCGGCGAGCCGGGCGCAGGTGGCGATCTCCTCGTCGAGGAAGACGTCCGTCTCGTTCAGCACGATCTGGTTGGCCTCGATGCGGGCGAGATCGAGGATGTCGTTGATCACGTCCAGCAGATGCCGGGCGCTGGCGTTGATGTCACGCAGATACTCATCGTATTTCGGCGATTCGGGGCCGAACATGCGCTGCTGCACCAGATCGGAAAAGCCGATGATGGCATTCAGCGGCGTGCGCAGCTCGTGGCTCATGTTGGCGAGGAAGATCGTCTTGGCCTGGCTGGCGGCCAGTGCCGCGTCGCGCGCCGCGCTCGCCTTGCGCAGCAGTTCCTGCTGCTCGGTATTGTCGATGACGATCAGCGCGCGGTCGCCCTGCGGCGTCTCGCGGATGCGGGCGCGCACGAAGCGGCCGTTGGGCAGGGCCCGCGTGGCGCCGCCGGACAGCTTTTCCTGCAGGAGGTCGGACAGTCCGGCCGTCTCCAGCACGGCCGCCAGATCGGCATTGCGCTGCAGGGTCTGCTCGTCGATGCCGAGCAGGGCGGGGAAACGGTGGTTCCACAGCTGCAGCCGGCCCGCGGCATCGACGAGGGCGAAGGCCTCGCTGCTTTCGGCGACGTTCAGGAGTTCCTCCTGGGCCGCGCGCACCCGCTCGTACAGCGCGGTGTTTTCCTCGTGCAGCAGGCGGTTGCGCCGGATAACGCCGAAGATCAGGCGGTTGGTGAACAGCATCGCGACGGTGAAGGCCGAGGCCATCAGGGCGAGGCCGATGCCGTCGCCGTCGCCGCGCAGGAACAGGCCGGTGATATAGGGTACGGCGGCGGTGAGCATGTAGAGCGCCGCCGCCCGCGGCACCACCGCCATCGTCGCGGCGGCGCCCGCGATCATGCCGCCGGTCGCGGTGATCAGCAGGACCTGGTAGGCCAGCCCGAGCCGGTCGAGGAACAGCGCGCCGGAACCCCAGAGCAGACCCGACAGGCCGGCAGTGACCATGTCGATGCCGCGCTCGCCCCGGCGCCGCGGATTGCCCGCGGCGTCGCGCTCCGGACCGATGAAGAAGCGGCGCGCCATCATCAGGGCGACGACGACCATATGGGCGAGCCACCAGATGGTGATCTGCGGTCCGGGGAAATCGGTCGACAGGATGGCGGCGGTGGCGCTGGCGGTGCACAGCGTCACGAGGGCATTCAGCGGCAGGAACTGGCGGAAGCGGGCGCGCCGCCGGTCGCTCCTGCGATGCCCTCTGGTTTCTGCTGTCCGCCTGGCGCTCAACGAACTGCCCGTTTGTAATTCCCTGCCGCCTATTCAACCTCTAAACGTAGGTGGCGTCCATTCTTTCCCGGCCGCTACCAGCCGTTCACCCGGTCCCATTCCGCCACGACCGCCAGGCCGTCGCCCTGGTCCAGGTTTTCGGTGACGTAGTAGCGGTCATACATCGCGCCGGTCATGCAGGAATGGTTCGGCAGGGCGCGAAGGCGGCTGCCCGGCGGAAAGGCGGCGAAATCCAGCGCCGCCGCCGGCGAACCCTCCGGCGCGGGAAGCGGGCCGACGAGGCCGTGTTCCTGGTGCACGTCATGGATCGCCAGCCCCGGCAGGGGCAGCGGCGCCCCGGGGCGGCAGACCAGGCCGTAGCCGGTGCCCGGCGCATGCTCGTTGGCGCCGGTATCCTTCGACAGGGCCAGCCCGCCGGCATCGATCAGCAGATGGTTGCGGCCGCGGTGATGCGACACCACGGTGGCCAGCACAGAGACGGCGATATCCTCCATGCGGCAGGACTGCACGCCGACCTGGAAGAGATCGAAGAAGACGTAGTTGCCCGGCCGCATCTCGGTGACGCCGGCAAGGCTGTCGGCATGCACCGCCGTCGGCGTCGAGCCGAGGCTGACGATGGGGCAGGGATGGCCGGCCTCGCGCAGGCGCTGCGCCGCCTTCACCACCGCCGCGCGCTCGTCTTCCGCGATGTGCCTGATCTCTGCGATCGTCCTGGCGTGATAGGAATGGCCGGCATGGGTCAGCACGCCGGCGAGTTCCGCGCCCGGTTTCGACAGGGCTGCCGCGATCGGCAGCAGCGCCTCGGAGTCGGGCGTGATGCCGGCGCGGCCCAGCCCGCAGTCGATCTTGATCAGCACGCGAAAGGTGACGCCGAGCGCCGCGCCTTTTTCGGCAATCGCGAGCGCCACGTCGAGATTGTCGGTGATGATCTTCAGGTCGCAGCCGTCGCGCCGCATGATCGCCGCCACCTGCGCCAGCTTCTGCGGCGCGACCGGCACGGCATAGAGAATGTCGCGGAAGCCGCGGGCGGCGAAGTAGTCCGCCTCCGCGAGCGTCGAGACGGTGATCGGGCCTTTCGCGCCGCCATGGGCGATTTCGGCGATGGTGGCCGATTTCGCCGTCTTCAGATGCGGCCGCAGCTGCACGCCGAGTGTTTTCGCGCGCCCGCGCATGCGCAGGCAGTTGCGCTCCAGCCGCGTGCGGTCGAGCAGCAGGACGGGCGTGGGGAGGTCGGCGAGATTCATCGCGGTTCGCGGCTTTCGAAACTGTGGTCCGTTTCCGCGACCATAGCCGCTATCGGTGTCCGAAACGACAGGAAAACAGACCGGGCCGGCGGCCGGCGGCCTATGGCTTCGCCGGCAGCACGAGCTGGGTCTGCGTGACGATGGCGGCGAGTTTGCCGTCGCCGCGGCTGATCCTCGTCTGCCACACCATGGTGGTGCGGCCGCGATGCAGCGGCGTGCATTCGGCCTTCGCCGTGTCGCCGGCCGGGATGGCGGCGAAGAAATTGGTCTTGCTCTCGATGGTCGTCGTGCTGGCGCCGTCGCTCAGGTTCGCCACCGTGCCGATGGCGCCCAGCGTGTCGGCGAAGGCCATCATCGCGCCGCCATGCAGCACGGCAGGCCGGGTGCAGAGTTCGGGCTTCACCGGCAGTTCGGCGGTGACCTTCTCCCTGGTGACCTCGAGGATCTTCAGGCCCATCAGGTCGGAAAAGGGCAGGCTGTAATCCGGCATGGTCTCTCTCCCTGGTTTCGCGGCAGTCTAGCCGCTTGGCCTTGCCGCCGGAACGCCTGTAGCATGCGCGACAACAGAGGAACGCCCATGCTGACCCATGCCGAGACATCCGAACTGGCCCGCTCGGTGCTGGCGGTGCCGCCGCTGGCGCTGACGCCGGAGCTGGACTTCGCCGATGCCGCCAATGCGGCGCTGATCCGGCATATCGAGGCGGGCGGCGTCAGCACGCTGCTCTATGGCGGCAACGCCAATGTGCAGAACTGGCCGGTCTCGCGGTTCCGGGACTGGCTGGAGCGTCTGGCCGGCATGGCGGCCGAAAACAGCTGGGTGATTCCCTCGGTCGGGCCCGACTGGGGCAAGCTGATGGACCAGGCGGCGATCCTCAAGCACATGCGCTTCCCCGTCGCCATGGCCCTGCCGATGACCGGGCCGCAGACGGCGGACGGCGTGGCGCGCGGGCTGCAGGATTTCGCCGCCGCCGCCGGGGTGAAGCTGATCGTCTACATCAGGAGCGAGAATTACGTGGCGCCCGAGGCGCTGGGCCGGCTGGTGGAGCAGGGCGCGGTCTTCGGCATCAAATACGCCGTGCCGCGCAGGACGATCGAGCAGGACGCCTATCTCGACGCGCTGATCGCCGCGGTGGGGCGCGCGCGCATCGTCTCGGGCTTCGGCGAGCCGCCGGCCGTGCCGCACATGAGGCTTTTCGGGCTGGCGGGTTTCACGGCGGGCTGCGTCTGCCTCGCGCCGGCGCTGTCCATGCAGCTGCTGCGCACCCTGCAGGCGCAGGACTGGGCCGCGGCTGAA
>Ga0079224_100006211_pt1 | contig 15805 bp, 15 predicted proteins | sample Stecom2015_FD_80414 | JGI IMG/M metagenome (GOLD analysis project Ga0079224, IMG submission 80414) | Agricultural soil microbial communities from Utah to study Nitrogen management - Steer compost 2015 | ecosystem: Environmental > Terrestrial > Soil > Agricultural land | place: USA: Utah...
CCGTGCCCGGCAGGGCGACGGCACCGCCAAGGAGTTCCGCGCCACGATCCGCATCGACTCGCCCCAGGAAGCCGCCTACTACAGGCACGGCGGCATCCTCCAGTACGTCCTCAGGCAGCTGCTCGACTCGGAGGCGGTCGCGAGCTGACCGCGGCACGCGCCCGTGCCTGCCTGGACGCCGGGTCGGGCGCCGCCGCACGGACGGATGGCCCCGGGCTCTTCTAGAAGGGCCCGGGGCCGTCGTTTGCGCCCGTCGTCGCGACCTGTGGCGAGAAGGCCCGGTCCCGGACCTGGAGGAGGTAGTCGCCGGCGGGGTTGACGTCGCTGGCCCGTACCATCGAGTCGTAGGAGAAGAGGACGATCCCGGCGGCGCCGAGGGCGCGGGCTGCCTCGATCTTCTCGACGGTGCCGTCGACAGGGTTGCGGTACGCCCCGATCCCGGCCCAGACCCGGTGGCCGCCCGCGGTCTCGACCGCGGTCCGGATCTGGTCGGTGAAGGTGTCCGTGTCCCGGGTGTAGGCCATGGGGCACGCCACGTCGATGATCCCGCGGCGCAGCCACTCCCTCCACTCCTGGTACCGGTTCCGGTAGGCGTCCTCCGCGTTCGCGAAGACCGCCGCGCTGACGAGGGCCCCGGGCCGCCGCTTCTTGACCCCGTGGTAGATCCGTTCGACGAGGTCGGTGACCTGTTCACGCCGGAACCGGTCCCACGCCTCGGGGAACGAGTCGGCGTGGACCAGCGGGTTCTCGGCCGCGAGCCGGGCGAACCGCGACGCCGTCTCCGGGTCGAGTCGGGGCTCGAGCCAGCGGCGGAACCGCTCCAGCGCCGTCCGCGAGTAGTCGTAGTCCGGTGCGGCGTGACGCACGTAGTCGTAATGGATCCCGTCCACGTCGTAGCGCTCGAGGAGGTCGAGCCAGATCGAGTAGATGTGCTCCTTGACCTCGGGGTGCGACGGACGGACGTAGAGCCCCTCGAAGCGATCGCGGTTCGTTCTGGCGTACTCCACCAGCGCCTCGAGGTAGCGAGGGTCGCGGGGATCCATGCCGTGGAGCCGGCGGGCCAGAGGCTTCGGGACCGCGAGCCATTCGGGGTGGGTGTAGACGAGGTGGTCCGGCGCTTCGGGGAGCCGGTCCATGTTGGCGACGAGGTAGGTGTTGACCCACGCGTGGACCGCGATGCCCCGCCGGTGCGCCTCCTCGATGACGAGGGCGAGCGGGTCGAAACGGGCGCCGCGGGCGGCGAGGGTGTCGGCGCGCGGCTCCCACCCGCCGGAGTAGAAGGCGTCGCCGCGCCCGCGGACCTGCACGATCAGCGTGTTGAAGCCGGCCTCGTCCGCGCGCCGGACCATCGCCCGGATGCTGTCCGGATCGGCCAGTGTGTACCGTACGACCCAGAGCGCGCGGACCTCGTCGGGCGCCCGGGGTCCGAGAGGGCGCGTGCTCTGCGGCGCGCATGAGACGCCGGCCAGCAGCACGGCGCCGAAGGCGGTGAGGAGGGCGGCGCGTCTCATGGCGCCGCCTCCCGTCCGCGCGCGGCGACGGCCCAATCGTCGACGACGCTTCCGCCGCGGACGCCCAGGAGCCGCTCGTGGAGGTTGACGGAGACGCAGACGTGGTTCGGCACGATGCGGACGAGGTCCCCGACGCGCGGTCGCCAGTCGGTGCGGGAGAGGTCGAGGATGCCGTGCTCCTCGGAGAGTGCGCGGACGACGACCTCCGGCCGGTCCAGGAGCGCGCCGTACCCCGACGCGCCGGGCGCGCGGATCTCCTCTCGCGAGAGCGCCTTCGAGCCCGCATCGATGACCGCCTGGCCCGGGACGCCGGTGCTGATGACCGTCGCGAGCACCGTGTAGGCGAGGTCGGCCCAGGCGCACGCATCGATGGCCGCGGTCGTCCTGTCGTTGAACAGGTAGGTGCCGGGCCGGATCTCGGTCAGCCCAGAGATCCGGTGCGAGGCGAAGGCGGTCGGCGTCGAGCCGCCGCTGACGACCTCCGGCTCGACGCCCGCACGTGCGAGCGCCGTGCGGAACCGGTCGAGGTCGGCCTGCAGCCGCGCGAGCGCCGGCCCCTGCTCGGCGACCGGCTCGCGGATGTGGCCGGGATAGAAGAGGACCCCGCGGTACGCGACGCCGTCCAGCGTGGCGGCCTCCTTCGCCAGCGCGACCGCGGCCTCGGGCGTTGGGACGCCGCAACGCCCCATCCCGAGGTCCAGCTCCACCAGGACGCCGATCTCCCTGCCCGCCGCGGCCGCGGCCGCGGCGAGGGCGCGGAGCGCGTCGTGCGAGTCCAGCGCCACAGAGAGCCGGAGGTGGGGCGGAAGTGCGAGGAGCCTCTCGATCCGCGCTCGCCCGACGGGTGGGTAGGCGATGAGGATGTCCTCCGCGACCGCGGCCATGACCTCCGCCTCGCGAAGCGTCGCGACCGTCACTCCGTCGGCGCCGTGCCGGAGCTGTTCCGCCGCGAGTTCGGGCGTCTTGTGCGTCTTGATGTGGGGGCGGAGGCGGAGCCCGTGCGAGCGCGCGTAGTCCGCCATCCGTGCCAGGTTGGCGGCCATCGTGTCCACGTCGACGACCGCGGTCGGCGTCTCCAGCTCGGTGAGTTCCCGCCCCGTCATGATCCTCTCTCTCCCGCCTCGCCCGGGACCCGCACGCGCCGCCGGCCGGGCGGCGCGGAGCGGGACCGTACCTCGTCTATGCTTCCACCGCCAACGTAGTGCAGCCGGGCGGCCCGGACCAGGGCGATGACGGGCCTGCGGCCGGGCGCCGGCCGTGGGGCGAGGTCCGTTGGCCGGGCCCGTTCCGACCGCTCCGCGAGGGCAGGGGGCCGGCACGTCTCGTGCGGAACTGGGGGGAGCGGGACGTTCCGCCGAGAAAGGAGAAGGCCATGCACAATATGATCGAACGCTACTCCGAACGCCATCGCGATGAGGCCCTCTCGGACCTCCGCGCAGAGCTTCGGGAATTCAGCCATGATGGACTCGTACAGCTCCGCGAGGATCTCGCCCGGTCCGCCGTCGTGCGCGGGAGTTGGGCCGGGTGCGTGATCTCCTACAAACGCGGCGCGCCCGGATCGACTCGTCGGGACCGCCTGGGACGCGCGCGGAACGCGTTCACCGTGCTCTGGGACAACGGCTGGCTGACCGATGAGGAAGTCCTCTCCCTCGTCGAACTCGAGCTGGCGCGCCGGCGGTCCGCGGAGAGAAACGGTGTCGAGACCTCGACCGGCGAGGAGACTCCGACGACCTTCCTGAAAGCCGCCTGACCGTTGACCCGGCCGCGTCCGGGCTGTTAGATTCAAGGGCGAGCGGGCGGCGCGGATGACGCCTCCCGCTCGATGCCTCGTGGACCCGGTCCCCGTGGACGGGCCACGGGCACGGCCGCTCGCGAGCGGCCCGCGGGGGCGTTAGCTCAGCTGGGAGAGCGTCTGGTTTGCAACCAGAAGGTCGCCGGTTCGAGCCCGGCACGCTCCATTCGAGACTCTTTCGATCATGCCGGCCGGGGCGGCCCTTTCGAGGGCGCCCCGGTTTTTCGTGACCGTCCCGCGCGTGCGACGGCGCCCGCGGCGGGGGCGATGGACCGTTGAACCCGGGGGCCGAGGTGCGACCATGGACCGCACGCGAATCGAAGTGCACGGATTGGCCGATGACGACGCCGCGGCCGCGCTCGAGAAGATCCTGATCGGGAAGACGGGCGTCCCGGCGGCGAGGATCGATCCGGCGCTCGAGCTGGCGGAGGTCACGTACGATCCCGAGCTCGTCTCGCCGGATGACATCGTCCGCTGGATCCGCGGTGCGGGGTACGAGGCCCGATTCGCGGGGCGGTCCCGGGGAGCCTGACGAGCAGGACGGCGCGCCCGACGGCCTCCTCTGGTCACGATGGGGCGGAGCCTGTTATCTTAGTCCGTTCGGACTCCGTGGACCTCCAACCGGGACAGACCACTGAACCAGACGACACTCCTGGAGCCGGGCACGGTCGCGCGCACCGAGCGGCTGCCACGCCGCCTGGGCGTGTGGAGCGCTGCGGCGGTGCTGGTCGGCTCGACGATCGGAAGCGGCATCTTCCGGGTGCCGAGCTCGGTGGCCGCCGATGTCGGTGCGGTCGGTGCCATGTCGCTGCTCTGGGTCATCGGCGCGGTCGTCGCCCTCTTCGGCGCGCTGACGCTCGCGGAGCTGGCGGCGCTCGTCCCGCGGACCGGCGGGATCTATGCGTTCCTGCGCGAGGCGTACGGCCCGCTCCCGGCGTTCCTCTTCGGTTGGACCGAGCTCCTCATGATCCGGCCGGCCGCGCTCGGCGCGATCGCGATGATCTTCGCGGCGTACGTCGGCGAGTTCATCCCGCTGACCGACGGTCAGACGCGAGCCGTCGCCGCGGGCGCGATCATCCTGCTCGGCACGGCGAACATCCTGAGCGTGCTCTGGGGCGCGGCGGTCCAGAACACGTCGACGCTCGCGAAGGTCGTCGCGCTCGTCGCGCTCGCGTCGGCCGCCTTCCTCTTCGGCGACGGCAGCGCGGGCGCGCTCGCCACGGCGCCGGAGTTCCGGCCGGTCTCGTGGGGCGGGTTCGGCGTCGCGCTGATCGGCGTCCTGTGGGCGTACGACGGATGGGCGGACCTGACGTTCATGGCGGGCGAGGTCCGAGACCCGGGCCGTACGCTGCCGCGCGCGCTGCTGGGGGGTACCCTCGCCGTCATCGTCGTCTACCTGATCGTGAACGCGGCCTACCTCTACGTCCTCCCGGTCGAGGAGATGGCGGCCTCGGAGCTGGTCGCCGCGGACGCGGCCAGGCGGATCTTCGGCACGGCCGGCGCGTCGATCGTCGCGGCGCTCGTCGTCCTCTCGACCTTCGGCGCGCTGAACGGTTCGATGATGACCGGTCCGAGGATCTTCTTCGCGATGGCGGACGACGATCTCTTCTTCCGCCCGGTCGCGGCGGTGCACCCGCGCTTCCAGACGCCGTACGTCGCGATCGGGCTCGCGGTCATCCTGGGCGTCGCGTTCGTCTCGGTCCGGACCTTCGAGCAGCTCGCGGGCTACTTCGTGCTCGGGATCTGGCCCTTCTACGCGCTGGCCGTGGGAGCGGTCTTCCTCATGCGCAAGCGCCGGCCCGATCTGGAACGGCCCTACCGGACCGTCGGCTACCCGGTCGTGCCGCTGGTCTTCCTTCTGGCCTCCGTGCTGATGCTGGCCAACTCGCTGATCGAGCAGCCCCTGGACACCGGGATCAGCATGGGCGTCATCCTGGCCGGCGTCCCGGTCTATTACGTGTGGCGGGCGTCCCGGCGAACAGGGGAGGTGGTGGCGGGATGATCCGTAGGGCGGCGTCGCTCCCCCTGATCGCTCACGTCCGTGCCTTCCTGGAGCACGCCGGGCGGGCGACGCTCCTCGCCGGCGCGGTGCTCCGGGCGCTGCCGCGGCCGCGCAGCTACATGAAGGCGACGATCCAGCAGGCCTACATCATGGGGGTCCACTCCCTCCCGCTGGTCCTCTTCATGGCGATGCTCGGCGGCGCGGTCACCTCCCAGCAGACGGGCGCGCAGTTCGCCGGCGCGCTGCCGATCTGGGTCGTCGGGAGCGTGGTCGCGAAGAGCGTGATCACGGAACTCGCGCCGGTCCTGACCGGACTCGTCCTGGTCGGCAGGATCGGTGCGCGCATCGCCGCGGAGATCGGGACGATGCGGGTGACCGAGCAGCTCGACGCGCTCTATGCGATGGGGCGGGATCCGGTGCGCTTCCTCGTCGTGCCGCGGGTGCTCGGCGGGTTCCTGGTCTTCCCCGCGCTCGTCGTCCTCGCGAACCTGGCCGGGATGTTCGCCGGCTGGCTCCTGGGGATCCTGACCGTGGACGGGCTGACGACTGCGGATTTCCTCTACGGCGCCCGATACTACTTCGAGCCGTTCGACGTCTGGTACTCGGTGATCAAGGGCACGGCCTTCGGCGGTGCGATCACCTTCCTCGCGTGCTACATCGGGCTCGAGGGGCAGGGCGGCGCCGAGGGCGTGGGGCGAACGACGACGATGGCGACGGTGGTCACGACCGTCGCGATCATGATCGTGGATGTGGCCGTCGTGCCGTTGCTGAAGCTGTTCTGATGGGCGAGGCGGGGCGGATCGAATTCCGCGGGATACACAAGTCTTTCGGGCGCCAGGTCGTGCTCCGCGGCGTGGACTTGACGGTCCACGAGGGCGAGACGCTCGTCCTGCTCGGGCCATCGGGGACCGGGAAGAGCGTACTCATCAAGCACGCGATCGGGCTGCTGCGGCCGGACGCCGGCGATGTCTTCGTGGACGGCGTCTCGATCGTCCGGGCGACGCCCGAGGAACTCCTCGCGGTGCGGCGCCGGGTCGGCTACGTGTTCCAGAACGCGGCGCTCTTCGACTCGATGACCGTGCTCGAGAACCTCTGGCTCGCGCTGGACGACGACCGTAACCTGCGCTCGGTCGAATCGTGCCGGGACGAGGCGGCGGAGCTGTTGGAGAAGGTCAACCTGGACCGTACGGTCCTGGACAAGTACCCCGCCGAGCTGTCCGGAGGGATGCGCAAGCGCGTCGGCATCGCGAGGGCGATCGCGAGCCGGCCGAAGTATCTGTTGTACGATGAGCCGACGACCGGCCTCGACCCGGTCAACGCGGAGAACATCGACCGCCTCATCATGGAGCTGCGACGAGAGCTCGGCGTGACGAGCATCGTCGTCACGCACGACCTGGAGTCGGCGTTCCAGGTCGGGGACCGGATCGCACTCCTCTACGAGGGCCGGATCCACGCCTGCGGGACGCCGGACGCGATCCTGGCCAATGATGACCCGGTGGTCCGCAAGTTCGTGCGGCGGGGGCGCATCGACGCCGTCGTCGCTTGAGGATACGAGAGGCACATGGACAAGACCAAGTGGAATCTCGCGGCCATAGGTCTCCTGACCGTCGTGGCCGCCGTGCTGTTCGTCTGGGGTCTCTTCTATCTCATGGGGAACCCGATCTGGCGGGGCGGCACGGACATCGTACTCGTCCTCGACGACGGCGGCGGGCTCAAGCGAGGCGACCGCGTCCACCTGAACGGCGTGCCGGTCGGCACGGTCCGGGATGTCCGGCTCCAGGGGCCCGGCGAAGTCAAGGTCGATCTGCGGCTGGAGGAGGGGATCATCCTGCCGTCGGACACGCGTGCCGTGCTGAAGACCGACGTCTTCGGCTCGAACACGGTGGTCCTGCGGCCCGGCGCGTCGCTGGTGCGGCTCGAGGAGGGCGACACGATCCGGGGCGCGGCCTCGCCGGTCGTGGTCGATCTGGTCGCGGAGCTGAGCGATCGGGCGAAGTCGCTCATGTCGAGCGCGGACTCGCTCCTCTCCGCCGAGGCGCTGGCCGGCGTGCACGCGACGGCCGCGATCTTGCCGGCGACGGCCGAGGAGTTGCGGCGCACGTTCCAGGAGCTGCACCTCGCGGCGATCTCGCTCCGCCGGAGCGCGGAGGGCGTCGAGCAGGCGGAGACGGGCCAGGCGCTCGCGAACGCGCTGGAAGAGCTGCAGGGCACGGCCCGGGCCTTCTCCGCGGCCGCGAACGCGATGGAGGCGTCCCTCGGCTCGATGGCCTCGGTCCTCGGCAAGATCGACATGGGACACGGCACGCTGGGCCGGCTGGTCAACGACACGACGCTCTATCACGAGCTCTACGGGACGCTCCGAGAGGTCAGGCTGCTCGCGACCGATCTCCGGGAGCATCCGAAGCGGTACCTGAACATCTCGCTGTTCTGATCGCGACAGGAGGCAGGCGGCCGCGGCACGCGGATTGCCAGCCTCCCGGCGCCCGAGGCGATGAGGCCCCGCTGCGCGGAGGCCGTTCGGCTGGGAGCCACCCGCGCTGCGGGCTGGCTCCTTTGCCGTACCGGACTGCAACGCGGGGGGCGAGATGCACTTCGAACTGCTGGACTCGGACGTGGTCGGCGGCAGGGCGACGACGATTGGCCGGATCTCGGCGATCGGGAACCGCTGGAGGGTGCAGGTCGAAACGGTTCACGCCACGGAGGGGTGGCGCGGCCGGCTGGTCTTTCGCCCGGACTCTCCGGCCGGCGGGGAGCCGACGCGGTACGGACCGTACGCCCTGCGCGGCCAGAGCCGGATCGAGATCCTGCACGCGGCGTACCAGTTACCGGAGCAGCGCCTGAGGGAACTCCTGTTTTCCCTGGGCTGAGCCGGTCCCGTGCCGAAGACGGGATTGAATCTTGCGATTTTCCGCAGTGGAAGGCTCCGCGGCGGCCGCGATGTTGGAGACGCGGCGACCGGGATGAACGGTGCAAAGGGGCCGGGCGGAGTGCCGGACAGGACCGGGAGGTCTCATGTCGTCCACGTCGATCGCCTCGAGACTGCTTGTTCCGCCTCGGATCACGGGCCACGGCCCGGGCCGGGACGGGCGGGACGGGAGCGCCACGTGAGCCAGGGGCTGCAATTGATCCTGATGGTCTTCGCGACCATCGGTTACGCCGGCGCAGGTGCATCCTTCGCGGTCGCACGTCAGCGTCAGCTCAGCGAAGGCGATCGCGACCTGGGGATGATCGCCGTGGCGGCGATGCTCTTCACCTTCGGCGCGCTCTGCACCGCCGTGGGTGTCGGGCTGCTCGGCGTCCTCGCCTTCGGCGGCGTCGTCCTCTGGACGAGCTACGTCCTGATGGCCCAGCGGCTCGGGATCTTCCGGATCGAAGCGCACCACCGTTCCTCGTCCGAGGAGGAGGCCGCCGAGGAGAAACGCCGAACAGGGTAGGCTCGTCCGTCCATCCAGTCCAGGATCAGGGGCACGACGCACCGCTCCATCTCCTGGGCGAGCGCGTACCCCGTCGGCGCCGTTCGGGCCGCGGCGGCCGGTACCGGCGGCGGACGGCCTCGCGGGACGTGGCCGGTTGGGAAGGCGGCCGCCGCCCAGGCCAGCGCCGGGCGTACGCGTGCGGGCGCGATGCCGGTCCGGACGAGCGAAGTTTCGAAGCGGCGCAGCGACCCGGCCCTCCGGTGGCGGGTATCGCCGTTCAGGAGCAGCGCCGCCGTCGCCAGGCGCGTGATGTCGTCGCGCGCGCGTCCCGCCGCCTCGTCCCAGCGTCCCTTTCGCAGGGCGCGGCGCACGACGGCACCCCCCTCTTCGACCCATTCGAGCAGGCAGTTCGCGCAGAAGACGGCGTCGGGCCAGGTGAAGCGGATCCGGATCGGGGCGAGCGATGGCGGCCAGAGCGGGATCCCGTCGGCGAGGGCGTCGACCAGCATCGGTGTCCGGGCGCCGACCCGGAGGTCCGCCTCAGGAACGGCCCACGGCTCGACGCGGACGCCGGTGGACCGGTGGACGTCGTCGGCGATCGCGGCGAGGAGCGCGGCGGCGGCGTCGCGCTCCTCCGGGTCGATGGCGCAGAGGGCGAGGATGTCGACGTCGGAGTCGCGCCGGAAATCGCCGCGGGCTTTGGAGCCGAAGAGGAGCGCGGCGGTCAGGCGCGGCTCGCCGTGGTGGAGCGCTCGCCGGATGAGTGCGGCCACGGCGGCGCGTTCCGGGCGGGTCAGCGAGGGTACGGGCGCGATCATCGGCGAGTCGTATCCGGTCGTCGTGACGGCGGTTTCCTGGCGATCCCCGGGGAGGGGGGGCAAGAGCCGTTCCAGCGGGTGGGGCGGCGCCTCGTCGGGAGAACGGTTGATCGGAGAACGGGGTACCGTGTACTTTGTGTGATTTCCCGGACGGGGCGGACGGGGCGCGGCGCACGGGGGGCGCGGGCCGGCCGCCGGCGGAGGGGTCTACGGCGACGAGAGGGTATGGCGAACGACAACGACCTCATGGAGAAGCTCGTCTCGCTCTGCAAGCGACGGGGCTTCATCTTCCAATCTTCCGAGATCTACGGCGGCACCGGCTCGGTTTGGGACTACGGTCCGCTCGGCGTCGAGCTGAAGAACAACCTCAAGGCGGCGTGGTGGCGCGCGATGGTGCACGAGCGCGACGACGTCGAGGGCATCGACGCGGCGATCCTGATGCACCCGCGGGTCTGGGAGGCGAGCGGGCACGTTGCGGGCTTCACGGACCCGCTCGTCGAGTGCAGGAACTGCCACCGTCGGTTCCGGGCGGACAACCCCGAGATCCAGGAGGGGCAGTGCCCGGTCTGCGGCACGAAGGACGCGTTCGGCGAGCCGCGGATGTTCAATCTCATGTTCAAGACGTTCATGGGCCCGGTCGAGGAGGCGGCGGCCACCGTCTACCTCCGGCCGGAGACGGCGCAGGGGATCTTCGTCAACTTCCAGAACGTCCTGACGGCGACCCGCCAGCGCGTGCCTTTCGGGATCGCGCAGATCGGCAAGGCGTTCCGCAACGAGATCACGCCGGGCAACTTCATCTTCCGGACCCGCGAGTTCGAGCAGATGGAGATGCAGTTCTTCGTCGAGCCGGGCTCGGACGAGGAGTGGTTCGAGTACTGGAAGGCTCGCCGCATGGAGTGGATCGTCTCGCTCGGCGTCCGCCGGGAGCGGCTGCGCTTCAACGAGCACTCGCCGGAGCAGCTCGCGCACTACGCGAAGCGCGCCTTCGACATCGAGTACGAATTCCCGTTCGGCTGGAACGAGTTCGAGGGGATCCACAACCGGACGGACTTCGATCTGCGGCGGCACCAGGAGTACTCGGGGAAGCGTCTCGAGTACATCGATCCAGCAGACCCGAACCATCGCTATATTCCGTACGTCATCGAGACGTCGGCCGGCGCGGACCGGACCGTCCTCGTCATCCTCGCCGATGCGTACCGCGAGGAGGAGGTTGAGGGCGAGCAGCGCGTCGTCCTCGCGCTCGATCCGAAACTCGCGCCGATCAAGGCGGCGGTCCTGCCGCTGGTCAGGAAGGACGGGATGCCGGAGATCGCCGAGCGTATCCACCGTCGGTTCCGTGAGGCCGGGATCCCGACGGCCTACGACGACAGCGGCTCGATCGGGCGGCGCTACCGCAGGCAGGACGAGGCCGGTACGCCCTTCGCGATCACGGTCGATGGCCAGACGCTGGAGGACGATACCGTGACCGTCCGGGACCGTGACACCCTCCGCCAGGAGCGGATCGCGGCGGACCGCGTCGTCGAATACGTGCGCGAGCGGACCGTCTGACCCCGATTCCAACAGCCGAGGGAGGCGAAGTGGCGGAACGTGCCGAGCAGTTTTCCAGCCGGTGGGGGATGATGCTGGCCATGCTGGGCATGGCCGTGGGTACCGGGAACATCTGGAGGTTCCCGAGGGTCGCGGCGACGAACGGGGGCGGCTCGTTCCTCGTCGCGTGGGTCGTCTTCCTCCTGCTCTGGTCGGTCCCGCTGATCCTGACGGAGTTCGCGATCGGGAAGGCGGCGCGTCGCGGGCTGATCGGCTCGTTCGCCAGGATCGCCGGGCCGAAGTTCGCGTGGATGGGCGCGTTCATCGCTTTCACCTCCACGGCGATCATGTTCTACTACTCGGTCGTCCTGGGGTGGACGATCCACTACTTCTGGGCATCGTTGACGGGGCAGCTCTCGGGCGCGGACTCGGCCGGGTTGTGGGAGGCGTTCGCGTTCACGCCCCGGGTGATGTGGTACCACCTGCTGGCGATGGGGCTGGGCGTCTTCGTGGTTGCGCGCGGCGTGCGGGGAATCGAGACGGCCGCGCGCGTCCTCATGCCCACGCTCTTCCTGATGGTCATCGTCCTGGCGATCCGGGCGCTGACGCTGGACGGCGCGGTTGAAGGGCTGGCGTTCCTCTTCACGCCGTCGTGGGCGGACCTCAAGGACTACAACACGTGGCTCCAGGCGCTCACGCAGAACGCGTGGGACACCGGCGCAGGGTGGGGGCTGGTCCTGACCTACGCGATCTACCTGCGCCAGCGGGAGGACACGGCGCTGAACTCGTTCCTCCTCGGCTTCGGGAACAACTCGGTTTCACTCCTCGCCGGGATCATGGTGCTGTGCACGGTCTTCTCGATCATGCCGGGCGCGGCCTCGGAGATCGTGGGCGCGGGGAACGAGGGGCTCACCTTCATCTGGATCCCGCAGCTCTTCCAGCAGATGCCGGCCGGGCGGATCTTCATGCCGCTCTTCTTCCTGGCGCTCATGTTCGCGGCGTGGACGAGCCTGATCTCGATGATCGAGATGGCGACGCGGGTGCTGATGGACGGCGGGATGAGCCGCGGGCGCGCGATCGCGGTGATCGGGGGCGCGGGGTTCGTCTTCGGGGTTCCGTCGGCGCTGAACCAGGCCGTGTTCCAGAACCAGGACTTCATCTGGGGCGTCGGGCTGATGGTCTCCGGGCTGTTCTACGCGATCACGGTGCTGCGCTACGGTGTGACCCGGTTCCGTGAGACGCTGATCAACACGGAGGACGCCGACATCCGGATCGGGCGCTGGTGGGACTGGGCGATGCGGCTCGTCGTGGTCGAGGCGCTCGTGCTGGTGGTGTGGTGGTTCTGGATGGAGGGCGGGATCGCGCAGGCGCTCACGGGGGACTTCGACGGCCTCTTCGGCACCTACGGCATCGGCTGGGCGATCGTGCAGTGGGGGCTCGCGATCACCGTCTTCATGGCGCTCAACCGGTGGATGGTCGCGCGGACGGAGGCGACGGCGCCGACGGCCGAGCCCGTCTCGAAGGGCGGGATGCCGGCGTCGATCCCGTGAGTCCGCCATCGGAGGGCGCGTGGAGGGCGACCGCCCCATACGCGCCCGGCGTCGCACTCCGCGCGGTTCTCGAACGCACATGAAGTTCGAGGCCTTCGAAGCGCTCGCCTGGCGCTACTGGGACGAGATCCCGGCCGAGTACAAGGAGGGCGTCGACGGGCTCATCATCGAGCGCGACGCACTCCCTCACCCGACGCTCCCGGAGATCTACACGCTGGGCGAGTGCGTGACGGAGGCGTATCCGTCGGATTGGGGCGGGCCGGAGACGATCCGGTCCGCCGTCGTGCTCTATTACGGCTCGTTCTGGCGGCTCTCGCGTCTCGATCCGGACTTCGACTGGGAGGACGAGCTCTGGGAGACGCTGACCCACGAACTTCAGCACCACCTGGAGTGGCTCGCCGACGAGGACGCGCTCGAGGCGCTCGACTATGCGGTCGACGAGAGCTTCAAGCGGGCGGAGGGCGAGCCGTTCGACCCGTACTTCTACCGCTCGGGCGAGGAGGTCGCGCCGGGCGTGTGGAAGGTCGAGCGGGACTACTACATCGAGCAGGCGTACCCCGCGGATCGGGAGCCGGGCCCGGAAGTCGAGTTCGCCTGGCACGGCCGCCGCTACCGTGCGAAGCGGCCCGCGGAGCTCGCGGACATCTGCTTCATCGAGATCGACGAGGGGCTCGAGACCGGCCCGGGCGGCACGGTGAATCTCGTCCTGGTCCGCAAGGCGGGACTGGTCGCGGCCGTGAAGGCGCTCCTCGGCGGGCGGAGGCCGGCGGTCGTGGAGGCGGTGGCCGCCGCGGTGCCGGTGGAGTGAAGGGCGCGCGCCCTGCCCGGGCCTGGCGCCTGGCCGCTCGGCATGCGCATCGGTGGACGGGGCGGGCGGCGGTGGCTAAGATGGACGCATGGCGGAAAGGAATGCGGGCGGGGACGGCGTAGTGGCGAGGCTGACCCCGTATGAACTGGTTTTCGGCGGCGACTTCGAGCGCGACCGTTTCCCGGCGATCCGCGAGGAGGCCGAAGCCCTGGGCGCGGACGTGCGCGACCCGGAGCGGTTCCTCCTGCTCGGGAAGGTGACCGAGCTCCTGCGCGAGCTCTCGCCGGATGAGGCGGGCGCCGACCTCTACGGCCGCTACGGCGCGCTCCTCTACCAGGCGTACCAGTTCTGGGCGTTCGGCAAACGGCTCTACGTCCTGGACGCCGGGCTGGCGCGGCGCCTCGTCGAGGGGACCGCCCCGGTCGGGGGCTGGGAGATGACGCCGCCGCACCCGGCCGGCTACCTCCAGCTCCCGCGCCACCTCTTCTGGTCCCGCGTCGAAGAGAACTCGCCGGCCGAGCCGGTCGACGGCTTCTTCTGGACGATGATCGGCGCCGAAGACCCGCTCGACCCTCCGTACCGGCGGCTCGACGCCGTGCTCATCCTCGGGGTGAGGGCGGACCGGCCGGGGTTCAGCACGATCCCGATCGGCTCCGCGCTGGTCCAGGCGCCCCTCGGCCACTGGGCCGACGCGGACGCGCGCCCGGGCGGGTCGGACTTCGAGAACGTGCTCCCGGGCGGCGAGCTGCAGGACTGGTACGCGATCGTGACGGAGCTGGAGGCGTTCAAGCTGATCTCCCGTATCTTCTGGTACGTCGCGGCCGAGCCGGCGGCGCTCGGCGAGGAGTCGAGGGCGGCGGCCGCGGAGCCGCCGTCGCCGTACGCGCTGCCGCCGAGCGCGCTCCCGTTCCGGACGATCTGCGAGGCGGGCCTGTGATCGACCGGCACGGCGTCGCGCGGGTCCTCGAGGAGATCGGCACGCTCCTCGAGTTGCAGGGCGAGAGCCCGTTCCGGGTCCGGGCCTTCCAAAACGCGGCCCGGACGCTCGGCGCGCTGGATGGTGAGATCGGCGAGCTGCTCCGCTCCGGCGAGCTCGCGAAGGTCAAGGGATTCGGCCCGGCGACGCTGGAGATCGTCCGTGAACTGGTCGAGACCGGCGTCTCGAGCGCGCACCGTGAACTCCGGGAGCGGACGCCGGACGGGCTCCTCGAGCTCCTCGGCGTCCCCGGCCTCGGTGCGCGGCGCATCCACACGCTCTACACGAAGCTCGGGATCGAGTCGCTCGAGGATCTGGAGCGCGCGCTCGGGGAGGGCGCGGTCGCGACGCTCCCCGGCTTCGGCAAGAAGACGCAGCAGAAGCTCCTCGAAGGGGTCACGTTCCTGCGCAGCGTCGCGGGCCGGCGGCGGCGGCCCGAGGCGCTCGCCGTCGCGGCCGGCATCGTCGAGCTGCTGGGCGCGCACGAGGACGTGGTCCGGCTCGAGGTCGCCGGCGCGCTGCGGCGCGGGCTCGAGACGGTCGACGGGCTCGAACTCGTCGCCGCGGTCCGGGACGCGGCGTCCGTCGTGGACGCCTTCCTCGAGCTGCCGGGCCTCGGCCGGGCTGAGCGGCAGGGCGAGGCGGAGGGCCGGGCCTGGTCGCCGGACGGCCTCGAGGTCCGGCTCCGGTGCGTGCCGCCCGGGTCGTTCGTGCCCGCGCTCGTCCACGCGACCGGGAGCCCGGAGCACTGGGCCGCGCTCATCGAACGGGCCGAGGCCGCCGGACTACGACTCGACGAGGCCGCGCTCACCCGCGGCGGCGCGCCGCTCGCGCTCGAGGATGAGGCCGCGCTCTACGCGGCGCTCGGGCTCGCGTACCTCCCGCCCGAGATGCGAGAGGGGCAGGGCGAGATCGAGTGCGCGGCGGCGGGCGATGTACCGCGCCTCATCGCGTACGGCGACCTCCGCGGCTGTTTTCACAACCATACGACGTACAGCGACGGCCGCGCGACGGTCCGGGAGATGGCCGAGGCCGCGCTCGCCCGCGGCTGGCGCTACCTCGGGATCGCGGACCATTCCCGCGCCGCCGCGTACGCCGGCGGGCTCGACCTCGACGAGATCGCGCGCCAGCACGACGAGATCGACGCCTGGAACGAGGAGCGCGGCTACGAGCTCTGGCTCTTCAAGGGGATCGAGGCCGACATCCTCCCGGACGGGCGGCTCGACTACGCGGACGAGGATGAGGACGTCCTCGCGCGCTTCGACTACGTCGTCGGCAGCGTGCACTCCTCCTTCGGGCTGCCGCTGGCCGAACAGACGGAACGGGTGATCCGCGCGATGGACAACCCTCAGCTGACCTTCCTCGGCCACCCGACCGGCCGGCTCCTCCTCTCCCGGCGGGGGTA
>Ga0079224_100006212_pt1 | contig 15804 bp, 16 predicted proteins | sample Stecom2015_FD_80414 | JGI IMG/M metagenome (GOLD analysis project Ga0079224, IMG submission 80414) | Agricultural soil microbial communities from Utah to study Nitrogen management - Steer compost 2015 | ecosystem: Environmental > Terrestrial > Soil > Agricultural land | place: USA: Utah...
GCCCACGTGGCCATCATCGACGATCCGGTGAAGAACGACCAGGAAGCGCAAAGCAAGACGCACCGGGAAACGGTGTGGGATTGGTACCGGGCTACGTTCAGTACACGGCTCCAGGACAACGGCGCCATTATTCTGGTCATGACCCGCTGGCACGAGGACGATCTGGCCGGCCGGCTGCTGCAGGCGGCGGAAGACGGCGGCGAGACGTGGGAAGTCCTCAAATTGCCGGCTATCGCCGAGGGAGATGACGCGCTGGGGCGCGAACCGGGCGAGCCGCTGTGTCCAGAGCTGTTTCCGCTGCCGGCGCTGGAGTCCATCCGTGATCGGCTGGGCTCCTACTGGTGGGCGGCATTGTACCAGCAGCGGCCGGCGCCGCCGGGCGGCACGGTCTTCAAGCGCCACTGGTTCAAGGTGGTGGACGGCCCACCGCCGGGATTGAACTACGTGCGGTATTGGGATCTGGCGACGTCGACCCGGGATACGGCCGACTGGACGGCTGGGGCTCGGGTGGGCGCAGACCAGGACGGCAATCTGTACATCGTCGACATGGTGCGCCAGAAGGCGGAGTGGCCGGACACGCGCCGGCTGATCGTCGCCACGGCGCAGATTGACGGGCGCGGCACGCGCGTGGGTGTCGAGAAAGTGGCCTTCCAGCTGGCGGCCTGGCAGGACTTGATGCGGGAGCCAGGGCTGCTTGGCCACGCGGTGGAACCGGTGCCGGTGGACCGGGACAAAGTGCTTCGGGCTCAGCCGTGGGCAGCCCGGGCGGAGGCCGGCAAGGTCTACGTAGTGCGGGGTTCGTGGAACACAGACTTCCTGGCCGAAGCTGAGGCATTTCCTCACGGCCAGCACGACGACCAGGTGGACGCCGTGTCGGGCGCCGTGCAGATGCTGGCCCAGTCGGTGGCGCTGCAGACCGGCTATATCGATCTGGGTTATTGGTGAGCGTAGGTAGGAGGATGGTCCTGTGCATCCAGCTGTTGCGACATCCCTTTCATCGCTGCGAGAGACAAAACAGGACCGCCTGATGCGCTATGCCCGCGCCTGGGCGTATTACAGGGCCGAGGAGTACCTGGGCGAGCTGGGTCAGCAGTACATCCGGGAGCGGAGGCTCTTTGCTCATATGCGCCGCGTGTTCGGCTACGTGACGCAGGTTGTAGACACAGACGCCCGGTTTGTCATGAAGCGCAGGCTGTCAGTTGAAGCTGACCCGGAGTTTGAAGAAGACATCCTGACCGTCTGGGAGCGTTCGAACTTCCAGTCGGAAAAGTACAAATTGGTGCGGTACGGGGCCAATCTGGGCGACGCATTCCTTATTGTGCAGGATATCGGCGACGGTTCCCAGGTGGTACCTCGCATCGTGGTGGCCAACACCGAGGACATGGACATCGTTACAGACCCGGACGACCAGACCGTGGTGATCCAGGCCACGCAGGAGTACGGGTACTACGACGAGGACGGCCGGCCGCACCGGCGCAAGTGGGTCTACTATCCTGACCGGATTGAGCGGTACACCGATGACCGGATAGATGAGGGATATCCCCGGCCGCATCCATTCGGCGACGTGCCGGTCATCCACGTCAAGGCCGTCGATATTGGCGAGCCGTACGGGCTGTGCAGCTGGCACAACGTGCAGGGCCAGCTGGATGAGGTCAACGAGCTCGGCAGCTACATGAACCGGATTCTGCTGCGCTACGCGGACCCATCGGTCATTGCGACGGGCGTGCAGCCGGGCGAGCGTCCGGTGATGCGCAGAGGCATCAACCAGGACAACATCTATTTCCTGCCGGCCGGCGCCGACATGAAGATTTTGGAGTACCAGGGCTCGGTACTCAAGGACATCATTGCCCAGATTGACCACATCGCTGACAACATCAAGGACCAGCTGCCGGAGCTCAGCCTGGCAAAGATTCGGGAGCAGTCAGGACTCAGCGGCTACGCTGTGAGCCTGCATGCGGCCGATTTTGTGGCTAAGATCGAGGAGCTCAGAGGAAACTTCGCCAACGCGATCGAGTGGGCCAACAGCCTGGCGCTGCGGGCAATCCGGCGGAGCACGGCACCGCTGGAGGAATTCCAGAACCGGATTGTCTATGAGCCTATCCTGCCCGAGGATGAGGAGCAGCGGGTGCGGGTCGAGGAGACCGAACAGCGACTCGGCATTGTGTCGCGGCGTGAGCTCCTTCGGCGGCGCGGCCTCACCGAGGGAGAGATCGACAAGCTTTTGCAGGAGGTCGAGCGTGACCGGGAGACACAAGGATTTGGTCTTGGCCGCCTAGAGGGTCTGTTCGGTGGTGAGGAGGGCAACGTCTTTGCCGCTGAGTAAGGACGAGCTTGCGCGGCTGCAGCGTCTGGTGGCGGCCATCGCCCAGCGGGAGACCGAACGGGCCATCCAGCGGCTTACGCGCCGCTACGACGAGCTTATGGCTGGGATAGAGCCGTTACGCCGCCAAGCATTGGACCAGATGGTCCGGGGAGACCTGGCCGGCGCCGAGGCGACCCTGAACCTGATGGACCGCTACGTGCGGCGCTGGATGGGCCGTTTTCGCGGTGAGGAATACCAGGCTATCCTCGACATCGTCGAGCAGGCGGCCATCCGGGGCGCCCAGTCGGTCGATATTCTGCCGGTGCTGTATCGGCATGAGCACATTGATCCTGACCGGCTGTGGCGAGCGCTGGAGTCGGCGTCGCATGGGGCCGGCGGCCGGGTGGACGTTGCGTATGGACGCATCGCTGCCGGCGTGCAGCAGCAGATCGCACGCAGGATTTACCAGGACGGGCTCAGTTTGTCCCGTCGGTTGCATACTCGTCTGGCGGAGAACGCCAGGGAGTTTAACCGCATCCTGGCGACGGGACTTCGGCAGGGGCGTTCGGCGGTTGCCATCGCCACCGAGCTGCAGAAGCTCAACGTTACGGACCCGAAGGTGCCGAAGTACCTGCGGGATCTGGAGGCGGTGTTAAAAGGCACTAAGGAAGGGCGACTTGCCGACGAGATTCGCCGTGCTCGGGAACAGGCGTTCCAGCGCAAAGAGGGCCCACTGGGCATCCGGGGCGTGTCGAGGCGCGTTGTTGAGGCGGCGAGGTCGGGATCGGCTGAGCGTCTGGATGAGGCACTGGGAGCGTTTCTGGAGCGCAAGGCTCGCTACCACGCTGTCGTCATCGCCCGCACCGAGGCGCAGAACGCATTCCGGGCCGCCCACGTCGACCAGGCGAAGGCGGTCGACTGGGTTGTGGGCATCAAGTGGAACCTGTCGTCGGGCCGACCATCTCAACGGTGGCACGAGTGCGACGAGTATGCCGTCGCAGACCACGGCATGGGTCCGGGTGTGTGGCCGAAGGACCAGCTGCCCGAGCGGCCGCATCCATCGTGCATGTGCTACTTCACGGACGTGGTCGACGTGGAGCGGTTGCGGAGGGCGGGGTAGTTCCTGAAGATGAGTTCGACATGTATCGGACGCCTGTCCGTTTGACGTCCTACGGTGTGACGACAAACTGCCGGAAATTACGGGCGACGGCCCTAAAACGGAGGTATGGACGACATGGACGGTCTGTTTCGGTTTGATCTGCAGCTTTTCGCCGCGGATGCCGGCGGTGCCGGCGGCGGCGACTCCAACGCCGGGAGCGACGGCGGCCAGAAAGGTGACGGCGACTTGAACGCCGGAGACGGTGGTAAGAAAATTGAGTTCACGCCGGAGCAACAGGCGTACGTCGACGCGCTGATTGCGCAGCGGCTGTCTCGGGCCGAGAGGTCGGCGGCCAGGAAGGCGCTGGAAGCCCGCGCCAAGGAGCTCGGTTTCGACAGCGTCGACGCGATGGAGGCGGCGCTGAAGGCCGCCAAGGAAGCTGAAGACGCCAAGAAGTCCGAGGCTGAGCGACTCCGCGCAGCCAAGGAGGCTGCCGAGCAGCAGGCCAAGGTCGCTGCGGAACAAGCGAAACAGGCGCTCATCAAGGCGGCGCTGATGACGGCGGCGGCGCAGGCAGGATTTGCCGACCCGGCGGATGCCATCCGGCTGGCCGATACGTCGGAAATTGAGGTCGCGGACGACGGAACGGTCATCGGCGCCAAAGAGGCGATTGACGCACTGGCCAAAGAAAAGCCGTATCTCCTCCGGGGGGCCGGCGGCGCCGGCGCTGGCGGCGGCAACCCCGCCCGGAGCGGTCAGCCGGGCGACGATCCGGCCGAACGCGGCCGGCAGATGGCGCTGCAGCGCAACCAGCAGCGCGTGCAGCAAGATGTCGTGGGTTACGACCCGTGGGCGCAGGGCAGCTCCAGCGGCGTTGGTGTTGACGTGAACAACATCGCTCAGGCGGTGGCGGCGGCGGTGGCCGCGGCGCTTGGGCAGGGGAATCGGTAAGGGAGTGAGTTCGCATGGCGTACAACGTGACGCTTCGCACCAAGAGCATTGCGGGCGAGGTAAACATTTTCGACAGCACCATGGTCCGATGGGTGACCGGCGGCGTGACGCTGGATGCGTCGAAGGTGCGCGAGATCGACGGCCGCAAGCGGCTGAGCATCGGCGAGTTCCTGGCCAAGGTGACGGATTCCAGCGGGAACATCCTGTACGCGCCGGTGAAGCGGTCTGTGACGGGCGACGCTGCGGCCGCGGACCAGAAGGAGATCCCGCTCGACCAGGGGGTCATGGGCGGCGCCGCCTACTTCCAGGTGGGTGACGTCATCATCGTCGGCGAGGGGGACAGCGCTGAGGAGGCGACCATCGCCGCCATCGATTACGACGACCACGTCCTCACCGTCGAGGAAAACTTGAGCGGGTCCCATGCCAAGGGGACGCTCGTGCGGGCCAAGGCCGGCGGCGAGGCGGCAGTGATGCTGGGTGAGACCGTGGATTTCGAGCTCACCGGTGGCACCTACGGCAACGGCAACCAGGTGGCGACAGTCTTCGACTGGGCCCGGGTGCTCACGGCTCGGCTGCCGCGTACGCCGGATGAGGGCACCAAGGCGGCGCTTACTGGCATCACGTTCGTGTAATTCCGGCCGGGCGCGCGCGAAGGACAATGGTGAAGGAGAGTGATCAACGTGGACATTCTGCGAGAATTCAGCCGGAAGGCGACACTCGCGTACGCGCGGGCTCGTCAGCCCCGGACGTATGTGGGGCCGACGCTGTTCCCGTTGAAGACGGTCAACGAGCTTACCTTTGAGTACTGGAAGGATCTGAATCTGCTCCCCGTGATGGCCAGCGTACAGGCGTTTGGCGCGGAAGCGCAGATCGCCAGCCGCGAGGGTGCCGAGCGGGTAACGGGAGAAATCCCGACCATCAAGCGCAAAATCCCGCTGACCGGCCGGGCATTGGTGGCGCTGCGCCGCGAGGGCGCCGGAGACATCGATTTCGTCCGCAATACGCTCTACAACGATCTGGACAACATGATCGACGCCGTTGAGGCCCGGGTGGAGCAGATGCGGATCGACGCCGTGGCCCACGGCAAGATTGTGCTCAACGAGAACGGCGTCGTCATGACGGTGGATTACGGCGTCCCTGCGGAGCACAAGGAGACGCTGACGGGTACCGACGCGTGGAACGACCACGATGATGCCACGCCCATCGACAACATCATGGAATGGGTGCGGACCATCGTCGCGGACACGGGCGTCCGGCCGACCCGGGCACTGACGTCGGACACGGTCGTGGCGAACTTGCTGCAGAACAAGCAGATTCGCCAGATGATCTACGGTGACCTGGGCGCCAGCCGGGCCATCAGCATTAACCAGCTCAATGAGCTGATGCGGTCGCTGGATCTGCCGACTATCGCCACCTACGACCTGCAGGTGCGCCGGCAGAAGGCGGATGGCACCTACGAGACGTCGCGGTTCTTCCCGGAGGATCGGTTCGTGCTGCTGCCGCCCAACGCGCTGGGTGAGACGCTAGACGGCCCGACCGAGGACGCTATGCTCGAACCGGACATCGAGGCCACCGAGGTGGCCGGCATCTACGCCGCTGTCTACAAGCGTAGCATGGATCCGCCGGTCATCGAGACCAAGGCGGCGGCCTGCCGCATCCCGACGTTCCCCATGGCCGACACCGTGTTCCAGGCCGTGGTGTTGGACCAGGGTTAAAGGGGGCAGGACCATGCGGGTGAGGCTGTTGGGTTATGTGCGGCACAATGGGGCCCGGTACGCGCCGGGCTCCATTTTGTCCGTGTCGGAGCGTGAGGCGCAGCGGCTGGTCCGTTTGGGTGTCGCAGAGCAGTTGCCGCAGATTCCCCCGAGCCCGGCAGCGTCATCGTTGACGGGCGAGGCACCGAAGCCGCCGGAGCCATTGGTGCCGGCTGACACCGGGGCGAGGCCACCGGCTACCGAGGGGCCGGAGTTCATCGCGGCGCTGACGGACGACGAAGCCGTGGAGGCGCTGGAGTTCATACAGGACGCGACCTTCATCCAGCGTGTCATCGAAATCGAGCAGGCCAAGCCCGAACCCCGGGCGTCGGTGATTGAGGCGGCGGAGCGGAGGTTGGCGGTCCTGGCCGGGGGTGAGTGAATCGTGGAGCCGATTCAGCAGGTGCGGCTCCTGATTCCTGACAGGGGCGACTCGCCGGTTTTCACGGATGAGGAGCTGCAGTTTCTGCTCTCGGAGCACAACGACAATCCGCGGCTGGCCGCTGCCGACGCACTGGAGATCATCGCAGGCGATCCCCAGCGCGTCCAGCAGTACAGCCGAGGCGGTGTGTCGGCTGCCAAGGCGTCAAGCGCCGAGCTGATGGCCCGGGCCCAGAGGCTCCGCGAACAGGCCAAGGGCGGCATGGTAGTCGGCACTATCGTGCGGCCGGATTTTTGGGAGGGGTCGTAATGACGTTCTCCTGGCCGCAGGAAGTGATGCTGGACGAGTTCAGCGTCGTGGTCGACATCTACGACCTGGTCCTGCCCAAGCCGCCAGACGACAAGGATGAGTGGGGAAATCCTCTGCCGCCCCAGCGCCACTATTACGCGCAAGACGTCCGGGCCGACCTTCAGCCGAAATCCGGCACCCAGCGCGCTGTGCAGAGCGGCACCACGTACGAGGCAACACACACGCTCTACATCGACGGTATGGGTGCAATCCCGGCCGGGGCCATCGTGGACGTGAAGGGCGGGGCTAGTGGCGACGTGCTGGCGAGCTACACCGTCGTGTATACGGCGTATTGGGGTACTCATCGAGAGTTGGACCTTAAGGCGGTGACAACGTAGTGCTGAGAATCACGGGCAGCCTGGACGGCCTGGAGGAGGCGCTGCGCTACACTGCCGCCATGGTTCGGCTCCAGGAGATTAAGATGCGGGACGCAGTCCAGTACGTGCTGACCGAGCTGCGAGACTACGCTCGGCGGCACGCACCGTTTCAGGATCGCACAGGTAACCTGCGGAACTCCATCAACTACGAGATGGACCCTGAGCCCGCGGCTTCCGGGGTGCTCATGGCCGGGATGGAATACGCCATCTGGGTCGAGCTTCGGGAGGGCTACTGGGTGTTGCAGGGGGCCATCGATTTTTACAAACCGAAGCTGGACCGGTTGTTCGCGGGGCTCATCCGCATCGAGCAGCCGGACCTGGACGCCGAGGCCAAGCGGGCGAAGGCGTATTACAGGCAGCTGAGGGGGCTGAGGGGGCTCTAGGATGCACATCATCAACCCTGACGACGTACTCACTGCGTTGTACCAGCGGCTCAACGCAGATACGGTGTTCCGCGGCATGGTCAACGGAATCGACAAGGGTCCGAAACGCGGCAGCGGCCACAAGAACCCCAGCGCCACGGTCCACCTGTTGACGTTGCCGATGGACGGGGAGCTCGACACGTATCGCAGCACCGCCGTTGTCAACGTCTACATGGACGATTTGCCGACGGGCCAAATGGATTCCTCGGGTCTGGGCCAGCGGGCCGAGCGGGTGCAGTACCTGTTTCGTCGAGCGCACCTGCCGACGCACCCCGAGGGGCCGCTGACGCACCCGAACGTCGAGTTCAAAACTGTGTACGTCATGGAGCCCCTCCTGTTGCCGAGTGACGTGGAAGGCGAGCATGTTGCGAGCGTTCGCATTGGAATGATTCTGAAGCGAAGGAGCTGACAACCAATGGCGAATGAGCAGTACGACCTGGGCGTAGCCATCTGGGATTTGGGTGGCTCGAACGAGCTGGCCCTCGGGACCGTCGAGCTGCCCACCAAGGGCGGCATCACGGCGACGTACGAGGAGACTACGTGGTCTCCGACGTATGACCAAACCGGGGATACTCCCCGCGACGTGATCAAGACCGGTGAAACCGGCGAGATTACGGTCAACATGGCGGCCTTCAATCTGGAGGCGTTTGCGAAAATCTTCCCCAAAGCCAGGCTCGTTACGCACGGGACGGACCCCACGAAGGCAAAGGTAGAGTTCGGCGGCGGTGTTGGGGAGAGCCTGCTGCCGTACGCGAAGACGTTGACGCTGCGCCCGAGCACGCTGTTCGACCCGGATGATCCGAACCTGGGGGACGCGTCCGAGGACATCACGTACCTGAAAGCCATCCCGCGGGCCAACTTCTCCATCACGTTCGCGCCCAACACCGAGCGGGTCTACCCTGTGCTGTTCGTCGCGATCTACGACGAGACGCGCAAGGCGTTCGTCGTTTTTGGTGACGACAGCATCACCGGCGAAGAGGCGTAAGGTAAGGCGCCGGGAACGAACAACGGAATACCACACTCTGGGGAGGCCTCGTGCCGTCCCTTTTTCATGAGGTGAGGTCATGAGCGCAGCCAAATCCCTGCCTCGCTCGGTCCCGGTGGTCATCCACGTGGGTACCGAGAACGAGCGTACCGTGAACGTCGAGAAGCTGCCGCTGGGTCGAGCCGCGGCTCTGGGCCTGGCGTTCAGGGGCACCCCGGCGAAACTGCAGCAACTGCAGGAGCATGAGGGGCTCCGGGAGCTGTTCTCGCAGCAGGGTGTCGAGGACATGCCGCTGACGGAGCTGGCCGTCCGGATGGTCGAGTTCCTGCCGGATATCCTGGCGGTGGCTGCCGACGTCGTCATCGACATCCTGGCCGTCGGCACCGGGTTGGAGCGGGAAGAGCTGGAGCAAGTCGGTCTCGACGAGGCGGCCGAACTGTTGGCTGCCGTCATCAGCGTCAATAACATCGGGGCCATCCAGAAGAACTTAAAAAACGTGGCCAGGAGCCTCGGCTGGAAGGCGCCGGAGGCTCCGACGACAGTGCACTAGACCCCGACGAGTGGCTCCAGGAGCTCATCGACACGTTTGCCGACGCCTACGGCTGGAGCAAACGCCAAATCCTCGATGAGGTGTATCCCGATGAGGCGGTGGTGTTGCTTGAGCGCATTACCCGGCGGCGGCGCGATGAGGCTCTCCAGCGCATCGCCGACTGGGAGATGGCGCTGGCGATTTCGTTGGCGCCGCACACCAAGGACCGCGGGCAGAGTGTCTCCCGCCAGTTGCAGCAGATGCGCTGGCAAATCGAAACTGGCGGCGTGATCGGCGTGACCAGCGACGCCGAGAACGAGCTGCATGCCAAGATCATCGAACTGAACAAACGCCGTCTGGCGAGAAAGGAGGCGGGCTGACGTGGCGAACGGGTTGACGCTGGGGCAGCTGCGCTGGCGAATCGGCGCAATGGACGCCGGGTTTCGCCAGGTGATTCAGAATGCCGATTCGCAGCTGCGCGGGTTCCATTCGACGGTGCAGCGCGGCGCCAGCGTGTTCCGGACATGGGGACTCGCAGCGGCTGCCATGTCCGCGACCGCTACCGGTGTGGCCTACGCTGTAAGCCGCGTCGTCAACAGCACGCGGCAGCTCGCCTCCGAGGTGGAATCGATCTCTCGACAGACCGGCCTGGCCGTTGAGACGGTGCAGGGTCTCCGCTACGTAGCCGATCAGACGAACGTCGCGTACCAGACCCTGGAATCGGGCATGCGGGCGTTCGCGCGGCGGTCGGCTGAGGCGGCCCGGGGGAACAGGGCGTTTCTTCAGTGGTTCGAGGCGCTGGGCATTTCCCAGCAGGAAGTCGCTGAGGGACTGCACGACATTGATGAGCTGCTGCTGACTGTGGCGGAACGCATCTCGCAGCTCCCCACCGAGGCCGAGCAGTCAGCGATTGCGATGAACCTCATGTCCGACGCCGGTCGCCAGCTGGTGCCGCTGCTGGCGCTGGGCCGGGATGAGATCGAGCGGCTCATGAACGAGGCCAAGGAGCTCGGCATCGTCCTGACGGCCGAGAACATCGCTGCGTTCTCGGAGTACGACGCGGTGCTGACGCGCTACCGCGCCAGCATGCAAGGCGTGCGCATGACGCTGGCGACGGCCGTGCTGCCGATATTCGACCGGATTGCCCGGGCGGTGTCCGAAAACGCGGGCGGTGTCGCCCGGTGGATTCGGGAGAACCGGACGTTTTTGACGCAGGTTGTGGTGCTCGGAACCGCGCTCGCCACCCTGGCCGTTGGCTTCGGCACCGTCACGACGGCGATTTTTGTGGCCATGCGGGCCGCCGGCCTCATTGCGGGTGTGCTGAGCTTCCTGACGTCTCCGATTGCCCTGGTGGCCGCCGCGGCGGCGCTCCTGTATGTGGCTTGGACAGAGAACTGGCTGGGCATTCAGGACGCAACGCTGGCGGTGTGGGGGAAAATCGCGCCCATCCTGGAAAGCGTCAGGGAATGGGAAAAGCGCATCATCTCCACAGTATGGGAATGGACCATTCGCGGTCTCAACTGGATGAGCGATACGTTCATCCCGTGGCTCCGCTCGCTGCCTGAGCGCATCCGCAACAGGTGGGAATGGACTGTCGAGGGCCTGGCCGACCTGCGCGAAGCGGCGGCTCTGGCCGTGAACAGGGTAGTCACGTGGCTGGTGAATCTGGCTCGGGGTACGTGGGATGCCGTCACCGACTGGATTGACCGGGTGGTCACATGGACGGTGAATTTGGCTCAGGGCGTCGCCGACGCCGTGGCCGACTGGGTGTATCGTGCCGTCACCTGGCTGGTCAACCTGGCCCGGGGCAGCTACGAGGCGGTGCGTGAGTGGCTCCAGGGCGCCGTTACGTGGGCCGTCAATCTGGTGCGTGGCAGCTATGATACCGTACGTGACTGGCTGACCGGCGCTGTTACCTGGACGGTCAATCTGGTGCAGGGCACGTACGAGCGCGTGAAGCCGTGGATCGACGCGATTGTTGAGTGGACCGTCAATCTGGTCCGGGTCACGGCCGAGAAGGCCAGCGCCGCGGCGCAATGGCTCCTGGGGCTCCTGGAGGGGAGGGCCGAGGCGCGGGCGCTCACGACCGACGTCGACCTGGAACTCCGCGAAGCGTCTCCGGGCTGGGGTGATCGTCTGGAGACGTGGCTGCGGCGCCAGCTGCACGCGCTGGAGTGGCAGGAGATTACCGAGGAAGAGTTCCGCCGCTTGCAGGAAGAGCTCGGCGAAAAGGCCGAGGAGCTGCTCAAGATCGAGGACGGTCGCTTCTTTAAGCGCACGCCCGAGCGGCTTGAGCTGGCAGCCGATTTCGTTCTTAACCTTGGCAACGCTGTGGCCGGATTCGTTGCCGGGCGTGTAGTGTATGAAACGCTGGGTGCCGCCCTGCGGGGCCTGCTCCAGCTGGCCGGATGGGTGTGGGGAGCATTGGCGTCGGGAGCATCCGGCTGGCTGCTGCCCACACTTGGCTGGATCGCTGCTATCGGCATCGCTGCATATGTTGTGTGGGAGCTTCTGCCGGATGAAACGCAGCGAGAAGTTAAGAGCTTCCTCAGCGATCTATTCGAATGGCGGCTTGAGAACATCCTCCGTGGTGCTCTGGGTGCGGCGGCGTCCGTGCTTGTGGGCGTCACCTTCGGTGCCAGCGCATTGGCGATCGCGTTTGCGGCGACACTGACATTCGCAATCGGACTGATTGATTGGGACTTCGCCGGTGCGCAGATCGAGGGCCTGTGGGAGAAATTCGCCAAGTGGGCTGTGCAGCACTATGAGATGATTCTCGCAGCCGTGCCGGGCTTCATCCGGGTTCCGGTGAAGCTGGTGTTCGCGATCACGGGCATCCAGGCCGAGCTGGATGCGGCTCGTGCGAGAATCAGCAGTAACAACGCCGCCGAATCCACATCCACAGGCGGCCGCACCATCACGATGGACGAGCTGCGGCAGATGGGGCAGGATCCGGCGTATCGTCACGGCGTGCCTACGACGGTCAATGAAGTCACCAAGGCCGCAGCCGCCAGCGTCAACGACGTCGTCGATGCCATTGTCGCGGGCATGCCGCACCTGGAGCGGCACCGCGATGTCCTGCAGGACATGGCCGAGCGGCTGATGGAGATTGGTGAGGCTAAGGACGCGCCCTTGACGTTGCAGGAGCTGGCCGAGGTTATGGCGCTGCTCATCAGCGAGACCGGCACGGTCCTGCACGACATGGAAGCGATGGAGAATCCGCTGCGGGTTACATCCGCGGGATTTGCGGAGCTGGACCGCCAGGGCATCCAGCTGACCGAAACAACCGCGGGGCTGAATCGCAATCTGGAGGCAGGTCTGGAGCTCTTCCGCTTGTACAAGCGTGAGTTCTCCGATCCGTCATTGGCGGCTGGCGCGTATCTGTTCCCGTCGCTGGCACGCCGCGGCGAGTGGGACACGCCGTTCAAGCAGCCCGGCACCGACGTGACAGGCATGACGGCTGGCGAGAAGGCTCGGCGTTACCAGGACCTGCTGAACCGCATCTATGAGGGCGGCCAGAAGGTCGGTATTGAGTGGGCCAAGGGTTTGCATTCCGCCGCCGCGGAAGCCGACGCCGCTGCCGACGCGCTGGCCCAGACGGTGGCTGACTATCTCGTCGGCCAATCGCCGCCGCCGAAGGGGCCATTGTCCACCGTCGACGACAACAAAATCATTCCGACGTGGCTGTCGGGAATGGTACAGGATTTGCGGGACGCCGGAAACCTTGAAGAGGCGCTCAAGCTCCTGGTCGACCGCATGTACAGCTGGTTCGTGGGGGCCCTGGAGGAACGGTTTCCTGGTGTTGCGGAGTTCCTCACGAGCCTCTTTGAAGAGGACAGCGCACTCGACCGGGCGCTGACGGACCTTGAGAGCGCCTTGGCGCGGCTGCAGGACGGCATTTCCGAATTGGAGCATGAATCGGTCCAGTGGGCCCGGAACCTGTCTCGGGGCATTGCTGAAGCGATTGCACATGGCAGGGACCTTTACGACGTGTTCGACCAGTTTCTGCGGATGATCGCCGCCCGCTGGCTGGAGGTTCAGGTGGTCGACCGTATCCTCGGTCTCGGCGGAGATGACGGCGGCTGGCTGGCCCGCATCCTGGGCAGCATACCGATTTTCCACGCCGGCGGTCTGGTGCTGGGCGGCCACCGGGTGGCCGTGATGCACTCCGGCGCCATGGTTGGGCTGGCGCCTGACGAAGTGCCTGCCATCCTACAGGTTGGCGAGCGGGTGCTGAGTCGCCAGCAGAACGACCAGTTTGAGCGGATGCTGGAGGAGCAGGTTAACGAGCCGCGTGAGGTCAATCACAACTACTACATCTACGCGGTGGACGCCGCATCGTTCGCGGACATGGTGGCTCGCAACCCGGACGCGGTTAAGGCCGTTGTCATGGAGGATCTCGCGCTCAACGGACCGCTCCGCCGGATGCTGCGTGGAGGCGCGTAACGATGCATTGGAGAGACTGGCGCAGACCGGTAGACGTGACCCAGGGCCATCGCCGGGACCTCGTCGTCCGTGGCGATGGCCTCTCGTTTCCTGACGGCATCAGCGTCACGTACGGCCCTCGGGCCAACGGAGCCCCGGACCCGGTGTATGAGTACGTTTGGCGCGTCTACGCCCAGGACAACAAGATTTGGATTGAACGGTCGGATCTGGACTACACCGAGTGGGTTTACCGCACGGAGTTTGTTCAGGCGCCCACGGGGTCGCAGAGGCCATCCATCACGTTTGACGATCAGCATCATTACGCCATAGCGGTGGAGTTTACGCCGGCGGGGTCGGAGCAGCCGGAAATCTGGCTGTGCGAGTATCCCTACACCGGCCCGCACGTCCGCCGCGTGGCCCAGGGTACGCACCCTATCGTGACGATGGAGTTTCGCTCGGGCATGACGGTGTTCTACCGGAATCCCGACGGCGCCGTCGCCTACAGAACGGCGGCGGACGATTTCGAGACGGAACACGTAGTTGACGGGATCGACGGCATCCCTACGGCCGCCCGGGTCGTGCGGCGTGTCCTGCTGCCTGTGCGCCCGGGGCGCAGTCCCGGCCTGCGGAGCCAGCGCAGCATCCTGTTCACGAAGCCTGCGGCGCCTGCGGCGGGGCAGCCGAAATACCTGGCCGCTCCGGAGGTTGTGGTGTCGGACGCGGAGGATCGGGTCGCCGTTCGCCCCCGCATCCAGTCGGTCGGGTGGGAGAAGTTCGCATACCGGGTTAAGTTCTTTCTCCGCTACGAGTTCACGTTTGAGCCCATCGAGGGGGCGACGGTCAAGTTCCTGGGCCGCGAGGCCGTGTCCGGCCCGGACGGCATCGCCGATTTTGGTGTCATCGGGATTCCGATGGGCAGCCACGAGTTTTCCGTGGTGCTCCCGACGGAACCGGAGATCCAGGGGTGGGCCCTGACCATCGACTCGGACGTCACCATCGAGGTGCCAATTTTGGGGACGTTGCCGTTGACGGAGCCAGTCGGGGTCGGTGCCGAAGTTGCTGGCATCGAATGGGAGGACACGCGCGTGTCTGTCACGTTCACGGTGCTGCGCGACGACAACCCCGAGGCGAACGCTCGCGTGGAGTTCGGCGAGTTCGTCGAATACACGGATTCGACTGGCACGGTTGTGTTCCCGACGGTCGTGGCGGGGGAGTACCAATACACCGTGACTACCACCGACGACATCGTGATGAGGGGTACGGTTGTCGTGGATGGCCCCATGGACGTGACGGTGTACGTCATCGAGCCCCCAACGCTGACGGAACCCGTCGAGGTGGAGGCGAGCGTCGGGATTGAGTGGCTGAATACTCAGGCCTGGCTGAACTTCACCGTGCTGGCCGACGACGAGGCGGTCCAGGGCGCCATCGTGAGGGTGACGCGCCTGTTCGACGGCAAGGTGTACGAGGAGGAGACGGACGCGGACGGTGAGGCGTCGGTCCTCGTGACCGCCGCCGAGTACACGCTCACGGTCGAGGCGAGCGGGTACGCCGTGTACCGTGGCCGAGTGACGGTGCAGCCGCAGGTGGACGTCGACATTGACGTGGCGTTGCATGAGCAGTGGCCCGAACCTGCCGAGACGCTTGGGGTCGAGGCCGGGGTTGACAGCATCCTGTGGGTTGAGGTGTAGAGCGATGAGAGCGACGATTCCTGTCAGCGTGCGGGGCCGGGTGAGGACCACCCTGCGGGACATCCGGACGGGCGCAGAATTTGTCCACGAGCAGCGGAACCTGTTGCTCGACAGCTTCTTGGACCGCTGGTTTACGCAGAACGTGGCGTTTTTCCACACCAATACCATGTCGCAGTGTCTGTTGGGTGACGGCAATACGCCGCCGTCGCCATCAGACACAGGGCTGAGCGGAAATACGCTGGCCACACACAGCAGCCCGGTGACGGTGGTGCCCGCGCCCACGGCTGGAGATCTCATTCAGACAGTGCCCGACGTATTGCCGGCAGGGAACGGGAGGGGCGTATCATGGTCTCCTGACGGCCAGTACCTGGCGGTGGCGCATGTGGGCAGCCCCTACGTCACGGTGTACAAACGGGACGGAGAGATCGGGAGGGCGACCGGCAGGGACGGCGTGTAGCCGGCGGGGAACGGGGCGGGGGTATCATGGCAACGCGAAGGCGAGTACCTGACGGGGAGCCATGAGCACCGCCCACCCGCCACGC
>Ga0079224_100006213_pt1 | contig 15803 bp, 11 predicted proteins | sample Stecom2015_FD_80414 | JGI IMG/M metagenome (GOLD analysis project Ga0079224, IMG submission 80414) | Agricultural soil microbial communities from Utah to study Nitrogen management - Steer compost 2015 | ecosystem: Environmental > Terrestrial > Soil > Agricultural land | place: USA: Utah...
CTCCCAGCGCGTACTCGAGCACGAGATCCCATCCGATAATCCAGGCGATGAACTCACCCATGGTGGCGTATGAGTACGTGTAGGCGCTCCCGGCGATAGGAATCATCGATGCGAACTCCGCATAGCACAGGCCGGCGAACGCGCAACCTACGGCTGCGATGACAAACGAAATGGTTATCGCTGGCCCGGCATTGTTAGCCGCTGCGAGCCCGGTAATGGAGAAAAGACCCGCACCAATAATAGCGCCTACACCCAGGGCCACAAGATTTGCGGGACCCAAAGTGCGCTTCAACTCCACGGAGCCTTCAGCCTGCGCCATGAGTGCCGCCAACGGCTTCTTGATAAACAAACTCATGTAATTCCAGGGTTTGGTTTAAATAATCCCTAAAAGTAACAAGAATATGCAATTGGGCCGTATCGTTTTTTCGCACCGCGCCCGAAATAACCGCTTGCCCGGAGACTGATTACTGGGGAGATTCTTCCTGATGCTGTTCGTTTTCTTCGGTGTCTCCGGTCGGGCGGCTGTCTACGGCCTGCTCGCCAAAGACGACAGAAGATGTTGCTCCTTTTTCTTCTTTGAAGAAGGCTCGTTGTCGCAGGAGTATGATAAGGACACCGATAAAAATGGAAGAGTCGGCGATGTTGAAGACGGGACTGAAAAAGAGGAAGTCATCGCCGCCGACAAAAGGTACCCAATCGGGCCAGGTGAAATCAAACAGCGGGAAGAACAGCATATCGATCACCTGCCCGTGAAACCAGGGCGTAGGGGAGTCGGGGGGATGATTGTTCAGCAACACGCCGTAGAATATACTGTCAATAACATTCCCTACGGCGCCGCCGAGGATCAAGGCCATACACCAGAGAAAACCGGGGTGAGTGTTGCGAAGAGCCATCTTCCAGAGGTAGTAGCCGATCCCGATCATGGCCACTATGCGAAAACCGGTGAGGGCCAGTTTTCCGAATTCATTATTCCACCGGATGCCGAATGCCATACCCGGGTTCAGGAGGTAATGCAGACGAAACCATTCACCGATAACATTGATCTCCTGGTGGAGATACATATAGTTGTGGACAAGAAGCTTCGAGGTCTGGTCAATAACAATGATGACAAGCGCAAGGATGAAATATTTGTAGATCTTCATGATGGCTGTTTACACCGTTATCGGTTGACCGTTATTTTCACGCGAGCGTTGACCTCGTCCATGTCAATTTCCTGTGCCTCGGAAATCGTGTTCTTCAGTTCAAGTCGCAGGGCCTGTGTTTCTGTTTGAATATACTCCTTGTGGGTGTCAATCGCCGAAACGAGAACATCTCCGTTGGCTTCGACTTCGATGTTAATCTTGTCGAGAACCTCTAATCCCAAATCTTTTCGAAGGTTCTGAATGCGGTTGACAAAATCCCGCGCCACACCTTCTTTCCGAAGTTCGTCCGTAATATTAACGTCGAGGGCGACTGTGACGTTATTGTCCGAGGCGACCGACCATCCGGGAATGTCTTCCGATGTGATGATGACATCCTCCGGGGTTAAGGTAAATTCGCCTTTCTGCAATGTCCCCGTTTTTTCGAGCGTGGCGATGTCATTCTGATCGAAGCCGCCGATAACTGCGGTCACCTCCTTCATCCGCGGTCCGTATTGCTTGCCGAGCTTTGCGAAATTCGGCTTGACTTTCTTAACAAGGATTCCGGATGTGTCATCTACATACTCAACGGCTTTTACGTTGACTTCGGCCATGATGATGTCTTCGACAGGGCGGATACGCTCTATGAAGGTGCGGTCAATCACCGGCAGGAGAATTTTTTGCAGCGGCGTGCGTACTTTGATTTTTGAGTTTTTTCGGATCGAATGCACCAACGAACAGATGCGTTGCGCATAGTCCATCGACTGTTCGAGGTTTTTGTCAATGCGACCTTCCTCCGCTTGGGTGAGATCGGTGAGGTGGATGGAAGGATGCCGGAGCGGTGTTTTGTTGGCAACGGCGCGGTCACGAACATTATCCGTAAGATTCCGGTACAGCCATTCGCTAAAGAAAGGAGCAATCGGCGACATAAGCTGAGCCGTTACCATGAGACACTCATAAAGTGTTTCATACGCGGCCTTCTTGTCGTCACTGAGTGTGCCCGGTTGCTGGTTTTCGGCCGAAGGCTTCCAGAATCGCTTCCGGTTGAGACGCACGTACCAGTTCGATAAGTGGTCGTTGACGAACTCCTGGATTGCCCGCGCGGCCCGGGTAGGCTCGTAATCGTCGTAAGCGCGTGTTACTTCGATGATCAACGACTGAAGTTTCGAAGTGATCCAGCGGTCAAGACTTGTCTTGTGCCTGCTATCGACGTTGTTCATCTCGTCCATTACGAAGCCGTCGATATTGGCGTACATAGCAAAGAACGAGTAAGTGTTGAGCAGGGTGCCGAAGAAGCGTCGTTGCACTTCGACGATACCCGAAAAGTCGAACTTGAGGTTGTCCCACGGAGGCGCGTTTTCGATCATGTACCACCGTACAAGGTCGGGGCCGTATTTAGCCAGGGCATCGAACGGATTGACGACATTGCCCAGACGTTTCGACATCTTATTCCCGTTCTTGTCAAGCACGAGACCATTGGATATTACGTTCCGGAAGGCGAGGCCGGGATTATTGTTCTTGCGGTTTACCTCCTGAATCTCCTCACTGGAATCATTGATCAGAACGGCGATGGCATGCAGAGTAAAGAACCAGCCACGGGTCTGGTCTACGCCTTCAGCAATAAAATCAGCCGGGTAGTTCTTTTCGAAGATATCCTTGTTTTCAAAAGGGTAGTGCCATTGCGCGTAGGGCATGGCGCCGGAATCGAACCAGACGTCGATTAGATCTGGTTCGCGATACATCGGTTCACCGGAAGGACTCGTCAGGATAATTTCATCAACGTAGGGTCGATGGAGGTCTCCATGATCCAACGGAGACGATGTCATATGTCCCTTGGTGATCGATCGCTCTATCTCTTCTTTGAGCTCTGACAGCGACCCAATGCATCGTTCTTCTTTGCCATCCCGTGTGCGCCAGATGGGCAGCGGTGTGCCCCAATAGCGCGAACGTGACAGGTTCCAATCGACCAGATTTTCCAGCCAGTTGCCAAAGCGTCCCGTTCCGGTCGATTCGGGTTTCCAATGAATGGTCTTGTTTACTTCGACCATTTTGTCTTTCAGCGCGGTGGTCCGGATAAACCAGGAGTCGAGCGGATAATACAACACCGGTTTGTCAGTTCTCCAGCAGTGTGGATAAGGGTGTTCGTATTTTTCGACCTTGAACGCTTTGTTTTCTTCTTTCAGGATGATCGAAATGATAACATCGGTAGGCTTGTAATCTGGATGTGACTCATCTTCGTCGGTGTAATTCTTGACGTAGAAATCATCCGGACCTAGCGGCTTGTGCGTTCGAATGTTGTATTGTTCGACTTGAGCCGCAATTTTCTCGCCTACAGCAGAGATAAATTTTCCTTTCTTGTCGACGACGGGGATTTCATTGCCTTCGGCATCGAGAACAGTCATGGCCGGGACGCCGTTTTGCATTGCTACCCGGAAGTCGTCGGCACCGAAGGTCGGAGCGGTATGGACGACGCCAGTACCGTCTTCGGTAGTGACAAAATCGCCAGCAATAACCCGGAATGCCTGCTCCGGATTGTTGGCCGGAGTCGCATAGGGTAGGAGTTGGTGGTACCGAACGCCTACAAGTTCGCTCCCGCTGAATTCGCCTACGATTTCGTAAGGGATGGCTTTGTCGCCGGGCTTGTAGTCGGCGAGCTTAAGATCGCGGTGTTTGTCGGAGAAGTACCGCCCTACAAGATCTTTGGCCAGGACGACACTCACCGGCTTGTGGGTATACGCGTTGAATGTATTGATCTGGACGTAGGTGATCTTGTCTCCGACCGTCAGGGCTGTGTTAGCCGGAAGTGTCCATGGCGTGGTCGTCCAGGCGAGGATGTACACATTCGCGGCTTTTGAGAACAGGAAATCCGATTTCCCATCGCGAATCACTTCAAACTGAGCGACAACCGTAGTGTCTTTGACATCTTTATAGCAGCCGGGGAGATTCAACTCGTGCGAGCTCAGTCCGGTGCCTGCCCCGGGAGAGTAAGGCTGAATCGTATATCCCTTGTAAAGAAGCTTTTTGTCATAAAGCTTTTTCAGGATCCACCAGATCGACTCGATATATTCATTTTCATAGGTGATGTAGGGACTTTCCAGGTCGACCCACTAGCCCATTTTTCGGGTAAGGTCATCCCACTGGTCTTTATACATCATCACCGTTTCCCGGCACTTTTTGTTGTAGTCGGCGACGGAGATTTTCTTTCCTATGTCATCCTTGGTGATTCCGAGGAGCTTTTCTACCTGGAGTTCAACGGGTAGGCCATGCGTGTCCCATCCTCCTTTTCGTTTGACCTGGTAACCCTGGAGTGTCTTGAAGCGGCAAACGAGGTCTTTCACTGTGCGACCCATTACGTGGTGAATCCCCGGCGTTCCGTTGGCCGAGGGAGGGCCCTCATAGAAGGTGTAACTAGGCGCGTTTTCCCGGTTCGAAACCGACTTCTCAAAAATGTTTTCCTGCTGCCAGAAAGCGAGTACTTCCTCAGCAATAGCGGGGAAATTTAAGTCCTTGTATTCTTTGTATTTGCTGCTCATGGGTAAAAGAACCGATTCCGGTTTCCATAAGAGCGCAAAGATAAGGTCAAATGAGCAAATCGCCTACTCGGCTGCGGCGTGGCGGTTGTTTACCCGTATTTTACTCAGGTCAATTTCTTCATCCTCCTGCTCGCCGTAAAAACTGGCGTCGAAATCGTCAATCAGCAGGTGTTCTTTGTCGCTTGCTTTCGGTTTATCGAAGCTGACAATGAGCGCCGGAAGCAGGATAAGATTGGTGAACATCGAAATCACGAGGGTGGTCGAAGTCAGAATTCCAAGTGCAATCGTCCCGCCGAAGTCGGAGAAGGCAAAGATGATAAATCCGGCAAACAGGACAACGGACGTGTAGATGATACTCTTCCCTGTTTCGAGGATGCTATCGGTAACGGCGCGTTTCACCTGGAAGCGGTTGCCCAGAATTTCCTGACGGTACTTCGCCAGGAACCGGATTGAGTTGTCGACAGAGATACCGAATGTAATACTAAAAATCAATGCGGTACTCGCCTTGAGAGGTATGTCAAAATAGCCCATCAGGCCTGCAGTGATCATCAACGCCAGAAGGTTGGGCAGAAGGGAAATGACAATCATCCGCACATTGGCAAACAGTGCTACCATCGACAGAGTAATCAGAAGAAAGGCGAGGAGAAGGCTCTCCTTGAGATTGTCAATCAGGAACTTGTTCCCTTTGATAAAGAGCTTTGTCGTGCCGGTAATGAAAGTGCGAATGGTGTCTTCTCCGTTGGCGACAAAAATCGATTTCATCCGGGGCTCAATCGAGTAATGCACAAGGGAATCCATACGCTCTGAACCGATGTCTGCCATTTGCGCGGAGATGCGCATTCTGGTGAAGGTTGAATCAACGAATGAGCGGAAAAGTCCGGTGTTGTCGCTTTGACCGCGAAGGTATCGGAGAATAAACGAGGCCTCACTTTTCGAGGGCAGTTCGTATTGGTCGGGATTATTATTATAGAACGCTTGCTTCGCAGCCTTTACAAAACTGATCAGCGAGACAGGTGTTGATATGTTGGGCAGGGAGTCGAGGAATTGCTCGAACTCATTAACCATCTGAAGGTTTCGTACATCCAGCAGAGGTCTTCGCCGACGTGTGTCGAACTCCACTACCATTTCGAGCGGCATTATTCCGCTGAAGTTGGCTTCAAAAAAGGCCAGATCTTTTTTTACTGTGCTGTCTTCCGGTACGTCGTCGACCATGAACGACACTGATCTAAGTTGCCAGATCCCGTATGCAGACACGACCGCCAGTACGATCGATGTCAGGTAGATCACCGGTCTGCGATGCATGACCATGCGGTCGACGCGGCGGAGAAACGAGCCCATCCCTTTGAAGTTGAGGTGGCTTAAGTGGCGTTTCGAAGGTGTGGGAAGCCATGCGAAGACACTGGGGATCATGACCAGGCTCACGAAAAACAGGGCGAGAATATTCAGACCTGCAACAATACCGAACTCTCGCAGTACAATTATATCGGTTGCGAGCAGCGTAAGAAACCCGATGGCGACGGTAAGGTTGGTGAGGAACGTCGCCAGTCCCATCTTCCTGACCACTGAAGAGATTGCCGTCATCTTGTCGCCAGTGCGGGCATATTCCAGGTGGTACTTGTTGAGCAGGTAAATGGCGTTCGTAATTCCCAGCGTTACTATTACCGGAGGAATAAGGCCGGTAAGCAGGGTAATTTTGTAGCCGAACATCGCCAGCGTTCCCATCGTCCAGACCACGAGGATGCCAATGATGATCATAGAGAACAGCACCGCGCGGGTTGACCGGAAGAACAGGTACATGATAAGTCCTGTGATCAGCACAGAGGCGATGAGAAAGAAACGCATTTCGCGCTTCACCTGGTTGGCCACGACTGTCCGGATAAAGGGTAATCCTGCGTAATGAGCCTCGATTCCCGTAGCGCGTTCAAACGAGGCAGTTGCTTCGAGTAAGGCGTCGGTCAGGGGCTCCCGCAGGGCCGAATTCATGACGTCTTTGTTCACGGAAACGATCATCATCGTCGCCCCGTTTTTCCGGTTGACCAACTGATTCATGTACAGATGCTGGCTCTGGGTCAGGGCGAGGAGGCTGTCAAATTCCTCGGGTTTGATTGATTCGGGGAAAATATTGGCAAGGTAGAAGCGGGTGTTCTCGGTGTCTTTCAGAGCTACTTTGAGAAGTGGGAGTGCAATTACCTCGCTGACGCCGCTGATTTGTCTGATCGTACGTGCCAGATCGCGGTAGGCTTCGAAGTTTTTTTGCTCGTAGATGGCGCTATCACGGAATCCGACCGCGATTATGTTACCATCCTCTCCGAACTGCTGCTTAAACCGCTGCAGCATGACCATATCCGGATCGTTGAGAGGAACGGTGCGGGCGAGATCGTAACTCATCTCGACCTTGGTAGCGTAGTAGCCCATAATGGCGGTTGCCACGGCGATAAGGAGAATAAGGGCAAGCCGGTAGTTAATGATAGATTGGGCTATTCGGTCCCACATAATCGGTGATGGTATTTTAAGGGCTCAAAAGTATGAATTTACAGGCAATCTGACGCAGACGCTTTGTCTTCATGTGCTATTTCATATCAAATAGCGTTTGAAGAAAATGTTGAAGGTGGTGCCCTCGTTGGGTTTGCTCTCGACTTCTACCCGGCCGCCCAGTGCCTCCATTTGGGTCTTGACCAGATATAGCCCAAGGCCCCGTCCCTCCACATGCAGGTGAAAGCGCTTGTACAGGCCAAAAAGGCCCTCACCGTACTTTTTCAGGTCTATGCCCAGCCCGTTGTCCATCAACGAAAGACACACGTAATCGTCCTGGTTGGTGGTTTTTAGCGCGATCAGCGGAGTCCTTGCTGGGTCGCGGTATTTAATGGAGTTGCTGATGAGGTTAAAGAGGACGCTCTCTACGTATTGACCGATGGCGTAGACTCTGTCTGCTTCGGAGAAGTTGTGTGCGACTTTCGCCCCGGTGCCCGAGATCTCTGCCGCTAGTATTCGCTTAACGCGGTCGAGCGATTCGACCAGTCTGACTTCGGCGAGGTTTGCCGTGCGACGCTTGATATTTAGAATAGCGTTGAGGTCGCGGACCACCTGATCAGTCTCGTGCGTGGAAGAGATTAATTTATCAAGTGCCTCGTCGCGCTCTTCCACCGTGGCGCTCATCTTGATCATGTTAGCCAATCCCATGACGCGCGTGAGAGGTGCCCGGAGGTTGTGAGCGGCAATAAAGGCGAACTGCTCCAGCTGGCTGTTCTGCTGAATCAGCTCTTCGTTTGTTTTCCGAAGTTCTACCGTCCTGTTGTCGACTTCGGCCTTCAGGTTGTCGTACAGCGATTGGATCTCCCTGTGCTGGCTTTCAATCGTTTTATGCGCCTCCTGAAGCGCTGCATTTCGGTCGGCCAGCGCTTCCTGTTGTTCGCGGAGTTCCTTGTTCTGCGCCATGATCTCTTCATTTCGAAGATGCAACTCGCGCGCGCGTTCGGTCATCGTCGTTTCGAGTTGCTGCTTCTGTTCCCTGAGGCGCTGATTTTCTTCTTCGACCGCCCGGCCTTTTCTGAGCGCGTTGCCGGAATACACGGCGACAAAAACGATAGTAGGCAGGCAAAGGGCTAAAAGCAAAAGTTGTATTGAATGATATTTTGCCACTACCTGGTGCTGATCGCGGGCGTTTGCTTCCGCAGCGCGTAAGCGAAGGATAAACTTGTCTTCGAGCGACGTGTATTGTTCCAGAAGCCTGAAGGCGGAATCCGAGGGTAAAATCTCTCCTTCTGTTTCGGCAACCGAATGCCGGCTTAAGATAAAGCGTGCGTAGGCGCTGATTGAATCGATGGCCTGGTGCAGATCGGAGTCGTTTTCCAATTTCAACGCGGAAAACGACGTGTCGAGTTGTTGTAATAGGGAATCGGGCAGGTGGCCTGAAAAAGTCGATAGAGGGTGTGCCCCGAGGATACCTACGACCGACTTGCTAATAAGGTCGTAGGCTTGTCTGATTCTCCCAACCTCGACTTCTGCTTCATGGCTTTGTTGAATGGCGCGTCCATTATACCCTGCCAGGACGAGGATCACGATTACCATAAGGGTGATCACCGATAATCCTGCAAATACGATTTTTCGGGCGTGCCGCATCATTGTCGCATGTCTGCCTCCAGATAAAACATCAAGCAGCTAAGGTAGTCATAAACTGATTCCCTTAATCTTCCGGTACAAGGATAATGCATGGCGATCGGTCATGCCGGAAACGAAGTCGATGATAGTCCTGAGCATATCATAGGGTTCGATGCCGGGCTTTATTCCGGAGGCTATTTCCCGAGGCAAGAGCAAGCTCAGGTTCTTGTGTTTCCTTGACGAGTTCCCTGACAACATACTTGCTCCGGCTTCCGTGAATTCTTCGAGGAGGCCGGGTAAAATCTGGTGGCCGGAGGCTTCGATTTCTACGACATGGCGCGCGTGGTAAATGCGCTCAACGGAGACACGGCTGATTTCCCGAAGGGAATTGCTGTATCGGCTCAAGTCGGCAAGTGCCTGGTCGAAGGACCCATCGAGTATTGCGGATTCATGGTCGGCAAATACTTCTATGCAGGCGTCGATCAGTTGACCGATGGCCATCGATCGAAGAATTCCCAATTTTTGATTGAGGTCGTCGATCTCGGCCAGGCGCGATCGGTTGAGTTTGTCGCCGAGGATTCTCCCCAGTAAATCCACCGTTTCGTCAAAGGACACAAGGCCGAGTCTGCACCCATCCTCCAGGTCGATGATATTGTAGCAGATGTCGTCAGCTGCCTCGACAAGGAAAGCCAGGGGGTGGCGACACCATATATTGTCCGCCATGCGGATGAGGCCCAGGGCATCGGCGACTTCGATGAATGATTCGCGTTCCGACTGGAAGAATCCGAATTTTTTCTGACTTTTTCGGCCGGGCTGCCGCTCATCAACAAGTGCCGGGCAAGGGTATTTTGTAAAGGCGCCGAGTGTGGCATACGTCAGCCGGAGGCCATACTGGTCCTTGTTCAGGATGCGAAATCCCTGGGCATTTCCTTCGAAACGGATGAGGTCTTCCCATTGGGCAGCAGTTACTTCGCTTTGCCATCGCTTCCCTAACGGATGGTGTTTGAAGAAATCGGATATGGAATCTTCCCCTGCATGACCGAACGGAGGATTGCCGAGGTCGTGCGCCAGGGCGGCGGCGGCGGTGACGGCTCCAAAGTCGAATAGTGTAAAGTTTGACCGAAGTTCGGGGTGTCGCTCCAGAATGATCTCTCCTGCTTTCTTCCCCAGGGATCGCCCTACACTTGATACTTCGAGGCTGTGAGTTAGCCGGGTATGTACGAAATCGTGCTCGGGCAGAGGGTGTACCTGTGTCTTGTCTTGCAGTCGGCGAAAAGGATGGGAGAAGATAATCCGGTCGTAATCCTGCTCAAATGAACTTCGCGAAGGTTCGCCGCTGGTTTTTTTTTGAAGTCGGCGTTCCGGCGAAAGCAAGGTGTCCCAGGTCATGAAAAGGTATCGTTATAAAGTGGTTAAACATTTTCAGCAGCCGCTTGCTGTACCATCAACTTGAGGGGATCCTGACGGAGGAGACGGCGCATGATATCGTATAGTATCGGTTGTTCTTCGTGGAAAGCATCCGGCCTTGCGAAGAAATTTTCGACTGCCACGCTGAAAAATTCGTGCTCGTTTGTGCAGGCATAAGGTCGGAAGAAAGGGATTCTCTCCTCTGGGTTCTCGCAGAAGGCCCGGGCATGACGATCGAACTCGCTGATCAGCGCTTCGTCAAAAAATTTGAATTCGCGATGGCGTATAATATTCTCCAGTCGCAGTGCATGTGCCATCTCATGCAAGCCAACGTTTTGGGGATGCTCCGGGCGGGCATAGCCTTCGACAAAGTTTTTCCACGACAGCACGATAATCCCGAAGCGCGGATTCACTTCTCCCTTGTGATATTTCCGGGTGATAGACGAATAGTATTCATTGGGATAAACGAGGATCTTGTCAAAGTGCTGAAGGTACACGTTGGGCAATCCGAAGGTTAGTTGCACGGCAGACGCGGCGATAAGAACACGCGCTTCGACGGGCACTTCCGGCATTTGCCGGGGGATGAATTGTTTGCTGAAGAGGAAGCTGCAGACTTTTCTTTCGAACTTCGGTTTGTCGACGGCGCGCAGCCTGCGATAGTAGTCAAAGTTGCGGGAGAGGATTTCGCGATAGAGTTGCGGAACCGGCAGCACCCATGTTCGTATAGGTGCTGCCTTGCGTCCGGCGTATCGATATCCTGTTTTGAAGAACTCGCGAAACCGATGGGCCACGACGGCGATGACTACGCAAGCGATGAGCGCGATCATCATACGTCATATCTTTCGGAGTAGCTGATTCACGGAGCATGCATTGATCATCTTTTCGCGAATTTCTGCAACGCTTACGCGTTCCTGCTGCATTGTGTCGCGATCCCGAACCGTGACGGTATCGTCTTCGAGTGTCTGGTGGTCGATGGTCAGACAGTAGGGGGTACCAATAGCGTCCTGACGACGATAGCGGCGACCGATGGTATCCTTGTCTTCATAGTAACACTTCAGGTCGTACTTGAGGTCGTCCATAATCTTCTCCGCTTTTTCCGGCAGGCCGTCTTTCTTGACAAGGGGCAGGATCGCGACCTTGTTTGGCGCGAGCGCAGGGGGGAGGGCGAGCACTGAGCGTTCACTGCCATCCTCCAGTTTTTCATCGCGATAGCTTTTCGACAACACAGCCAGGAAGCACCGGTCAAGACCGATCGACGTTTCTACCACGTAGGGTATGAAGCTCTGGTTGGTTTCTGTGTCAAAATATTGCAGTTTTTTTCCTGAGTATTTCTCGTGGTTCTTAAGATCGAAGTCTGTCCGAGAGTGGATTCCTTCAAGTTCTTTGAATCCCATCGGGAAATTGAACTGGATATCACAGGCGGCGTTGGCGTAGTGCGCCAGGTTGAGGTGGTCATGGAACCGGTAGTTTTCAGCGCCGAGCCCAAGAGCCTGGTGCCACCGCATCCTTTTTTCTTTCCAGAACTCGTACCATTTCATTTCCTCGCCAGGCTTGACGAAGAACTGCATCTCCATCTGTTCAAACTCCCGCATCCGGAAGATGAACTGACGGGCGACAATCTCATTGCGAAAGGCTTTTCCAATCTGGGCGATACCAAAAGGAATCTTCATCCGTCCGGTCTTCTGCACGTTCAGGAAATTGACAAATATCCCCTGGGCGGTTTCGGGGCGGAGGTATATCTTATTCGCTTCGTCAGCGAGTGAGCCGATTTCCGTTGAGAACATCAGGTTGAACTGGCGTACATCGGTCCAGTTGCGTGACCCTGAAATAGGATCGGTAATTTCAAGGTCGAGGATGAGCTGCTTGAGTCCGGCCATGTCGCCGTTGCCCATCGCTTCCTTGAGGCGTTCATTCGTTTCGTCAATCCGCTTCTGATATTCAAGTACCCGGGGATTGGTTTTGACGAACATATCCCGGTCAAAGCTCTCGCCGAATCGTTTGGCGGCCTTGTCTATCTCCGTCTGGATTTTGTCCTCCATCTTCTGGATCGCATCTTCGATGAGGACGTCGGCGCGATAACGTTTTTTCGAGTCTTTGTTGTCGAGCATCGGGTCGTTGAAGGCGTCAACATGGCCCGAGGCCTTCCAGGTGGTGGGGTGCATGAAAATGGCGGCGTCGATACCGACAATATTGTCGTGAAGCAACGTCATGAACTTCCACCAGTACTCCTTGATGTTGTTTTTTAGTTCCGCGCCGTTTTGTCCGTAATCGTAAACCGCGCTGAGTCCGTCATAGATTTCGCTGGAAGGAAAGATGAATCCATACTCTTTGGCATGGGAAATCACATTCTTAAGCAGGTTGTCGTCTTGAGTAGCCATAGATTCGCAAAGATAGCCGCAGGAAGGAGATTGGCAATTTACTCTGATTTTGCCCGATTCCAGTAGTGGTCCATTTCGGCCAGCGTCATCTCGCCCAGTTTCTTCCCGTCGCGGGCCGATTCGCGCTCCAGGTATTGAAAACGTTTGATGAACTTCTTATTCGTCCGTTCGAGTGCTTCTTCCGGGTCGAGGTCGATAAACCGGGCATAATTTACCAGCGAAAATAAGAGGTCGCCAAACTCGGCCATTGCCTTCTCTTTATTAATAGTTCCTGAAGCGGCATTGAATTCCTGTTTGAACTCGCGCAATTCTTCCTCTACTTTCTCCCAAACCTGCTCTTTTCGCTCCCAATCGAATCCTACACCGCGCGCCTTGTCCTGAATTCGGATGGCTTTCACAAGGGCTGGAAGCGCGCGAGGCACCCCTTCCAATACTGAAGTATTTCCTTGTTTGAGTTTGATCTTTTCCCAGTTCGCTTTCACCGCTTCTTCATCATTTGCCTCTACATCGCCGTAAATGTGTGGGTGGCGTTGAATCAGTTTGTCGCAGATGCCGTTGAGGACATCGGCGATATCGAAATCGCCCGTCTCCGATGCAATGCGGGCATAGAAAACGAGATGGAGCATCAGGTCACCCAGCTCCTTGCGGATTTCCGGAAGATCGTGGTCAAGAATCGCGTCCGAAAGCTCATACGTTTCCTCGATCGTGAGGTGCCGGAGACTTTCCAGCGTTTGTTTTTTATCCCAGGGACAATTTTCGCGGAGCTCGTCCATGATGGTCAGAAGCCGGTCGAAGGCAGCAAGTTTTTCGCTTCGTTTGGGATCGGGTACGCTCTTCGGAGTTTTCATATTACAGGGGAACAATCGCGGCAAGGTAATAATTACCCGGCGTTTGCGGATTTTCATCGGCGTGTCGCCGGCTGGATTTTGAAAATGTTTAGATTTGCCGACACAAAAATACTGTCAGGTGGCTTTAATAAAATCTATTTCAGGAATTCGCGGAACTATTGGCGGCAAACCGGGTGATAATCTGACCCCGATTGATGTTGTAAGGTTTACAGCCGCTTACGGTGCCTGGCTTCTTCAGACACCAGGTGAGAAGAAAGTTGTTGTAGGACGTGACGCCCGTATCTCCGGAAAAGTGGTGAACGATCTCGTCTGCGCTACACTCCAGGGCCTCGGTATCCATGTAGTCGATCTCGGCTTGTCTACCACGCCGACGGTTGAGTTGGCGGTTGTCGAAGAAAAAGCTGCAGGCGGAATCATCCTCACCGCCAGCCATAACCCGATCCAATGGAATGCGCTTAAACTCCTTAACGAACGCGGCGAGTTTATATCGGGAGCTGACGGAGAGGCGGTACTGAGGCTAGCTGAATCTGAAACCTACGAATTTGCTCAAGTAATGAAACTGGGCAAATACCAGAAGAAGGATGGCTATATCGAAAAGCACATCGAAGCAATCCTTTCGTTGCCGCTGGTTAATGTGGAGGCGATCCGCAACCGGGGATTTCGGGTTGTTGTCGACGCGGTGAACTCAACAGGGGGAATTGCCGTGCCGATGTTACTCAGTGCTCTTGGCGTTACCGTAAAGGAATTGTATTGTGAGCCGACCGGTCATTTTCCCCATAATCCTGAACCTCTCCCCGAGCATCTGACTGACATCAGTCGCGAGATTGTTAAAGGTCAGTATGATCTGGGAATTGTTGTTGATCCGGACGTTGACCGTCTTGCCCTCGTATGCGAAGATGGTTCTGCCTTCGGCGAAGAATATACACTGGTAGCGGTTGCCGATTATGTATTAACCGCCGGTAAAGTAGGGAATACGGTATCCAACCTCTCAAGTACGCGTGCCTTGCAGGACATCACCGAGAAAGCGGGCGGGCAGTATTTCGCTTCGGCCGTGGGCGAGGTGAATGTAGTGACTATGATGAAGGAGAAGAACGCGGTCATTGGAGGGGAAGGAAATGGCGGTATAATTTACCCTGATCTTCACTACGGCCGTGATGCGCTGGTGGGTATTGCCCTATTTCTCAGCCATCTGGCAACATCACAGATGACGGCGCTGCGTCTGCGGAGCAAGTATCCGAACTACTATATATCGAAGAACAAGATCGAGTTGACGCGCGATATCAACGTCGACAAGATTCTGGATCATATGCGCAAGAAATACGAGAAACAACCCTTCAATACAGCTGACGGGCTGCGGATCGAGTTTGATCGCGAATGGGTGCACTTGCGAAAGTCGAATACGGAACCGATCATCCGCATCTATGCTGAATCGGATATGGAGGCGAAGGCAGAGAATCTCGCGCGGAAGATCATCAGCGATATTAAAGAGATTATTACCGAGAAATTGAAGAAGTGATAGTTTGACAGTCTATTTCGACAACGCGGCGACAACTCCTCTGGATCCGGAAGTTTTCGAGGCCATTAAACCCTATATGCTTGAAAACTTTGGGAATCCTTCATCCACGCATTCACACGGCCGGAAGGTAAGGGCGGGAATAGAGTCGGCGCGTAAGAAGATAGCTGAGCTACTTAATTGTACCCCTGGGGAGATCATCTTTACGTCAGGGGGGACGGAGGCTGACAACGCAATTATAGCAGGTGCCATTCATACCTACGGAATTCGTCATGTTATCAGTTCTCCGATCGAACACCATGCTGTAACGCACTCATTGGAACACCTTGAAAAGACTGCCGGTGTTGCCTTACATATGGTCAAGCTGGATAGTCGGGGTCATGTTGATTTGGATCACCTCGAGTCGTTGCTTGCACAGCACGACAATGCGTTGATATCGCTGATGCATGCCAACAACGAGATCGGTAACCTTCTGGATATTGAACGTGTCGCAGATCTCGCCGCGCACTATGGGGCCTGGTTTCATTCCGATACGGTACAATCAGTTGGACATTATCGCCATGACCTTAGTAAACTCAAGGTTCACGGAATGACCGCAGCGGCGCACAAATTTCACGGACCCAAAGGGATTGGGTTTATGTTTGTTCGCAGAGAAAAGCGTATTACTCCGTTTATTTACGGTGGTGCCCAGGAGCGGAACATGCGTGGAGGAACAGAAAATGTCTATGGAATCATCGGGCTGGCTAAAGCTCTTGAAATTGCCTACCGCGACATGGATAAACATCGCGCGCATATCGAAGGGCTCAAGAAGCGGATGATTGAACGACTTCGCGCCGCTATACCCGATGTGTCGTTTCATGGTGACTCCGAAAACTTTGATCGCAGTCTCTACACGGTGCTCAACGTCA
>Ga0079224_100006214_pt1 | contig 15803 bp, 16 predicted proteins | sample Stecom2015_FD_80414 | JGI IMG/M metagenome (GOLD analysis project Ga0079224, IMG submission 80414) | Agricultural soil microbial communities from Utah to study Nitrogen management - Steer compost 2015 | ecosystem: Environmental > Terrestrial > Soil > Agricultural land | place: USA: Utah...
ACGATGGAAGCCGCAGGCGCTTTCTTCTGGGTTTCGCAAGCGCATCGGCTGCCGCGCTGCTTCCTGCATCGCTCCTGGCCTCGCCGCAAGGGAGTTTACGCGTCCAGCGCCTGGCCTGGGCAGGCATCCGTTTGCAACTTCCGGACGCGACTCTTTTCGTCGATCCGCTGACGAACCAGGAGGCTTGGGGCGCCGCACTTCCCGACAGGCTGGTATCCGTGGGCGACGCAGTGGGCGACACGAGCGTGCTGATCACCCATTCCCATTCCGATCACTTCGATGTAGGGGCAGCGGCATCCGCACTACGTCGAGGGGGCGTGCTGGCGCATCCGATCGGCATCCCCCCCTTGTCGCTACCCCAGGGCGTACGCGCCCGTCCCAGCCCGCTCTGGGAGCCCCAGCTGCTGGGCGACTTCACAGCGACACCCGTTCCGGCAGCGGACGGTTATGGCGATATCCAGGTGTCGTGGATCGTTACGGCAGGCGGACGGCGCATCTTCCATGGTGGCGACACGCTGTGGCACGGGTACTGGTGGCGCATCGGTCGTCAGTTCGGTCCCTTCGACGCGGCGTTCCTGCCTGTCAATGGAGCGCGCTTCGGATGGCGCAAGCCCGCAAGCGACCAGCCTGGCGTATTGACCCCCGAACAGGCCGTTGTGGCCGCCGACATCCTTGGGGCCAGGGTCCTTGTGCCGATCCACTACGGGGTGACCGGCATGAAAGAGTACGTGGAAGTTCCTGATCCGATCGGCGAACTGCACCGCGCGGCAAGCAAACGATCCATCCACGTCCAGGAGTTGGCGCCGGGGGACTGGCTGGACTGGCCGGACTGAGTCGGACATGTACCGGCGGATGAGCATCTCTCCGTGCTGGAGACCTCCTTGCTGGAGGGCGTGGCTGAGTTCGTGGCCGAGCTGATATCGGGCAAGGGTGGCGTACTGGCACCTGCCTGCGCTGGTGGCTGGTCGAGAGCAAGACATTGAGGTGCACTTCTCTTGTGAAAGATCGTTGCGGCAGCATTCCGGATGAATCGGCGGCTCGAAGGAACGCCCGGGCGAGCTGGGTTTTGCGTGGGCTATCGCATCGCGAAGGCGTACTCCTGCCATGCGGAAGACCAATCCCAGGCGATCCTCGAGATGCGATGCGGGATGCGGAAGGCTTCCTGGCCATAAGCACTTGGTATCCAGACTTTGCACTCTAGCGCTCCAGGGTGGCGGGCTTCTGGGGCACGTCACAACAGCGTCGCCTGGTTCGTCATACCCGATATCCTTCCAAGATAAGTCCTACACAACATGAGCAATACAGCTTTCAACCATTTCGCCGCGATTCCGGGCGTATTCGCTTCGCTCGAGAACGTCCACACCTCCATAGACGACCACGGACTGGACCGCGTGATCTACCACCTCGTGCACCTGAGGGCTTCCCAGCTCAACAGCTGTGCCTACTGCGTGAAGATGCATACAAGGGAGGCGCGTGCGGACGGAGAAACGAACCAGCGGCTGGATAGGCTTGTCGTCTGGGAGCACGTATCCGATTTCACGGAGAAGGAGCGTGCCGCGCTCGCATGGACCGAACTGCTGACAAACCTCGATCCCAAAAGCGACTATGGCTCGGCAAGGATGCGCCTGCGCGAGCACTTCAGTGAAACCGAGGCGAGCGCCCTCACGGCCACAATTGCCATGGTCAATCTCTGGAACCGGATCCAGGTCTCTTCTCACTGACATGACACCAGCAAGCCCTGATGCCATTCCTGAGGAACGCCGTCCGTTCTTGCTGGGCCTTGCCTATCGGATCCTCGGCTCGTACTCCGACGCGGAAGATGCCGTCCAGGACACCTACCTCAAGTGGAACAGCCTCGATTCGAAGGACATCGACAACCCGGCGGCGTGGTTGACGACGGTGTGCACCCGGCACTGCATCGACCTGTTGCGTGCAGCAAAAAGGTCACGCACCGATTACGTCGGTTCATGGCTGCCAGAGCCCATCCAGATGGCCGGCCCGGACACGCCCGAGTCGGAGGCAGAGCTAGCGTCATCCCTTTCGATGGCCTTTCTCCTGACGCTGGAGCGGCTGGCGCCCAAAGAACGGGCAGCCTATCTGCTCCACGAGATCTTCGACCGTCCCTATACCGAGGTTGCGCCTACGCTCGGCGTATCCGAAGCCGCCTGCAGGAAGCTCGTATCGCGCGCAAAGTCGAAAGTCGGCCGCGACGTCGTTCGACGGCCCGCCCCCCAGCTCCGCCAGGAAGAACTGCTGGTGGCTTTCAGGGAGGCAGTGGAAACCGGATTGACGGATCGGCTGGCGACATTGATGTCGGAAGACATCCGACTCAGTGCCGATGGAGGCGGCAAGGTGCCCACGTTGCAGGAGTCGCTGACCGGCAAGGAGGCCGTGCTGATGTTCATATCCGAACAGCTGCATGAATACTGGAGATGCTATGCCGGCTGGCTGAGGACGCGTATCAATGGCGCAGCAGGCATCCTCCTGTTCGATGATGGCCGGGTCGTGGTCTCCGTGAGCTTCGCCTACGACCTTCACGGAAGACTGTCCCGTATATTCATCACCCGGAACCCCGACAAGCTCGACCACCTGCCGCATCCGGGACTGTGCGTCCAGTGAGCGCGGCGGATATAGAGCGCCTCGAGTATCGGGACAAGGGGTGGCGGGCGCTGGTGTCGGGCCGAACCCGCATGGTGTCGTTGGCCCTATGTGCGGGCGTGGCGCTGCATGCCGTCAACCTGTACGTATCCACCACGATCCTGCCCTCGGTCGTGCAGGACATAGGCGGGCTCGAGTACTACGCATGGAACACGACCATGTTCGTGGCGGCATCCATCCTGGGAGCCACGCTGTCGTCGCGGCTTCTGGCCGACGTCGGCCCCCGCGGTGCATATGCGCTGGGCTCAGGTGCGTTTGCGGTTGGATCAGCGGCCTGTGCCCTCGCGCCTACGATGGCGATGATGCTCGCGGGCCGGAGCATCCAAGGGCTTGGGGGCGGGCTGTTGCTCGCTCTCGCTTTTGCGCTGGTTCGTCGCGTCTACCCCGAACCTGTGTGGTCGCGAGCGATGGCCTTGCTGTCAAGTACTTGGGGAATGGCCACCCTGCTTGGCCCCGCCGCTGGTGGGGTGTTCGCCGAGATGGGCAACTGGCGCGCCGCATTCGGGAGCATTGCGATCGCGGCCCTGCTGCTCCCCGTCCTGGCCGCCAGGGCCTTGCCACGGCACGAAGCTGTGTTGCGGTCCGCCCGAGGCGACAACCTGCCTTGGCCTCAGCTGGTCCTGCTTTTGGCTGCGGTCGTCGCGGTGTCCTGGGGAAGCCTCCCCGGCAGTGTCATGCAGACCTTAGGCGGCCTGGCATCGGCGGCGATCCTGGTGCATGCAATTGTTCGACTGGAAGTGCGGTCGCCCTGCCGCGTGTTGCCACAGGGAGTGTTCAGCCGCTGTTCGCCGATTGGCCAGCTTTATGGCCTGTCGGTCCTCATGGCAGCTACCGTCACCTGCACCGAGATCTTTCTTCCCTTGTTTCTCCAGGACCTGAAGGGCTTCTCACCGTTGGCCGCGGGATACGTAGCCGCCCTCATGTCGGCAGGATGGACACTGGCCGCCATCGCCAGTGCGAGCCTTCGCGGACACTGGCTCGATCGGGCAGTGCGCTTGGGGCCTTTTCTCTCCCTGGCATCGCTCATCGCACTTATGGGTGCACTGCCGATGCCCCCGGAAAGCGAGCTGGCAGGTGCGGTCACCCTGTGTGCGCTGGTGGCGAGCGGTATGGGAGTAGGGCTGGCGTACCCGCACTTCTGCGCCCGCATCATGCAAGTCGCCACGCATGAGCAGGCGGACCAGGCGTCCGCTTCCATCATGACCGTCCAGCTTTGTGCGACCGCATTCGGAGCGGCCCTGGCGGGCCTGGTCGTCAACCTCGCCGGCGGTGTGGGCGACACGGGTGTCTTCAACGCTGGCAATGCCGCCCGATGGCTATTCGCTGTGATCGCCCTGGCCCCGATCGCCTGCATCGGCGTGATGTGGAAAGGCTGGCGCTGAGTGCGCTGGCGCGACGACTTTCCTCGTGCTGCTCACGTACACCTTGCGCAGCGCCATTCCCGATGGGGCCGGTTGACCGCGTGATGTCGCACGGCCCCGGAAATCGATACCGAACCCCGTTTCAAGACGCGCATGGCAGATACCTCATTCTCACTGGCGTCTCCCGACCTCTCGGTGCTCAACGCATTGTTGCCGGTCGCACGCCGCATCTTCACCGAGACATTTTCGCATCTGTACGAAAGGGTAGCGTTCGCCGCCTTCTGCGAGCGGGTCTACGCACGCGGTGGAGCCATGTCCCGGGATTTCTCCAATCCCGCGGTCGATTGGCAGGCGGCCATCGCCAAAGGCGAGGTGGTCGGCTATGCGAAGCTGACACCGCTTCGAGCGCCGGCAGTGAGGCCTGCCCCCAACTCGCTTGAGTTGCAGCAGATATACGTTCTCGCCAGCTGGCATGGAACAGGAGTGGCGCAGGCGCTCATGGAATGGGCGATCGCGACCGCGCGCGACCGGGAAGCAGAAGAGCTGTACCTCACGGTATTCGACCACAACGAGCGAGCGAAACACTTCTACACCAGGCATGGCTTCGAAGAGGGAGGGCGTTGCACATTCGTGCTGGGGGAACGCGTCGATGACGATCGCATATGGCGGAAGCAGCTGGCCTAGCGAAGAGCGAAGGTGCGGGAACTTTCATTGGACCAGTCTGCCGGAGAAAATGCCGCAGACAATCTCGTGAAACGCGTCAGGCGCCAGCGTCGGCCAGGTAGGAGAGCAACCCCGATCGGAGCACGCGCGCGGCAGGTCCGAGCGTTTGATCGCTGCGATGCGCGAGATAGGCCTCCAGGTCCACGCGCCCCTGCCGTCCCAGTGCCGAAACGTCCAGTCGCTTGAGCCTGCCCCGCGCCAGATCGTCTTCCACCGCCCACAAGGGCAATCGTCCCCAGCCCAGCCCTTCGCAAATCATGGCGTGCTTGACGTCTTGCCCGGCGACACGCCATGTCCCGGGCGACAGGACCCCGAAGTCCTTTCGCCCGGTCTGTGCCGTCGTGTCTTCCAGCACGATCTGCAGATGTTCCATCAGCTCGGCCGGATCGAGCGGTCCTGACCGATCAGGATGCTTCGCCAAAGGATGATGCGCGGCTACCACGACGACGAAGGGCACGGGCGACAGTGCTTCCAACTGGATCTGGGGCTCACGGAATTCTTCGCCCACCGTGATGGCCAGTGCGCAGCGACCATCGCGCAGTGCGACGAGCGGCTCACCCAGAGGCGCCGTGCGTAGGTTGACTGCTACGGACGGATAGGCGCTCTGCAGGTCCCGCAACGCATGCGCCACGGCCTTCAAGGGAAACAGCGTGTCCACCACCAGCGAAACGCCGAGCTCGACACCTTCCCCCATGCCGCGTGCACGGGCACGCATGGCGTCCGCCCTGAGCAGAATCGCTTTTGCGTCGGTCAGCAGGGCGCGGCCTTCCGGCGTCATCTCTGGACGCCGGACGGAGCGGTCGAAGAGCACCACACCCAGCTGTGTCTCCAGCGTTGCGATGGCATGGCTCACGGCGGACTGCACCCGCCGGATGCGCTTGGCCGCAGCACGGAAGCTTCCCGTCTCGGCGACGGCAACCAATACGCGTAGCTGATCGAGCGTCAGTCCATCCAGCATGATCTATTTCGTCGATCAAAACAGGCAAAAGATTAGCACTTCCTAAGATCATTCACGGCTGCCAACGTGTCCGTATCCCCACGGAGACGTCGTCATGCCCAAGATTCTAGTGCTCTACTACTCGGCCTATGGCCATGTCGAAACCATGGCGAAGGCCGTGGCGGACGGTGCCCGCGATGCGGGGGCAGAGGTGGCAATCAAGCGGGTGCCCGAGCTCGTTCCGGAGGGGGTGGCCGTCAAGTCCGGCTACAGGATCGACCAGGAAGCGCCGATCGCGACCATCGCCGAACTGCCCGAGTACGACGCGATCATCATCGGCACGCCGACGCGCTACGGCAACATGGCCGCACAGATGAAGAACTTCCTTGACCAGACCGGCGGCCTCTGGTTTCGGGATGCATTGGTGGGGAAGGTGGGCAGTGCTTTCACGTCCACCGGCAGCCAGCACGGTGGGCAGGAGACCACGCTCCAATCCACCCACACCGTGTTGCTGCACCTGGGCATGGTGATCGTAGGCCTGCCCTACTCATTCAAGGGGCAGTTGCTTATGGGCGAAGTTACCGGTGGCACGCCCTACGGGGCGTCCACCCTGGCCAGCGGCGACAACGATAGCGATCGTCAGCCGTCCGAGAATGAGCTTGACGGAGCCAGGTTCCAGGGACGTCACGTTGCATGGATCGCGGCAGCCCTCAAGCACAGCGTCGCGCACGCAGCTACGGCGTCATGAGCCGTAGCGGTCCTGCCGGAAGTGCCGCGCTCCCGCGGCTTGCCGATGACAACCTCGTGCTGGTCCTGGTGATTGGTGCGGGCATCCTCTCTGCCTTCCAGGTTGGCAAGGCCCCGGTAGCCCTGCAGTCGCTGCAGATCGACCTGGGCGCGGACCTGGGGGCGGTGTCCTGGGTACTGTCGGCATTCGCCCTGGTGGGTGCTGCGACGAGTCTTCTGATCGGAGCCGTTTCGGACCGCGTCCAGGCCCGACAAGCCGTCACTGCAGGACTGCTTTTGCAGGCAGCGGGATCGGCCTCGGGCGCACTCGCCGAGAGTCTGCCTTGGTTGTTGGCGGCCCGTGCCCTGGAGGGCCTGGGATTCCTCGCCGTCACTGTGGCCGCACCGACCATGGTGGTGTCGTCGACGATGCCCCGCTCCAGAAATCGGGCCTTCGCGGCGTGGGCCACGTTCATGCCGGTCGGGATGGCGGTCATCATGCTGGCGGCGCCGCTGCTGGGCGAGCTCGGCTGGCGTGGCTTGTGGTGGGCCAACGCCGTGGTACTCGCCGGCTACGCTGCGCTTTTTGCGGTCGGCACGTCTCGGCCGGCGGTTGGAACGGCATCTCAGGTTCGGCATGAGGCACTGCTTCGCGCTTTGCGGGACACGCTGCGCTCGCCTGCCGCCTGGTTCCTGGCAGCTCAGTTCAGTGCCTACACGGCATCGTTCTTCGCCTTGTTCGGCTTTCTGCCCAGCATCCTGCGAGAGCGCCTCGGTGTGGGCGAGGGGGCGGCAGGAATAATGAGTGCGATCGCCATTGCCGCCGGTGCGGTCGGCTGCATCGCCTGCGGCCACCTGCTGCACCGCGGCTTTCGTGCATCGCGCCTGCTGGTGCTGGGCTTCTCCACGATCGCGTTCTGCAGCGCTGGCATCCTGCTCGTACCCCTGCCTGGAGAGGTGGCCTACGCGCTCTGCGTGCTCTTCTCGTTCGTGGGTGCCTTCATCCCCGTCGTCATCTTCGATGCCGCACCACGCTTGTCCCCGAGACACTCGCTACTCGGTTCGGTGATTGGCTTGGCGACCCAGGGAAACAATCTTGGCATCGTGGTCGGGCCCGCCGTGGCGGGTGCCATTGCCGGCGCTGCCGGCTGGCAGTGGGTGGTACCGCCGGTGGTCGCCATCGCGCTGGCGGCCGCTGCCAGCGCCTATGCGTATCGCCACCGACTGGAGGCTGCAAGATGAGCACAGGACCGTGTCGACTTGCGGCAATTTGGATGATCGCCGCCTGGCTGATGTCGGCAGGGCAGGCACGATGCGAAGTTGCCCTGCCGCCGGTCAATCTGGGCGACAGCACGTTCCAGGATGGCATCGCTGGGCCGGGAGCGATGTTCCAGCAGACACTCTCGGTTTATCACGCCAATACATCGCGCGATAGAAACGGAGACCATCTCCAGGGAACGCCAGAGGTCACCTCAGTCGCTCTGCTCACGCAACTCAGCTATCTGTCGGAGCATCGCGTGCTGGGCGCGTACTGGGGCGGGGAGGTCATCGTTCCCTTCTCGCATGTCCGGCTGCAGCCCCCAACGGGCGGAGCCATCCACGCAACGGGCGCGGGCGACATCTTCGTCAGTCCGTTCATCCTCCAATGGCCTGCAGCTTCGCTGGCGGGGCGCCCCTTCTGGCAGCGGTTGAACATCAACATGACCCTGCCCACCGCTCGGCGCGGGCGGGCAGGACGCATGGACCTTGGCAGCGGGGCGTTGCAGTTGAATCCACACTACGCGTTCACATGGGAAACATCACCCGCGTGGGAGATAAGTGGTCGTGTTCACTACCTCTGGGTAGATGGCCATCATGATCCTGCTGGCGAACGCGAAAAGTCGAGAGTGCAACCCGGCCAAGCGGTACACCTGAACGCGGCGGTGTCCCGCTCTGTAAACGACAACCTTCGCATCGGGGGCTCGATGTACGCCCTCATGCAGATCAGCGATGACCGCATCGATGGCGCCAGCCAGCCGGGTCGCGAGCGGACCCTCGGCTTCGGCCCGTCGCTTAGCTGGAAGCGTGGCCGCACTTCGTTCCATGCGGCTGCCTACATCGAAACCGAGGCGAAATTGCGTTCTGAGGGAAGCAGGCTCAGCCTCAGATACGCAGTCAACCTCTGATGCTGCCCTGAGGACTCGGGCACGTCACAGCACGGTCCGCCAGATCGTCGATAGAGAGAACAGGGCGGCCGTACATCGCCGCTTGGTGCGACACCCAAGCGGTACGGCCCTCGATAGATGCAACGGTTCCGGAGGAATACGCAATGCCCCCGCACGCCCGACATGCCGCGCTACCCACCTTCCTCAACCCCGAAGGTCTCTACGATCCGGCGCCCAATGGCTATTCGCACCTGGGTCTCCCGGCGAGTGGCGCCCGACTGGTACTCATCGCGGGTCAAGGAGGCGAGGACGCGCAAGGCAAGCTCGCCGACGACTTCCGCGCGCAGGTCAGACAGGCGCTGCAGAACCTGCAGACTGCCCTGCGCGCGGTCGGCGGCGAACTCTCCCATGTAGTGAAGCAGACGGTTCTCGTCGTGGACCACAGCCATGCCCGACTGGGAATATTGGGCGACGAGCTGGCGACCGCCTACGGGCCGGGCGCGAAACCTGCGTGCACCCTGATTCCGGTGCCACGCCTGGCGCTGGACGGCATGCTGTTCGAGGTAGAGGCCATTGCGTCGGTTCCCGTGTGACGGAACCCGTTTGGAAGGAAGATCAAGCGATGGTTCCACTGAACGAACTGCTACTCTTTGGCGGTGCAGCGCTACTGATGGTGCTGACGCCGGGGCCGAACATGGTTTATCTGGTGTCCCGCTCGATCTGCCAGGGAACGCGCGCGGGCGTGATGTCGCTGTATGGCGTGATTGCGGGCTTCCTGCTGCACATGCTCGCAGCCGCCGTTGGTGTGACGGCACTTTTTGCCGCGGTGCCTTTTGCCTATGAAGCACTCAAGCTGGCGGGCGTCGGCTACCTTCTTTATCTTGCGTGGCAAACAATCAAGCCGAATGGAAGGTCGTTGTTCGAGGTTCGCGAGCTGGCGGCCGAATCTCCCGCCAAGCTTTTCCTGATGGGGTTCATGACCAATGCTCTGAATCCAAAGATCGCCATGTTCTACGTGGCGGTCTTCCCTCAGTTCATATCAGCCGGAAATGGATCAATCCTCGGGCAGAGTATCCAACTCGGTTCGCTGCAGATACTGATCAGCTTCTTCGTGAATCTCTGCGTCGTGCTGTCTGCGGCAAAGTTGGCCGCGTTCTTCTCCGGGAACCCCGGCTGGATCGCGGTGCAAAGGTATGCGATGGGATCGGTGCTCGCTGGTTTGGCTATTGGCCTGGCGGCAGAGCGGAGGCCTGGCTAGCCAAGGCGAAGTTGTGGCGCTGCTTTCCGGAAGCGGGCGCCGAGCAAGCGTTTCCCGATCACGCGCGACATTGTCTGTTCTGCGAAGAACCACAAGGGGCCAACATGGATACGGTGATTCGGAAACATGAAGAAGATCTGCGCATCGCGATGCTTGCGGGCGATGCGGATGCACTCGCTCGCCTGATCGATGATGACCTGGTCTTCGTGGGGCCCTCGGGCGAGGTGCTTGGCAAAGAGGACGATCTGGCGCTGCATAGATCGGGTCGGCAGAGAATAGACGCGATCGACTACGTATCAGTACGGATTGTCATGCGTGAACAGTCGGCGGTAACGTTGGTGACGGCTGACTTGGAAGGATCATTCGATGGGTCCGCCTTCCGCGGCCGCTTCAGATACTGCCGCTTCTGGAGGAAGACTGCGAATGGCTGGAAGGTACTGGGAGGATCGGTTGTTCCCCTTCCGGCGGAGGGCAGGGCGAGCAATGGCTAACAGGGATGATGGGGCAGCCACGCCCTCGCTGGGCCAGGAGTGGACCGCCTTCACGAGAGCCGCGTGAGCGATGGGACTCGCCAACAGCGGGTGCATGTGCACGGGTGGGATTGCGCCACGCAAGGGTGCTGGTCGTCCATGGTGGTCTGATTTCGCCCACCACCTCACGCTGTGGCGATCCCGTACGAGCCTCGTCACTCGGCCGAGGCGAGCCTTTCCCGCAGACGGGGTGCCGCAAAATCCAGGAATGCGCGAAGCTTCAATGGAAGGCGGTGTTGGCCAGGGTAAACGAGGCTGGCGGGCATTGCAGGGGGCGCGAACTCGTCAAGTGCGGTCTGCAGGTGTCCGACGCGTTTCCATTTCTCGATCTGGTAGGAAAGCACGCGGGTCACGCCGACACCGGCAACCGCTGCATCGATCGCGGCTTCCGCGGTATTCACCACCAGTGCCGAGTGCACCGGCACCGATACCTCCGCGCCATTCACCGGGAACGCCCACAGTTCGGTCGAGTTGATCGCCTCGAACGTAACGCACCGATGATTGGTCAGTTCGCGTGGCTCTCGCGGAACCCCATGCCTGGAAAAATAGCCAGGGTGGGCACAGACCACGCGACGGATTGCGCCGATGCGCGTCGCCGTCAGCCGGCTGTCTGGAAGCTCGCCGACGCGCACGGCGAGGTCGATGTGTTCTTCAAACAGATGCACGACGCGATCCGCCTGGACAAGACGCACATTGATCTCTGGATAGGCCGCCAGGAACTCGATGATCACCGGCAGCACATGCGTTCGGCCCAGCACGAGTGGCGCGGTGACCACCAGATCGCCCCGCGGTTCGGAGAACTCGCCCGCTGCCGCCCGTTCGGCTTCGGTCACGTCTTCGAGGATTCGCCTGCACGCGGCCAGGTAGTCGCGACCGGCGTCGGTGAGCGTGAGTCCGCGTGTGGAACGATTGATAAGTCGCGCTTTCAGGTGTGACTCGAGGTCCGACAGCTTGCGACTGACGGTGGCCAGCGGCACGCCGGACTTGCGACCCGCGGCGGAGAGGCTGCCTTCCTCCACGACGCTCATGAAAACCTGCATCGCTTCCAGCCGATCCATATTTATTCCAAATTTCGGAAAAGTGATTCCACTATTTACATTCTAGTGCCGAAATATGGAAGGCATTACTCTCCCTCCAATGGGCGCATGCCCGCTCCCAATGACGCGCCGGCCACGATTTGTGCGGCCGGTCCTCCCCCGCCGCCGAGGAGCCCACCATGGACAGACCCCCAGTGCCGCCATTCACCCGAACCACCGCCGAGCAGAAAGTCCGCCTGGCCGAGGATGCCTGGAACACGCGCGAGCCCGGCCGCGTAGCGCTGGCGTACACGGCAGACAGCCGCTGGCGCAATCGCTCCGAGTTCCTGCGGGGCCGCGACCAGATCGAAGCCTTCCTGGCCCGCAAGTGGAAACGCGAGCGCGAATATCGGCTGACGAAGGCGCTCTGGGCCTTCCATGAGAATCGCATTGCCGTGCGTTTCGCATACGAATGGCAGGACGAGCACGGCGCCTGGTTCCGAAGTTTCGGAAACGAGAACTGGGAATTCGACCCTGATGGCCTGATGCGGACCCGTATCGCCAGCATCAACGACCTGCCGATTGGCGAGAGCGAACGTTTGTTCCGCTGGCCGCTCGGTCGCCGTCCCGACGATCAGCCGTCTCTGGACGAACTCGGGCTCTGATCTACAACCCCGCAACCCACCTCCCACCCAAGGATCATCGACATGGCAATCAGGCTCTATCGCCACCCGCTCTCAGGCCATTCTCATCGCGCGCAACTTCTGCTCGCGCTTATCGGCCTGGAAACCGAACTGATCGACGTGGACCTGAAAAATAGTGCGCACAAGCAGGCCGGGTTCCTGCGGCTGAACAGCTTCGGCCAGGTCCCAGTCCTCGACGACGACGGCCTGGTGGTCGCCGACTCGAATGCCATCCTCGTGTACATCGCAAAGAAGTATGGCGGAGGGGAGTGGTTGCCCGACGACCCGGAAGGCGCGGCGAGGGTACAGCGCTGGCTGTCGGTAGCCGCAGGCCAGATCGCGTCCGGCCCCGCTGCCGCACGTCTGGTGACGGTGTTCGGCGCCAGTCACGATGCGGACCAACTGATCGCGCGCAGCCACGCCCTGCTTAACGTGATCGACGGCGAGTTGCAGGAACGCGAGTTCCTGGCAGGGGACCGACCGACCGTCGCCGACGTGGCCGCGTACTCCTACATTGCGCACGCGCCGGAAGGCAACGTGGCGCTCGATGCTTATGCCAACGTCATTGTATGGTTGGCGCGAATCGAACAGCTGCCGGGCTTTGTCGCCATGCAGCCAACGAGGGTGGGGCTGGCGGTGTAAGGCGCGCCCCACAAACATGGACGTGGCAGGCGTTTGCCCGCCTGCCACTCGTCCCACCGAGCGATACCTGACGAGTCATTGGCGATGTCGGACCCACTCTCCCGATCGCCCTTCCACGAGGGCGAAATCGCGATCCAGAAGCAACTCGGCGTGGCCGAGCGAATGGACACGTTCGCCAGGAAGGTGGTGCGCGACCACATGCCCGACCAGCATCGGGCGTTCTTCTCACAGCTTCCGTTCCTCGTCGCGGCCAGCGTCGACCGGCAGGGCTATCCAGCGATCACGCTGCTCGCGGGCTCGCCCGGCTTCGCACATTCGCCCGATGCGAAATTCCTGCAAATCGATCGCATCCCCGATCCGTCGGATCCGGTCGCCGAAGGGTGGATTCCTGACCAGCCTGTGGGACTGCTCGGCATCGAGCTGCATACCCGGCGCCGCAACCGGATGAACGGCACCCTGGTGCGCAGTACACATGGGGCCCTCGGCGTGGGAGTCGGTCAATCCTTCGGCAACTGCCCGCAGTACATCCATGCGCGCGCTCTGGAATTCGCCCGTGATCCCGCAACGTCATCGAACGGCGAAGTCGAACACGGGCAGGATCTTGACGAGGCGGCGCGGGAGATGATCGCAATAGCCGACATCTTCTTCGTCGGCAGCTATACCGAGCACGGAGAGCATGGCAAGCGCTCCGTAGACGCGTCCCATCGCGGCGGCAAGCCCGGCTTCGTCAGGGTCCGCGGGAATCGGCTGAGCATTCCGGACTTCGCCGGCAACCTCCACTTCAACACGCTTGGCAACTTCGTACTCAATCCGAGGGCGGGGCTGGTATTCGTAGACCTGGACAGCGGCGACATGCTCCATCTGTCCGGCGATGTCGCGCTCGATTTCGATGCGGAAGACGTCAGCACGTTCCTGGGCGCGGAGCGATTGTGGCACGTAGACGTCCTTAGATGGACAAGGCGAAAGGGGGCGTTCCCGCTGCGCGGCAGCGACGGCGAGGTGTCGCCCAACTCGCTGATGACCGGCTCGTGGGAGGAATCCGACGCGCGCCGCGAGGCGGAGCGGATGCGCGAGCAGTGGCGGGACTTCCGCATTGTCGAGATCGTGCAGGAGTCGGCCGTCGTCAAGTCGTTCCGGCTTGAGCCCGTCGACGCTTCGGGACTGTGGATGTATGAAGCCGGTCAGTACCTGCCCGTGCGATTGAAGCTGCCCGACGATGACCGTCATACCTCGCGCGTCTACACGGTATCGGCCGCCCCGCCGGATGGAAGCTATCGCATCAGCGTCAAGAGGCAGGGCGTCTTCTCCGCGCACCTGCACGATCACTGCTGCGTCGGCGACGTGATCCAGGCGCGAGCCCCACGCGGTGACTTCGTCGTCGATGCGTTCGAGCAGCGACCGCTGGTGCTGATCTCCGCCGGCATCGGTATCACGCCCATGGTGGCGATGCTCAGGCATGTGGTACACGAGGGCATTAGGAAGCGCCGCGTGAGGCGAACGTGGTTCATCCACGGTAGTCGCAACATGGCCGAGCGCCCGTTCACCGGTGAACTGGAGAAGCTAGCTGAATCCGCCCGAGGTGCCGTTCGCATCGTCCAGGTCCTGAGCGACCCCGGCGACGGCAGCACCGAAGGGGTCGATTATCAAGCGAAGGGACGCATCGACTTGGCCCTGTTGCAGGCGGTTCTTCCGTTCGGCGACTTCGATTTCCATCTGTGCGGACCGCCGGCGTTCATGCAGGCCGTCTACGCACAACTGCGCAGTGTCCATGTGCCGAACGAACGTATCTATGCCGAGGCGTTCGGGCCGGCCGGCATTCGCCGTGACGACGAGGCCGCCATGCCGCCTGCGGCGGCCGGAGCGGTCAGCGTGCTGTTCGCGACATCGGGCAAGGAGGCGCGATGGACGCCTGACGCTGGAAGCCTGCTGGAACTGGCCGAGGCGCGCGGACTGAGTCCGCCATATTCATGCCGCGCAGGAACCTGCGGGAGCTGCAAGCACGTGCTGGCTCAGGGCTCGGTCACCTATGGAAGCAGGCCAACCGCAACGTGCGGCGACGGTGAGCTGTTGCTCTGCCAGGCACTCCCCATGCAGGGCAGCAAACCGCTGATCATCGAGGCGTAACCGACAGACTCGATGTCGAATGCGCGGTCAGCTCGTTCGGGCACCGTACGGCGTCGGTGTCTTGAGGCGGTGAAACGGTCAGGCCCGGAGAGCTTCTACAAGAATCGGGCCCCTGAAGTTCGTCGAGATGCGCGAGAGCGCCCGCACGCGGCTGGGTGAGCACTTCGACATCCGTGGGTTCCACGACCTGGTGCTGGCCAACGATGCGATCCCGTTCGCGGTGCTGGAGGCGGCAGTGGACGACTGGATCGAAACGCGCGCGGCCGAGGTCGATGCAGAAGGGAGTACGAAGTCGAACTGATCCCGAGAAGGGCATCCGAGGAAGAGCATCGGGGCCAGGCGTCCCCACGTTCCAAGCGCCGGGACCATCCGATCGTCGAGCAACGTGGGCGTACAGCCGCCGCTGCGCGCAGAAGGCACCAGCAGGTGCGGCCTTCAGGTCCGCCAGTCGATCACGATCACCGACTACCTGCAGCGCAGTAGCCAACGTGCCATCTCGTACTGGAGCGCTCCGTGATGTGACGCCGCGCGGCAACAGGCCCGCATTGAGCGCGAACGGATGTTGACCAGGTCCGAGCCCGCCGGTATCGTGATGCGGTCTGAAACAGGTTAGGTTCGGGAAGGTTGACCCGGCCCCCGCATTGCGGGTCCTTCTGTCACCAGCGTGACGGCCCAAGACTATCGAGGTGTCTGCATGGTGCGGATGCCGATAGAGGGGCATGGACATGAAACCACGTATCTCGGTTCTCACGCTTGGCGTTTCCGACCTCGAGCGCTCGCTTGCCTTCTACCGCGACGGGCTTGGATTGCCGAGCGAGGGCATCATCGGGCGCGAGTTCGCGCACGGAGCCGTCGCATTCTTCGACCTGTCAGATGGGCTGAAGCTCGCGATCTGGGCACAGGAAGACCTCGCGCACGACACCGGACTCCCAATGCGTCCCGTTTCCACCACCGCAAGCAGCATCGGGCATAACGTGCTCGATCGCGATGAGGTCGATCGC
>Ga0079224_100006215_pt1 | contig 15799 bp, 13 predicted proteins | sample Stecom2015_FD_80414 | JGI IMG/M metagenome (GOLD analysis project Ga0079224, IMG submission 80414) | Agricultural soil microbial communities from Utah to study Nitrogen management - Steer compost 2015 | ecosystem: Environmental > Terrestrial > Soil > Agricultural land | place: USA: Utah...
CCCCGCGAGGTGGTCGTAAGCGTCGCCGCCGGCAGCCCGCTGCCGGCGACCGCACCGAAGACAGGAGTCGCACATGCTGACCGTTTCTGAGAACGCCCAGGCCGTCGTCAAGAGCCTCACCGACAGCGAGGAGCTGCCCGACACCGCGGGCGTGCGCCTGTCGCTGGGCTCCGGCCAGAGCCAGCTGGAGGTGAGCGTCGTGCCCGAGCCGCAGACTAGCGACGTGAAGGCTGACGCGGCAGACGGCAACGTCTACCTCTCGCAGGACGTCGCACCGCTGCTCGAGGGCCAGACGCTCGACGCCGCGCAGACCGACGAGGGCGTGGGTTTCACGCTGACCCCCCAGTCCTGACGCACGACAGCGGCGCCCGTCCTACACCCTGGGGCGGGCGCCGCTATGTTGGCGGTCATGGGTGAGGAGCGCGCGATCGCCGCGGTCGAGGCGGCGGGCATCGCCTTCGAGGTGAAGCGCCACGGCCGGGTCAAGAGCCTCGCCGAGGCCGCTGCCGCCCGCGGCGTGGCACCACGCGACCTGATCAAGACCATGGTGGTCCGGCGGGCCGACGACGACTACCTGTTCGTCCTGGTCCCCGGCGGGCGGGAGATCTCCTGGCCCAAGCTGCGTAGCCTGCTCGGCGTCAGCCGCCTCTCGATGCCGGACGCGGACGTCGCCCGTGAGGCCACCGGCTACGAACGCGGCACGATCACCCCGTTCGGTTCCACGACGGCCTGGCCGGTCATCGCCGACACCCTGGTCGCTGAGCCGGACCGCCCCATCTCGATCGGGGGCGGTGCGCATGGCGTCGGACTGACGGTGCAGTCCGGCGCGGCACTCAAGGCACTTGCGGCACAGGTCGCAGACGTCACAACGGAGGAGTAGGCAGTGGCTGCGCACCTCGATCACCTCATCATCGGTGGACCGGACCTGGACGACCTCGAGGCGTATGTCGAGGAGCAGCTCGGCGTCGCCCCTCGCCGCGGCGGCTCGCACCCGGGATGGGGCACCCGCAACTCGCTGGTCGGCCTGGGTGGCCGGCAGTACCTCGAGCTGGTCGCACCCGACCCGGACCAGCCGGACCCCGAGCACGCGCGGTCGTTCCGGGTGGACGAGCTGACCGAGCCGACCCTCGTGGGCTGGGCGGTGCGGGTGGACGACGTCGGCAGCGTGGTCGCGCACGCCCGCGAGCAGGGCTACGACCCCGGCGAGCCGTTCGGGATGTCCCGGAGGACCGCCGATGGCCGCGAGCTCGCCTGGCAGATGACCCCTACCGACACGGGCCGCACCCGCGCGGTGCCGTTCCTCATCGACTGGGGGCAGACGCCGCACCCGAGCGAGGGTCTGCCTGCGGTGCTGCTGCAGACGTTCCGGATCAAGCATCCCCAGGCACCTGAGCTCAACGCGGCGTTCAAGGCGCTCGGCGTCGCCCGCGGACCAATCCAGCTCCGGGTCGGCGAGCCGGTCCGCCTGTCCGCGGTGCTGATGACCGAGTCCGGGCGGGTCGAGCTGGGGTGAGGTTGCGGGTCGCCGCAGGCGTCGTCCACGAGCACCTCGCCGTCGCATCACGTCTACGCACTCCCCTCGCCCCGGGGGCGCCCACTTCGCGTTCGTCGCACTCACCTCGCGTGAAGGGCGCTCACCTCGCGTTGTGAGCACTCACCTCGCGCCATACCGCGAGGTGAGTGACTCACAGGCGAGGTGAGTGCACAGATCACGGAGCCCGAGAGGACTGGGCGGGCGATCGTGGGCAGCCCTAGGGTGGGTTTCATGTTGGATCCGCTGCTGACCGCCTCGTTCGACCGCCTGTGGAGCGACCTGGAGCCGGTCGGGCGGCTGTCCTCCGGCGGCTACCGTCGTTTCGCCTGGACGCGCGAGGACCACACGCTGCGCGAGTGGTTCGCCGCGGAGTGCGCACACCGCGGGCTGGATCTGGTCGAGGACCGGATCGGCAACCAGTGGGCGTGGTGGTGGGACGGATCCGGCTCGGTGGACGATGCCGTCGCGGCGGGCATCCCGGGCATTGCCGTCGGCTCTCACCTGGTCGCCGTGCCGGACGGCGGGGCGTATGACGGACCGCTGGGTGTGGTCTCATCTCTCGCCACGGTCGACGCGCTGCGCGCGGCTGGCGTGCAACCAGGGCGCCCGCTCGCGGTGGTCAACTTCGTCGACGAGGAGGGTGCCCGCTTCGGGGTGGCGTGCGCCGGCTCGCGGGTGATCACCGGCGCCATGACGCCCGAGCGGGCACTGAGCCTCACCGACGTCGACGGGATCAGCATGGCGGAGGCGCTGGTGACCGCCGGGCGTGACCCTCAGGCGCTAGGCCCGGACGAGGAGACGCTGCGCCGGGTGGGGGCGTTCGTCGAGCTGCACGTGGAGCAGGGCCGGGGCCTGGTTGACCTCGGTGTGCCGGTGGCGGTCGCCAGCGACATCTGGCCGCACGGGCGCTGGCGCTTCGACTTCCCCGGGGAGGCCAACCACGCAGGCACCACGCGGCTGGTGGACCGCCGCGACGCGATGCTCGGCTATGCAGACCTGGTGCTCGGGGCCCGCAAGGAGGCCCAGCTGCGCGGATGCGTCGCCACCGTCGGCAAGGTCGCCGTCACGCCGGGCGGGGTGAACGCGATCCCCAGCCACGTCACCGGCTGGCTCGACAGCCGCGGACCCGACGAGGACGAGGTGCGCAGCACGGTGGCCGAGCTGACCACCCGGGCAACCGACTTCGGTGCGACGGTGACCGAGGAGTCGTGGACCCCGGCAACGCACTTCGACGAGGGCCTCAGCGACCGCCTCCGCGGTGTCCTGTCCACGGACGCCGAGCTGAGCGTGCCGGTCCTGGGCACCGGCGCCGGCCACGATGCCGGCATCCTCGCCTGTGCGGGTGTCCCCTCGGCCATGCTCTTCGTCCGGAACCCGACGGGCGTCTCGCACAGCCCCGCCGAGTTCGCCGAGCGCGACGACTGCCACGCCGGGATTGAGGCGCTCACCGCGTGCGTCACCGATCTGGTGGCCACATGACCGGGCCGTCTGCGGCCAGCCCCTGGCCCGCCGGCACCCCATCGCGGGAGGGGCGGATCCGCATACTGCTCACCGGGATGTCCGCGGTCGGCAAGTCGACGCTCGTGGGCCTGCTGTGCGAGCGTGGCTGGGCTGCTGTCGACCTGGACGACGGGTACACCACCGAGAGCATCGGGCTTCCCGGTGAGGTGCTGTGGCTGGAGGACCGCGTGCGCGAGCTGCTCGACGGCCCCGAGGACGTGCTTTTCGTCGCGGGCTGCGCGAGCAACCAGGTCGGTTTCCACGACGACTTCTACCGCATCGTCCTGCTGAGCGCGCCGCGTGAGGTCGTCCGGCAGCGCCTGCGCACCCGGGACACGAACCCGTTCGGGAAGACGGCTGACGAGGAGGCCAAGGTGATGGCGGACCAGGCCGCGGTGGAGCCGCTGCTGCGCCGCGCGGCCGACCACGAGGTCGTGACGACCGGGTCGCTTGAGCAGACGCTCCAGGAGGTCCTGGATGTGTGCGAGACCGCTACCAAAAGGGGAGGCTGGCGTGCGTGACCACTACCAAAATGCGGGGCAGGCGTACGAAACCCCTATCAAAATGCGGGGTGGGCGTACGAAACCCCTATCAAAATTGGGGGGGAGATGAGCGGGGAGCGGAGGTGGCACGCGACCTGGGCGATGCTGCCGGACGGGCTCGCGCGGGACGTGGTGCTCGAGGCGGATGCCGGCCGGTTCGTTGCGATCACGCTAGGCGTCCCGGCTGAGCGGGCGGCGGCGGACGGTGCCGAGCGGTTGCCCGGCGTGGTGCTGCCCGGTTTCGCCAACTGCCACAGCCACGCCTTCCACCGGGCCCTGCGCGGGCGCACCCACCACGGGGGCGGTACCTTCTGGACCTGGCGGGAGGGCATGTATGCCGTGGCCTCCCGGCTCGATCCCGACAGCTACCTCCAGCTCGCCCGGGTGACGTACGCGGAGATGGCACTGGCCGGGATCACCTCGGTGGGGGAGTTCCACTACCTGCACCACCAGACCGGCGGCCGGCCCTACGACGACCCCAACGCGATGGGCGAGGCCCTGATCCAGGCGGCAGCCGACGCGGGCATCAGGCTGACCCTGCTCGACACGCTCTATCTCGCGGGCGGTCTCACCGCCGACGGTCACGCACCGCTGGAGGGTCCGCAGCTGCGCTTCGGGGACGGCGACGTGCAGCGGTGGGCCCAGCGGCTCTCCGGCATGACCGACCACACCGCCGGAGGACCGGCGCACCTGAGACTCGGCGGCGCGATCCACTCCGTTCGGGCGGTGCCCCGCGACCAGCTGCGACGCGTGACCGACTGCGGCGTGGCGGACGGGTCGGACCCGTTGCACATCCACCTGTCGGAGCAGCCGGCGGAGAACGAGAGCTGCCTGGCGGCCTACGGTCTGACCCCGACCCAGCTGCTGGCCGAGGAGGGCGTCCTGGCCCCCAACCTCTCTGCCGTGCACGCCACGCACCTCACCGACTCGGACATCGGCCTGCTGGGTGGTGCACACGCCACGGCCTGCTTCTGCCCGACCACCGAGCGCGACCTGGCCGACGGCATCGGCTCCGCCCGGGCACTCGCTGACGGCGGCGTGCGGCTCTCGCTCGGGTCCGACCAGCACGCCGTCGTCGACCTGATCGAGGAGGCGCGCGCCCTGGAGATGCATGAGCGGCTGGACAGCAGGCAGCGCGGGCGGTTCACCCCCGAGCAGCTGCTCGCGGCCGCCACGGCCCACGACACGATCGGCTGGCCGGACGCCGGGCGTCTCGAGGTCGGTGCCCGCGCGGATCTCGTGGCGGTCCGCCTGGACAGCCGGCGCACGGCCGGCGTGGACCCGGCGCAGGTCCTGCTGGCCGCAACCGCGGCGGACGTCGACACGGTGGTCGTCGACGGCCGCGAGGTCGTGTGCGAGGGACGCCACCGGTTGGAGGAGGGACGCCGGCTCGGTGCCCAGCTCGCCGCTGTCATCGAGCCGTTGTGGGAGGGGGTATCTTCCGCGGGACCCGGTGCGGCAGACTGAAGCCCATGGCAATCCTGGTCACCGGCATCAGCGAACTGGTCACGTGCGACGACACCCTGGAGGGGGCCGACCAGGCCGATGGTCTAGGAATTCTGCACAACGCGGCGGTCATCGTGGGTGCGGAGTACGAGGACGCACCCACGTCGGTCCTGTGGATCGGCGCGGCGACCGACGCCCCGGAGGCCGACTGGTCCTTCGACTTGGGGGGACAGGCCGTGCTCCCCGGCTTCGTCGACACCCACACCCATCTCCTGTATGCCGGCGACCGGGCTGAGGAGTTCGCCGCCCGGATGACGGGCCAGGCCTATGACGGTGGCGGGATCCTCACCACGGTCGAGGCGACCGGACTGGCGACCGACAGCGAGCTGCGCGCGTTGCTCACCGCGCGGCTCGACGAGTTCCACTCACAGGGCACCACGACGGTGGAGATCAAGAGCGGTTACGGCCTCGACATCGAGGAAGAGGTCCGCCACCTCCGGCTGGCCCGGGAGGTCACCGAGGAGACCACCTTCCTCGGAGGACACGTGGTCCCGCCGGACTACCGCAACGACCGGCAGGGGTATGTCGGTCTGGTCGCCGGCGACATGCTGCGGGCGGCTGCGCCGTACGCACGGTGGGTGGACGTGTTCTGCGAGCCGAACAGCCCGTACGCCTTCGACGGGGACGAGGCCCGCGTCATCCTCACCGCCGGCCTGGAGGCCGGTCTGGGGCTGCGGGTCCACGGCAACCAGCTCGGCCACGGGCCGGGGGTGCAGCTGGCGGTCGAGCTGGGGGCGGCCAGCGTCGACCACTGCACCTACTTGACGGACCGCGACGTGGACGCGCTCGCGGGCTCGGAGACCGTGGCGACCCTGCTGCCGGGCGTCGAGTTCTCCACCCGCTCGTCCTACCCGGACGCGCGCCGCCTGATCGACGCCGGCGTCGACGTGGCCGTGGCCACGGACTGCAACCCCGGGACCTGCAACTCCTCGTCGATGCCGCTGATGATCGCCCTCGCCGTGCGCGAGATGGGGATGACCCCGGCGGAGGCGGTGCGCGCCGCGACGGTCGTGGCGGCGCAGGCGCTGCGGCGGTCGGACATCGGCGTGGTGCGGGTCGGCGCGCGGGCCGACCTGGCGGCGGTCAGCGCCCCGAGCTACCTGCACATCCCCTACCGGGTGGGCGTGCCGATCGTGAAGACGCTGCAGGTCTGAAGGGGACGATGGGTCGGGGGACGCCGAGGGGCCTTGTCCTCGGACCGACCCCAGCTCGCCTCGTGTCGGGCCCCCCGTCGCCCAGGCTGCCGGGTGAGGCGCACGGAGTCAGGTCGCGAGCAGAGGCGTGAGCGTCGGGAAGCGCTCGGTCACCGCGGCGATGTCCTTGACCTCCGGACGGGTGGCCAGGTCGGCGGTGATGGCGCGGAGCTTTGCCTCTCGGTCACCCGTCGTTGCATGGTCGCTGAGCATGTCCTGGTCGGCGTGCCGCATCTGGAAGTACGCCGGCTTGCGCGAGTCGACGATCGTGGGCCGCCGGCGGTCGACGAGGTAGTGTGCCCCCCTTGCGTTGAGGACCAGGCGCTGGCGCCCCGAGTCGTAGTGTCCGATGTAGGCCAGGCCCTGTGCACCGAACACCCGGCGGACCTCGTGGACCGACCCCAGCCTGCCCTCGTCGAAGACCGATGAGTACCCCACCGCCATGCTCACGGCACGACCGTCGTCGTGCGGCGTGGCATAGGCAGCGAGCCGGTCGAGGAAGTCCGCGGCCAGCATGTCGTCGTCGTCGAGGCGGAACTGGACCACGATGCGCGACCGCGCGCTGCGTGCGCGCATGAAGCCGGTCATCGCCTCGTCGACATCCACCTCGTTCTCCAGCAGGTGCAGCACCGGGTAACGCTCGGCGGCTGCGAACAGCTCGGCCAGCCACGGGTCAGGCATCTCCGGTGAGTAACGGACGATGTGCCGGTAGTCGTGCTGCTCGGACATCTGCTGCAGGATCGGCACCGTGAGGGTGAGGAAGATGTCGCACCGTGGCCGCATCCGCTCGGCCGACCACAGCATGGCGCGGTAGCTGTCGGGGTCCGGTGCGTTCCGGCTGAGCTTCCAGGCACCCGAAGCAGTATCGAAGACGCTGAACCGGGTGAGCCCGAAGAAGGACGGCGGCTGTGGTCGACCCCGGTCTTGCACGGTGCGCCGCCCCGCCGAGGCAGCTCGCCGAGCCGCGCGGGAAAGCCTGTTCGACACCCCCGAGCTCACTGAGTGCCTCCTCCTTGCGCATCGTGGTCGTCGGTCCACGCCGGCTGTGCGACCCCTGGGCCCTGCGCGGCGTCAGGGGAGCATAGCCTGCTTCATCTGCCACGAGGAGTAGACGCTGCTGATCACCTCCCCACCGAGCCAGGCGGTCAACCGCTCCGCCTCGGTAGCCACGGCGGCGGCACCGTCAGAGCCGATGTCCTCGCGTAGGACCGGCACCACGACGGCATCGGCATCCTGCACCCAGCAGCCCACGATCCGCCCGTCCCACCAGACGGTGGTGCCCCCGTTGCCGTTGCTGTCGAAGAGGTATGACGTGTGCTCGGGGTCGAGGTAGAAGTCCCGGTCGCGCCACCCCATGGTGGTTGGATCCAGCGTCGGCAACAGTGCCGCCCACGGCTCGAGCTCCGGCTCGCGCTCGACGTCGTCGGGCAGCAACCAGCCGGTGCTGCCGGTCCTGCTGCCGTGGGCGGCGCCGGTGCCGCCGCTCTCGAGTCCGACCTCCACGGCTCCGACGTCGGCCAGTGCCTGCCGCACGGCTGTCTTGGTCGACCCGAGCCACCAGACCAAGTCCGCCTCGGTGCCCGGCCCGAAGCGGTGCAGCCACCGGCGGACCAGCTCGGCATATCCCTCGCGGGCCGGCCAGGGCTCGGGGAGCTCGCCCAACCAGGTGCGCATCAGGGTCCACGCCGGGCGGTTGATCCGCCACCGGCCGGCGTTGCGCCCCCGCGTCAGCCGAGCCGAGGCGCCGAGGAGAGTCAACACGCGCGGTGCGATCGGCACGGGGCCACCCCACGGGCTCGTGGGGGACACCGTGACCTTGCCGTCGACCGCCGGCAGCGCCTCGCGGATCTCCTTCGCGGACAGCGTCCCGCCGGCCGCCAGGAGGTCCTCCACCTGAGCGCCGACGTGGTCGAGCCATTGCCCGCCGTCCTCGGCCCTACCGTCGTCCTCCACGTTGCGGGCGAGCCTGCGGCGCTCCGCGGCGGCGACCCGGGCGGAGGCGCTGCCCCAGGCGGCGGGCAGCAGATCTCGGGGGAAGGCGAACAGGGTCCGCCGCATGGCGAGCTGCTTCACCAGTGACCGGTCGTCGTAGAGCGCGCGGTCGACGTCGGCAGGGCTGACGCCCTCGGTCCTCGCGGCAACCGAGAGATAGACCGTGGACGCCTCCGTCGCGTGGAGCACCACTACGGCGTCAGTGGCCTGTTCCGGCGTCGAGACGCGGTGGGCGGGCGCGATCGCGTGGCGCCGGCCCAGTCGGTGCCGGCGCTCGGCATCAGTCACGATTCGCGCGGTCATCGACCCAGTCTGACGTCCGCCACCGACAGCGTCCTCGACATCTGAGGCGCCGGCGGCACCGTCATCCTGCGGTATGCCGGCCAGTCACCCCACATCCGACCGTCGGCTGACGCGCCGCCCCGGAGCAGCGGCATACGCTTCTCGGGTGGAGATGGTCAGGCGCGCTCGTACCTTGATGCAGGAGTACCCGTTCGCGGTGGACGCGGTCCTCGCCGTGCTCGCGTGGCTCGTCTGCCTGGTCCTGGCCGGCACCTACGGCCCGGTCGCGTTTGTGCTGACCACCGCGCAGGTGCTGCCGCTGGCCTGGCGGCGCACGCAGCCGTTCCACGCGGCGCTGGTCATCGCGACGGCGTCCCTGCTCCAGCTGGTGCTGATGGACGCGCCTCTGCTGTCGAACGTCGCAGTGCTGGCCGTCATCTACGCCACGGCGGCCTACGCGTCGGAGCGGTGGCAGACTCGGACCGTCCTGGCGCTCGGTCTGGCCGGGGGCTTCCTCGGCGTGGTCGACTGGATCGCCGGCCGGTACGTGGGCAGGGGGTTGCTCGAAGCCATCCCCACGCTCATCTTCATCTGGATGTCCGTGGCGGTCGCGTGGGTCCTCGGGGACGCGGTGCGCCGGCGCCGGGCGGTACTCTCCCGGCTGCGAGAACAGAACGAGGCACTCGCCCGCGACCAGGCGCAGCGGGGTGCGCTGGCCGCGCAGGGGGAGCGGGCGGCGATCGCGCGAGAGATGCACGACATCGTCGCCCACTCCCTGTCGGTCGTGGTCGTGCAAGCAGACGGAGCGGCGTATGCCGCGCGCCTGGCCCTCGAGCGCGGGACCGGGGGAGACCCGGCGGCGCTGGACCGGGCCGCCCAGACCCTGGAGACGCTGGCCAGCACCGCGCGCGAGGCGCTGACCGACACCCGGCGGCTGGTGGGGGTGCTCCGCGACAGCGGCGACTCCGCGGAGTTCGCGCCGGTGCACGGACTGGCTGACCTGGAGGACCTCGTGCAGCGGGTCCGGGACTCCGGGGTGCCGGTCAGTCTTGCGGTGCGCGGCGAGATCGCGACCCTGTCGCGCGACCTGGACCCCGCGGCATACCGCGTGGTGCAGGAGTCGCTGACCAACGTCCTCAAGCACGCCGGGTCCGGCGCGAGTGTCGCCGTCGACGTGCTGCGCACGCCCGCGGTGCTGCTGGTGCGGGTGACCGACGACGGGCGGGGGACCGAGATGACCACGAACGAGCCGGGGGGCGACGGCTACGGTCGGCACACCGTCGCGCTGGACGGGCGCGGCAACGGGATCATCGGGATGCGCGAGCGGGTCGAGGTGCTGGGCGGCACACTGCACGCGGGCCCGCGGGTCGGCGGCGGGTTCGAGGTCGTGGCCTCGGTGCCCGTCTCCGCGCACGAGACCGTGTCGGACGACGCAAGGAGCCAGGTATGAGCGACGCGACCTCGCCGGACGACATCCCGATCCGGTTGTTCCTCGTCGATGACCAGGAGCTGGTGCGCGCCGGGTTCCGGATGGTGCTGGACGCGCAGGACGACATGACCGTCGTCGGTGAGGCGGGGGACGGCACTGCCGCGCTCGCCGCGATCGCGACGACTCATCCGGACGTCGTGCTGATGGACATCCGGATGCCGCGGATGGACGGGGTGGAGGCGACGCGCCGGCTGACCGAGGTCGGGGAGCGGCCCAAGGTGCTGGTGCTGACGACCTTCGACCTGGACGAGTACGCGTTCGCCGCGCTGAAGGCCGGGGCGGCCGGCTTCCTGCTCAAGGACGCCGGGCCCGCCGAGCTGCTCACTGCGATCCGGGCGGTGCACGACGGCGACGCGGTGGTCGCGCCGAGCACGACGCGGCGGATGCTGGACCGGTTCGTCGAGCACCTGCCGGGCGCGGACGACCCCACCGCTGCGGCCGCTGCCCAGCAGCGCCTCGAACCGCTCACCGATCGCGAGCGGGAGGTGCTGGTGGCGGTCGGGCGCGGTCTGAGCAACACCGAGATCGCCGCCGAGCTGTTCCTGGCCGAGGCCACCGTGAAGACGCACATCGGCCGCATCCTGCACAAGCTCGGCCTGCGCGACCGGGTGCAGATGGTCATCACGGCCTACGAGACCGGAATGGTGGGCTGAGGGTCACGCAAACTCCGCGGACCGGTCGGCTCGCTGTGGGATGATTCCCGTTTACTCCAGCACATCGTGAAGGAGGAACCGGCAGGTGCTTGACGATGCGTGCTTTGTGCTGCTCGTAGGCCCCGACACCTCCACCCTTCCCCAATGGCTGCACCGTCTCCGCGCGCGGAGCGATCGCCCACGACTGATCGTCGCCTACCCGTCCGACCTGGCGCAGCAGGTGGCGGTGGCCTGCGACGAGCTCCCGGACGTGCACCGCCTTCGGCTTGCCGATGCTGGCGACCCCGGGGCCACGCTGGCCGCAATCGTCGCCGCAGTCCCCACCGCCCACCTCACCGTCACAGCCCTGGCAGATCACCCGCCCAACCTGCTCGACGAGCTTGCGTCGGCAGTGGTCACCGCACGGCGGCCCGTCGCGGCCGTCGCGTCCCACCTGCCGGTTCCGGTGCTGCTGTGGCATCGCACCACCCCGGTCCAGCTGGTGACCGCCTACATCGACCACGTCCTCGCGGAGCTGGCGGATCCGCCCGCCGGGGTGTCGGACTACCTCGGCTCGCTGGCACTGCAGGCGGCCATGGTCACGGTCGAGTGGCTGGACCCGCAGTCAGGTGCCGTCGACATCGCGTTGCGGATCAACCTCGCCGGACACAGCTTCTCCGGCCGACCGCCCTGGCAGTTCCGGGTGGCGGTGACTGAGCCGCACGCGGGGGAAGTCACCGGTTCGGACCCGGTCGGGCTCGTGGAGCGCATCGACGCCTCGGGGACCAGGCGTTGGGAGTGGCTCGTCGCCAGGGTGCCGCTGAGCGGTGTCCCCTCCGGCGACTACCGGGTCGAGCTCTCCCTCAGCTCCCCGCACGAGTCGCACCGGGTGACCCGGATCGCCCGGCCCAGCAACGGGTCGCTCGCCAACGCCCGCACCGTGCGGCTGGCGGCTCCCTCCGCAGGCTCTCGCTCCGTGCGTTACTACCTGCACGCGCCGGACCACGGACGCGAGACCCGGTTGTGGATCGGCCACGGCAGCGGACCCGTCGCGGAACTTGTGTGGGGGGCGCGGATCACCATGGCCGACGTCAGCTACATCCTGCGTGGTGCGGGTGGGCGACAGATGCGCGCCCTGCGGCTCCTCAAGCTCGTCACGGCCCCCCTCTTCCTCGGCCGCGAGGTCTGGCTGCTGGGGGAGCGGGCGGACGAGGCCCAAGACAACGGCATGCACCTGTTCCGCTACCTGCGTGCGCACCGCCGCCCCGGGCGGCACGTCTACTACGTGCTGTCCCGAACCAGTCCTCACTACGCCGAGCTGCGACGGCTGGGCAACGTGGTGCCGCACTCGTCGAGACGTCACCAGCTGCTCATGCTCCATGCGACGGTCGTCGCCAATGCGCACTCCACGCACCACATGCTTCCCGGGCACTGGAGCCGCAAGGCGTTCCTGCGCCGGCTTGCCTGGCGGATCGGGGCCTTGCAGGTCTTTCTCCAGCACGGCGTGCATCTCAGTCCGGAGGCAGTCAAGCGTGGCGCCACGGGATACGACGTCATTCTCACCAGCGCCCGCGCCGAGAGCCGGGCGCTGCGCGCAGCCTCCGGCTACGACGCGCAGATCGAGGAGGTGGGCATGCCTCGGTTCGACAGCCTCACGCCCACGCCGCCCAGCCGCATCATCCTCGTGATGCCGACGTGGCGGCGCTACCTCTGGTCTCACGCACGCGGACAGGACCGCAAGGACGGGGACCAGTTCGCCGGTTCCACCTACGAGCGGTTCCTGACGGACCTGCTGACCAGCGCCCGCCTACAGACGATGCTGGAGTCCTCTGACTACCGGCTGGTGCTCATACCGCACCACAATGTCGCCGAGCACCTCACGGACGCTGCGACGGCCGGAGACCGGATCACCGTCGTCGCGGCCACCGGCATGGCGTTGCAGGACATGGTGCGGCGCTGCGACGTCTTCATCACCGACCACTCCTCCGTCCACTTCGACGCTGCCTACGTCGGCACACCGGTGATCTACGCACGGTTCGACCGCGAGGAGTTCGAGAGTCGGCACGCGGCGCCCTCGTGGTTCGACTTCGAGCGCGACGGTTTCGGCCCCGTGGCCACGACGGTGGACGGCACTCTCGACGAGCTCGATGCGCTCCTGGCCCGGGGGTGCACCCCTGACCCAGTGTTCGCCCGACGGGCCGCCAGAGTCTTCACCCATCGCGACCAGGGGAACTCCCGGCGCGTCGTCGCGACCATCGGCCGGCGGCTGCGCAGAATCAGGACGACACAAGGAGTGGCATCAACGTGAAGCGCACGGCACGGAGGCTGGTTGCTGCTCCGCGAGCAGCAGTGGGGAAACTCGCGTATCGCGTGCGACGGCGGGTGACGAGCTCGATCGCCTCAGCCGCCCCGGAGCAGCCCACTCTTCGCCGCCTGCTCCCCGCCGACCTGCTGGCGCTGACCGACTCCAGCGCCGACCTTGAGATCACCACGCACCGGGCGCGCTTCGTCATCGCGCGCCGGCAGGCAGACGTCACCCGGTGGCGACTCGCCGCGCGGACCGCCACGGCGGTCGCCGACTCACTCGCCGGCGCCGGGGTGCCGTTCTTCGCCATGCACCTGCCCTACACGCGCAGCGCGAGGTGGGGCGTGCGTCGCGACGACCTGGCCAGCGCGTTCGACGCCATGCGGCGGAGCCTCGGTGAGGAGGGGTTCTACTACCACGCCCGCGAGACCGGCCTGCCTCGTCCGGTGACCGAGGCCCTCACCCCGGATCAGCTCGAGTCCCTCCGAGACATCTCCGTCTTCCAGTTTGTCCGCTGCACGACGACAGACAAGCTCTACGGTGCTTCGGACGGCTGCCGCATCGCGGTCTGGGACGACCATGAAGGTCGGGCGACGCTGGTCTCCCCCGACCGCCAGAGCATCGTGCAGGAGATCGACCGCAGCGATCGCCTTCCCCTGACGACCCGGGCGCGGTGGGACGGGTGGATGGAACCCAGCGTCGCCGGATCCGCAGGAGACGCCTCGGCCATCGAGTTCCCGGTTGATGCCGTCTACCTCTGGGTGGATGACTCCGACCCCCGGTGGCGAGCGAAGCGGGCCGCGACCCGCCGCCGGCTCGGGCTGGCGGACCTGCCGGGGGCGAGCGAGGCCCACTACTTCCGGGACCGGGGTGAGCTGCGGGCCTCGATGCGTTCCCTCGAGGCGCACGCGCCCTGGATCCGCCACATCTACCTGGTCACGGACGACCAGACTCCCGACTGGCTGGACACAGAGCACGGCCGCGTGACCGTGGTGGACCACCGGGAGATCTTCTCCGACAGCGAGGCGCTTCCCAGTTTCAGCTCCCATGCGATCGGGGCCCAGCTCCACCGCATCCCGGGTCTGTCGGACCGATACATCATCCTGAACGACGACGTGATGTTCACCGCTCCCGTGACCCCCTATGACTTCTTCACCGGGGACGGGCAGCTCAGGGTCTTCTTCTCCCGGTCCCGCCGCCCCGACATCTCTCGTGAGCACCAGAACCCGCTGGAGCGCGCACGCTCGAACTCGGCGCAGCTCATCCAGCGCGACTTCGGCCGCCGCGCCTCCGAGGTGTTCGCCCACGTCCCGATCCCCCAGCGCAAGGACGTCGCGACCGACGTGGCGGAGCGCTACGCGAGCGAGATCGCGGTCACTGTGGCCAGCCCCTTCCGGTCGGAGACGGACGTCGAGTCCAACTCCTGGCTGCATCTCTACACCGCACTCTTCACCGGGCGCGGAGTGCGCTCGGCCATTCGCTACGCGTACTTCAACATCGGAGACCCGAGCGTCCGGGAACGCCTGCTTGACAAGGGCCATCCCCGCAACGTCAGCGTCATCTGCCTCAACGACGTCCCACCATCCAGCGGGGAGGACGACGCGGATCCCGGGTGGCTTCCCGCCTGGCTGGACCGCACGTTTGCGATCCCTGCCCCGTTCGAGATTCCGGCCACACCGACCGGAGACTGAGCGAGCGCTGGTCCTGCGCGCGCAGGGGAGCTCAGGCCGCGCGCGGCGTGGGTACTCCGGATGCCTCGCGGCTAGGCCTCGCGCGGCGTGCCGTCGCGCAGCTGGGCGGCTACCTCCCGGCGCTGCACCTTGCCCATCGCGTTGGTCGGCAGCTCGTCGACGACATAGAACTTCCGGGGCACCTTGTAGCCGGTCAGCCGCTCGTGGCAGTGGTCGCGCAGCTCCTCCGAGGACGGCGCGCCCGACTCGGCGGGCACCACGGCAGCCACGACCTGCTCACCAGCGTCACCGTGCGGCAGCCCGACCACCGCGGCGTCGGCCACGCCTGGGTGTCTGCGCAGCACGTCCTCGACCTCCGAGGGGTAGACGTTGAAGCCGCCGGTGATCACGACCTCCTTGATCCGGTCGACGATCGTCAGGAACCCGTCCGCCGCCATGGTCACCACGTCACCGGTGCGGAACCATCCGTCGTGGAAGACCGCCGCCGTCTCCTCGGGCATCCCGCGGTAGCCGTCGAAGACCTGGGGCCCGCGCACGAGGAGCTCGCCGCGCTCACCCAGCGGCACGTCCACCGACGGGTCGTCCGGGTCGGCGACGCGGACCTGCACGTCGGGGAAAGGGACACCGATCGAGCCCGGGCGTCGCTGGGTCGACATGGGGTTGCCGACGACCACCGGAGAGGTCTCCGTCAAGCCGTAGCCCTCCACCAGCAGGCCGCCCGTCGCCGCCTCCCACCGGTCGATGAGCTCGGCCGTCAGCGGCATCGCGCCGGAGAGGGAGTAGGTGATGCCGCGGATCGAGGTGCCGGTGCGCTCGGCCTCGTCCACGATGCGCCGGTAGAGCGGTGGCACCGCGGGGACGAAGGTCGGGACGCGGCGCTTGATCTCGGCCATGATGAGCGAGATCTCCGGCTTGGGCAGCAGCACGAGCCGGGCGGCCAGCGCCAGGCCCAACAGCGCACTCACCGTCACGCCGTAGGCGTGGAACAGCGGCAGCGCCACCAGGAACGTCTCCGTGCCGGGGGTGAGCCCCGGGACCCACGCCCTGCCCTGGGTCACGTTGGCCACGAGGTTGCGGTGGCGCAGCGGCACGCCCTTCGGCACGCCGGTGGTGCCCGAGGTGTAGAGCATCAG
>Ga0079224_100006217_pt1 | contig 15799 bp, 12 predicted proteins | sample Stecom2015_FD_80414 | JGI IMG/M metagenome (GOLD analysis project Ga0079224, IMG submission 80414) | Agricultural soil microbial communities from Utah to study Nitrogen management - Steer compost 2015 | ecosystem: Environmental > Terrestrial > Soil > Agricultural land | place: USA: Utah...
GATGGCCGTGAGGCGGGCGGGTATCCACGCCACCCAGCCGTGCAGGTCCTCGGCCGCGGTCACGGACAGCGAGGCGGCGTCCTGGCTCGTCTCGTCCCGCGCGGCCCGGAACACGGCCCGGCGCCGGATCAGGTCCGTTACCCGGTAGGCCCATGCCCCGAGCGGCCCGAACAGCACGAACCAGAAGATGACGGCGAACAGCCGGTTGTTGCCCTGCACGCAGGCCGCGGCCTCGACCTCGCGGCTGCGCTCCGTCGGGTCGGGCGGCGGATCGCGTTCGAGCAGCGCCTTCGCGGCGCGGCGCGTGCGCTCCTCGTCGCCGGATTCGACCGCGGCGCAGTACTCGTTGATCTCCTGGCCGATGTCCCTCGGCCCGAACGAGAAGAACAGGACGACCACCGCGAAAACGAGATAAGGAAAGCCGAGCAGCGCATCGCCGAGCAGCAGCCGCACCACCACTACCGGCAGGACCAGCGCCGCCGCGAGCAGCACGACGAGCAGCATCGGCGGCCAGTTCGCGAAGCGGTTGACCTGCTCGAAGCCGTGGTCGATGACGCGATCCAGCCAGCGCAGCTCCCGCAAGTGGAAGAGCTGGGTCGCCAGGCGCTCGACCGCGAGTCCGATCAGGAGTGCGAGAAGCTGCATGCGATTCCCGTTGCGTCAAAACCCGTGCCGGGGAAGAGCCGCGGATCGCGCACCCGCGCGCGGTTACGGCCCGTCCGCGAGCGAATCATACAACCGCAACCAGTCGAATGCGGGGCCCGGGTCCGTTTTCCGCCCGGGCGCGATGTCGGAATGCCCGGCGATGGTGCGCGGGTCGAGCCGTGGATAGGCCTCGAACAGCGCCCGGAGCACGCCGCGCAGCGCGGCGTACTGCGCGTCCGCGTAGGGCGTCGTGTCCGCGCCTTCGAGCTCGATACCGATGGAGTAGTCGTTGCAGCGCGGCCGGCCGCGGAAGCACGAAGGACCGGCATGCCAGGCGCGGCGTCCGAAGGGCACGAACTGCACCAGGCTGCCGTCGCGGCGGACGAGCAGGTGCGCGGACACCTGCAGGTCGCAGATCGTGTCGAAGTACGGGTGCGCGTTGCGGTCGAGGCAGTTCGTGAAAAGGTGCTCGATGTACGGCCCGCCGAACTCGCCGGGCGGCAGGCTGATGTTGTGCAGCACCACGAGCGTGATGTCCCCGGCACCGGGCCGCTCGTCCTGGTTCGGCGAGGCACACAGGAGCGCCGGCCGGATGAGGCCGGACTCGGCACTGACGCGATAACGAAACGGCTGCCCGGTCGGCAAAGGTGCAGTCCTCCGGTTCGGGTGCCGCCATTCTACACACGCGGGCGCCGGCGCCCGGTCCCGGCCTCCCCTGCCCGTCCCGTGCGCCGCGGCTCCGCGGGCCGGTGCGTGGCAACGTAGAATCGCGTGCACGATGGGGACGCACCGCCTTTACCTGCCGGAACGGATCGTCGCCGGCACGGACGTCGCGCTCGATGCCGAGCGCTCGCATTACGTCGCGCGCGTCCTGCGCGCCCGCCCCGGGAGCGCTCTGGTCGTGTTCGACGGGCACGGCGGGGAGTACGACGCGACGGTGCGGGCGGTATCGAAGCACGCCGTGACCCTGGCCGTCGGGAGCTGGCGGCCCGACGAGCGCGAATCGCCCCTCGAGGTCCGGCTGCTGCAGGGAGTCTCGCGCGGCGAGCGCATGGACTGGGTGGTGCAGAAGGCGACCGAGCTCGGCGTGGCGCGCATCATGCCCGTGATCACCGAGTTCTCCGTGGTGCGGCTCGAGCCGGAGCGGGCCGGCCGCCGGCTGGCGCACTGGAGGAAGATCGCGCAGGGCGCGTGCGAGCAGTGCGGGCGCAACCGCGTGCCGGCGATCGAGCCACCGGCAAGCTTCGCGGCGCTCGTCGGCGAGGCTTCGGATGCGACGCGGATCCTGCTCGAGCCCGGCGCGCCGCACACGCTGGCGGCGATCGAGCGCGGTCCCGTGGAGCTGCTGATCGGCCCCGAAGGCGGGTTGAGCGCCGGGGAGCGCGAGCAGGCCCTCGCCGCGGGTTTCCGGCCGTGCTCGCTCGGGCCGCGCGTGCTGCGGACGGAAACCGCGGCGGTCGCGGCACTCGCCGTCCTGCAGGCGAGGCTCGGGGATCTCGCCGGAGGGTGAGCCGCCGCGGAAATCCGCGCCTCCCGCGGGGTGCGAGCGTCGCTCAGGCGGGGAGACCGGCCGCGGCGATCATCTCTTCCAGCCGGTCGAGGTGCGGGATCAGCGGATACTCGTTGATCATGCGTACGCGACAGAGGACCGGCGCGTCCTGCGGCCATTCGCCGCGGGCGCTGTCGAGCTTGAGCACCGAGCGGTTCACGCGGACGAGCTGCGGGAAGCCCTGGGTCACGAGGCCGAAGTAGCCCGTCCTGAGCTGGCCGCCGCTCGCGTAGAAGACGACCACGCGAGCGCGGCCCGTGCCTTCCGGCATGTCGCGGCCGATCGCTCCCTCGAAGGAGACGAGCGGCAGGGCGCGGCCGGACCAGTCCATCGTGCCGAGCAGCCACGGCGGGCTCCCGTCCGCGCGCCGCGGCGGCGAGTAGCGCACGACCTCGACCACGCAGGCCCGCGGCACGATGAGGCGCTCGCCCGCGAGCGGCACCAGCAGGCTGTAGAGTTCCTCGGTCCCGCTCACGGCAACGCGATCCCCCGTTCCTCGAGCAGCTTCTGAATGGCTTCCAGGAGCTGCGAATCCTGGTAAGGCTTGCCGAGGTAATCGTTGACGCCGATCTCGATGGCCCGCGCGCGATGCTTGTCGCCCACCCGCGAGGTGATCATGATGATCGGCACGTCGGCCACGCGCTCGTCGTTGCGCACGTGGGTCGCGAACTCGTACCCGTCCATGCGCGGCATCTCGATGTCGAGCAGGATGATGTCGGGCTTCTGCTCGGCCAGCACGCTGATCGCGTCCAGCCCGTCCTTCGCGGTCACCACCCGCATGCCGTTGCGCTGCAGGAGGCGCTCCGTGACCCGCCGCACGGTGATCGAATCGTCGACCACCAGCGCGAGCGGGCGGGCATCGGCCGCGGCCGGCGCGGCCTTGAGCTCCACGACGGGAGCGCCTGCACGCACCAGCGCGTGGATGTCGAGGATGAGCACGATGCGGCCGTCGCCGAGGATCGTGGCGCCGGAGATGCCGCGCACTCCCGAAAGCTGCGGGCCGAGCGACTTCACCACGATCTCGCGGCTGGTGAGCATCTCGTCGACCAGCAGCGCTGCCGAGTAGTCGCCCGCACGCACCAGGATGATCGGCACGTAGGCCTCCTCGTCCGGCAGCTTGGTGGGCTGGCCGCCGAGGTACAGGCCGAGATGCCGGAAGCGGTAGGTCTGCTCCCCGTATTCGTACGTCGGGTCGCTCTGCGCCAGCAGGCTTTCGAGCTCGGCCTTCGCAATGCGCGCCACGCCTTCCACGGTCGGCAGCGGCAGCGCGTAGACCTCGTCGCCCGTGCGCACGATGAGCGCCTGCGTGATCGCCAGCGTGAACGGCAGGCGGATGCGGAAGTTCGTGCCTTGCCCGATGACCGAGGAGATCTGCAGCGAGCCGCCGAGCTGCTTCACCTCGTTCGCGACGACGTCCATGCCGACGCCGCGTCCCGCGGACTGGGTGATCGACGTGGCGGTGCTGAACCCCGGCGTCAGGATGAGCTGCATGATCTCTTCGTCGGTGACCTTGCTGTCGGCCTTGAGCAGTCCGCGCTCGTACGCCTTGCGGCGGATGGCCTGCACGTCCAGGCCCGCACCGTCGTCGGCGACGTCGATCACCATCTCCGCGCCTTCGCGGTGCAGGCGGATCGATACGCGGCCGACGGCCGGCTTGCCTTTCTCCTGGCGGCGGGCCGGGGTCTCGATGCCGTGGATCACCGCGTTGCGCATCATGTGCTCGAACGGCGGCAGCATCTTTTCCAGCACCTGCCGGTCCAGCTCGCCCGAGGCGCCGTCGACGGCCAGCTCGACCCGTTTGCCGACCTCCTGCGCCACCTGGCGCACGAGGCGCGTGAGCCGGGGAACGTGGCGCTGGAACGGCACCATGCGCGTCCGCATGAGCCCGTCCTGCAGCTCCGCCGTGACGCGCGACTGCTGCACCAGCAGGGTTTCGGCATCGGACGTGAGCGTACGCAGCAGGTCCTTGATGCTGGAGAGGTCGTTGGCCGACTCGGCCAGCGCGCGCGAAAGCTGCTGGATGTTGGAGTAACGATCGAGCTCCAGCGGATCGAAGTCGCGCGCCACGAACGTCTCCTGGTGGCCGTGCATGATCTGCGCTTCGGTCTCGATCTCCAGTTTCCTGAGCTGCTGCCGCAGCCGACTCACCGTCTGCTCCAGCTCGTCGACGTGGAACTCGATCGAGCTCACCTGCTGCGACAACCGTGAGTGGTAGATGCTGATCTCGCCGGCGGCGTTCAGGAGGTCTTCGAGCAGCTCGGCATCGATGCGCGCGAACTCCTGGCGGGCCTCCGCGGCCACGCGCCGCCGCGGCCCCGGCGCGGCGGCTGGCCGGGGCTCGGCGCCGGGTGCCTCCTCGAGCGCTCTCCGTGGGGGGATGACGGCCGGCACCGGGCGCGTGTCGTCCTCCGCTGCCGGCGCCGGCACGCGCGTCGGCGCGGGCGGCGCCGCGGGGGCCGGCGCGACCGGCTCCGCCGGCTCGAGCGCGATCTCCTCCGCTGCCGCCCCGGCGTCCGTGCCGGCGTGCTCTTCGAGCGCCGGCCATTCGGGCTCCGCGGCGACCTCGGGCCCCGGTACGGCCGCTGCCGGCGCCGCGGGCTCGGGCGCTGCCTCGCGCGGCTCGGGCTCCGGCGGGGAGACCGTCGGCGCTTCGTCCGCCGGCGCCTCCGCGTCCGCGACGGTCTCCGCGGCGCCGAGGGCGGGCGCATCCATCGCGACCGTGGGCTCGTCCACGATCCGCATGCTGACCTGCGGCTCGGGCTCCGGCGTGAACGCCGTGGCCACGTCGTCCGCCGGCTCGCGCTCGGCCGCCGAAACGTCACCGGCGTTGATCCGGCGGATGAGCTGCTCGAGCTCGGTGGCCGGCGCGACCTTCTTGCCGGCGGTGACGGTGTCGCGCATGCGGTGCAGCTCGTCGAGGCTCCGCTGCAGCAGCTCGCCGAGCGCGTCCGAGGCCGGCACGCGGCCCTCGTCGATGCCGATCAGCAGCGTTTCGAGCTCGTGGCTCAGGTTGCCCATCGCGGTGATGCCCGCCATGCGGGCGCCACCCTTCAACGTGTGCAGGTGGCGCTTCAGCGCTTCCGCCGGCTCGCGCGCATCGCGGTTCCCGGTCCAGGCGGCGAGCGCCTTGTCCGCTTCTTCCAGGATCTCCGCCGCTTCGTCGGAGAAGATCGCGGCGATCTCCGCGTCGTAGCCGCCGTCCTCGACGACCGGGAGCTCCGCCGCGGTTTCCTCGGCGTCGGCCTGCGCGGCAGCGGCCGGGTCCTCCACCGTCGTCGGGGTCTCGATCGCCTCCGTCAGCGCGCGCAGGCGTTCGACCAGCGGGTTGAAGTCGGCGCGCTCGCGATCGGGCTGGTTGATGTCCGCGACGATCTCCCGGATGGCCCGCGCCGCCTCGGCCAGCGCCTGCAGACCCGGCTCGTCCAGCCCCGCGCCGTAGTCGTACGCGCGGCGCACGAACCGGTTGAGCGCGCCGGCGACCGCCACCCCGCGCTCGACGTTCGCCATGTTGGCGCTGCCGTGCAGCGTGTGGCAGGCGCGGTGCAGCTTGTCCGTGACCTCGAACGGCGGCCGGTGGCCGCGGCACGCCTCGAGGAACGCATCGATGACCTGCAGGTGCCCTTCCGTCTCCTTCGCGAAGATGTCGAGCAGCACCGGATCCATCTCGAGCGGTGCCGCCGCTTCGGGCTGCGCCTCCTCGGTGCGCGCCAGCGTCAGCACGGCGGCGTCCGGGTTGCCCTCCGCGAACGCGTTCGCGCGCGCCATCGTCAGCACCACGTCGCTCGACGGCTCCGTGCCGACCTCGAGCTGCTCCACCAGCTCGGGCACTACCTTCGCCGCCTCGAGGATGAACTCGACCATCGGCGGCGTGCGCGTCAGCGTGCGGTTGATGAGCTTGTTGAGCAGGTTCTCGATCGACCAGCAGAACTCGCCGATGCGCTCGGCGCCGACCATGCGTCCGCTGCCTTTCAACGTGTGGAACGAGCGCCGGACGGTGATCAGCGTCTCCATGTCGTCCGGTGCCGCTGCCCAGGCCGGCAGGTTGCGCTCGATCGAGGCGATCTCCTCCTTCGCCTCCTCGATAAACAGCTCGAGCAGCTCGGGATCGAGGTGCTCCGCGTTCTCGGCAACGACCGGCATCGGGATGACGTCGGTCTTCGCGAGTTTCGCCTGGGCCGCCGCATCCATGCCGTCGGCCGGCGCCGACCGCGGCGCCTGCGCGGCCTGGCCGGCCTCGCGCTCGCGGGTCAGGCGGCGTTCCAGGTCCTTGAGGACGGCAAGGCAGGATTCGGCGTTGTCGAGCATGTACTCCGGCTCGCGCCGCCCCGCCTTCATCGTCTCCATGTAATACTCGATGCTCACGATCGCATCGGCCAGGCGGTCCCGTTCCTTCGAGGCCAGGCGCTTGGGACCGGCACCGCCGAGCGACAGCACGATGAGCCGGCCGATGCGGTCGACCACTTCCATCGCGCGGGTCTTGTCCAGCATCAGGAGCCCGGCCTTGATGCCGCGCAACAGCGACGGCACGGCATCGACGCCCGGCGAGCTGCCGTTCGCGAGGCACTGGCTGAACGTCTCCTTGATGCGCGCGAGGTTGATGATGCTCTCGCGCATGACGGCTTCGGCAACCTGCTTGTAATCCGCGTCGTCGGACGGCAACGCTGGCTCGGTACGCTCGCGGTCCTGCGGCGCGATCATCCGCACGAGCTCCTGATCGAGCCGGTCTTCCACCCGGAGCAGCGTGGAAGCGATGTCGAGTATCGTCTGCTCGTCGCCGCCGCCGCCGCTCACGACCGCCTTCAGGCGCTCGATCTCGCCGTCGATGTCGACGCGGAGCTCGCCCAGCCCGAGCACGCCCAGCGTGTCGCTGATCTTCTTCAAAAGATCGAGCTGCGGCACGAGGTCGGAGGATTTCTCCATGCCCGTGCGGACGTAGATGTCCAGCACGTCCTTGACCCGGCCGAGGTCCTCCTTGATCGCGCCCGCGACCGTCCGCATGAGCTTGACGCTGGGGGCCGAGAGGCTCTCGCGCGCGTGCTCCACCTGCTCGTCGCCCGGCAGCAGCTCCGCCAGGTTGAAGGCCGCGCGTACCTCCCCGATGCGCTTGCCGGCCGTGCGCGAGCGCGCGACGTAGTAGAGGAAATTGTTCAGCAGGTCGGCGATGGGATGCTTGTCGAAAGCCTCGGGCCCTTCGTCGATCAGGAGCTTGATGCGGCGGTCGGTCTGCCCGAGCAGCCGCTTGAGCGCGATCGAGGCCTCGAGCCCGCCGTCGCGCAGCGCCTCGAGCACGGCACCCGCGACCCACCAGAGCTGGTGCATGTCGTCGCGGGTCGCGCACTTCTCGAGCGCCTCCATCACCGCCGAGAGCGTCTGCAGGTGCTTCTGCTCGTCCCCGCCCTGGATCCACCCGAGCAGCGCGAGCTGGAACTTCGGGCGGAGCTTCGCGGCTACCCTGACGGGATCCTCGCCGCTCGCCTCGCGCTTGCCGTCGCCGGCCTGCCGCGACGGCGACAGGTTGAGCAGCAGCAGCGTGCCTTCGGACAAGAGCGGCTGGCCGCGCGCGGCGCGCAGGTCGTTCAGCATCGGCAGCAGCACGAGCGCGATGTCGCGCCCGCCGCCGAGCAGGCGCTCGACGTATGCCGGCAACTGCACCATCGCGCGGGTCAGCGCGTCGAGGCCGTCCTCCCGCGCCTTCCCGTCGCGCAGGCGTGCGAGATGGGCGCACACCGCTTCCATCTCCTCGGCCAGCAGCGCCGCGCCGTAGGTTTCGGTCATGGAGAGCGCACCGCGCGCCTGGTGCAGCAGGTGGGCGCAGGTCGCGAGCGCCTGGGTGCCGCCGCGACCCTCGATGCAGTCCTCGAGCGCCAGGTGCGCGCTCTTCAAGGTCTCCATGAGCTCATGGGCGACTATCGCGAGCGCACCGCCGGCCGTGCCCACGGCCGCGCCGTCGCGGAGTTGCGCCTGCATGCCCGTGTCGCCGCTCATGAACCCGGCGTCAGCCCGCCGCCCGGTCCTCGGCCGCCGGGGCCGCCGCCTTGCGCGGCGCGGCCCGCGTCGCCAGCGTGCTCGTGTTCAGGGCCGAGCTCGGCAGCGTGAAGCCCGCGACCGTCTGGCGGAGCTGCGACGCGAGCACCGAGAGCTTCGCCACCGCGGCCGCGGTCGCGCTGGTCGCCTTGCCGGCCTGCTCGCTGATCTCCTTGAGCCGCGCCGTGCGCCGGGTGACGTCACCCGCGGCGCTCGCCTGCTGGCGCGCGGAGCGGGAGATGTTCTGCACGAGACTCGCGATCTGGTTCGACACCTGCTCGATCTCGTCGAGCGCGGCACCCGCGTTCTCGGCCAGCAGCGCCCCGCCCACCACGTCCGTGGTGCTGCGCTCCATCGACACCACGGCTTCGTTGGTGTCGGCCTGAATCGTGCGCACCAGCACCTCGATCTGCTTCGTCGCGTTGGTGGAGCGCTCGGCGAGCCGCTGCACCTCGTCGGCGACCACGGCGAAGCCGCGACCCGCCTCGCCTGCCATGGAAGCCTGGATCGAGGCGTTCAGGGCCAGGATGTTGGTCTGCTCGGCGATGTCGTTGATGAGCTCGACGATGTTGCCGATCTCCTGCGAGCTCTCCCCGAGGCGCTTGATGCGCTTCGACGTCTCCTGGATCGTCTCGCGAATCGTGTTCATGCCGTCGATCGTGCGGCGCACGGCCTCGCCGCCCTTGTGGGCGACCTCCACCGAGTGGCGCGCGACGTCGGACGAGCGCTCGGCGTTGCCGGACACCTCCTCGATCGATGCGGCCATCGACTCGATCGACTCGGTCACGGCGCGGATCTCGCGGGCCTGGTTGTCCGCGGCGCGCGCCATGTGGCTCGCGGTGCTCTCCGTCTGCTTGGCGGCGGAGTCGACCATGATGGCGGTCTCGTTGATGGTGGCGACCAGCTCGCGCAGCTTCTCGATCGCGTAGTTGATCGAGTCCGCGATGGCGCCGGTGATGTCCTCCGTAACGGTCGCCTCGACCGTGAGGTCGCCGTCCGCCAGGCTGCCCAGCTCGTCGAGCAGCCTCAGGATCGCCTGCTGGTTGCGATCGTTCTGCTCCGCGTGGCGCTTCGAGGCCCGCTCGTACACGGCGGTGCGCGAGTGCATCCAGGCGAGCACCGCGAGCAGCAGGACGGCCAGCCCGACGAGCACCAGCGGCAACCGCGGCTCGCCGAGGATCCCGGGCAGGGCACGCGCGGGTGCATCGCCGCCGGCGCGCGCCGCCCGGAGCACGGCATCCGCGCCCGCGGCGAGCCCGGCGAGCTCCGCCTGCGGATCGCGCAGATCGCCGGCGGCCTCGAGCGCGCCCTCGAGCCTGGTCCCGATCTCGCCGAGCTCGGCGATCACCGGGTCGAGGAGCACGGCGGACTCCGGGGGCAGCGCCGCGACGTCCAGCGTCGTCTCCCCGCCCTTGAGCCCGTTCGCGAGGTCCTGCATCCAGGCGAGGTCGTCGCGCAGCCGCCCGGCGAGGTCCGGCGCGGCATCCCCGGCTGCGAGCGCGGCCACGCCGTCCACCAGCGCCCGGCCGCGCTCCCGGAACGCCTGGATCGGCCCGGTGGCGCCCGACACCTCGAGCCAGGCGTCCGTGGCGGCGAGCGTCGCCGGCACGTGCTGCTCCATCCACGCCGCGGCGTCATTGAGGGTCGCGCCGGCCTCGCGGTGCGCGAGGAGCGCGCCCGCGTGCTGCTCGATGCGGCTCCACGCCGCCGGTCCGCCCGGGAGCGCAGCGGCCGGCGCGGCGCCTTTCAGCTCCGCGATCCGGGCGAGCGCGGTGCGCAGGCGCTCGAACGCCTCCTCGTCGCCGGCGACCCCTGCAACGGCGTGGCGGGTGACGGCCTGCGACAGCAGGGCCAGCTCGACCGGCGGGTCCCTCCCCTCGTCGGTCCGCCCGAGCCAGAGCGCGGCGGCCGCCGCGACCAGTACGACCCCGGTCAGCACCGTGAGCAGCATGAAAGTCGAGCTGCTGGTGGCTCCCGGGCCGAGCCGCTTGCTGTCGGTCTTGTGGGATGTGTTGGCCATGGCTCTCAATCGATTCGAACAGGAATGTCTGTACGCGGTCGCATCAGTCCGCGGCGGCCTGCAGGAACGGCGCCGACTCCACCAGCCCGAACAGGTCGAACACCGGCCAGCTCTCGTGTCCTCGCTGGTAGGCGCCAGCGAGGTAGCGATCGCAGCGCACCACGGTCGGCGGCCAGCGGTCGCTGTACTCCTGCGGCAGGAAGCGCCGGAAGCCGAGCACCTCGTCCACCACCAGCCCGGCGGGAATCTCGCGATGGTTCACGGCGATCACGCGCGCCTGCCGCTGGAGCGACGTGCGGCCGCTCCCCAGGAACATCTTGAGATCGACGAGCGGCAGGAGGTGCCCGCGCAGGTTCGCGATGCCGAGCACCCAGCGCTTCGCCCCCGGCACCCGGGTCGTCGTTTCCGGCAGCATGAGCACCTCGCGGACCTCCTCCCGCGCCGCGACGAACCGCTCCTCGCCGAGGCGAAAGCCGATGCCGACCCATTCGGCCGCGGCCCCGTCCACCGCGTGACCGGCGACCGCGGCGCGGCTGCGCCGCTCGAGCTCCAGGAGGAGCTCGAAGGGGTCGTTGACGAGCTGCGCGAGGTCGGCGGCGCCCATGTCAGCCCCCGTGACCGCGCGCAGGCTGCCGGGTGGAAAGGCTCATCGTGCGGCGGCCATTCAGGCGGCCATCACCGCGTTGATCTTCTCGACGAGCTGCTTCTCCCCGACCGGCTTCACCAGGTACTCGGCCGCACCCTGGCGCATCCCCCAGATCTTGTCGGTCTCCTGGTCCTTGGTCGTGATCATGATGACGGGGATGTTGGCGGTCCCGGGATCGCGGGTGAGCTTGCGCGTCGCCTGGAAGCCGTTCATGCCCGGCATCACGACGTCCATCAGGATGCAGTCGGGCTTCCGGAGCTGCGCCTGCCGGATGCCCTCTTCCCCGCTGTCCGCGACCAGTGTCTCGAAGCCGTTGCGTTCCAGCATGTTCTGGAACAGGTGCAGCTCGGTCGGCGAATCGTCGACGATGAGAACTACCGCCATAATGCCCCCCTCATGAGATCTGGCTGGATATCGCACCCAGCAACTCGTCCTTGGTGAACGGCTTGGTCAGGTACTGCTCGGAGCCGACAATGCGGCCACGCGCGCGATCGAACAGCCCGTCCTTGCTCGACAGCATGATGACCGGCGTATTGCGGAACATCTTGTTGTGCTTGATCAGCGAGCAGGTCTGGTAGCCGTCGAGCCGCGGCATCATGATGTCCACGAAGATCAGGTCGGGCTGGTGATCGGCGATCTTGGACAGGGCGTCGAAACCGTCGATCGCCGTGAACACCTGGCAGCCCTCCTTGGTCAGCAGGGTCTCGGCGGTACGCCTGATCGTCTTGCTGTCGTCCACAACGAGAATCTTGAGCCCGTTCAGACTTCGAGATGGCCTGTCACCCACTGTATCGCCTCGCCCCCCAAGCAGAATGGCGACCCTTGTACCACATTGAATTGAGCGCCGCCATGACGACCGGCACACGCCGGAACCGCCCTGATTCTATTGCATTTTGGCCCGCTTCGCGGGGGTCGCCGGGAGCGCTGCCGCACCCGGCTGCGGAATTGCCGCATAATGCGTCGGGAGCGCGAGGGAGAACACCGGCATGGCAGGAAAACGCTTGCGGGTCGGGGTCGTCATGGACCCGATCGAATCGATCAACCCGAAGAAGGACAGCACGCTCGCGATGCTCCTCGAAGCGGCCCGGCGGGGGGCCGAGATCCACTACATGCAGCAGTCGGATCTCAGGCTGCGGTGGGGCGAGGCCTTCGCGAGCACCCGGACCATCACCGTCCGGGACGACCTCGAGCGCTGGTTCCGTTTCGAAGGCGAGCACGAGGGCCCCCTCGGCGAGCTCGACGTGGTGCTGATGCGCAAGGACCCGCCGTTCGACCTGGAGTACATCTATACGACCTACATCCTCGAGCGGGCGGAAGAGGCGGGTGCGCTGGTCGTGAACCGGGCGCAAAGCCTGCGCCGGCTGAACGAAAAGGCCTACACCGCGTGGTTCCCGGAGTGCACGCCGCCGACGCTGATCACGCGCTCGATGGACGAGATACGGGCGTTTCTCGCCGAGCACGGGCAGATCGTCGTCAAGCCGCTGGACTCCATGGGTGGCCGCTCGATCTTCGTCGTCGCGCGCGGCGACAAGAACACGAACGTCATCGTCGAGACGCTGACCGACAACGGGCGGCGCTTCACGATGGCCCAGGTCTACATCCCGGAGATCACGGAAGGCGACAAGCGCATCCTGCTGGTCGACGGCGAGCCGGTGCCGTACGCGCTCGCGCGGGTGCCCGCGGCGGACGACTTCCGCGGCAACCTCGTGATGGGCGCGCGGGGGGAAGGCCGGGAGCTCACGGAGCGGGATCGCTACATCTGCTCGCGGGTGGGACCGGCGCTCAGGGAACACGGGGTCCTGTTCGCCGGGCTCGACGTGATCGGCGACTACCTGACCGAGATCAACGTGACGAGCCCGACCGGCATCCGCGAGCTCGATCGCCAGTTCGGGCTCAACATCGCCGGGCTCCTGTTCGACGCCATCGAGGCCCACCTCGGCTCGCGCGCTTGACGCCGGTCGCATTTCCGGCCGCTCGCGGCCGCTAGAATCGCCGGTTGGGACGCGACCCGTGCCACAATGCGCGCGGATGCCTGCCACCGGGACGACCAGCCGGCACGACGATGACCGACCTCACGGCCGACCACAACGCCTTCGCGGAGCTCGAAGACCGACAGGCCCCTCGCGCGAATCGCGCCGCGACGGGCCCCGATCGCCTGCCGCCGATGCTGTTCCTGGCGGCGCTGATCCACGGCATCCTCATCGTCGGCGTCACCTTCAACCCGCTGGCGCACGACGACCGGGGCGCGATCTCGCTCGAGGTCACCATCATCGCGGAGCCCGAGCGCTCGCTCAGCCGGAACGACGACGCGGCCTACCTCGCGCAAGCGACCCAGGAAGGTGCCGGCAACACGACCCTCGACGTGCGTCCCGGGGCGCTGCCCGACACCGATGCGCCGTTCGAGAACCCCGGCGAGGAAGCCGGGAACGCGCTCGCGACCACGCGCGAGGCCGAGGCGGCGGCCGACACGCTGATCACCACGCGGGCGCCGGGGGAGGAGGCGGCCGCGGACCTGCCGCGCGAGGATCCGGCCGTGCGCTCCGAGACCGCGCTCGCGCTAGAGAAGGGCGTCGACCTCACGTTGCCCCTGCCTGAGGACGAGCTCGCGCGCTTCGAGCTGCGCTCGGACGACCCGCGCGAGCTCGTCACGACGGTGGATACCCGCGAAGCGGTGATCGCGGGCTACCTGCATCGATGGAAGCGCAAGATCGAGGCGATCGGCCTCGAGCACTTTCCCGAGCAGGCCCTGATCGAGGGCGTGACGGGCAGCCCGACGCTCGAGGTCACGATCGAAGCCTCGGGGGCCCTGCACGAGGTCGTGCTGCGGCGCTCGTCGGGCTCACGCCTGCTCGACCAGGCCGCGCTCGACATCCTGCGGCGGGCGGCGCCTTTCGATGCCTTTCCGGAAGCCGTGCGCGCCGACTACGACCGGCTGCGCTTCGCCTACAAATGGCAGTTCAGCCGCATCGAGGTGCCGTCCGCGGCACAGCGCACGGACTCTCCCTGACCCGCCGGGTTCCGTTCGCGATCACGTCGTGAGAAAGCGGTTGTGCGCCTCCCGGAGACGGTCGATACTTGGGGCATGCAATCCGCCACATCGTTGAGCAACCAGCTCCTGATCGCGATGCCCGGCATGCTGGACCCGAACTTCAGCAGCACGGTCACGCTGATCTGCGAGCACAACGCCGAAGGCGCCCTCGGCATCGTCATCAACCGGCCGACGAGCCTGACGCTCGGCGGGCTTTTGGAGCAACTGGACGTGCCGGATCCCCTGCCGGAGGCCGCGAGCCGGCCGGTCTTCGACGGCGGCCCGGTGGCGCGCGAACGGGGCTTCGTGCTCCACAACGCCGACACGGACCGCCGGTTCGAGAGCTCGGTGGCGGTGTCGCCGGAGATCCACCTGACGTTGTCGCGCGACGTGCTGGAAGCGATCGCCGCCGGCCAGGGGCCGTCCAAGTCGCTGGTCGCGCTCGGCTATGCCGGCTGGCAGCCGGGCCAGCTCGAAGCCGAGATGCTGGCGAACGCCTGGCTGAGCGTCCCGGCCACCCCGGAAATCGTGTTCGACGTGCCGTACGCCGAACGCTGGATGTCCGCCGCGCGCATCCTGGGCGTCGACATCAGCCGGCTCGCGCCGCATGCCGGGCACGCCTGACACGACCCGACCCGAAACCGTCCTCGCCTTCGACTTCGGTGGCTCGCGCATCGGGGTAGCCGTGGGCCAGTCCGTCACCGGCTCCGCAGGCCCCCTGGGGGTCGTCGCGAACGGGCCGCGCGGCCCGGACTGGGAGCGCATCGATGCGCTGGTCCGGGAATGGCGGCCGTCCCGGCTCATCGTCGGCCTGCCGCTGCACGCGGACGGCTCGCCGTCGCCGCTCGGCGCGGCGGCCTCCGCGTTCGCGGCCGCGCTCAGCCGCCGCACCCGGCTGCCGGTGGAGATGATGGACGAGCGCTGGTCCTCGATCGAAGCGCGCGAGCAGCTCGCCGCCCGGCGTCGCGAGGGCCGCCCGGGGCGCATCCGCCGGCCGCACGTGGACGCGGCGGCGGCGGTGCTGATCGCCGAGCGCTGGCTGGCGCGTTCGGCGCCGCCGGGGGAACCGCCGGCACCGGATTGCGGGTAAACTGCGCACCCGATGCACGCAACCGAGCTCACCGGCACCCTCCCGCCAGGCGACGAGGCCAGCCTCCAGCTGACGCCCGCCGGCCGGCTGCGGCACCTCTTGACGCTGCGCGGCCTCTCGCGGGAGCAGATCACCTCGCTGCTCGATCGGGCGGAGACCTTCCTGAGCCCGTACGGCGAGCAGGTCGTGCGCAGCCGGGCGCTGGCCGGGCGCACCGTCGCGAACCTGTTCTTCGAGCCGAGCACCCGCACCCGCGCCTCGTTCGATCTCGCGGGCAAGCGGCTGGGGGCGGACGTGCTGAACCTCGACGTCAACACGTCCTCGCGGAAGAAGGGCGAGAGCATCCTCGACATGATCTACACGCTGCAGGCGATGCAGGTGGACGTGTTCGTGGTGCGTGACGCGAGCGCCGGCGTGCCGGCGTACATCGCGCGTCACGTGAGCGAGCACGTCAGCATCCTGAACGCCGGAGAGGCGGACATCTCGCACCCGACGCAGGGCTTGCTCGACATCATGACGATCCGGCAGTACAAGCCGGATTTCGAGTCGCTCGTCGTCGCCATCGTCGGCGACATCGCGCATTCGCGCGTGGCGCGCTCCGCGGCGGACGGCCTGACGACCATGGGCGTCGGCGAGATCCGGCTCGTCTGCCCGCCGGCGCTCGCGCCCGAGCCCGGCTCGATCCAGGGGCGCGTGATGCACCGCCTGGAGGACGGCCTCGCCGGCGCCGACGTCGTGATGGCGCTGCGCATCCAGCGCGAGCGCATCGGCAACCTGGACGGCATTCCCGGGATCGA
>Ga0079224_100006218_pt1 | contig 15798 bp, 13 predicted proteins | sample Stecom2015_FD_80414 | JGI IMG/M metagenome (GOLD analysis project Ga0079224, IMG submission 80414) | Agricultural soil microbial communities from Utah to study Nitrogen management - Steer compost 2015 | ecosystem: Environmental > Terrestrial > Soil > Agricultural land | place: USA: Utah...
GTGGCCAGGGGAGACCCCGCAGGAGCACAGCGACGAGGAGGCTCCCGGACCGCCCGCGGAAAGCGAGTGGCTGCAGCGGAAATCAACACCAATTTTAGAAAGGGACTTTTTCAGTGCCCTCGTATGATCAGAGCTCATTTTTTTTCATTATCTTGTTTTTCCAGATTCAATTCCTAAAGTCATCTACCAAAACGAAGACTACACTAGTTTCTACAAGTACGTCTACGTCACAATGCCTATCCAAAAAATCCATCCTAATCCAGCAAAAAGTATTTTTTGAGTAAAGGACTGATTTGAAGATATATATTTTTGGACATAGGCTCCGCTCGTAAGGGGAGGATGTTGCAAATTCATTCCAACTGCCTTCTGTATGTGGGAGACAACAGATTACTATCATAAACTCATTGTTTGTGGTATTTCATGATGAAAAAGAATGTCCTTTCATTTTCTGAGTTCGACTGATATTTTTAAAAATCAAAACTAATAGTTTCTGCCTTCAAAATCTATCTAGGTATTGTCATTAGAAGGACATTTGTACGTTAGTGACTCTAGTGGATTTTTGAAAAAATAGGTACAAACCCTAGCTCCAACATTTCGCTATTACATATTATAGATTAATACCTTAGCGAGATAGATTGAGGGGAGGGACAAATCCAATACAATGATATGAAAACTTCGAACTGAGGAGAAAGTGCTGTTTCAGGAATGAAATCCTGAAACGTTGAAAACACAAGAAGGTGAAAAATATGAGTATGATAATCGGTTGGGTAACCATACTTACTTTTTTGGTTACACTCGGTTTTATTCTCTGGAGACCAAGGGGGATGAATGAAGCCTTACCTGCCACTATCGGTGCGATTGTTGTTGTGTTGATTGGAAGTGTGTCTATTTCAGACCTTGGAATCATTACAAGCACGATAAGCGATGCTGCTATCACAATTATGGCAACAATCGTGATGGCAATCGTGTTAGAGAGCTTTGGGTTCTTTCATTGGATGGCTGAAAAACTTGCGGAAAAAGCAAAGGGCTCAGGAATTCGATTATTCTGGTATGTCAATCTATTATGCTTTATCATGACACTATTCTTTAATAATGATGGAAGCATATTGATCACAACTCCAATCCTATTGATGCTATTAAGTAATATGGGATTAAAAAAACATCAAAAAATTCCATATTTATTATCTGGAGCATTAATCGCAACGGCTTCAAGTGCGCCAATAGGTGTAAGTAATATCGTAAATTTAATTGCTTTAAAAATTGTTGATATGGATTTATGGTTGCATACAGCTATGATGTTTGTTCCTTCGACATTAGGCTTATTACTCCTAACTTGGTTGTTATTTCTTCGTTTCAAGAAAGTCTTACCAAAGAAAATCCCTACAAATGTAACAGGCCTTTCTAGAGCAGATTATCATCCTTTAAAACAGCGACGAGGAATTCAACATGCTTCGGAAAAAGCACGTTCGAAATTTATGCGAAACGTTCTACTTTTCGTATTTGCAGTTCGATGTAGTCTATTTCTCGCTTCCTTCTTACACATTCCAATTTCTGCAATGGCTGTTTTAGGCTCAATCATTCTATTGGTATGGAGATGGATCTATTTAAAACAATCACCTGCCGATATGATAAAAAAAACCCCGTGGTATATCATCATTTTTGCTTTTGGTATGTATACCATTATTTATGGTCTAAATAACATCGGTTTAACTGACATGTTGATTTCTTTTATGAAACCAATGGTTTCAGGTAGTCTACTCAATGCAAGTATTATGATGGGGGGCCTACTCACAGTACTCTCCAATATATTTAATAATCACCCAGCTCTAATGGTAGGGACACTTACGTTAATGAATATGGACCTTAGTTTACTAGAATTAAAGATTGCTTACCTAGCGAATGTAATTGGTAGTGATATGGGAGCGTTGTTACTTCCAATTGGAACCCTTGCAACGTTGATGTGGATGCATATTGTGAGGAAAGGAAAAGTAAAAATTTCTTGGATGCAGTATATGAAAATCACTTTCGTTGTCATCCCACCTGCCACATTGTTTACCCTTGTTGTTTTATATTATTGGGTTAATTGGCTTTTTGCTGGTGCACTATAATTGAAGCTACCCAATATGGAAAAATGGCAACATCCTGATGTAATCAATGATGGGGGAAAAGATGCTTAATCAGAAGGTTGGTGTACCTTGAAATGACAACAACATTTCGATTCGTTCATAAATGGGGGAAAGGATTTAACGGAAAAATTCTTGTAGGGAGTATGATTCAAATGATAAGGAAGGAAGGTATAAAAGAATAATCCACCCTTTTGGCTAGGAAGGATGGATTATGCAGATACACTGGAGTTTTTTGACCGTGATGTGTCAAAATCACGGTCGCTTTTTTAGTGTATATACCTAATGATAGGATATGTTTGATTGTCTAATTTGTTCGTAGAAAAATAATAACAAGTACCTATTGTGGGATTTGTACCTTCAAACGTTGGGTGGGTACTCATGCAAAGGTTTTGTCAGTCAGTTAATTTTATTCATCATCCGACTTTGTAATGAGATAATGATCTCCAGACGGGTCTTCGAGTAACTCATAAATCATAATATTCTCAAGATCTTGCTCGTTCCCACTAATCGTGATATTGATGGTGTCACCACTACTAAATCTAGGGATGAAAGCAACAACTCTCGATGTAAGTTGGCTTTCTAGGACAACATGGTCGCTTTCAATTTGTACCAGTGGATTATCACCAATGAAAGTATAATGTAGTCTCTTTTCTACTACCACGGTAATACCGCTTGATTGCTCATCGAATACCTGATTATCATAATGATAACCAGTTGAGTTAATTCTATTTGCATATGGCGTAAAACGAGAATCATCATTAAAGCGCTTTGACATAAGTCACCTCCCTCTACCTCCTATTATAGTAAATGCAAGAAAGTGGAAATAGCTTGGACTGAAGGAGGAGTGAAAATAACCATTTTTAATAGAAACATATGAGACCAGGTTAGAGGTTGATGATTAGATGAGTTAAGAGGGATTTTACTCGTGTATTTTGTTGCATAGTTAGACTCGGTGATTTGCCTTATGTGAGGAAACTAGAATCTTACGAGTGCTAGCTAGTCGCCTTGTTTATCAGGATTCTCAGTAGGTGAAAAATCACGAATGGATACGTGATTACCCTTGATTATCTGAGGATATGTTGTTCCTCTAGCAATAAAATAAACGATCGCATGGCTAGATTCCAATCCTTTTAAGAGAATTTCAACTTGTGTCTCAATGTTACGGTCACCACAAGTATAAAAGTCTAACGAAGCATACCCTTTTTCTGGCCATGTATGAATGGATAAATGAGACGTTGATAAAACGAGCATGCCAGTTACCCCGTGTGGATAAAACTGGTGAAAGTAGGTATACAAAACCTCCATATTAGTGTTATTGGCTACTTTCTCACATAAGTGTTCCAAATAATCCATGTCATCCAAAATGGTAGGATTACAACCGTATATATCTAAAATAATATGCTGTCCTTCTATGTTCAAAATTAGATCACCCTCTCTTTATAAGTTGTCTAATATCGTATGACATCCCCTAAATAACAGATTGTACCGTTGTCCATATTTCTTCGAAAAAGTACTTTAATAGGGCCAAAATACTAAAAAAGAATATGAAGGGAAAAGTTGGACATTCGTCCAACCGTTGAATGAGGGTTTTCATATCATAACGTAGGTCCTTATAGTAAATAACGCAGCGTATGTACAATGTGAGTTTTTTGTAAATGGGTTAAATAGTTTCTAGAATGATATATAAACGAGGAGTGTTATTGTGAGTAGATTTAAAAAATCAGAGCTCGACTCTTTAAGGGATTATATAAGTATTGATGAAGAACCTGAAGGAGACTATCAAATTTTACGTACCTATAAAACGCCTACCCAAAGGATTGCGGTTGTGGATGAGGAAGGAGATATTTTAATCTATAGTAACGGACATCAAATGTTCGGTACGACTTCTGACGAACGAAGGTTTGCAGAGGCAGTCGTACATGCTCCTATGGCGGCAACACGCAGTCGACGAAATGTATTAATTATCGGGGGTGGTGGAGGAATTACGACATGCGAGGTCCTTCGCTATGCAGATGTTGAACATGTCTCAACTTTAGACATTGATGATGTGATGATAAATTTTGGTAAAAAATTAAAGCCACTTGTAAAATTTAATGAAGGTTCTTTAAATCATCCGAAAGTAAAAACAGTGATTGAAGATGGGAGAAAATTCTTAGAAAATAATCATGCAAAATGGGATGTCATTATCGTTGATTTACCTGAACCGACTGTAAGAAATCCGTCCCTCTCTCGTTTGTTCAGTGTGGAGTTTTATCGCCTTCTGAAGGAGCGGTTACAACCAGGTGGGGCAATAAGCGTGGCTTGTTCAACAGCAGACTCTACACCTGAGTATTTATGGAGTATCTATAACACTCTTGGTCAAGCGGGTTTTTATGTATCACCTTATCATTACATCGAACATGAGGATGCAGAGGACTGGTTGTTTTGTCTTGGCTCGACAACGCCGATTAGAGTAAATACGTTAAGAATGAAAGTGAACGCTAAGTATACGACAACTGAGCGGTTAAGAAATATGTTTCGTTTACCATATTATCTTGTAGTTTCACGGCATAAAGGGAAGGTTCAAACCGATCAAAATACAGTGTTGGTCGATATTACGAATAAGGTATTTTAAGAGAATATAATTGTTTTAACACATGCCACTTTAAAAGTGACTTACGCCAAATGGAAAGAATAAAGCTACCTAGAATGGTAGCTTTTGAGTGTAGACAAAGTCAAACTTGACTTTGTCTACATTTATTTTTATAGGAAACACTAGTACTTGTTATAAACGAATCACTTCTTCTTGGAAAATCTTATGCAATTGAGGGTTTTTTTCTTTAATCACAATAGCTTCTCTTTTATAGGCTAACATATTACTTCTAAAGTGAAAGAGACTACCTAGATTTGAAGGTAATGTTCGGTATGGAACACGGATACTCCTCATTTGTGTGGATAACGGTTTCTTTGCACCCAATTGAAAACCCCAGTCTCCAAACGATGGGACAATTGTATGATAGCCTTCTGTATATAATCCTGCTTTCTCCATTGTTAGGCCAATACTCCAAAACACAATAGGTGTATCTTCAGGAGAGTTAGCCTGACAGACAATCAGCCCGTCTTTAGCTAAATAATTGGTTATCATTTCGAACATTTCTAACGTGTACAAGCTAGCGAGGGTAGCATCAGTAGGATCTGGAAAATCCACAAGTATAAGATCGTACTTCTTGTTATTATTTTTCAGAAAGTGACGAGCATCTTCTGCATATGCATTCACACGTTTATCAAAAAATGCTCGTTCATTTAATTCAACAATTTCTGGTATATTTCGAGCGATATTTAACATTTCTGGGTCTATGTCAACAAGGTCAACATGCTTTACGTCTGAGTATTTTAATACCTCCCTTAATGCTAAACCATCACCGCCCCCTAAAATTAAGACGCGGTCATGGTGATCAGTAAGCGCCATGGGGATATGAACAAAAGCTTCATGATAGATCCGCTCATCTAAAGAACTAAATTGAAGTTGTTCATCTAAAAACATCCTAATTTCTTTCGCTTCTAAAACATGGATATTTTGGAACTTGCTCTGTCCTTGATATAATTTTTTATGGTCACATCTCAACATTTCTCTAAGATTTATTTGATCCCAGATATCCGCACGATTATTTTTCTTTATTCCAGTATTTTCGGACCTTTGATGGTTCTTCTTCAAATTTTGTTTAGTTGTGATTACACCATCTGAGAGCCATAACCTTGGTTTTGAATCATACACACTATCCCCACCAATCAAGTAAAAGATATTAGACAAATATCATGTCTTGTAGTTAGTGTATAAGATTCGTAGGCTCTCAGTCTGTGCGGTTGCCTATGTGAATCATAATTGATAAAAACGCCTATACCTTCCGTTTTTTGGATTAATCCTTAATCGCTTCACCTAATCGTACCACCTTGGCATTTCCATCATGTCCTTTTGTCACATTTCGAGTATCGAAAACAAGTTGACTGTTCGCTAAGATCATGTCTAATGGGATCTCTGTATGGTCGGTTAATATGATAATGCAATCCATCTCGTTTAACGTCTTTTCTGTAAGCGGAATATTCGTATATAAATGATCGTGAATGAGGATAGAAGAGACAAACGGGTCGTGGTAAAGTACATTTGCACCTTCTCTATGAAACTTCTCCATAATTTCTAGTGCTGAAGAATCACGGGTATCTGATACATCCTTTTTATAGGTGATCCCATAAATAAGTATGTTAGCAGAAGCGAGAGGTTTAGTAGGCTTCAAAAGCTCTCTTGTACGGCTAACAATGTGGTTGACCATTGATTGATTTGTTACATCGGAAATGGTGATAAAGTCGCTACTTGCTTCTAATTGCTGCAGTTTCCATTGAAGATAGAAAGGATCAACTGGGATACAATGACCGCCAATACCTGGTCCAGGATAGAATGGGGTATATCCATATGGTTTTGTCGCAGCGGCATCAACAATTTCCCAAATATCAACTTTTAGTTTTTCGCAAAGGATTGCCATCTCATTGATGAACGATATATTAATGAAACGGAATGTGTTTTCAAGTAGCTTTGTTAACTCTGCAGCTTCTGTTGAAGAAACAGGTACAACTTCTTGATAGATTTCTTTATAAAGAGTGACACCTACATCTAAACACTTTTCTGTAACCCCTCCAATTACTTTTGGGATTTCTTCTACAGAATATTTTGTATTACCAGGGTCAATTCTCTCAGGTGAATTGGCTAAAAAGAAATCTGTACCAACGTGAAGTCCACTTTTCTCTAGTATCGGTAATAACACTTCGTTCGTAGTTCCAGGATAGGTGGAGCTTTCTAATATGACAAGTTGCCCCTTTTGTAACCTTTTTTGAACTTCATTTCCTGCGCTAATGATAAAACGTAAATCAGGTGTTTTTTGTTTAGTGAGTGGGGTGGGCACACAAATGATGATTGAATGGACATTCTTTATCTCATCAAAATCGATAGTTGGAAAAAAGTTTCCTTCTGACATTACCTTTTCTAGTCTGTGATCGTCTATGTCACCAATATAGCTTTTAAAGCTTTGGAGCTGATTGATCTTCCTTTGATCTTTATCTATACCGATTACATGAAACCCTTTATCAGCAAGCATGACAGACAAGGGAAGGCCGACGAACCCTAGACCGATCACTGCAATTTTATGATTATTCTTCTGTGAATCTTCGTTACTCATAATAAAACTCACCTCGTCTAATATAAAAATTTTATACAATCTTAAAATATGCACGGGTGATTTGAATGAAATGGACAAACAGCTTAATTCTTAAAAATATGCATTTATATCATGGACACATATGTACTAATCTTTATCCCAAATAGCCTTTTTTCCTATTAATAAATAGAAAAATCTAAGAGTGGTATGGTCTACAGCCGTTCCTCTATGTAATTGCAGTCATAAATTATGTAGGACAGTAATTTAAGCTTTATAGGTTTGAGTAATTAATAGAAAGGAGATAGTCAGATTGATTAGTTTGGTAGACTTAAGGCGCCAATTTCAAAGTGTTAAATACGAGATTTCACAAGCAATAAATGAAGTAATCGATAGTGGTCAGTATATTTTAGGGCCAAAAGTTACAGAGCTTGAGGAGAAAATTGCTAAAAGAATGGGGGTCCAAGAAGCCATTTCAGTTGCAAATGGGACGGATGCACTTGTTCTTACTCTTGATGCATTTGGCATTGGTGAGGGAGATGAAGTGATAACTTCTCCGTTTACATTCTTTGCTAGTGCTGAAGCCATATCTAGAGTTGGAGCCACCCCTGTATTCGCCGATATTGATCCTGTAACCTACAATATTGATCCGAAAGATGTTGAAAAAAAGATCACATCCGCTACAAAGGCGATCATCCCTATTCATCTATTCGGGCAACCAGCAGATATGGATGAAATCATGGATATAGCGAAGAATCACAGCCTTTACGTGATTGAAGATGCCTGTCAAGCGTTTGGGGCTACTTATAAAGACAGACCAGTTGGGAGTCTAGCAGATGCTGCTTGTTTCTCATTCTTTCCAACAAAAAATTTTGGAACAATGGGGGATGGGGGAGTCATTACAACCTCGGATAAAAACCTAGCTGCAACAATCAGAAAGCTTCGTACTCACGGTACAACTAAAAAGTACTATCACGACCGAATCGGTTATAACAGTAGACTTGATGAATTACACGCTGCCATTTTACTTGTGATCCTCCCAAAGATTGATGAGTGGAATCAACAACGAAGACAACATGCCATGAGATATTGGGAGAGGTTGAAACATGCTCCACATCTTCAATTACCAAAGGAAGCAAGTAATCGAACTCATATCTACCATTTATTTTGCATTGAAGCAAAGAACCGTGAAGAAGTGATGGAACGTTTGATAGATGAAAAGATTCAAACGGGCGTATATTATCCTCAATGCTTGCATTTACAAGACGTGTATTCAAATCTCAATTATAAAAAAGGTGATTTTCCAATAGCCGAATCAGTATCGGAAAAGCTTTTCGCCGTTCCCATGCATCCTTTCTTAACCGAGAAAGAACAAGATGAAGTCATATCGGTTTTACTTGCTAAGGGAGATGAATAAATCGTGATACGGTTTGGATTAATTGGCTGTGGATATATTTCAAAAAAACATGTGCAAAGTTTAGCTCAACATAAGGATGCTGTTCTAATGGCTGTAAGTGATTTAAATGAGTCACGTATGGATGCGGCGAGAGAATTATATCAAACACTTTCAGGTAAAATGGAACAAATCAACTATTATAAGGATTATGAAAAAATGTTAAGAGACCAAGATATTGATGTCGTCATCATCTGTTCTTTTTCAGGTTTACATGCAGAAATGGCAAAAAAGGCCCTTCAATCCAATAAACATGTCATCTTAGAAAAACCAATGGCATTGTCTATTGAAGAGTCCAATGAATTGATCACATTAGCTAACCAGCAGAACAAACAACTCATGATTTGTCACCAACTTCGCTTTCAACCTTTGATGCAAAAAATAAAAAAGGTCATTAAAGAAGGAAAATTAGGAGAAATCTATTTGGGAGTTGCCTCTTTTCGAATTAACAGGTCCTCTGAATACTATACTTCTGCCTCTTGGAGGGGAAAATGGGATAGTGACGGTGGCATGTTGATTAATCAAGGTATTCATCTTATTGATTTGCTTCAGTGGTATCTAGGTGAAGTAAAGTCTGTTTACGGTGAAATAGGTCATTACTCTGATTTGAAAGAAACAGAGGATGTTGCAATAGGGATATTGGACTTTACTACTCGCACAAAAGGAGTAATTGAGGCAAATATTGTTACCCAACCTAATAATCTAGGATACTCGTTATCCATCTTTGGCGAAAAAGGAACCATTTGTATTGAAGGGCCATCTCTGAATAAAATAGGTCGTTGGCATATTCAAGGTGAGGAAACAGATTGGAACGAGCTGAACTCCCTCCTAGAAGACCGAAATGAGGAAGTATATATGTATGAAAACTTTTTGGATGCCCTGCAATCTCAAAATGAGAGTTTAGTAGTAGATGGAATTGAAGGAAAAAAAGCACTTGAAATCATATTTGCCATTTATCAATCACAAATGATGAGGCAAGCTGTTCAGTTGCCAATTACCTCTTTTTCCACGTCAGATATGAAAGAAAGGAAGGGATAACGAGATGAATCTTGGAAAGGTTCTTGTAACTGGGGGTGCGGGGTTTTTAGGTTCACAACTTGTAAAAAGCCTGATGCCTCTAAGTGAACACATTATTATTATTGATGACTTATCGACGGGAAACAGATCCGCAATTCCAAAATCTGAGAAAATCACATTTTATGAAGATAGTATAACGAATGAAAAATTGTTAGAGGAAGTCCTTCCTGAAGTGGAGTATATCTTCCATTTTGCATGTAAAAATCTCGTATTATCTGTTGAGAATCTAAATAATGATTTCAATACGAATTTGTATGGGGGATATTTGCTACTTCAAAAGTCACAAGAATGTTGCAAGCAGTTAAAACGATTTATCTATGCTTCAACAACGTCTATTTACAGTGAAGCAACCATCTTACCCACACCAGAAACCTACCATAATATTAAACTTCCCTATGCCGCAAGTAAATTTTCAATGGAACATTATTGCCATGTCTATCATCAATTATATCAACTACCCATCACCATCCTTCGCTTCTCCAATGTATACGGACCTGGGCAGCTTACAGAAAACCCATATTGTGGAGTAGTAGCAAAGTTTTTTGAAGCAGCAATGACTCAAAATCCAATGATTATATACGGTGATGGAAATCAGACGAGGGATTTCACGTATGTTGAAGATGCCATCGAAGCTGTTCATTTAGCTGCAATCGATCACAAGGCAATTGGTCGTGTATATAATGTAGGGACTGGAGTTGAAACAAGCGTCATTGAACTTGCCCAAATCGTTCATGAAGTGACTGATGAAGAAAACTTACTACTTCAATTTATGCCGAAACGCAAAGTGGATGTGGTGCAACGGAGAAGTATTGATTCCAAAAAAATTCAAACTGAATTAAATTGGACAATCAACCATTCTTTACAAGAAGGAATTCAAAAAACCTATAACTGGCTTAAAAATGGAGGTAGATCATGAAGATTTTTCATGGAACAACTGAAATTGCAGGCCAAATGGGAATCTTGAGCAGTGCCCTTACTAAAAAGGGGCATTGCTCTGTTGGATATAATACATTCCATTCCTATCTTGGCTATAAAGACTTTTTGGTAAATACGGACCAGGACGGATTAAATGAAAAATATGAGGAAATTCTTGATACCTTTGATATTTTCCATTTCCATTATAATACGACACTTAGACCAGATTTTTCAGATTTGTATGATTTAAAAAGAAGGAAGAAAAAAATGATCATGCATCATTGGGGAAATGATGTAAGATTTCATGAACTAGCAAAAAGTAAAAATCCATTTGCGTATACTGGCGATTCTCCGCCGAATGAGGAAATTCATGAAAAGTTAGTGGCAATTACAGAATATATTAAAGAGGCAATTGTTCAAGATTACGAAGTATATGAATATGTGAAAGACTATTATGAAAAGGTTCATGTTCTTCCTATTGCGATTGATCTCGCTTTATTTACTCCTCATTATCCTTCCATTAATAAGGATAAGCCCTTGATTCTTCATGCACCAACGAATCCTGCATTTAAAGGAACTGCCGTTGTGGAGGAAACGATTGAAAAATTGAAGGAATCATATGACATTGAATATAGGAGAATTGAAAAAATGAATCATGATGAAGTAATTGACCTTTATGCAAACGCAGATATTATTATTGATCAAGTTTTATGTGGTTCATATGGATTGCTCAGTGTAGAATCAATGGCATTAGGAAAACCAGTGTTAACCTATATTCGTCCAGACCTTGTGAAAACCTTCCCCTCAGAGTTTCCGATTGTCAACAGCAATCCGAATGATTTATATGCAAAGGTTAAGATGTTGCTGGATAATCCATCATTACGGAAAGAAATTGGTAGAAAAGGTAGAAAGTATGTAGAGAAATATCATTCCCATGATGTAGTGGTAGATCAGTTGCTAACCATTTATGCAAATCTAGGTGAATAAAAAAACTAAAAAGCTATTTCAAATAGAATGTTGCGCTATTTGAAATAGCTTTTTTAACATAAGAAAACCGGCCAACGAGAGGTGTTTTTTGACCGGTTCACAATTTTTAATGAGGGAAAGCAGCAGTCGGATAGACAGGTGAATACGTTTGTTTGATAAAGGAGTAGAGGTAGATATATTCGGTTAAGTTGTTTTGGTAAATATCTTGCATGGTTTGATTAGGAAATTGATAGACGAGTAGACTTTTTTTCATATACTCGTTGAAATATCCAAAATTTAAATAATCGAGCAAATGGCCGTCTTTAAAAAGTGCACCTTTCCCAAATGTGATTTGCATTCCTAAATGGTAGTGTCTAGCAAATACAGTTGCGTTCGGGATCCACGTATAATCTGGTCCAACATTTCCATAATAGTTTGGATGCGTGCATGCAGCATCAAATCCAAAGTTTTTCCATTCTACACAACCTGTAGAACCGTATTGCTGGAGCCATAAGGAAAGATAGCCTTTTTCACGAATATAAGCTGTGATTCGTTTCACAATATTTTCATCCTGGACGGCAATTGATGCCCGTGGCCAAACAAATCCTCGAAATAGTAACTTGTTATGCAGATGGATAGATTCTGCCCATTTAGATAAAAATTTTGAGATCCACCATTGTACAGCACTAAAACGATCGTCATCATTTTTAAAATTTAGCTCTTTTCCATCGATACTACCGAAATTTTCTTGTGTGAGGATTGGATAAGGAAGGGTTACCCAAATATCTGTTTGTTTCCCTGCTACTGTATTGTTAGCGACTGCTTCGAAGTTATGGTTCATTTTAAACAACCGATTTAATACGATTTTCCAATCCTTTTTTTGAGGTAAAGTACCAAAATCAGCATACATCGGATATAGATAATGTCCTTTTCTCCCCATAATCGGATTAAAGATAAAACCATTAAATAGAGTATCAAGTGCCACACCATTTACAAGATAAGATTGATATGGTTTCAGGTCTTCTGCGGTCCAGTTTTTAATGGTATTCTCGCTCTCTTCTCCGTATGGAAGTACGCATATATGATTTTGGATGCCAAGTTCCTCAGCTGTCATATAATCATTTACTGTCAAATTCATCCCACCTTTCTTCATATCTTTTATAGCATATGAGGTGCCAGTTTATACGGTGAGTCCGCATGTCCCCATTTTGCAAGATTTGCATAACCAACGAAACCTTCTTGAATATGCTGTAAAAGGAAAGGAGAGATTCAGATGAAAATTGTTCATGCGCAAACTGAAATAGCAGGACAAATGGGGATTATATGTAAAGAGTTAAGAAAAAAAGGACATCAAGTAGCGGGATATAACTGTTTTCACACGTACTTGAATTATCGAGGAGATATCCATACTACAGATGCATTTGAAGTAATGAAAGAATTTGAGTTTCTTTTAAATAATAGTGATATTTTCCACTTTCATAATGCTAACACGCTCATACAGGATTTTGCAGATCTTCCATTATTAAAGGAAAAAGGGAAGAAAATGCTCATGCATCATTGGGGTAGTGATGTACGAACTGTCGAAATGGTTAATAGATTAAATCCTTATCCACTTCCACCAACCTATTACTCAGATGAAGAAATTCACAGACAACTCACATTCCTTTCAGAACATATTGATACAGCGATAGTACAGGATTATGAAGCGTATCATTATGTAAAGGATTATTATAAAAATGTATATGTTGTTCCACTTGCTTGCAATGTAGATGACTTTCAAGTTGCCTATCCTTCTGTTTCTAACAATCATCCTCTAATCATTCATGCTCCTACAAACCGAGAGTTTAAAGGTTCTGACTATGTAGAATCTGCTATTACAAAACTACACAATCAGGGGAATGTGTTCACCTATCATATTCTTGAGAAAATGAGCCATGACAAAGCACTTGCTGAATATTTAAAAGCGGATATTATCATCGATCAGTTATTATGTGGAACTTATGGAATGCTGAGTGTTGAAGCGATGGCCTTGGGCAAACCAGTAGTTGCTTTTATTCGTGATGATGTCAGACAAAAATTACCTGCGGATCTCCCAATTGTTCAAGCAACTCCAGACAATCTAGACGAAGTCCTTCAAGGTCTAATCAATGATCCAGTTCGTCGTCATGAGATTGGAAAGGCAAGTAGAATGTATGTTGAGAAGTATCATTCCGCAGAGCGAGTAACAAATGAGCTAGTAAATATTTATGAAAAACTATAGAAACATCTTAACCCAATATTCAATTAGTAGGTCATGAAATTGTGTCTAAAAATAGGGGGAGTGTCTATGATTCATCCATCAGTGGTGCTAGGCGATAATGTGAAAATAGGTGAAAATGTAGTCATAGAAGAAAATGTCATAATAGGAGATTCAGTATCGATAGGACATCATGTGGTGATTAAAAAAGATACAAAGATTGGAAACTTTGTACAAATTGGTGAGCTAACCGTCCTAGGCAAACCGACATCTTCCAATAAAAAAATGGCAAGAAAGCCAGGTGCAGCATTAGATCCATTGGTTATCGATGATTATGTAATGATTGGATGTAACAGTGTCCTGTATCGAGGGGGAAAGCTTAACCCTGGTGTTTTTGTTGGGGATTTAGCTAGTATTCGTGAAAAAGTAGAAATCGGTGAAGACAGTATTATTGGCCGAAATGCAATCGTTGAGACAAATACGAAAATAGGAAACCGAGTAACCATTCAGACGGGATGTTATATAACTGCAGATATGGTGATTGAGGACGAAGTGTTTTTTGGGCCATGCTGTTCATCTTCAAATGATAAGTATATGGGGATGGGAAATTTTAAGCATCAAGGACCGATTGTTAAAAAGGGTGCTAAAATTGGCAATAATGCCACTCTCCTACCTGCTATCACAATTGGTGAAAATGCAATTGTTGGCGCAGGGAGTGTCATAACGAAAGATGTTCCGCCGAACAAAACCGTTGTGGGTAATCCTGGAAGAATAATCAATTAATAAAAAGAGGCCATTCATTTTGAAGAAAGGAATGAATGGCCTTTATTTAATGATTGATTCACTTCAAACGAATGCTTACTAAAAATGTTTATGTAATTGAATGAAAGTTTTCTTATATAAGAAGATTAACGCACTGCAAATGTAAAATTTTTTTCTATAAAAGTAGACAAGTAATCTAAGCTCGTTCAAATTTGAGTGAATAATCTAGTAAATTTGAGTAACAAGCACCATCACTGTTATTTTTCCTCTACATAAAATGTTTTTGAGTACTCTTAATTGAGAGTGCTATAAAAAGTAAAGGAGGAGTGACATTGAGTATAGAAGACAGAATAATAAATGGTAGTTTTGAAACAGGAGAACTTTCACCATGGGTAGCTTTTAACGCTTTCGTTACTAGAGACTTTTCCCACAGTGGTTATTATTCAGCTAGATTAGAAGGTGTTTTTGAAAACGGATATATTTATCAAATCGTTCAGGTTAACCCAGGAGAAAGTTATGAGTTGCTTGCGTCACTTGCAAGAGTAGGTGCGGCTCTAAGTTCGCCAATTACCTTATCTGTTGGATATTATGATGCAGCATTTAACTTTCTCGGATACGGTCTTATTACCGTAATCGATGAAGATCGTATACCAAACGTTCTTGATAATAATACTTGGTTGGAAGTCTATCAAACTACTACACCTGCACCAGCGGGAGCAACACAGGCATTAGTTCTAGTAAACAATCTCCCGAGAGTTGGATCATCAGATGTAGTGGTTGATGATGTTCAACTATTAGTAGGAACTGGTCAAGGAGCTACCGGAGCAACTGGAGCGACAGGTCCGACAGGTCCGACAGGTCCAACTGGTGCAACAGGAGCGACAGGAGCTACAGGTGCAACAGGAGCAACAGGTGCGACAGGAGCGACAGGCGCAACAGGAGCTACAGGCGCAACAGGAGCGACAGGCGCAACAGGAGCCACAGGAGCGACAGGAGCGACAGGAGCTACAGGAGCAACAGGAGCAACAGGTGCAACCGGAGCCACAGGAGCAACAGGTGCAACAGGCGCAACAGGCGCCA
>Ga0079224_100006220_pt1 | contig 15798 bp, 13 predicted proteins | sample Stecom2015_FD_80414 | JGI IMG/M metagenome (GOLD analysis project Ga0079224, IMG submission 80414) | Agricultural soil microbial communities from Utah to study Nitrogen management - Steer compost 2015 | ecosystem: Environmental > Terrestrial > Soil > Agricultural land | place: USA: Utah...
GAGATCGACTCCGATCGGGGACCGACGTCGTCGGTCCCCCTTCCGCTCTTCCGGCCTTCATGTGACCCATCTCCGGGCCAGACCCGTCGACACAGCTCGCAGTCTCAGTCGTGTGATCCGTTTCACCGACTCGAGGCGGGCGAAGCCCCTGATGGTCTTCTTGTGATGGATCTCTGCGCGGCACCTCGTTGCTGGCCGCTGCGCTTCTTCGCCTTCGAGAGGCGGCGTTCTTGGCGCGCGCGGCCCTCTTCCCAGCGGCGCCGCTCCGCGTCGGTCTCGAGCCGGAGCGAGGGCACGCCGCAGGGGGTGCCGTTCTCGTCGATCGCCACGTAAACCAAGTAGGCCGAGTTGGTGTGGGTGAGCTGCCCGGTGATCGGGTTTTCGGCGTGCACCTTCACCCCCACCTCGAGCGAGCTGCGACCCACGTAGTTGACGCTCGCCTGGCACGAGAGGATTTCGCCCACGTGCACGGGCTGCTGAAAGCTCATGGAGTCCATCGCGATCGTGACGCATGCGCGCTGGGCGTGCCGCATCGCGCAAATCGCTCCCGTCTCGTCGACCATCTTCATGATCTCACCGCCGTGCACGTTGCCGAGCGCGTTGGCGTGCTCGGGCAGCATCAAGCGATGCAGGGTCACGCTCGATGCGGACACGGGTTTTTCGGTGGGCTGGGTCATGGGAGCACCATTAGAGCAAACAAACGCGGCGTGCGCGCTCGCCTTTCGCGCTCGAGCGGCCCGGCTGCGGCCCTTCGCGGGCCGGCGACCGGTCGGGCCACGGCGCCGCGGAAGGACGGGGGTGGGTCTCCGGGATTGTGCTAGCCTCGCCGGCCGGAACGCCTGGCCGAAGCTCGGCGCCGCAGCGGAGCAAGAGCCCGCATGGACCTGCTCTACTTCATCATCCTCGTCAGCTCGCTGATCTTCGTCCACGAGCTTGGGCATTTTCTGTTCGCGAAGGCGTTCGGCGTCAAAGTCCTGACCTTTAGTCTGGGGTTCGGCCCGAAGATCCTCAAGCTGCGCGGTCGCGAGACGGAGTACTGCATCTCGCTGCTGCCGCTCGGCGGCTACATCGAGATGCTCGAAGCGAGCAAGAGCGCGGTCGTCCTGCCCGAGGATCGCAAGCGCACGCTCGAGTCGCTGCCCCTCTACAAGCGCATCATCATCGTGCTGGCGGGGCCCGCGATGAACCTCGTCTTTCCGGTGCTCTTGTACTTCTCCGTGTTCGCCACCGAGGGACCGCGCCTGCCACCGACCGTCGGCGTGGTTTTGCCCTCCCACCCCGCCGACGGCAAGCTCTTGCCCGGCGATCGCATCATGGCCATCAACGGCGAGGAGATCGGCACCTTCGACGAGGTGAAGCGCATCGTCTCGAAGAACCCGGGCTCGCCGCTGCGCTTCCGGGTGTTTCGCGACAACCGCCACATCGACGTGGAGGTGATCGCGGAGGAGACCGTCGAGCGGCGAGAGCTCGACATCGTCGAACGCGTCGGCACGATCGGCATTCAACCGAGCGCTCCGGCCGCCGTCATCGGCATCCCCCGGACGGACTCGCCGGCGTACCGGGCGGGGCTGCGCACGTTCGATGTGGTCACCCACGTCGCCGGCAACCCCGTGCGGCCGTACCGCGAGCTGGTCGAGGCGCTGAACTCGAACCGCGGGGAGACGGTCCCGATCAACTACGTGCGCCCGGTCGTGGTGCCCGGCGCGCTCGGTGGCCTGGCCGACATGGCGGTCTTCGAGGCAGGGGTGGTGGCGCTCACGCCCGACCCCTCGGGCAAGGATTTCCTGTCGCGCACGGGCATCGAGCTGGCGGACTTGTACGCGGCGATCGTGCCCAGCCGCTCGTACCTCTACCAGGCCGGCATGCGGCCGGGAGACAAGATTTTGCGGCTCGATGGCGAGCCGGTGCCCGCCTGGTCCACCTTTCGCGAGCGCGTGCTCCAGGGGCTCGATCGGCCCCACCGCATCGAGTACCTCGCCGCGCGCGACGGCAGCGTCCGCTCGGGCACGTTCCACGTCCCGGCGGGGGACTTCACCGAGGTGCTGCGGGTGCAGCACTGGATCCCGCTCGCGCCCGAGGCCTTCGTCGAGCACCCGACGCCGATCCGCTACGCGCTCGAGAAGGCGATCGGCGAGACCGTCGACGTCACGCGCTTCATTTTGGTCTGCATCGTGCGGCTGGCCCAGGGACGGCTGAGCCTCGACTCGATCTCCGGCCCGATCACGATCTTCGAGATCGCCGGCCAGGAGGGGCGCAAGGGGCCAGACTTCTTCATCTGGGTGATGGCCGTCATCAGCATCAACTTGGGGCTGCTGAACCTGCTGCCGATCCCGATCCTCGATGGGGGCCACCTGATGTTTTTTGCGATGGAGGGCGTGATGCGCAAGCCGCTCCCCTTGCGGATCCGTGAGATCGCTCATCTGGTCGGCATGGTCATCTTGCTGGCCTTGATGACGTTGGCCTTCAAGAACGACGTCGAAAAGCGTTGGGACGTGATCGCCGCGCAGGTGCGCGAGCTCGTCGGTTGACATGGCGGCACACAAGCCGGCGAAGCTGCCCACGGCGCGCGAAATCGCCGCCAGGATCCTGCTCCGGGTGCGCCGCGACGGCGCGTTCGCGGCGGCGGCGCTGGACGCCGAGCTCGGGCGCTTGCCGCAGCTCGATCCCCGCGAGCGAGCCCTCGCGACCGAGCTGGTGTACGGCTGCCTGCGGACCGAGGGCGCGCTCCGCGCGGAGATCGATCGGTACGCGCGCCATGGGATCTCCGATGACGTCGTGCTGGTGGAGCTGCTCATCGCGGTCTATCAGCTCGTCGCGCTGTCGAAGGTGCCAGAGTTCGCGGCGGTCGACGCCGCCGTCTCCGCCGTCCGCAGGCAGCGCGGTCCAAAGGTGGCCGGCTTCGCCAACGCGGTCTTGCGGAAGGTCGCTCGCTCTGGGGTCCGCCTCGAGGACGCCGTGCGCCAGCAGCAGCGCGCGCCCGAGTGGCTCTGCGCCAAGCTCACCGACGCGGTGGGGGCGGCGGAGACCGAGGCGCTGCTCAGCGGCGAGACGCCCACGACCGTGCGCGTGCGCGAAGGACGTTCGCTGCCCGAGTGGCTCCTGCAGGCGCCCCCCGGTCGCGCGTCGCCGCTCGCGCGGCGCGCTCCGGGCGGCGACCCGAGGCAGCTTTCCGGCTACGACGATGGCGCCTTCGTGATCCAGGAAGAGGGCGCTCAGGTCGTGGCGCTGGCGTTGGGGGCGCGTCCCGGCGAGCGCGTGCTCGATGCGTGCGCCGGGCGGGGGCAGAAGACCAGCCTGCTCGCCGACCGGGTGGGCCCGACGGGGAAGGTGTTCGCCTCCGACCTCTATCCCGCCAAGCTCGACGCCTTGGCTCGAGAATTTCAGCGCTTGGAGCTACCCCCGCCCGAGATCGCCGCGGTGGATCTCACGGTCGGATCGGGGCCGATCCCGACCGGGTTCGATCGAGCGCTGGTGGACGCGCCGTGCACGGGCACGGGCACCTTGCGGCGGCGTCCCGAGATCCTGCGCCGCCTCGAAGCGGACGATCCCGGGCGGCTCGCGGCGCTGCAGCGCGCGATCTTGCGCACCGCCGCCAGCAGGGTGCGACCGGGTGGCCGTGTGCTGTACGCCGTCTGCAGCGTGCTGCCGGAGGAGGGTGAAGCGGTCGTCGCGGCCGCCGGCGACCTGCTCACCCTGGCGCCCTTCGACGCTCCCGAGCTAGCGCCGCTCTTGGAGCCGACCGACTGCACGCTCCGCCTCTTGCCGGGCCGCCATGGGACCGATGGGTTCTTTTTGGCCAGCTTGGTTCGGCGCTGAGCGCCCCGAGGCCACGCGGGCGAGCGCGGGCCCGGCGGATGCATTTGAGCAGTTGCGTCGCGCACCGGAACGCGCGAAACGTTGAGGGCCATGGCAAACTTCGAGCCCCGCGGCGTGTACACGGCTCTGGTGACCCCCTTCACCGACGACGGCGAGAAGGTGGACGTCGCCGCCTTCGAAGCGCTCGTTGCGGCGCAAATCGATGCCGGCGTGAGCGGCCTGGTGCCTTGCGGCACCACCGGAGAAACGCCGACGCTGACCGAGGACGAGCAGCGCCTCGTGATCGAGCGGACGGCGGCGATCGTCCGCGGCCGGATCCCCGTCGTCGCCGGCACGGGGACCAACAACACCAAGTCGAGCATCACGCGCTCGCTGGCCGCGCTGCGGGCCGGCGCCGACGCCGTGATGATCACGATGCCGTACTACAACAAGCCGTCGCAGGCGGGCATGGTCCGCCACGTCGAGCTGATCGCCCAGGCGGTGTCGGCGCCGATCATCCTCTACAATATCCCCGGGCGCTGCGGAGTGGAGCTCAGCGTCGAGAGCACGCTCGAGATTTTGGAGCGTTGTCCGAACGTCGTGGGCATCAAGGATGCCACCGGCGGTCTGTCCTACTGCCAGGGCCTGCTCCGCCAGGTGGGGGATCGCGTGTCGCTGCTGTGCGGCGACGATCCGCTGACCTTGCCCATGATGAGCGTCGGGGCCAAGGGCGTCATCAGCGTCACCAGCAACTTGTACCCTCGAGAGGTGGCCGAGGTGGTCGAAGACGCTCTGGCAGGACGCTGGGAGCAGGCGCGCAAGAAACACTTGGCGCTCGTGCCCGTACATCGCATCCTGTTCATCGAGCCCAGCCCGCAGCCGATCAAGGCGGCGCTGGCGCTCAAGGGCGTTTCGAGAGCGGTGGTGCGGCCCCCGCTCATCGAGGCAGCGCCCGAGACGCGGCAAGCGCTGGCGCAGGTGTTCCAGGAATACGAGAGCAGGCGGACATGACGAGGCGAGCATGAAAGTTGCGCTACACGGGGCGACCGGCCGCATGGGCCTCGCGATCACCCGGTTGATCCATGAGGCCGAGGACCTGGAGCTGGTCGGAGCCGTTTGTTCCAGCGTCGATCCAGCGCAGGGGCGCGACATCGGCGAGCTCGCCGGCATCGGGACGCTCGGGGTCGAGGCGACGGCCGACCTCGGGGCAGGGCTGCTGGGCGCCTCCGCCGTGATCGATTTTTCGATCGCTTCGGCCGTCCCCGGCTTGATGGCGGTGGCTGCTCGTCAAAAGGTGGCGGTGGTCAGCGGCACGACGAACCTCGATGCGGCCGGCAAGCAAGCGCTCGACAAGGCGGCCGAAGCCGTGCCGGTGCTCTGGGCCGCGAACATGAGCCTCGGCATCCAGGTCTTGGCGGAGCTGGTCGAGCAGGCGCTGCGCCGCCTCGGTGGTGCGTACGACGCCGAGATCGTGGAGATCCATCACCGGCGGAAGGTCGACGCGCCGAGCGGCACCGCGCGCCGGTTGGCTGACGCCGTCAAGACGGTGCGCGGCGATCTCAAAGAGCTGCACGGCCGCGACGGTGAGGTGGGGGAACGCGGTCCCGATGAAATCGCGGTGCTCGGCGTGCGCGGCGGCGACGTCGTGGGCGACCACACCGTGTATCTGCTGGGACCGGGCGAGCGCATCGAGCTGACCCACCGCGCCTCGAGCCGCGAGCTCTTCGCCTACGGCGCGGTGCGCGCGGCGCGGTTTCTGGCGGGGCGGCGCCCGGGCAAATACACGATCGCCGACGTGCTCGGCTGAGGGGCGCGCGGCCGCGCTCCCCTAGCCCTTTGGTTCTTCGGGGGGCGCGGCGGCGCTGGGCTCCGAAGGCGCCGGTTCCGACGCGGCGCCGGCCTCGCCGGCGTCCTCCGAAGGCTCGGAGGCGGCATCGCTGGTCGGCGCCGGCTCGGGTTCGGCGTCGGCGCCCGCCTCGGCGCTCTTCTTCTTTTTCTTGCGCCGGCGACGTTCGCCCGGCGACGCGTCCGGATCGGAACCGCGCTTGGTGGTGACACCGCTGTGTTTGCGCGTCCGGGGCCGCGCGCCGAACTCCTCCTCGACGTCTGGATCGAAGGCGTCCGCATCATCATCCAGATCCTCGTCGAAGTCGTCGCGCTCGTCGGCGGTCCAACCCACCGGCAGGCGGCGCTTGAAGCTCCAGATGAGCCCGGTGAGGCCGAGCAAGATGCCCGGCAGCGACAGGTATTGCCCCATCGTGAGCGGCGACTCCGCCGGGTCGAGCACCTGGTACTCCTTGAAGAACTCGACCGTGAAGCGGCCGATGAAGTACACGAGGAAGAAGAGCGAGATCATCGCCCCGCGGGGGCGCTTTTCCTTACCCCAGGCCCGATCGGCCAGGTAAAGACAGCCCAGGATCACGATGCCCATCGCCGCTTCGTACAGCTGGCTCGGGTGTCGATACGGGACCATGGCCAGGCCGCGGTCGTAGCGAGGGAACTGAACGCCCCAGCTCTGGTCGGTGACGCGACCGACGATCTCGGAGTTGAAGAAGTTGCCGATGCGCACCAGCGTGGCGCCCAGCGCCGCCGAAAACGCGAAGCGGTCGGCGCCTTCGAGGAAGGGCACGCCGCGGCGTTTGGTGAACAGCCACATGGCCAGGATCAAGCCGATGACGGCGCCGTGGCTGGCGAGTCCGCCCGTCCAGATCTGGAACACCCAGAGCGGATCTGCGAGCGCCTTGTCGAGGTCGTAGAAGAGCACGTGCCCCAGGCGCGCGCCGATCAGGACGCCCAGGACGCCATAGATGATGAAGTCGCCGGCGTCGTCCTCGTGCCCGCCGCCCCGCCGGATCTGCCAGTTGAGCAGTGCGTATCCACCGAGAAAGACGCCCACGAAGAGCAGGCTGTAATAGCGGAGCTCGAGGGGGCCGATCTCGAGGAAAACAGGATCAATATTCCATTCAAACTTCGGCACGGGTCGTCTTCTGCTGTAAGGGGAGGGCCGCGCCCGTCCGGGCACGGCGCGCGCAAGCCTAGCACCACCTCACAACGCCTCTGCCAGGATGTTTTGCTCCCGCGCCTCTCCCCGAGGCCATGGTGAGTGATCTCGAGCAGTTTCGACCTCGTCGGCCGAATCGCCTCAAAGCTGCCAGCGGCGGGTCGAGAACGTGCGATCGCCGCCATGAAAGGCAACGCTCGCCGGGCCCCTTGCTCGCATCAGCGCCGAGCCGGCTGGCGGCAAGCCGAGCGCTTCGGCGGTGATCAGCAGCGTCACCGCTCGACGCCCGGCAATCCGCAAGCGGATCGGAACACGATCCAGCGTTCCCCAGTACCGATAGAGCCGCCACGTGCCTCGCACGACCGGGTGAGCTGCGACGCCCCCGAGCTCGAGGGCGAGGACCTCTTCCGGGACCGCGACGGTGAGGGCGTGGGCGCCAGGTACCGGGCCGATCAGCGCCTCGACATTTCGGATGCCAGCGCTCGCTTCCGCGCGAACGACGCTCACCGGCAAGCGGGCGGGCTCACTGGCGGCGGGCGCCGGTGCGGCGAAGATGGACTCGGCGAGGATGGGCAGCGGCGCGACCGAGCTGGCGTCGACGGATCGAAACTCGACCACATCGGACAACGGCGCGTTCGATCCCGCGCCGAACGCTTCGACCAGCCAGCGGTCGTTCCCGGGAGCCTGCTGCAAGATCAGGTTCAGGTGCCGCGGCGCCTGCTCCGAGAACGGCGGGAGCAGCTGAGCGAGCGCGGCGCTCGCCGCCGCCGCCGCGGCGAACACGGCAGCCAGTCGCCGGCGCGCTCGCTGCGAGCAGTCTCCGAGCACGGGCAAGCTCGAGCTGGTGACCAGCGCCAGTGAGGCGGTGGTGATGGCTGGCGCGGAGAAGCCGAGGGCTTCGTAGCTGAACCTCAAGATGGGCAGCCAGAGCAGCAGCGCGATGAAGAACGGCGCGAGCACGGCGAAAGTCAAGGCCTGCTGCGGGAGCCGCCCGACGCCGACGGTGGCGGCGAGCGCTGCGACGAGCGCCGGCCCCACGAGCAGGTAGCTGCCGCCGGGCACGCCGGCCATCGCGGCGACGCCTGCGGCGGCCCAGAGCAGCCAGGTCGCGTACCAGTGCGACAGCGCCGTGCCGCCGATCACGGCGCTGACGGCGGCCGTCAGCGCGAGCGGCACCAGCAGCAGCGCCAGCAGCAGGGCTTCGGGGTGGGCGACCCAGACGGCGGGCAGCGCGCCGGTGGCTCGGGACGCCGCCGTGAGCGCGGCCGCGATCGCGCCGGCGCCCGCGATCAGCGCGGGCAGCGCCACCATGCCGGTGACGACGTCACGCAGCCGCACGCGCCGCGCGCGCACCTGGATGCCGAGCGTGGCTACGAGCAGGATCACGGCCAGCGCCGCGGCGCTCCACATCACCCCCTCGGGGACGCGCACCACCGCGGCGGCCAGCACGTCGAAGAACACGGGCTCGCCCCGAGGCTCGGTGGGGGCATCGGCCGACGCCAGCGCGAGCGCGGTGCCCCAGGCGTTCTCCCCTTGGTGCTGGAGCGTGTCGAGCGACAGGTGGGCGAGGTCGTCGCGCGCGCTGTGATAGAGGAGCGGCGAGCCGATGAACGCGAAGTTCGCGCCGCTCTCGACGCCGTGCGCGGCGACGGCGCTGAAGTCGGTGCGGTTCGGCAAGCGCGCGTACGCGGCCGCCAGCAGCGAATTGGTGATCGGGCGACGGCTGCCGCTGGCGAACGCAGCGAGCGCGGTGTGAGCATCACCAGCGGTCTCGAACATCAGGCTCGGGCCCGAGGTGCCTCGGGCATCGAGGTTGACGGCGCGCCGGACGCGGGCGGCCAGCGGGTGCTGCTGCAAGAAGGCCTGCATCCCGAGCAAGCCCGCCTCCTCGCCGTCATCGAACAGCAGCAGCCAGGACAGCTCCGTCGGCGGCGTACGCCGCAGCAACCGAGCGATCTCGAGCAGCGCGGCGACCCCCGACCCGTCGTCGGCGGCTCCAGGAGAGGCGGGCGCCGAGTCGTAGTGGACCGAGAGCAGCAGGAGGTCGGAGCGCTGCCCCGGATGCAGCGCGAGCACGTTCTCGACCGCCGCGCAGCTCCCGAAGCTGCCGCACACCGTCGCTCGCTGCACCTCCACCGCGAAGTCGAGCGCCCCGAGCTCGGCCTCGATGCGCTCGCGAACGCGGCGGTTCTCGTGGCTGCCCGTGGGGTGAGGCCGCCCCGAGAGGACCCGCTGCAGCGCGGCTCGAGCCCGGCCGGCCGAGAACGCGGCCGGGTCGGCGTCCGCTGGCAGCGCCGCTGGTGGGGTGTAGCGAACGCCCACCAGCACGCAGGCCAGCGCGAGCGCGATCAGCGCGCCAATGGCCGTGGAAGAGGGCCGCAGCAGCCGCACGCTGCGTCGGACGGCGGATCGCATTCGCGGCCAGCGAATGTGGCTCGGACCGTGCGTCCGCTCAAGCCGTCGGATGCGTTGGGTGGCGAGCGCCGCGTGGCGCAGGGGCTTGCCGCGTACCCTCGCTGACAGCAGCCCAGGGCAGCCGTCGAGCTGCGACCTCCAGCAAGCCACGCGCGTTTGCAGCTCGGTTGCGGTTGTCAGCGGCTTGCGTTCTGCGGTGCAACCCTTGCTACGCGCCGAGAACGATCCCTGGCCTGCGGATAGTGTCTTTACCGATCCGGTGTCCTGTAGGATGCTCGATGTCGAGGAGGTCACCGTGAAGTCTTGCTTCCGTGGTGCTGCTGCGTTCACTCTGCTCGTCGGATCATTTGGGACGGGGACCGCTGCCGCTCAGGCGCCCGCCGAGGCGGCGCCTCCAGCGGCGCCCGCGCCCGCGCCCGCGCCGGCTCCTGCTCAACCGCCGCCGGCCGCGGCGCAGCCGCCACCCGCTGCCGCGCCCGCTCCGCAAGGCTATCCCCCACCCGCCGGCTACTACCCTCCGCCGTACGGCTACCCTCCGCCGGGCTACTACCCTCCGCCCGGACAGCCCCCGGCCCCGACCGACGACCGGCCGAAGTATCTGCCCTATCGTGAGGGGGAGCCCGCGCCGACCGGGTACTACCTCGAGGAGCGCGCGCGCCGCGGGCCGATCATCGCGGGCGCCATCGTCTTCGGCATCCCCTATGCGCTCGGGCTATCCATCGCCGCGGGCGCCAACTTCGACAATCAATCGGGGTACCTGGCCATCCCCGTCGCAGGTCCTTGGATCACGATGGCCGCACGCGACGAGTGCGACGACGATCCCAACGACTACGACATCGACTGCGCTGGCGACAGCACGCTGCGCACCTTCCTGGTGCTGGACGGTTTGATGCAGGCCACGGGCGCCGCCCTCTTCATCTGGGGCGTGACCTCGAAGAGCCACCGCTACGTGCGCAACGACGTGGGGTTGCGTCTGTCGCCCGCCCGCGTCGGCAAGGGCTACGGCTTCGCGGCCGTCGGCTGGTTCTAAGGCGACGACCAACCCACCGCGGCGCTCCGCGATCTTTTGAGGTCGCGGAGCCTTGCCATTTGGGCGGCTCTGATTAATTATTGGTCGTATGGTAAATAAAGGCGGCGCGCTGCTGATCGCCCTGGCGCTTGGGGGCGGCGCCGCAGCTTTTTCGCTCCGCCCGGGGCCGGAGCCCGCTCCGCAGGGCTTTCAGGGGGTGGTGGAGTACGAGGAGCGGCGCCTCGGGTTCGAGCAGGCGGGCCGGTTGGTCCACGTCGAGGTGGAGCGGGGCGACACCGTGGCTCGCCACGCCGTGGTCGCCCGGATGGACGACGCGCTCGGGCAGGCGGCGCAGACCCTCCGCGAGGAGGAGGCGCTGGCGGCGCGAGCGCAGGCGGATCTGGTGTCCGCGGGATCCCGCGCCGCGGAAGTGAAGGCGATGGCTGCGCGGGTGCGCGCTGCCCGAGCCAGCGAAGCGCTGCTCGCGAGCAAGGCGGACCGGGAGCGGCGCCTGGCGGCGGCGGGTGTCACGACGCCAGCGGCGCTCGACGAGATCGAAGGCCAGCTGGCTCGCGAGAGCGCCGAGCGTGAGGCGCTCGAGCAGCAGCTGCTCCTGCTGCGTCAGGGCTCTCGCGTCGAAGAGCGCGAGGGGGCTGTGCACCGCGCGCGCGCGGCCAGCGTGACCGCGGAGCTCGAGCGCCTGCGGCTGTTGCGGCACGAGCTCCGCTCACCGGTCGCGGGCACCGTGCTCGACGTGCACGCCGAGCCCGGCGAGGTGGTCCCGGCGGGGGCTCCGGTCGTGAGCGTCGCCGACACGACGCGTCCCATCGTGGAGGTGTTCGTTCCACAGGCTCGCCTGGACGAGGTCCGCCTGGGCGCGGTCGCCAGCGTGCGGGTCGATGCACTGCCCGACGCGCTGCCGGCCAGGGTGGAGCACATCGCGGACCGCGCGGAGTTCACGCCGCGGTATCTGTTCAGCGAGCAGGAGCGACCAAACCTGGTGTTCCGGGTGCGGATCCGCATCGACGACGCGCAGAGCCGGCTGCACGCGGGGCTGCCGGCGTTCGTTCGCTTCGAAGGGCAGAAGCCGTGAGCGCGCCGGCGACGACATCGCGGCGGGAGGTCGCGATCGAGACCCAGGGCCTGTCGCGGCGCTTCGGCTCGCGGTGGGCGGTGCGCGACGTCTCGCTCCGCGTGCAGCGCGGCGAGATCTTCGGGGTCCTCGGCCCGAACGGCGCCGGCAAGTCCACCACGATCCGGATGTTGTGCGGCATCCTCGATCCCACGGCAGGGACCGGGACGGTCGTGGGCTTCGACATCGCCCGAGAGGCCGAGCGCATCAAGGAGCGCATCGGCTACATGACCCAGCGCTTCAGCCTGTACGAGGATCTGACGGTCCGCGAAAACCTCGTCTTCTACGCGGGCATCTACGGCATCGGGCGCCGCGAGCGCCAGCGCCGGATCGAAGCGTCGATCGAGCAAGCCGGCCTGGCCGAGCGGCGCGATCAGATCTGCGGCACGCTCTCGGGAGGCTGGAAGCAGCGGGTAGCGCTCGCGTGCGCCACCGTGCACGACCCGCCGCTCCTGTTCCTCGACGAGCCCACGGCCGGTGTGGACCCGGTCAGCCGCCGCGAGTTTTGGGAGCAGATCCACCGCATCGCCGCTGAGGGCACGACCGTCCTGGTGACGACCCACTACATGGACGAGGCCGAACGTTGCCATCGGCTCGCTTTCATCTTCGGCGGGGCGCTGCTCGACCGCGGAACGCCGCAGGAGATCATCGGTCGCCGCGGCTTGAAGGCCGCCGAGCTCGAGCTCGAGGGAGGGGGGCAGGCCGCGGCGCTGCTCGCCGGGCACCCGGACGTCGACGAAGTGTCCCGGTTCGGAGACAACGTTCGGCTCGTGACCCACGACGGCGCCGACCCCGCGGAGGTGGCCCGCGCGCTGCTCGAGCCAGCGGGCATTCGACTCGCCCGCTCGACCCCGTCACGTGTCACCCTGGAGGACGCCTTCGTCTCCATGGTGCGCCTCGAGCAGCGGACGCCGAGGGCCGCATGAGCACCCGGGCGCTGGTGATCGCGCACAAGGAGCTTCTGCAGCTCAGCCGCGACCGCATGACCCTCGGGATGATGGTGTTGTTTCCGCTGATGCAGCTGCTGCTGTTCGGCTTCGCCATCAACACGGACGTCAGGAACATCCCGACGATCGTGTACGATCAGGACTACAGCCGCGGGTCGCGGGACCTCGCGCGCAGCCTGGAGGCGACCGGCTTCTATGCGTTGAAAGGCTACGTGCAGAGCTACGCCGACATCGAGCGGGCGCTGCGCACCGGGCAGGCCCGAGTCGCGCTGGTCGTCCCGCCCGACTACGGCTCCGACGTGATCCGGGGCCAGCGCGCGCGGGTCCAGCTGGTCGTCGACGGCACCGACCCCCAGATCGTCGCCAGCGCCACCAACACGGCCGCCTCGCTGGTCGCCGCGCGCTCGACCGAGCTGATGCTGGCGCGGCTGTCGACCCGGGAAGCTGCGCTCCAGCAGGTTCCGATCGAGCTCGAGCCGAACACCTGGTACAACCCCGATCTGCGCACGGCCGTCTACGTCGTCCCGGGGCTCATCGGGGTCATCCTCACGATGACCATGGTCATGTTCACGTCCATGGCGATCGCGCGCGAACGCGAGCGCGGCACGCTCGAGCAGCTCATCGTGTCGCCGGTGCGGCGGACGGAGCTCGTGATTGGGAAAATCATCCCGTACGTCGGCATCGGCTACGTCCAGATGACCTTGATCCTGCTGGCCGGGAGCCTCGTGTTCCAGGTCCCGTTCTCTGGGTCGCTCGGGCTCCTGTATGGCCTCAGCTTCGTGTTCATCGCCGCGAACCTCGCGCTCGGCCTGTTCTTTTCGGCCGTCGCGAGGACGCAGCAGCAGGCCATGCAGATGTCGTTCTTCTTCCTCTTGCCCAACATCCTCCTGAGCGGGTTCGTGTTCCCGTTCGAGGGCATGCCGCGTTTTGCCCAAATCCTGGCGGAGGCCTTGCCGCTGACGCACTTCCTGCGCATCGTCCGCGGCATCACCTTGAAAGGGAGCGTCTTCGCCGACGTGGCTCCGGAGTTCGTGTGGCTTTCTGGGATCTTGTTGATCCTGATCGTGCTGAGCTCGCTCCGGTTCAGCAAGAAGTTGGTCTAACCCATGGCCCGACCCAAATCCGACATCGAGCCGCGCATCGTCGAGGCCGCCCGGGCCCAGTTCTTGGAACAGGGCGTGGACGGCAGCTCGCTGCGCACGATCGCCAGCGCGGCGGGCACGAGCGTCGGCATGATCCACTACTATTACCCGAGCAAGGACGACCTGTTCTTGGCGGTCGTCGAGCAGCCGTACGTCGGGCTGCTCGCCGACCTCCAGCGCGCGCTCTCACCGGACGCGCCGGTCGAGGAGCGGCTCCGCCGGCTGTTTCACCGGCTCGCCGCGCTCAGCGACGACGAGATCTCGATGGTGCGCCTGGTCGCGCGCGAGGTCTTGATCTCGTCGGCGCGCTTCGGTCGGCTCTTCGCGCGCTTCGAGCGCGGGCACATCCCGCTGTTCTTGCGGCTCCTGCAGGACGGACTGAGCGAGCGGGCGTTCGACGAGCGCCGCTCCCCGGCCGCGATCGTGGTCGCGATCCTGGCGCTCGCCGGCCCCGCGCAGTTCATTCGGCGGGTCGCCGGCGAGCGGGGCCTGCTGCCAGGACCGGCCGACGGCGCGACCGCAGCCGGCGAGCTGCTCGACGTGTTGCTGCACGGCATCGCCGCGCCGCCATCGTCCAAGCGCGACGGCGGGCGGCGTTGACGGGCGTGGCTACTTGTCGCAGGCCTGCTCGCAGGCCTCCAGGGTCTCGAAGTTGTTCGCGTTGCCCTGGCAGCCGCCGTACGTGAACGGCACGCACTGGCTGCCGTCGTAGGCATAGCGTGGGAAGGCGGCGTTGCAGGGGCCGGTGACCACGGGCAATCCGCAGATCGCGGCCTCGAGCGGGTGCCTGCCCACGCAGCGCCCGGCCTCGCAGCTCCCGCCGCCGAAGGCCCGATCGCACACCGCGCAGCCACCCTCCGGGCCGACCTCACAGCTGACGAACGCCTCCTGCAGGCGCTCGAACGCGGAGAAATCCGTGTCGCGGCTCATGATGACGGCGCCGGTGCAGTCGTCTTCGGTGACGTCGCAGCCGACCTGTCGGGCGGTGCAGTCGTCGTCGACCTCGCACGCTTTGTTGGCCTCGATGAACTCGACCAGCGCCGCGCGCTGACTGGAGCAGTCCGCCTCGCTGCCGCTGCGCTGGCAGCGGCCGGAGATGCAAGCGGGCGCCGCCGCGATACGTAGGCAAGCCGCGCAGGCCACGCCGCCGTCGGTCGTGCACCCCACGAATGCGGCGCGCACCGGATCGAAGGCGGACAGGTCCGTGTCCTCGTTCAGGTACACGGCGCCGGTGCAGTCGTCTTCGCTGACGCCGCAGCCGACGAACTGCGTTTGGCAGTCGTCATCCGAGCTGCAGGCCTTGTTCATCTCCATGAAGTCGAGCAGCGCTTGCCGTTCGCCGACGCACTCGAGCTCGGCGCCCGATCCTCCGGAGCTGGACGACCCGCCGCCGGCGGAGCTGGCTCCCGCGGTGCTGGACGACCCGCCGCCAGTGGAGCTGGCTCCTGCGGTGCTGGACGACCCCCCGCCGGTGGAGCTGGCGCCTGCGGTGCTGGACGACCCGCCGCCGGTGCTGGATCCGCCGGCGGTCGAGCTGCCGGCGTCGGCCCGATCCCCGCCGATCGGGACCTTCTCGGCGCTGCAGCCGCCGCCGTCCGCGCCCAGCAGCAACGGGGTCATCACTACGCTGGCCATCCAAAGCGCTCGGATCGGGCTGGTCTTCGTCATCTCGCTCCTCCAATAAGTCGTTCGTTCTGGGTGCCCGCGCGCACCGCAATCCGTCTCGAAATCAACGCGCGCCCTCCGCAGCGCCGCCGCCGGCCCCGGCGCAGGACGCCAGCACCCGTGGCACCAACGGCGACGCGGGCGCCAGGCTCAGAAACTCCCGGGCTGCCGTGCGCGCCGCCTCGGCGTCTCCGAGCGCGCACAGGGCGAACACGCGCGCGGCCAGGCGTTCGGCGGTGAGCGTGCCCGCCGGGAAGGTGCGGGCGTGCTCGTCGAGGGCCGCGAGCGACGCGCGGGCGTCGCCGGCCGCGAGCTGCTGCTGGGCGCGCTTCAGCAACGCCACCTCGGCAGCGATGCCGGTGACGGGGGCCGCTGGCGCAACGTCGGGCAGCGGCGTTGCGGCCGCGCGAGCGCTGGGTGGGCTCGCTGCCAGCGGCGCCGTGGCGTTCGGTGGCGCTGCCGCCGGGGCGTGCGGCTCGGCGGCGGCTTGCGCGCCGGCAGCGGGCGGGGCGGGTGCGCGCAGCGCCACGGGTGCAGTTGGCGCAGCAGCCGCTTGCATTGGGGCAGCCTCGGGGGGGGCTCCCCGAGGAGCGTCGGTCGACATCGCCACCGGTGCCGCCACGCCCACTCCGATCAGGCTGCCGGCGGCAAACCAGACCGCCACCTGGGCCGTGACGCTCTTGCCCGCGAGC
>Ga0079224_100006221_pt1 | contig 15796 bp, 13 predicted proteins | sample Stecom2015_FD_80414 | JGI IMG/M metagenome (GOLD analysis project Ga0079224, IMG submission 80414) | Agricultural soil microbial communities from Utah to study Nitrogen management - Steer compost 2015 | ecosystem: Environmental > Terrestrial > Soil > Agricultural land | place: USA: Utah...
CTTGTTTGACTTGCTTCGGCTTCCGTATTCCATTCAATTTGACTCATTGGCAATAGTGTAAGCACAATTATAAGTAGCGTTGTAAATGACCATCTTTTCAAAATGCACCACTTCCTTTCGGTTATTTTCAAGTAATTAAATAGTCTATTCCACATTTTTGCTTTTAGAAAACAAGTTAAAAATTGTAAAGTAGCCAATTTGATAAAAAGTCTATAGAAAATGAAAAGCGAGCAATCCTCTTAAAAGGGACTGCCCGCTTAGTTTATGCAAATTTAATAGTTTCTATACAATCAAATGAACTAATATATTATAAAATTACAAGTTCTTTTGTGAATGATGTAAGTACTTCCACACCATCTTTTGTAACGACTACATCGTCCTCGATACGAACACCTGCTGCATCCGTTTTATAAATGCCGGGTTCGATTGTAAATACGGTTCCTTCATTCAGAACAAATTCGTTGGCACCGTTAATCGAAGGGAATTCGTGAACAGAAATACCAAGACCGTGCCCTAAACGGTGTGTAAAGTATTGGCCATAGCCTGCGTCTGTAATGACATCACGGGCAACTTTATCCAAGTCCATTGCGCGGACACCCGGTTTAACTGCTTCAATTGCAGCTTCGTTTGCGCGGCGAACAGCATTATAAATTTCAATTTGTTCGTCATTCGGCTGGCCGAATGCTACAGTTCGTGTAATATCCGAACAATAACCTTCGTAAATAACACCTAAGTCAAATAAAATCAGGTCACCTTTTTTAATTTTGCGGTTACCAGGTGTTCCATGAGGAGAAGCCGCTTTTTCCCCAGCCAATACCATCGTATCAAAACTCATCGCATAGCCTTTTGCCTTAATAGCTGATTCGATCGTATTCAAAATTTCCATTTCAGTTACGCCTTCTGCAATTGCATCACAGCCAACTTGAATTGCATAGTCCGCTAATTCGGCAGCTTTACGTAATTTTACAAGTTCCGCTTCGTCTTTTGAAATACGCAGCGCATTAATTTTGTCATCGATCCCTGCAAATTTCAATTCCTCATAACGTTCTTGGATCGCTTCCAAACGCTCAACTGTTAAATGTGATTTCTCAATAGCCAATGTGTCGAATGCAACGTTGCGAGCAGCTACATATTTTGCAACTACATCCCAGGCATTTTCAGTGTCTTCATGGCCGACAACCTCGAAAGCCCATCCGGCAGCTACTGCATCAGGCATTTCCATTTTAGGGCAAATCAAAAACGGTTCCGCATCCTTAAATACCATAACTCCAAGTAAGCGTTCATGCGGCTCACTTCTAAAACCGGAAAAGTAAAAAACATTGTCAGGTGTTGTAATAAAAGCAGCATCCCAACCATTTTCAAATAAATGATTTTGTAATTGTTTTAATTTCGACATTGTATAAACTCCTTTGTTATTCAATTAATGAATTCGCGGTATAAGCATATCAAAAAAAGGAGAATTATGCATAAATATCGAATGATACAGGGAAGGTTATTTTAGGAGGTATGTTATATGCAAATTTCATTTCACGGACATTCCGTTGTAAAAATTGTGACAAATGGGACTACAATTTTAATTGACCCTTTCATTAATGGAAATGGACAAACAGATTTAAATGTTGAAAATGAAAAACCGGATGTCATTTTATTGACGCATGGACATAATGATCATGTCGGAGATACTGTGGAGCTTGCAAAAAAACATGATGCACTCGTTGTTGCACCAAATGAGCTTGCAGACTATTTAGGCTGGCAAGGATGCAAAGTCCACAATATGCATATTGGTGGTGCACACCAATTTGAATTTGGGAAAGTGAAATTTACTCAGGCGTTCCACGGCTCTTCATATGTAACGGAAAATAACGAAATAATCTATATGGGAATGCCGGCTGGAATTTTATTTACGGCAGAAGGCAAAACTATTTATCATGCTGGCGATACGGCATTATTTGGGGATATGGAGTTGATCGGAAAACGTCATCCGATTGACATTGCCTTTTTACCGATTGGCGATAATTTTACAATGGGACCAGAAGATGCCGCTTATGCGGTATCGTTATTGAAGCCGAAAATTGTTGTACCGGTCCACTACAACACATTCCCGCCGATTAAGCAAGATCCGGCTGACTTTGAGAAACTTGTCGAAGGCGCTGATGTACAAGTATTACAGCCAGGGGAATTTGTGAAATTCTGATTTACTGCTCCTTCCCTACAAGAATAGTTTCCTTCAGGGACAGCGAGACTTATTTTGCGACGAAAGCGGAGCGGCCGGAGCACTGAGAGCACTGACGCCTGAGACTTAGGAGCAAAAGCTAAGAGCCCTTTCCTGTGGCAACGCTTTTATGATTCTCATAATGGTGGGTGGCCCCACGGCGTGGCCGCGGAAAGCATCCTCAAATGGAAATCAATATTACCTGCAGCAAAAAAATACCATTTTTCTCAAAAGAGAAAAATGGTATTTTTGGTTATGAAGAGACTGACATTTTCTTGTTTATTACTTGAGATTTTTCTGACATTTATAAGCAATTATACGGGTATATGTATTGAAAATAGTATAATTGCACCGTTTAAATATGGTACACTAAAGACATAAATGAATGATGAGAAATAGGTGATGTAATTGTCAACGAAACACGAGAAGATTTTACAATACATTGAATCACTACCAGTTGGCGATAAAATTTCGGTTCGTCAAATTGCAAAGGAAATGCAAGTGAGTGAAGGGACAGCTTACCGTGCGATTAAAGAAGCTGAAAACCGACGTCTTGTAAGCTCGATCGAACGTGTAGGTACGATTCGAATTGAAAAGAAAAAGAAGGAAAACATTGAACGCTTAACATTTGCCGAAATTGTAAATATTATAGATGGACAAGTTTTAGGAGGAAAGACAGGTCTCCATAAAACTTTGACGAAATTTGTAATTGGTGCAATGAAGCTTGATGATATGATGCGCTATACAGATGCAGGGAGCCTGCTCATTGTCGGTAACCGTACACAGGCACATGAATACGCATTGAAAACAGGGGCTGCTGTATTAATTACAGGCGGTTTTGATACAAATGAATCCAATAAAGAGCTCGCAGATGAATTGGATCTGCCGATTATTTCTACAACGTATGATACGTTTACAGTGGCGACAATGATCAACCGTGCCATCTATGACCAGCTGATTAAAAAAGATATATTACTGATTGAAGATATATATGTTCCAATAGAAGATACGGCTGTATTAAAAAATAATGATACGATTGCAGATTTTCATAGACAGAACCGTCGCACGACACATGGAGCCTTTCCTGTAGTGACAGGTCAAAACAGGCTTGTCGGAATGATTACGAGCAAGGACGTGATTGGGAAAGAAGAGTCGGAGCCGGTTGATAAAGTGATGACAAAGAACCCGATCGCTGCTTCGATGAAAACGAGTGTCGCTTCGGCTGGACACCGAATGATCTGGGAAGGAATCGATTTGCTTCCTGTCATCGATGAAGAAGGTTTACTAAAAGGGGTTATCAGCCGTCAGGACGTACTAAAGGCAATTCAATTAGCGCAGCGTCAGCCACAGCATGGCGAGACGATCGATGATTTAGTGAAAAATGAAATGCGTGTCATGGGTGAAGAAGATATTGAAGTGGAATTTACTGTTACACCGCAAATGACAAACCAGTTTGGTGCGATTTCATATGGTGCTTTTACAATCCTGTTATCGGAAGTCGGTGCATTTGCACTGAAGCGTCGTAAACGCGGAGAAGCGGTTGTTGAAAATATGAATATTTATTTTATCAAACCAGTTCAGATGGAAAGTGTATTGACTGTGCGTCCTAGAATTTTGGACATGTCCCGTAAATTCGTGAAAATGGATTTTGAAGTATATAGTGCAGCAAATCTTGTAGGAAAAGCGATGATGACATTCCAGCTATTAGAACGATAAAAAAAGGGTCATGCTGAAAGTAGAATGCTTTCAGCCGACCCCGTTCTTTTACCTGTTCAGTTCGTATTCTTCTTTTATGTATCGGCCTTCATGCTGCATGCGTTTATAGTTATTAACACCTAAACCCGCACCAATGATAAAGAAAATAGCTGCAACGGCAAACCCGAGAATATCCGGGTACAGAATCGTTGCATTCAGACCGAAGAAGATAAGAAATGCGGCAAGCGCAACTCCGGCTTTCGCAGTATACCATTTACGACGAATAGGCAGTGTCGAACGGAACTGCTTAGTTTTGAAATAAAAATAAAATACTAGTGATGCTATAATACAGGCAACAAACAGAAAATTTAAATAGACCATATTGAACCTCCTAATAGCCAAACTACTAAATATTGTAACGATTTTTAATGGAAAATGATATAGGTATTCATTATGGACGAGGAGGAAATGTATTGAAACGTCAAATTATTGACAAAATTAAACAATATGAAACAATTGTACTGCATCGCCATGTACGACCGGACCCAGATGCTTACGGTTCACAAATAGGACTTGCTGAGTTGATTCGGGCAAATTATCCGGAGAAAGCGGTCTACACGGTCGGTGAGCATGACGACTCATTATCTTTCATGGCATCTCCTCAACAGATTGAAGATGCAAAGTTTAAAAATGCACTGGTTATTGTGACAGACACAGCGAATACCGAGCGTATAGATGATCAGCGCTATGTAAACGGCGATTTTCTTATTAAAATCGACCACCATCCGAATGATGATGCCTATGGTGATTTATTATGGGTGGATACGGATGCCAGTTCTTGCAGTGAGATGATTTATGAGCTTTATGAACAAGGCAAAACATATGCAAATTGGGATATGTCCGATGAAGCGGCACGCCTGTTATTTGCGGGAATAGTCGGCGATACTGGACGTTTCTTATATCCAAGCGCCAGTCCGAAAACATTTGAAACAGCAGGACAGCTAGTACAATATAATTTCAACCGAAATGAAGTATTTGATGGTATGTACGAAATGGAACGCAAACTATTAAACCTTCAAGGTTATATATACCAGAATTTTGAAATGGATGAAAACGGTGCTGCTTCTATTAAATTGCCGGCAGCTATTTTACAGCAATATGATGCGACCCCTTCTGAAACATCCCTATTGGTTAGTTCATTGGGCAATGTAAAGAATATCCGTGCATGGGTAATGTTCATTGAAGACAATGATACAATTCGTGTTCGCATCCGTTCGAAAGGTCCGGTTATCAACGGCCTGGCGAAAAAGTATAATGGCGGCGGGCATCCGCTTGCATCCGGAGCTACAGCATATTCTTGGGAAGAGGCAGATCAGGTAATTGAAGATTTGAAAGTCATTTGCAGTGAATATAAATAATATGATGGAGGGATGATGGGTGACTGTATATCCGCAAGTACGGACAAGTGCCGATTTATTGAAAAGTACAATTCGTATCGAAGAGCTCATCCCTTTTTTACATCAGCAAAAGGCAAAAAGCTGTGCAATTGTTAATACGAAATTGTACGGTCTTTTGCCTTTTTGGTTTGAAATGAAAAGGTCCGGTATTCATCCGGTAGCAGGATTGACGATTCAGCTCGAATTGTCGGAAGAGCAATCATTGCCGCTTGTTTTATATGCAAAAACAAACGAAGGGTATCGTAATTTGTTGAAAATTTCCAGCAGTATTTCCATTCGGCCGGAGCAGACGATTCCGTTGAGATGGCTGTTAGCATATGGAAAGGGGATTGCTTTTATGATTCCCGCGCTTGAGCAGCAGGGGTTATGGCTGAAGCAGGAAGCGGAGCCAATATTGAAAGAAGTTATTCAGGCTTACCCGGATGAAATATATATCGGTATTTCCCGTTTAGCCGACACAGCAGATTTGGAAAGTTCGGCAGTGCTGCTCGCTGAAAAAAATGCTCTTCCTATTGTTGCAACTCATGAAAGTCTGTTTTTTAATGACGAGGATTTTTTTGCCTATGAAGTGGCACAAGCTATCCATACCGGTGTCAAACTGAGTGATGCAGTAGAAAGCAATAAACAGGGGAATCATTTACTGACGGCTGAACAGTGGCAGCAGAAGTTTCATGATCAGCAACAATGGCTCGTGCAAATGGAAAATTTATTACTGAGCTGTCAAATTGAAATCAATACAAATAATGTTTATATGCCGAAGTTTCCTGTTGGCGAAGGGGAGACGGCGGAAAACTTGCTGCAGCAGCAAGTAGTGGCTGGTTTACAGCGACGTTTAAATATGCACACATTGCCAACTCAGTATGTTGAACGGATGAATTATGAGCTTCATGTTATTCAGTCGATGGGCTATTCGGATTATTTTCTCATTGTAGCCGACTTTATGCGGTTTGCACGTGAAGCGCAAATTTTAACAGGTCCTGGCCGTGGTTCTTCCGCGTCTTCTCTTGTCGCATTTGCACTCGAGATTACCCAGGTGGACCCATTGCAATACGATTTGCTGTTTGAACGGTTCTTAAATCCGGAGCGTATTACACTGCCGGATATCGATATCGATTTTTTAGATACGAGACGGCATGAAGTCATTCAGTATGTTGCGAAAAAATACGGCAAACAATATGTCGCACAAATTATTACGTTCGGAACACTATCTGCCAAGGCGGTTGCCCGTGATGTTGCCCGTATGTTCAATTTTGAAAATGAAGCACTGGACATGATATCTAAGCTGATACCGAATAAGCACGGCATTACATTGAAGGAAGCATATGCAATGTCGGAAAACTTGAGAGCATGGGTTACAGCAGAGCCTATACGCCAAAAGTGGTTTCAAACATCTCTTCGATTGGAAGGACTTCCAAGGAATGCGTCGACACACGCAGCAGGGGTCGTATTGAGTCCTGTTCCATTAGTCGATGTCGTACCAATCGAAGAAGGACATGACGGAATATTTTTAACGCAGTGGCCGATGCAGGAAGTGGAGCAAAACGGATTATTGAAAATTGATTTTTTAGGGCTCCGTAATTTAACGATTTTAGAGCAAATACGGAAGTCGATTCAGTTTACCCATAATACGCAAATCAATTTTAATCAAATTCCGCTCCATGATGGAAAGACATTTGAGCTTTTACAAAATGGCGACACGAATGGTATTTTCCAGCTGGAGTCGGATGGCATGAAAAATGCACTACGTGAAATTCAACCGACCCACTTTTTAGATATTGTTGCGGTCAATGCACTGTATCGACCGGGCCCGATGGAATTTATTCCGATGTATGCAAGAAGAAAACATAAAAAAGAGCAGGTCATCATGCCACACCCGCATTTAACGCCGATTTTGGAAGAGACTTACGGTGTTATTATTTATCAGGAGCAAATCATGCGCATTGCAAATGTGATGGCAGGATTTTCTTTTGGACAGGCTGATTTACTCCGCCGTGCTGTGAGTAAAAAGAAGCGGGATGTACTGGAACAGCAGCGGGCCACTTTCGTAAAAGGCGCTTTAACAAAAGGCTATACCGAGCAGGTGTCGGAAGAAGTGTATGCATTGATTGTCAGGTTTGCCGATTATGGCTTCCCGAAAAGTCATGCCGTTGCCTATAGTGTCATCTCCTACCAGATGGCATATTTGAAAGCCAATTATCCGGTCAATTTTTATGCTGCTCTCCTGACAAATGCAACTGGTAATACGGAAAAGCTTGCCCAAACTATAATGGAGGCAAAAGCAAGAGGAATCGAAATTTTGCCGCCGTCGATTAATCGGAGTATGCGTCACTTTAAAGTGGAAAGCGGGAAAATCCGATTTAGTCTGTCTGCGATTAAAGGTGTACCGCAGCCATTTATGCAAAAACTGCTAATTGCTCGTGAAGAAAGGCAAAAGCCGTTTGATTCTATATTTGATTTGGCTGTAACGTTGACGACAACGAATTTCAACAGAAAAGTTATCGAACCGCTCATTAAAGCAGGGGCACTAGATGAGTTCGGCAAAGATCGTGCCACATTGCTCGCTACAATCGAAGGTGCACAAAAACAGGCCGATTTTGTACGGCCGGGCGGGGATGATTTGTTCGAAGGAGCATTGCTTGCATTCGGTAAACCGAAATATAGTGAAACATCCCCAATGCCGGAAAAAATAAAACTCCAGTACGAAAAGGATGTACTCGGTTTTTATCTATCCGATCATCCAATCGTTAAATTACGCAGCCGTTTTCCGGAAGTTACGGCAACTGTTCAAACTTTGGCGCAGCTTAAGGACAACGCATTCGTAAAAATGATCGGTCAAGTTCGGGAAATGCGGCAACTCCGTACAAAGCGCGGTGAGCTGATGGCATTTGTTCAAATGGAAGATGAGTTTGGAATTGTATCTTTAACATTGTTTCCGAAAGAATATGAGCAAGTAGTCGGGAAAATCCGGGAAGAGGGATTGCTTTATATTGAAGGTTTTTACGAGCATCGATTTAATAAACAACAAATTAAAGTTAAACAGATTATTATAAAATAAATAGTTTTAAAGAGCGCCTTCTACTAGCTTTAGAGGCGCTCTTTTTATATGGATTCATCTAAATTTATCGAAAAAACATAAATCTGGTTATATATTCGCAAATTTTATTATATATAAAATATAAGTTTTATATTTTCTCTTTACAATATGAAAAACTTTTTGTATCCTTACTTTAGTAACTGGTCTGACCACTTTTGTTAATAATAATGGAAAGCGGCAGTCACGGTGAGGTGAAAAATGTGGAAGATAAGCCCGCAAAAAAGATGTTTATTCAAATTGTTAAGCAACTGCATGATTTAATTGCGGAACAAAATATACAGGAAGGGCAAAAACTTCCTTCAGAAAGAATGTTAAGCGAGCAGCTGCAAGTGGGAAGGTCTTCGGTACGGGAGGCTTTACGCAGCCTGGAGCTACTGGGCTTAATCGAAACAAGGCATGGCGGTGGTACGTATTTGGCGAGTATGCAGCACCATCAGTTTGTTGAAATTGTCGGATCGTTTATTTTGCAGGACGAAAAATCGATTGCGGATGTACATGCAACGAGAGAAATGCATGAAAAAGAAGCGATTCGAATTATTTGCAAGTCTGACAATTTGAGCGCACTGCCGATTTGGCAGAGCTTTTTTGTAAAGGTAGAGCTTGGGCAGGAGTTAAAAAGAGAAGACATACTTCGTGAGTGTATGATCGTTTCAGGTAACCGACTTGCCTTAAAAATTTGGCTCCAGCTTCTTTCTTTCAGTAACAATCTATTGGCAAATGAAATTACAGAAGAAGAGAAAATGGAATTAAAAATACTGCTTGCTTCATTGCAAATGGGCTATTTGGATGAAGCAATTGATTCATATGAAAAATGGATGGTCATTATTAAAGAATGATTATGTGAATATAAAGGGGGATTACGATGGCGATTCGTGATTTATTTACAATTAGTCGTAAAAAAAATACAGATAATATTACTAAAAAAGAAGATGAAAAATCTTTTCCGGAAGGCATCGTGACAAAATGTCCTAAATGCAAAACGATACATGTCACAAAAGAACTCGAAAAAAACTTGAAAGTATGCGCAAAATGCCAGCATCACTTTAGTTTAAATGCCAATGAAAGAATTGCCTGTTTTTTAGATGAGGGTTCATTTGTTTCAATGGATGATCATCTTCAGACTACAAATCCGTTAAACTTCCCTGCCTATGTGGAAAAAGTGCAGGCAGATATTAAGAAAGCAGGATTGAACGAAGCTGTATTAACAGGTGTAGGTGCACTAAAAGGGATGCAGGTCGTTGTTGCTGTAATGGATTCGCACTTCCGTATGGGATCGATGGGATCGGTTGTTGGCGAGAAAATTACACGTGCTGTAGAAAAGGCTACAGAGCTGAAGGTGCCGTTCATTATCTTTACGGCAAGTGGCGGTGCGCGTATGCAAGAAGGGGTATTGTCATTAATGCAAATGGCAAAAACAAGTGTTGCTTTAAAACGCCATAGCGAGAATGGCTTACTATATATTTCAATTTTGACGCATCCGACTACTGGTGGTGTATCGGCTAGTTTTGCATCGATCGGCGATTATAATATTGCAGAGCCTCAAAGTCTGATTGGATTTGCGGGACGTCGTGTAATAGAACAGACGGTACGTGAAAAGTTACCGGATGATTTCCAGACAGCAGAATTTTTATTAGATCATGGACAGCTTGATGCAATTTTTAACCGGACAGAAATGCGCGATAAAATTGCAACAATTGTTAAGCTGCATGTACAGGGAGGCGTATCGCATGTCTAAATTAATGGCATTTGAAGAACCGGTTGTAAAACTTCGTGAAAAAATTGTAGAGTTAAAAACAATTGCCACGGAAGCGGATGTGGATATGAGCGGGGAAATTGACAAGCTGGAAACACGCTTGCAGGAACTTGAAAAAAACGTCTATGCAAATATGGAGCCTTGGCACCGTGTGCAAGTAGCCCGACATGCTGACCGTCCGACGACACTTGAATATATTGAACGTATTTTTGAAGATTTTATCGAAGTGCATGGCGATCGTACATTTAAAGATGATGCAGCGATTGTTGGCGGGATTGCTTCATTCAATGGTCAGCCCATTACGATTATTGGTCACCAGCGCGGGAAAACGACAAAGGAAAATATTCGCCGAAATTTTGGTATGCCCCATCCTGAAGGCTACCGAAAGGCGTTACGTTTAATGAAACAGGCAGAAAAATTCAAACGCCCAATTATTTGCTTTATCGATACGAAAGGAGCGTATCCTGGTAAAGCAGCTGAGGAACGCGGTCAAAGTGAAGCAATTGCGCGTAATTTGTTTGAAATGGCCGGTATTCGGGTACCAATTATTAGTATTGTAATTGGTGAAGGCGGTAGTGGCGGCGCACTTGCACTTGGAGTTGCAAATAAGATTTTGATGCTTGAAAATTCAACGTATTCGGTTATTTCTCCTGAAGGCGCTGCATCAATCTTATGGAAAGATGCAAGCTATGCTAAAGAGGCGGCTGAAGCGATGAAAATAACAGCCCTTGATTTAAAGCAGCTAAAAGTTATTGATGGGATTATACCGGAAGTTGCCGGTGGTGCCCATAAGGATATTGAACAGCAGGCAATTTTTATGAAACAATATCTTACAAGTGTACTAAATGACTTAAATAAAGAGAGCGCCGATGAATTAGTTGAAAATCGTTATATGAAATTTAAAAATATTGGACAGTATATAGAACAATAAGGTTGTTTTATAACAGTAGTATACTTTGAAGAATGCGTGAGAACGCATTCTTCATTTTTTTCAAAAGCTTTACAATTTGTTTTCTAGAATAGTTACATATGAGCGTATTTTCTGTTAATGTGGTTAGTAACAGCGTAATAGGAGGAAAAGGTCGTATGAAGAAGATTGCGGTATTAACGAGTGGTGGAGATGCACCGGGAATGAATGCTGTTATTCGTGCAGTCGTTCGTAAAGCGAGTTTTCATAATGTTGATGTTGTCGGGGTATATCATGGTTATGAAGGTCTCTATAACGGGAACTTCGAACTTTTGGATATTGGTTCTGTTGGCGATATTATTCAACGAGGCGGAACGAAACTGTATTCAGCACGTTTCCCTGAATTTAAGCAGGATGATATTCAATATAGAGCAATCGAACGCATGAAGGAAGAGGGAATCGAAGGGTTAGTTGTCGTAGGCGGAGATGGTACTTACCGTGGAGCCATGCAATTATCAGATAAAGGATTCCCATGTGTAGGCATTCCCGGTACAATTGACAATGACGTTCCTGGTACAGAATATACGATTGGCTTCGATACGGCCCTTAATACCGTCGTTGAATCAATCGATAAAATCCGGGACACGGCAACAAGTCATGAAAATACGTTTGTTATTGAAGTAATGGGCCGCGACGCAGGAGATATTGCTCTTTGGTCAGGTTTGGCCGCTGGTGCGGAATCGATTTTGATACCTGAAGAATCGTATGAGCTGGATGATATTGTAGCACGTCTTGAGCGCGGGGCAGCTCGTGGAAAGCGTCACAGTATTATTATTGTAGCTGAAGGTGTAATGAATGGTCATAAACTTGCACAGCTTTTGGAAGAGCGCACAGGAATTAAAATTCGTACATCTGTATTAGGTCATATACAACGAGGAGGATCTCCATCTGCTCGTGACCGCGTTTTAGCAGGAAGATTCGGTGCAAGGGCGGTAGAGCTATTGTTGGAAAACAAAGGTGGAAGAGCAGTTGGCGTGAAAAATCACGCTATAATCGATTATGATTTAAAAGAAGCATTTGAAACTAAGCACCAAGCAGATTTAAGTTTGTATACATTATCAAAAGAGCTTTCAATTTAAAGTGCATAAAAACGGAGATGACAAAACTATGAGAAAAACTAAAATTGTTTGTACTATTGGACCAGCTAGTGAATCACCAGAAATGTTAGAAAAGTTAATTGATGCAGGGATGAATGTTGCCCGTTTAAACTTCTCACACGGAAACCACGAAGAACATGCGAACCGTATCGCCGCAATTCGTGATGCAGCAGAACGTATGAAAAAACCGGTTGGAATTTTATTGGACACAAAAGGACCTGAAATCAGAACACACTCAATGGAAAACGGTGAGTTGCATTTAGTAACAGGACAAGTAATCGATATTTCGATGACAGAAGTTTTAGGAAATGAATCACGTTTCTCCATCACATATGATCAGCTGATTGAAGACGTAGACCAAAACGATATTATCCTATTGGATGACGGTTTAATCGAATTACGAGTACTTGCGAAAGATACAGAGCAAGGGTTAATCCATACTATCGTTGAAAATGCTGGTATTTTAAAGAATAAAAAAGGTGTGAATGTACCGGGCGTTTCTGTGAAATTACCAGGTATTACAGATAAAGATGCGGCAGATATTTTATTTGGAATTGAGCAAGGCATCGATTTCATCGCAGCTTCATTTGTCCGTACTGCAAAGGATGTACTCGAAATTCGCGAGCTACTGGAGCAAAATAACGGCAGCCACATTCAAATCATCCCTAAAATCGAAAACCAGGAAGGCGTTGACAACATCGATGAAATTATCGAGGTTTCAGACGGTTTAATGGTGGCGCGCGGGGACTTAGGTGTAGAGATTCCTGCAGAAGAAGTACCTTTAGTACAAAAATCATTAATCAAAAAATGTAACCAAGTCGGCAAACCTGTCATTACAGCTACACAAATGCTGGACTCGATGCAGCGCAATCCACGTCCGACTCGTGCGGAAGCTTCAGACGTTGCAAACGCAATTATGGATGGTACAGATGCCATCATGCTTTCCGGTGAAACAGCAGCAGGTCTTTATCCGGTAGAGTCTGTAGCGACAATGAACAAAATCGCGATTCGTACAGAAGATGCTTTGGATTACCGTGCAATTGTATCGACAAGAAGCCGTGAAAAAGAAGCGAATATGACGGAAGCTATTTCTCAGGCAGTTGCCTATACTTCGATTAACCTTGGTGTTAAAGCAGTATTAGCTCCGACTGAAAGCGGAAATACTGCACGAATGATTGCAAAATACCGTCCGGGTGTTTCGATCATCGCAGTTACAAGTCAGCCAAATGTTGCACAGAAATTAACATTGGTATGGGGCGTTAAACCAATTTTAACGCAGCGTGTTTCTACAACAGATGAGATTTTAGAGTTATCAGTTGATGAAGCGCTAAAACATGAGTTTGTCAGCCATGGGGATGTAGTTGTTATTACTGCTGGTCTTCCGGTTGGTGAAGCAGGTACAACGAACTTAATGAAAGTACATGTAATTGGCGACTTATTGGCACGTGGTCAAGGTATCGGTAAATTGTCGGTTGTTGGTAATGCAATTATCGCCAACAATGCAGCAGAAGCGTTAGCTTACGACACAGAAGGTGCCATTATTGTAACAGTAGGGTCTGACCGTGAAATGATGCCGGCAATTGAAAACTGTGCGGGTATTATTACGGAAGAAGGCGGATTGACATCCCACGCTGCTGTAGTCGGCTTAAGCTTAGGCATTCCTGTAATTGTCGGTGTAAAAGAAGCGACTACTCTAATCCAGCATGGACAGGAAATAACAATGGACGCTGAAACTGGTGTCATTTATAAAGGACACGCGAGCGTTCTTTAAGGTTAATAACGGTTAAATCTAATTTAATATAACAAAACCACCGTTTCTTACAATGAAATGGTGGTTTTGTTTATTGTAAAACCTCTTTTTGAAACTTTTTCTTTGCTGTTTCGTATAAAATAGAAGAAGAGGGGGTTCATAAATGAAAAAGATTCTATTTGGATTACTCGCACTCGTATTTGCTGAAATTGCGGTGATTATCGTAATTGGAAACGCAATCGGTGTTTTTTATACATTATTATTAATCATGTTCACATCTATAGCAGGACTGTTGATCGCAAAAAAACGTGGTACAAAATCTATCCAGGATATTCAAAAAAGTATGCAGCAAGGCCAGCCACCAGCAGTACCGGTCATTGAAACATTTATGATTTTTGTTGGCGGTATTCTTCTGGCATTACCGGGCTTCATTACGGATATTCTCGGGTTATTATTTATCTCGGGAATTACACGAAACCTGTTTAAGCCGGTTATTTTTTACTTTTTACGTAAAAAAATGAAAAAAGGACAAGTCGTTATTTTTCAAAAATAGCATGCTGTTTCACTTTAATGGCAATCATCAATAGTATCGGACTAAGGATGATTCCGTAAAAACCGAATAATAAAACTGAGGCAGCGCTGATCAGAAATGTATGAATCATACGTAAGTGCAACGTATGGGACCAGAGCATTGATTCAGTTAGCTGCCTTATCATTTGTACAATAAAGTACAGAACCAGAATGGCAATGCCCATTATCGGTTCGTTTACAATAAAGTAATAAATAGAAACTGGAATAAGGAAAATTCCGATTCCCAAGAAAGGCAGACAGTCTGCAAAAGCGATCAAAAAGGCCTTAATAACAAATGCTTCAAACTTCAAAAAGTAAAACCCTATACATAAGAGTATGAATGTCAGCGTAAACAATTGCATCTCAACTACGATAAAGCGGCCAATAAGCTCCATTCCTTTTTGGAAGTAGCGAGCCCAAGTAGTGCGGTATGCTTTCGGAATATAAGCGAAAAACCATAACCGATTCTTATAGCTTTCCATCAACGCGAAGTAGAATGTCACAATGAAAATGAAAAATTCAAATATAGATTGAAAACTGTTTTTTATAAAATTGATTGTATAGAACAGCAAGTCCCTTATTAAACTTTGAAGTTTTTCTACAATAAACGGAAGAAGCGGATGTTTCATATAGGTGCTGTCCAAAGATAAGAGTGTTGACTGCAGCTGAGGAAGAATGGTGATAAAGCTGTGAATGATGAGCATAATAACCGAGACGATAACAGAAAATAGAAATACAGAAAGGATAATGACGACGAGAAAAAATGGCAGTCTGAACTGCTGCTTGAAGAAAAGGAATACTGGAAAGAGTAAGTAAGCGAAAAACAGACCGAAAATAATAGGCGGAATGAAATAGAAAAGGATGATATAAAGTAAAAGAACAATAAAGTTCCTACTTTTTACTAGCCATTGGTTTGTTTTATTTGTATAATCCATTTATCTCACTCCTAATTATTACCTAGTTATCTCACTGCAAATTATAAATTCTCTTTTTTGCATGAATTCTATCACATATGTGATTTTTTCCTAAAATCCCACTAATTCATTCACAAAGCCGTCAAAATTGATTATAATGAAAATTGTAAGCGATTTACTTATAGGTTCAATTGAGCAGAACGATATGAGTGTGCGACTTTTTAATAGAGTAAAAAGAAAGCACTTACAAAATTAATTTACTAAGTGAAGGAGCGATTTTTTATGTC
>Ga0079224_100006223_pt1 | contig 15795 bp, 10 predicted proteins | sample Stecom2015_FD_80414 | JGI IMG/M metagenome (GOLD analysis project Ga0079224, IMG submission 80414) | Agricultural soil microbial communities from Utah to study Nitrogen management - Steer compost 2015 | ecosystem: Environmental > Terrestrial > Soil > Agricultural land | place: USA: Utah...
CGCGAGTTGGGGGGCGCGGTCGAGCGGGGATCGTTCCGGGAGGATCTCTTCTATCGACTGAACGTGACTCCGCTCCATCTCCCGGCGGTGCGCGAGCGGACACCCGAAGACCGCATCGCGCTGTTGCATGCCCTGTTGGACGAGCTGCGGCAGGACATCCCCCGGGGACCCGCGCGCATCGCCGACGACGCGGTGGAGCGGCTGGTCGCCTACCCGTGGCCGGGGAATATTCGTGAGATGCGGAACGTCCTGGAGCGGGCGCTCATCTTCGGCGCGGGCTCGGACGAGCTGCGCCGGGATCACCTGCCGGCGGAGCTGCGACGCTCCGCGGGGCGTGCGGCGGGAGGCGGTGGCTTCCGGCCGGAGAGCATGCAGGACGTGGAGCGGCGCCACATCGAGCGCATGCTCCTTCATCACGACGGCAATCGGACCCGCGCGGCACGGGATCTCGGGATGGCCCGCGCAACCCTGATCAACAAGATCAAGTTGTACGCGCTGGACCTCTGAGCGGGGCGGCGCGGGCCGGGGCGCGTGAGCGCCGGGGTTGGATCCGAGGCCCCGGTCCGCCCATGTTTGGCGCTGTCGCGTTCCGCCCGGCATTTCCTCACTGCTCCCCCATTCGCGGTCCCCGGATCCCCACGAGATGACCGGTTGCCCCAAGCCATGAAGAGCCTTCATGACCGGATCGCGCTCGCGGCGGAAGGGGCACGGGGCAGTGTCCTGATCCTCTCCGCCAATCCGATGCACGACACCGGCGGCGGGCAGAGAAGCGCCCAGATGGCGCTCGAGCTGCTCGAGCGCGGGTACTGCGTCGTGTTCGTGAGCCATGGGAGGGTGACGGAGACCGTGGACCTGGGGCTCCGCTTCACGCAGCGCCGACTGGTGCAGACGTCGCTGCGCGTGGCGGCCGGCCGGGCGGGCGGAGAGGCGCTCCGGACGCTCTTCCCGGCGGGCCGGGCGGCGGTCGTCACGCAGGTGCCGGTGCGCGCCTGGCTGCCGGTGCTGGATGCGGCGCGGGAAGCCGGCGCCACCACCGTCTACGACTGTGTGGATCGCTGGGACTCCGAGCTCGGCCGCGGGTGGTACCGCGCGGACGTGGAAGAAGCGGTGGCCGCGGCCTCCGACGTCCTGGTGGCGTCGGCGCCCGAGCTCGTTCGGCACGTGGAGCGGCTCGCCGAGCGCGAGGTCCACCTCCTGCCGAACGCGTACAACGGCCGGATCTTCTCGACCGGCCGCGCGCACGCCCGTCCGTCCGATCTACCGACCGGGCGGATCGCGCTGTACGTGGGGGCGCTGTGGGGCGGGTGGCTCGACTGGACGCTGGTGCGGGAGGCGGCGGACCGGCTTCCCGACACCCGCTTCGTCTTCATCGGCGACCACCGGGGCGAAGGTGCGGCCCTGCCGCCGAACTGCCACTTCCTCGGCTTGAAGGCCCAGGCGGACCTGCCCCCGTATCTCGCGCACGCGGACGTCGCGTTCCTGCCCTGGACCGCGGACGCGGTGACCCATGCCACCAGCCCGCTCAAGGTCTACGAGTTCGTCGCCATGGGCCTGCCGGTCGTGACGCCGCCGCTGGATACGCTCACCGGGATTCCGGGGACGTTCCCGGCCCACGGCCGGCCGGCATTCATCGAGACGCTGTCCCGCACCGGGCGACCCTCGCTCGATCACGGCGTGAAGGAGGAGATGCGGGCGTTCTCCGAGACGAGCTCGTGGAGCGGACGCGTGAGCGAGCTGCTCGAATGGGTGGCACACGCCTCGGCGCGGCCCCATCCGGCCCGGCAGCCCCCGGCCCGGTCGGCGCGGGCGGTGCTGTCCACCGTGATCCCTTCGTACAACCATGCGCGTTTCCTGCCGCGGGCTATCGAGAGCGTACGCGCGCAGACGCTCCCGGTGGCGGATCTCGTGGTCGTAGACGACGGCTCGACGGATGGGTCGAGGGCGGTGTTGGACGAGCATCGCTTCCGGGGGATGCGGACGGTCCATCAGAAGAACCGGGGCGCCCACGAAGCGATCAACCGTGCCATCGCGCGTAGTTCAGGCGATTACGTTGCGATCTTGAACTCGGACGACTTCTTCTCCGAGGAGCGGATGGAGCACGCGTGGGGCGTCGCGCGGACCACCGGGGCGGCGCTCGTCCTCGGGGGCGTGCGCTGGGTCGATGAGCGCGGCGACGACCTTCCGGTGGACCATCCGGGGGTGTCGTGGTACCGGAGCGCGCTGCGCGAGGCCACGACCGCCCGCTCGCTCCGTGCCGCGGTGCTGCGCCACAACGTCGCCGTGACCACGTCGAACTTCTTCCTCCACCGCGCGCTCTGGCGGGCCGTCGGCGGGTTCCGCGCATACCGGTACGCGCATGATCTCGATTTCCTGCTGCGCGCGCTCGAGCTCTGCCCCGACCGCGTGGTCTTCGAGCCGTCGATGACCGACGTGCGGTATCGGATCCACGGCAGCAACACGATCGCGGAGGACACGGAGCGCGCGCTCGCCGAGCGGCGGGAGGTCGTGCGGGCGCTTCGGGCACCGTTGGGTCGGGTGCGGCGGGGCCTGATGGCGGGCCGCCTCCGCCGGCGGGTCGGCGCGGCCGTGGCGGGCTCCGGGTCGCTGCTGCCGAGCCCCCCGGACCCGGGGGAGGCGAAGATCCGCGGTCGCGCCCCCGAGGCGACGGCGGCCGAGGGTGACGGCCCGGTGGCCCGCCGCGCCGCCGACGTGCGCCCCCTGAAGGTCGGGATCGTCGTGCGCTCCCTCGGGCTCGGCGGCCTCGAAGAGATCGTGGCGCTCCTCGCGCAGACGCTGCCGGCGCATGCGGTCGCCCCGTCGATCCTCTGCACGCACGAAGGCGGGCCGGTCGCCGACCGGCTGCGCGCCGCGGGGATTGCGGTCGCGGTCGCGGGTGGGCGGGCGGAGCGGTGGCGCTCCTGGCTCGACGACGCGAAACCCGAGCTGCTGTCGACGCATTTCGGAGCGCCCGAGGTCGTCCGGGTCCTCGCGTCGTCCGGCGCGCCCGTGGTGGAGACGATCCACAACACCTACGCCTGGCTCTCCGACGAGGGATGGCGCGCGGAGGCCGGCAAGCTGGAATCGCTCGCTACCACCGTGGCGGTGAGCGAGATCGCCGCGCGCTACCACGCGGAGCGCACCGGCCGGGTGCCGGCCGACCACGTGATTCCGAACGCCGTCGATCCCGCTCGTGTGGCTCGCGTGCCGAGGGCCTTCGCCCGGCGGGTGCTCGGCCTGGACCCGTCGGCGCCGGTGCTCGTGCACCTGGGACGGTTCACCCGACAGAAGAACCTGGCCGGCCTCGTCCGGGCCTTCGCGGTCGTCGAGGAGGCCGCGCCCGGCGCGGTCCTCGTCCTCGCGGGGCCGCGATCGGACCGCGGCTACGTCCGCGAGGTCCGCAGGGCCCGGCCGCACCTGTTCCGGCGGCACGCGGTGCGCGTGGTCGAGCCGCTGGCCCACGTGGGGACCCTGCTCGCGGCCGCCGACGGATTCGTGTCGGACTCGTTCTTCGAAGGTTGGAGCGTCGCCGCTTCGGAGGCGCTCTGGGCGGGCCTCCCGCTGGTGCTGAGCGAGTGCGGCGGCGCTCGGGAGCTCGTCGGCGAGGGCGGGGCACGCGGGCACGTGGTCCCGAACCCCGCCGGCGACGCCTTGCGCGTTGGACCGGACACGCTGCGCGCTCCCCCGGAGGAGGCCGCGCGCGCCAACGAGTCCGCTCTCGCGGCCGCGATGCTGGACGTGATCGGGCGCCGGGACGACTGGAGCCGCCGCGCCCCCGCCGCCCGCTCGTACGCGCGTGAGCACCTCTCGCCGCACCGCATGTCGGGTGCCTACGCCCGCCTCTTCCGGTGCCTGGTCGGATGACGCCGCCCGTGCAACCCGGGTCGTGGGACCGTTCGGCGGGTGCTATGTTCGGAAGCGCTCACGGTGGGGCCCCGCGGCCGGGGCGGCCCGAACAGCCTGCACGCGAGCCCGCCCGGGCAGCGGGTCCGCACGCCGCCGTCTCCCTCGTCATCGCTCCGGGAAACCGTATGCACACGTGCTTCCCGCCACGGACCGCATGAGCGCGCCGGCTTTCAACCCGGGCCCCCCCACCGCGACCGGCGTGCTGCGCCACTACTGGCGGGTGGCCGGCGTGCGCCGCTGGCACCTGATCCTGCCCATCCTGCTCGTGCTGCTCGCGGGCGCGTTCGAGGCCGCGTCGTTCTCGCTCCTCATCCCGCTCACCGATGCGGTCGCGGAGAACTCCTTCGATTTCCTCGAGGAGTCGCGGGTCTTCGGATGGATCGGAGCGCTCCTCCCCGACAGCCTGGATGGCACGGCGGCGCGCGACGCCTACCTGGTGGTCCTGACGGTCGCGCTCATCATCCTCGGCCGGATCGGCAAGCTCGCCGTCGATTACGGCCGGAAGCTCCTCGTGGTCGCACGGAACGAGCGCTACCGCGTGTCCGTCGGCGAGGAGACGTTCGGCCGGGTCCTCGGCTTCGGCCGCCAGTACTTCGACCGTCAATCGATCGGCCGCATCGATGCCGAGATCGGCTGGTCCAGCTCCGTCCTCGGCCTGCTCGAGGCGGCCGAAGAGCTCTTCCGCTACGCCGTCGGCCTCATCGTGAAAGCCGGCGTCATGGTCGCGATCTCCCTGCCGCTGTCGATCGCCTTCGTCGTGACCCTGCCGTTCGTGCAGTGGCTCATGCAGGTCATCAACCGGGCGGCGCGACGCATCTCGCAGGAGGGGATCGAGGTCGATCGGCGGCTGCGCTCGCGCATCCTCGACATCCTGGGCTCGATCCCGTTGGTGAAGGCCTACTCACAGGAGCGCGTGGCGTCGGACGCGTACGCCGAGGTGCTTCGCCAGGCGCAGGACGTCGCGGTGCGCCGGGACCGGGTGGTGAGCCTCCGATATCCGCTCGAGGAGATCGTCATCCTCCTCGTCATGCTGGTCGTGCAGGGCGCGGTGATCTACCTCGCAGGCGATTTCCGCCCGGGCGATCTCGCGGCGTTCGGGGCGTTCCTGCTCATCCTCCAGCAGGCGCTGCCCGACTACAAGTACCTCAGCCTGTTCAGCGTCAAGGTCGCCGAGGAGATCCCGCGGCTCGATGCGGTCGCGGGGCTGTTTTCGGACGAGGACAAGTTCATCGTGCCCGCGGGACACGCGGAATTCGATGGGCTCCGGCGGGGGATCTTCGTGCGCGACCTGTCGTTCCGGTATCAGCCGGACTCGGAGACGCTGAGGGACATCACGACGGAGATCGCGGCCGGCAAGGTCACCGCGATCGTGGGTCCGAGCGGGGCCGGCAAGACGACGTTCGCCGACCTGATCGCGCGGTTCTACGATTGCGACGCCGGCACGATCTTCATGGACGACCGGGACATCCGCGACTTCACGCTCGCGTCGCTCCACCGGACCATGGCGATCGTGAGCCAGGACGTGTGGCTCCTCAACCGGTCGCTCCGCGACAACCTCACCTTCGGCCTCGAGGAGCCGCCCCCCGACGCGGAGCTCGTGCGCGCCCTCGAGGACGTCGAGCTCGGCGCCTTCCTCGCGACGCTCGCCGATGGCCTCGACACGGAGCTCGGCGACCGCGGTGTGCGGCTCTCCGGCGGGCAGCGTCAGCGGGTCGCCCTGGCCCGGGCGCTCCTCCGCGACCCGCAGATCCTGATCCTCGACGAAGCCACCTCCGCCCTGGACAGCGTCGTCGAGCAGCGCGTCGCCCGCGCCATCCAGCAGCGCTCCCGCGGCCGCACCCTGCTCGTCATCGCGCACCGCCTCTCGACCATCCGGGACGCCGACCGGATCCTGGTCATGTGGGACGGCCGCGTGGTCGAGCAGGGCACCTGGGACGAGCTGCTCGACCTGAACGGCCGCTTCACCGAGCTCTACCGCGCACAGTTCGGAGAGGACGCGCCGGTCGGGGCGTAGGGGGGCGATGCCGGGCACCAACCCTGCAATTGTCGCCCGTACCGCGACCGAAGTCGGTTTGTGGTCGCCCAGCGATCCCAATCCTGCAATCGCTGGCGGGTCCGCTCGCCGGATCAGGATTGGGTCCGTATAGGGACCCCAACCCTGCAGCCGTCGTCCGGAACCCAATGGTTGTGGAGTTTGGCTCTTCCCGGAGCCCGCCCACCTCCTCCTCCAGCGACGCCTGACCGGCACACGGTCACTACACGCGGGTCTTCCAGACCCGCAGCCGCTCGAGCAAGCGCCTCCGGCGCGCCATGCGCCGCAGGCTCTCCACCTCCTCGAGCCAGTGTCCGTGCCCATCCGAGGGCACCCCCGCCTCCGCACGCCGCCGCGCCGCACCCGCCAGCAGCGCCTCGAGGACCGGCCTCTCCGGCGGCCAGATGAAGTGCAGCAGGGGCTTGGCGGGCCGCTCGAGGTCGATCGCCGCGAACTCCTGCGGCCAGTACATCGGATGGGGCAGCGGGAGCGTCCCGAGCCGCCGCCGCCCACCGACCACGCCGAAGCCGATCTCGTCTCCGACCCAGCCGCCCCGCAGGATGCCTCCGCGCAGCTTCGGGCGGACCTCGTTCAGGAAGCAGTCGAGGCACTCGTCGAGGATCTCGCGCGCCGGGTCGGTCCTGAAGCAGAAGATGCCGCTGTTGGTCTTGAGATAGCGGTCGAGCCCGAACCGCCGCATGAGGCGCCGGGTCGAGAAGCCATGATGGTTTTCGTTGTCCCGCTCGGTGAGCAGCTCGCCGAGCATGGCGAAATCGGCGTCCTCCAGACTCGCCCAGAGATGGTCGAGCGAGCCGAGCACGAGACAGTCGGAGTCGACGAACATCGTGTTCGTGAATGGGGAGGCGGCGGCGCTTCCGTACTTGATCGCGCGCCCGTCCAGGAAGCGGCGGGGCACCTGCGTCACGGCATCGAAGACCGGCCCGTAGCGGTCGGCGGCCCGGGCCGCGAGCGCCTCGTCCGTCGCCAGCGCCACCGGATGCGACGTGTGCTCCCTGAGCGAGAGCGCCATGTCGACCGCCATCTCGAGGAAGCGCGGCCGGCCGACCGCCATCGTCAAGTATCCCCGGGGGTCGGTCGTCATATCGGTCGCCATCCCGGCGCACGGCTCAGGCGGCGCGCGGAGCCAGCATCTGCTGCTGCACCATGAGCCCCATGCAGAGGGCCCACATCATCATGGGAAACGACCAGAACCCCTCGCCCGCCTGGATCAGGAACGCGGCGCCGGCCACGCAGTAGGCCATCACCAGGATCTCGGCGAAGAACGTCCAGTCGAGTGGGCTCGCGTACCCCTGCGAACGAGCCCCGGCCGTGGGGACGGGGCGTGGCGCTCCGGACGTCGCGACGGGCGCCGTCGTGGTGGAAGCGGGCCCACGCGTTCCTGAAGCCGCGCCGGCCGCGGCGATCGCCCTCGAAGCCGATGCGCCCACGCCGGCACCGGCCCCGCCCCGGCCTGCCGTCGCGACCGTGCCCGGCTGCCCCGCTCGACCGACCCGGAGCCGAGCGGCCCCCGCGCCCTTCGGCGTCCGCACGAACTCGCCGCCCGACCGGAGGAACCCCTGGATCTGGCCGACGGTGTTGTTGACCATCAACCCCATCCCCACCCCCATGCCGAACAGGAGCTCGCCGATCGCACGCGCCGAGAAGCCGGCGTCGCGCTCGCGGATCGTGACGAGGAAGCTGAGCAGCGCCGCGATCATCCCCAGCGACATCAGCCCCTGCAGGATCCAGAAGAGCGTCCGGTCCACGTACAGGACCGCCCAGGGCCACAGCACGAGGCTCATGAGCAGCAGCGGGTGGATCGCGTAGCCGGCCAGCATGAACGCCTCGTCGAGGCGGTCGAGGACGACGCCACGAGACGCCACGACGCGCCGGGTCAGCTTGCGGAAGCACTGCGCGTTGCCCTTCGCCCAGCGCCGCTGCTGGAGCTTGAAGGCGCGCATGTGACCGGGGAGCTCGTTCGATACCAGCACGTCCCGCAGGTATCGTCCTTTCCATCCCTTCAGGGCGCAGCGGTAGCTGAGGTCGAGATCCTCGGTGAGGGTATCTGAGGTCCAGCCGCCCGCCTCGTCGATCGCGCTCCGCCGCCAGATGCCTGCGGAGCCGTTGAACGTCGTCACGTTGCCGATGAACGCGCGGGTCGGCTTCTGGATGGCGAAGTGGCGGTCGAGCAGGAGCGCGAGCGCGGAGGGAAGGAGCCCCTCGATGCGGCTCCCCCACGCCCAACGGGCTTGAACGAAAGCCACCTTCGGATCCTCGAACGCGCCGGCCTCGAGGATCAGGCGCGAAAGGAAGTTCTCCTCCGGCACGAAGTCGGCGTCGAAGAGCGCCACGAAATCAGCGTCGGAGCGGAGGAGGCCCGCCGTGAGGGCACCCGCCTTGTATCCCGCGCGGTCCGGCCTCCGGATGTGCTCGATGCGCACACCCGTCTCCCGGAGCTCGTCCACCACCGCCGCGACGATGCCGCTCGTCTCGTCCGTGGAGTCGTCGAGCACCTGGATGTCGAAGCGTCCGGTCGGGTAGTCCTGGGCCGCGGCGGCGCGCACGATCTGCTCCGCCGCCGTTCGCTCGTTGTACAGGGGGATCTGGATGGTCACCGTCGGCGCCACCCGCTCCCCTTGCGAGGCCCCGTCCCGTGCGCGTTCTTGACCTCCGGAGCTCGAGCTCGCGCGGATGGCGGTGCGGTTCCGCAGGAAGCGAACGAGCATGCGGAGCTCGACCAGCGCGAACGCCGCGCCGAAGAGGGCCGCGACGCCGTACAGCAATGAGATCAAGACAGGCATTCCGGGGAGCGAGCGCGAGAAGGCGCAACACGACGGGCGGAAAACGGTATCCAATTCCACGCGGCGCTGGCAACCCTGAAACGGCCGCACCCACGAGGAACCCTTGAGCCTTCCACCCACCCGACGATCCGCCGCGGCGCGCGGCGCCTCCTCTCGGCCGGTCGCCGGGGGACGGATCGGGACGTGGATCGCGTGGGCACGGGGCGCGACGTCGCTCGGACGGGCATGCGCGGTTCCATCTACGCGGTGGATGCTCATCCTCGGCATCCTTCTCGCGGCCATGCCCGCCGCAGGCTCCGGGCAACAGGATGGGGGCACGGCGACCGCCACCGCGGCCTCCACGCCGCCCCCGGAGGACGCCGCCTGCGCCGCGGGGCGTATCACGTCCATCGAGGTCGACAGCCGGTCGATCTTCGATCCCGAGGAGACGAGCCTCCGGGTCCTGAAATGGGCGTACCACGCCGCGAACGTCCTGCACGTGAACACCCGGTCGTCGTTCGTCGAGCGCGAGCTGCTCTTCGAGCCGGGCGACTGCTACGACCCGTTCCTCGTCGGCGAATCGGAGCGGCTGCTGGACCGGTACGGCTTCCTGTCATACGCGCGCATCGAGACGGTGTCGGACGGCAACGGAGGGCGGGTGGCCAGGGTAGAGACGCGCGACGACTGGTCGACGAAAGTGGACGTCGGCGCGACGTACGACGAGGGGACGAACCTCGAGAAGCTCCAGGTCACGGAGGAGAACCTCCTCGGTCACGGCGTCTTCGGGGAATTCACCTACATGAACAGGCGGGAGGCGCGGACCCACTCGTTCGGCGTGTCGACGCCACGGCTGTTCGGCCGATCCGACGCCGGCATCGCGTGGGGCCGGTCGCGTCCGGGGCACTTCTTCAATCAGTACGTACACTACCCCTTCGTGGGAGAAGCCGGCCGGGTAGCGGTGCGCGAAGGCTACTCGCGGGGGACGGACTTCTTCGCCTACTCCACGGGCGGCTCGGCGCAGCACTCCCGCGTGCTCGTGCCGGTCTTCCGCGAGCAGCTGGAGCTGTCGGCCGCGCACCGGTTCGGAGATCCGGGCGCGTCCGTGATCCTGGGGATGAGCCTGACCCGCGATCAGGTGCTGATCCGCGACGGCATGGAGATCACGCTCGGCGACGGATACGACGAGCGCGCGCCCTTCACGGGACCGGCGCCCGAGGCGATGGCCCGGCAGCTCCGCGCAGGCGGTGCGACGCGTCTCGGCGTCCATCTCGGGACCCGGCGCTTCCGTTACCGGGAGTACGTGGGACTCGACGGCGTGAGGGATCGGCAGAGCGTCGGACTCGGGATGTTCGCGGGCGTGAGCGTGGCGCGCGCCGTGCCGATTCTCACGCCCACGGGGCCTCGCCTCGACGACGTCGTGACGCGCGGCCACGGCAGCTTCACCGCCGCCCTCGGCTCGTCGCTCCTCCACGGGGGCACGACGGTGGAGGCGCGCTACGAGGATGGCCGCTGGAGCGACGTGCTCGCGGACGCCGACCTCGCGTTCTACGGACGGACCCGGCATCTGCCGGGGCAGACCTGGTTCCCGAGGGCATCGGTGGCGGGAGGTTGGAACACGACCCTCCCGTTCCAGCTGAGCCTGGGCGGCCGCGAGGCGGTGCGCTCCCTCGAGGAGGACAAGCTCCCGGGCGGCCGCATGCTCCTGTTCGTCGTGGAGGACCGCATCGCGCTCGGCTGGCCGAACCAGAACACGGCGGACCTGGGCGTGACGCTCTTCGCTGACGCCGGCCGCGTGCTTCCCGGCGACGTGCCCTACGGTGTCGACTCGGGCTGGCAGGGGGCCGTGGGGTTCGGGCTCCGGATCGGGCTTCCGCCCGGCACCCGCAACATCTGGCGTGCGGACGTGGTGTTCCCGGTGGGCCCCGTCGGTGGTAGCCCGATGTTCCGGCTCACCTTCGAGCTGAACAAGCTGCGGTCCGGGTTCTTCAACCCGGAGATCTTCCGGAGTCGGCGGTTCGGGCTGGGGCCGGAGTCGTTCTAGGAGGAGGTCCCGTTCCTGCCGCCCGGCGACGTGACATTCCTGGAGATCGGTCGACGCCTGCCACGGGCGGATCCGAACGACGTCTCGGAACGTTTTCGATCCTGCGCCCCTCCCGTGATTTCTCCCCACCTTCCGCGGACGCCCGGTCAGGCCGAGATTCGACCGGCACGCGCGAGAGGTCCCCACGGAGCCGCTGCGCGAGCCGATGGCTGTGCGCCCCGACCACCCGATCCCGAGCCCCATGGAAACGAAGAGACCGACCATCGCCGCCGCCGAAGAGATCGTCGGGGGCTACTTCCCTGTCCTCGACCACGGGTTCGTCGCACTGGTCGACTACATGGGCTCGGACGAGGCGGTCGAGCAGGCTGCGCGGGTAAGCTACGGCGCGGGCACGCGAAAGGTCTCGCAGACGCGCGGGCTGCTGCGGTATCTGCGCCGGCACCGTCACACGACGCCCTCCGAGATGGTCGAGCTCAAGTTCCATTGCGCCATGCCGATGTTCGTGGCCCGGCAGTGGATCCGGCACCGGACCGCCTCCGTGAACGAGCTTTCCGCGCGATATTCGCTCATGCCGCTGCTCTTCTACACGCCGGACCGAGAGCACTTCGAGCTGCAGAGCCGGGACAACAAGCAGGGGCGCTCCGGCGGCGCCTCCGACGCGGCGTACCGTGAAGCGGTCGAGCGCTGGGAGCGCCTGCGCGAGGACGCCGGCGGCGGGTACCGCTGGATGCTCGAGCAGGATGTCGCCCGCGAGATCGCGCGCATCGATCTGCCGGTGTCGACCTACACGCAGTGGTACTGGAAGATCGACCTGCACAACCTGCTGCACTTCCTCTCCCTCCGTGTCGATCCGCGCGCGCAGTTCGAGATCCGCGCCTTCGCCGAGGTCATCGCAGGGATGGTCGAGCGGGTCGCCCCGCTCAGCTATGAGGCGTGGGTCGACTACGACATCGGGGGCGCGCCGATGAGTCGGGCGGAGCTCGCCGCGATCGAGCGGCTCGTCGAGCCGGGAGGGGACGGCGTGCGCGCGCGCGACGGCGCGGCCCTGGACGCGGCCCAGCTCGGCGAGCTCGGGCTGTCCGCCCGCGAGGTCCGAGAGTTCCTGGACAAGCTGCGGCCCCGGCCCCGGCCCGACTTCTCGCTCGACCTCGGGCGCATGCGCTCCGCCGAAGACATCGCGCGGGAGATGTACGAGGCGGCTCCGGGCACCTTCGAGTAGCCCTGTACACGATGTCGCCGCCCATCCGCCTGTTCGTCACCGGAGGCACGTTCGACAAGGAGTACGACGAGCTCCGGGGCACGCTCGACTTCGGCGACACGCATCTGCCCCGGATGCTCGAGATGGGGCGCTGCCGCCTGGACGTGCAGATCCGCACGCTCATGATGGTGGACTCGCTCCAGATGACGGACGTGGACCGCGAGCTCATCGCGCGCAGCTGCCGGGACGCCCCGGAGCCGTGCATCGTCATCACGCACGGGACCGACACGATGACCGACACCGCTCAAGTGCTCGCGCGTGAGGTCCCGGACAAGACCATCGTGCTCACCGGCGCCATGATCCCGATCGCATTCGGGTCGTCCGACGGCCTGTTCAACCTCGGCGGCGCGCTCACGGCCGTTCAGGTCCTGCCGCCCGGCGTGTACATCGCGATGAACGGCCGGATCTTCACGTCGGACAACGTGCGGAAGAACCGGGACACGGGGATCTTCGACACGGTGCGGTAGGGTGGCGCGGGCAGGTGGCGTGGAGGCCGTGTCGTGAAGGGAACGCGACCGGGAGCGCGAGTCTCACTCCACGGCCCGCTGCCGACCCTCCACCAGGACGTCGTATGTGGCCTTCTGCGCGGCGCTGGGCTCCACCGGCAGGCCGATCAGAAGGGCTCGCCCACCCTTGCCGTCCGGGATCTGGAGGATGAGGTCGCCGGGCTCGCGCCCCTCGAACGGCCGCGCGCGGCCGGTCGCGTCGACGCTCACGGTGCTGCCGGGGCCGAGAGAGACGGCGAGCCGTCTCCCGTACTCCGTCCAGGCCTCCAGCGGATCGACCTCTCCGCCCGCGATGGTGGGGATCAGCGTATCTCGGTAGTAGGCTACCGCATCCGCGTAGGCTTCCGGATCGGCCTGTTTGAGCTCCTTCAGGCGCTCCCGGTAGAGATCCCGAGGGTCGCGCGCTCCCGTGGAAGCAAGGGCATCCTCGAGGAGCCGCTCCGCCTGGGCGCTGGGGGTGTCGGACATGGCGAAGCATGCCCGGGCGCGCTGCGGGCGTCAACCGTTCGAGGCGGCGTGAGGCGCGCCCGGTGCGCCAATACATGTCCTTTGTATCTTAGAAAGCGCGAGCTCGCGTGGCTTCGATCGACCGGAAGCCGCCGGGTGCGCACGAGGCGCCGCCGGGACGAGGGCAGGAGGTCCCAGACCCGCACCACCCGGAGTGACGACGGCCATGTCGACAATCGGAAAGCTGCCCACCGAGCACCTGGAGCTCGATTGGGCCATGTTCGGCGAGCTCTGCCGCGCGCTCGCCCTCAAGGTCGCACGCGACTACGACCCCGAAGTGGTGATCGGCATCGCGCGGGCGGGGGCGATCCCGGCCGCCATCGTCGCCTCGATCCTGCGCGTCGACTTCTACTCGATGACGATCTCCCGCCGACACGGCGACGAGGTGCGCGAGCGTCCCGAGGTACTCTCCGCCGCCCCCAGGGACGTCGCGGGCAAGCGCGTGCTCATCGTCGACGAGATCACGAGCTCCGGCGATACCCTCCGCCTGGCGCTCGCCGCCGTGCGGGACGCGCAGCCTCTCGAGGTGCGCACCGCCACGAGCTTCGCACGAACCACGGGCTATCAGCCCGACTACGCCGCGCTCGCGACCGACGCCAACGTCATCTTTCCGTGGGACCGCAAGATCTTCGACGGGAACGAGCTCGTGGTGAATCCTCGCTACGAGGACGTGCTGGACGACTGAGTCGCGTCCCTTTCTGTCTGGTGGATGGGATGCCGGGCCGGCGCGCACGTCGCGGGGGGCGCTTCGCTCCGGACGCTACGCGTCCGAGCCCCTGCTCGGTGCGTGCCGGCCCGGCATCCCCCGGCCGGTCGGGGCGGCCGGCCATGTCGTAACAGCGCGGCTCGGCTCGTCAGGGCAGGTCGGGGAGAGCGGCGTCACGAACCCCCGGGGTCCCGTTACCCGAGCGGTCGAGGGGCCTGTAACGTATCGCCGTGCTCCCCGCGGATTCGGGGGTGGACTCCCCATATCAATCGTGACGGTCGGCGAGCCGCCGTGCTGGCTTGGGCCGACGTAGGCTGCACCCTGGAGTGCGTCGTCGTTGTTAGAAGAGTACTGCTTCCGCCTCTATTGCCTAAATACTGGCAGGGCGCTGCCACTAATGATATAAATACCGGCATTCCAGTGCCATAGAGTCCGGCGTGGCGGTGTGGAGCTGCTCCGGATGCCTCAGCGGAGCTTCCGTGGCGGTATCAAGCGACCAGATCCGTGACAATCCCTGGTGGGGATCGATCGACGCGATCGATCGTGATCCACAGCTGGAGGAGCTGGCTGCCCGACAGCTCGTCCACGAGCATGAGGTCCCGTTCGACTTACACGCAGATGCGGTGCTCACGATCCGCGGCCCCCGGCAGGTCGGGAAGTCCACCCTGTTGAAGCGCCTGGTGCGGAGGTTGATCAGGTCCGGGGCACCAACACGGACGATCATGTACCTAGATGTCGAGGGCGCCAATCTATTGACGCCGCACGCACTTCAAGTGGCGATTCGCGAATACCTCGACTGGATGCGCTCCTCATTCCCTGACCATCGAGCGTACATCTTTCTCGACGAGATCACGGGGATCAAGTCCTGGGGCACGGCCATACGGGTTCTCCACGGGCGGGGGGCGCTGCGCAATTGCAGCATGATCTGTACGGGCTCCCATGCTCGCGATGTGAAGCGGGGCGCGGAGCGAGCGCCCGGCCGAAAGGGTGCGGTCGAGGCATGGGATTGGATCATGATGCCGTTGTCGTTCCGCGATTATATCGCGATGCACCAGCCGTCGTTGGTTCGGGAGCTTCCGACATTCGATCCGACCCGCCCGGCCGAGGCAGCCGAGGTCGTTCAGGACGTTCGGCTCCACGAGCGCACGATCGTGCCGCTCTTTCAGCGTTACCTATTGACGGGCGGTTACCCGCACGCGGTGTCGGCCGAGGCTGAGCACAACGAGATACCGGCGCGTGTCTATCGGCTTTACCAGGAGGCGTTCCGGGGGGAGATCGTCCGTGCGGGCCATCGCGAAGACCTCTTCCGCGAGCTCGTGAGCTGGCTGGGCGTCGACCGGCTCGGTGCCGAATTCAACTGGAGTGACGGTAGCGGGGACACCGCGATTGGGTCACATCACACGGTTCGAGAGTATCTCGAGGATGCCCAGGCCGCGTTCATTTGGCACATACTCCATCGAGTGAAGTCGGTTGGTGCGCCTACGCCCGCGCCCCGGAGCCCGAAGAAGCTGTACCCGGTGGATCCGTTCGCCTGGCATGTTCTCCGGAGCTGGGTCTCGGGCAGCACCAATCCGTGGGGCGACTCCATGGCCTTCGTTGCGCGACCGAAGGAGCTGAGCATGCTTGTCGAATCGATCGTGGGCGACCACCTGCGTCGTTGGCGCGGCCCATACACGCTGTACCACCGGGCTGCACAGGGCTCCGAAGAGATCGACTTCGTGTCCTTCGCGGGCGAGGAGCGCGCGTTGGTCGAGGTGAAGTACCGCAATCAGATACGGCCCGCGGACAAGAAGGTGTTGCGAAAGTATGGCGGCGGGATTCTGGTCACGAAGGACGCTGTGTTCTGGAACAAGGATGATGGCGTCGCCGGAGTCCCGATCCCTTTCTTCCTGGCGGGCCTTCCGGAGCCATTGACGCTCTTCCCCTCCCTGGAATAGAGGGCACAACCGCAACGAGGCCGATCGATGACCGCCGCTGCAGCTCGGAGGGCGCCGGGAAAAGCGACGGTTGCCCCGCGCCTCCAGCCGGCCGGGGCCGAAGCGGCTGACGCCGCCGCACGCCG
>Ga0079224_100006224_pt1 | contig 15794 bp, 17 predicted proteins | sample Stecom2015_FD_80414 | JGI IMG/M metagenome (GOLD analysis project Ga0079224, IMG submission 80414) | Agricultural soil microbial communities from Utah to study Nitrogen management - Steer compost 2015 | ecosystem: Environmental > Terrestrial > Soil > Agricultural land | place: USA: Utah...
CTGGACGACAGCGAGGCAGGCAGGGCACACGCCGAGGAACTCATCGGCACGGCCGACGCCTACAAACGGGACCGCGAGCGGGAACGCGCGAAACCGGCGAAGAAGACCGCGAAGAAGGCGACCGAGACCGCATCGACCGGGCAGGGCAAGACGTCGGCCAACACATCTGGCACGACGTCGGACAAGTCGGCGCGCGCCAAGGCGGCTCTGTCGAGGAAGAAGGCCGATACCGGCAAGTAACCCACTCGCCGCACGTTTCGCGGTCCGAAATGGACCGCCGGCACGCGTACCGGGACCCGCCGGCGTGGCGAGACGCACGTGGCCTGCGCCGGGAACGGTTCGGCCTTCCCGGCGCGTCGCGACGCCTTTTCCCGGCGTCTTTTGTCAGTATCGAGCCATGAAACTCTCCGGCATGCTCACCCGGGCCAAGGAGCCGCTGCCCGGTATCAGCGGAGTGGCACGCGTCGACCGGCGTACCCGGGAGTTGTTGCGCCGGGTGGGTTCCGGAGACATCGTCGTGCTCGACGAGGTCGACATCGACCGTGCGACCGCCGACGCCCTCGTGCAGGCCGAGGTCGCCGCGGTGATCAACGCGGCACCGTCCATTTCGGGCAGGTTCCCGAACCTCGGCCCGGAGATCCTGGTCGAAGCGGGCATTCCGCTGGTCGACAACGTCGGCGCCGACGTGGTGCACCGCGTCAAGGACGGCGCGAAGGTGCGGCTCGACGAGGGCGTCCTGTACGCCGGGGACAAGCAGCTGGCCTCCGGCACGGTCCAGACCGCCGAGAGCGTCGCCGACGCGATGATCGAGGCCAAGGCCGGCATGTCCACCCAGCTCGAGGCGTTCTCGGCCAACACGATCGAGTTCCTGCGCCGGGAACGGACGTTGATCCTCGACGGTGTCGGCGTGCCCGACCTGCGGATGTCGCTGAAGGACCGGCACGTCCTGGTCGTCGCGCCCGGAACCGAACACGCCGAGGACCTCAGGGCGCTCAAGAAGTACATCCACGAGCACCGGCCCGCATTGATCGGTGTGGACTCCGCGGCCGACACGCTCCGCGACCTCGGCCACACGCCGGACATCGTCGTGGGCGACCCGAACGCCGTCGAGGCGCAGACCCTCAAGGAGTGCCACGAGGTCGTCGTGCCCGCACAGCCCGACGGCTACGCGCCCGGCGTCGAGCGCATTCAGGACCTGGGGATCGGGGCCGTGACGTTCCCGGCCTCCGGCAACGCCGAGGACCTGGCGCTGCTGCTGGCCGACACGCACGAGGCGAGCCTCGTCGTCACGGTCGGCTTCCAGGCGACCCTGCGGGAGTTCCTCGACCACGGCCGGTCCGGATCGAACCCCTCGACGTTCCTCACTCGACTCAAACTGGGCACCAAGCTCGTCGACGGCAAGGCCGTCGCGACGCTGCACCGCAACCGGGTGTCGATGGGCGCCGTCGTCCTGCTCGTGCTGGCCGCGCTCGTGGTGGTCGCCGCGGCGCTGCTCGTGTCCGACGTGGGCACCGTCTACGTCGACTGGCTGCGCGACACCTGGAACTCCTTCGCGACCTGGGTCAGGGGGCTCTTCACGTGATCTCGCTGCGGTACCACATCGTGTCGATCGCGGCCGCGTTCCTCGCGCTGGCGATCGGCGTCGTGCTCGGATCGACCGCGCTGAACGGGTCCCTGCTGTCCGGGCTCTCCGACGAGCGTGGCGACCTGGCGCGGCAGGTCAGCGATCTCGAGAGCGAACGCAACGCGCTCCAGGCACGACTCGACGACGCCGACGCGTTCGCCGGCTCGGTGGGCGGCAACGTCGTCGACGGCACTCTCGACAAGCGTTCGGTGGTGTTCGTGACCACGCCGGACGCCAGCTCTGCCGACCGCGACGCGCTCACCGAACGCGTCGAGCAGGCGGGCGCGGACGTCACGGGCGAACTGCAGCTCACCGAGGCGTTCACCGATCCGGGCCAGTCGGACCAGCTGCGGGAGATCGTCACCCGCCTGCAGCCGTCCGGTGCGCAGTTCCCCACGGCAGGCGACCCCGGCACGTTGGCGGGTGCGCTCGTCGGCTCGGTGCTGCTGCTCGACGGGGAGAACGCGAAGCCGCAGGCCTCCGGGGCGGAACGGCAGGCGGCGCTGTCCGGCCTGACCGACAGCGGATTCGTCAAGCCGAGCCAGGACGAGGTGAAACCCGCACAGCTGGCGATCGTCCTGACCGGCGGCAAGGCCACCGGCGACGGCGCGGGCAACGCGGCGTCGATGATCAGCCGCTTCGCCGCGCAACTCGACCGCACCGGCGCGGGCACCGTGCTCGCCGGGCGGCCGTCGTCGGCCGAGGGCAGCGGTGCCGTGGGCGTGGCGCGTGCCGACACGGCGACGACCTCCGTGCTGTCCACGGTGGACAACGTCGATTCCCAGTCCGGGCGGATCGCCACCGTGCTGGCGCTGCGGGAACAGCTCGAAGGGGGCGTGGGACGCTACGGCACGGCGGGCAGCGCGGAAGGTCCCGCCCCCGGCGTCAACCAGGAAGGCCGCTGACCCACCGCGCACGCGCGCGTCAGGGCGTCGCTCACGCCGAACGCGTCAGCATCGCGGTCCAGGCGTCGACGAACCCGGGGAACGTCTTGCCGACGGTCGCCGGGTTCTCGACCTCGATGCCCGGCACCCGCAGTCCGAGCACCGCGCCCGCCATGACGAGCCGGTGGTCGTCGTAGGTGTGGAACGTGCCCGCGTGCAGTGGTGCGGGGCGGATGATCAGCCCGTCGGCGGTCTCCGTGACGTTCCCGCCGAGCGCGGTCAGTTCGGTCGCGAGTGCGGCCAGCCGGTCCGTCTCGTGCCCGCGCAGGTGTGCCACACCGCTGATGCGGGACGGCCCGTCGGCGAAGCACAGGAGCGCGGCGATCACGGGCGTGAGTTCGCCGACCTCGTGCAGGTCGAGGTCCATGCCGGGCAGCGAGCCGCCACCGGAGACACGCAGTCCCGACCCGTCCGCGGTGTCGGTGTCGAACACCGCCGCACCGCCGAGCTCGGCCACGAGGCTGCGCAGCCAGTCACCCGGCTGGGTGGTCTCGCGGGGCCAGTCGGGAATGTGCACCGAGCCGCCCGCCACGAGCGGGGCGACGACGAACGGCGCCGCGGACGACAGGTCCGGCTCGACGGTGTACTCGGGCAGGTGCAGCGTGCCCGCGGGCACGTGGAACCGGGTGCGGTCACGCTCCGGGGCGGCGCCGAACCGGCGGAGCATGTCGAGGGTCATGGCGATGTGCGGCTCACTGGGCACCTCGCCGACCAGCCGTACGGTCACGCCGCGCTCGAACGCAGGGGCGGCGAGCAGCAGCGCGGACAGGAACTGGCTGGAGGCCGACGAGTCGAGCTCCACCTCGCCGCCGGCCAGTCCGCCGCGCCCGCGCACGGTGAACGGGGGAGCGCCCGGTGTGCCGCCCTCGTCCTCGATGTCGGCGCCGAGGTCGCGTAGTGCACCGAGCAGGGGCGAGAGCGGCCTGCGCCGGATCGCCGCATCCCCGTCGAAACGCACCGTCCGGTCGCCGAGTGCGGCGAGTGCGGGCGTGAACCGGGCGACCGTGCCCGCATTGCCCAGGTCCACGTGGGCCTCTCCGGCGCCGGAAGCGAGCGGTCCCACGCGCACGCCGCCGTCGACGTGCTCCACCGGCGCGCCCAGGGCCGTCAGCGCCCCTTCCATGAGGCGGGCGTCGCGGGAGTCCAGCGGCCTGCGCACGAGCGTCGAGCCCGACGACAGCGCCGCGAGCACGTAGGCACGGTTGGTGATCGACTTCGAGCCCGGCACGCGCACCGTGGCATCCACCGCGGCCTCGGCGAGCGGGGCTGTCCAGGAGGGTTCGGTCGGCACGCCGACACTCTCGCACGGCGGGCGCCACGCGGCGCGTGCCAGGCGTGCGCACGAACCGGTGAGAGTGAGTTAAGGTGGAAGCCCGTGGGACTTCAGCCGCGGACAACCAAGTACGTCTTCGTCACGGGAGGCGTCGCCTCCTCTCTGGGCAAGGGGCTCACCGCCTCCAGCCTGGGCCAGCTCCTCACCGCTCGTGGGCTCCGCGTCACGATGCAGAAGCTGGACCCCTATCTCAACGTCGACCCCGGCACCATGAACCCGTTCCAGCACGGTGAGGTGTTCGTCACCGAAGACGGTGCCGAGACGGATCTGGACATCGGGCACTACGAGCGGTTCCTCGACCGCGACCTGTCGGGATCGGCCAACGTCACCACCGGCCAGGTGTACTCGACGGTGATCGCCAAGGAACGACGCGGCGAGTATCTCGGCGACACGGTGCAGGTGATCCCGCACATCACCGACGAGATCAAGGCCCGGATCATGGCGGTCGCCGACGGTGACGGCAGCGGCCAGCGTCCCGACGTCGTCATCACCGAGGTCGGCGGCACGGTCGGCGACATCGAGTCGCTGCCGTTCCTCGAGGCGTGCCGGCAGGTCCGGCACGACGTCGGCCGGGACAACTGCTTCTTCCTGCACGTCTCGCTCGTGCCGTACCTCGCCCCGTCCGGCGAGCTCAAGACCAAGCCGACCCAGCACTCGGTCGCCGCGCTGCGCAACATCGGTATCCAGCCGGACGCGCTGGTGTGCCGCGCCGACCGCGAGCTGTCCGACGAGGTCAAGAACAAGATCGGCCTCATGTCCGATGTGGACAGCGAGGCCGTGATCGCCTGCCCGGACGCCCCCTCGATCTACGACATCCCCAAGGTGCTGCACGCCGAGGCGCTCGACGCCTACGTCGTGCGCAAGCTGGGCCTGCCGTTCCGGGACGTCGACTGGACGGTGTGGGGCGACCTGCTCGAGCGGGTCCACAATCCGAACGAGACGGTGCGCATCGCGCTCGTCGGCAAGTACATCGACCTGCCCGACGCCTACCTGTCGGTCACCGAGGCGTTGCGCGCGGGCGGATTCGCCCACCGGGCCAAGGTGAAGATCGTGTGGGTCGCCTCCGACGACCTGCTCACCGAGTCGGGCGCGGCCGCGGCACTGTCCGATGTCGACGGTGTGCTCATCCCGGGCGGATTCGGCATCCGCGGCATCGAGGGCAAGATCGGCGCGATCAAGTTCGCCCGCGAGCGCAGGATCCCGCTGCTGGGCCTGTGCCTGGGACTGCAGTGCATGGTGGTCGAGGCGGCCAGGAACCTCGCCGGCATCTCCGGTGCCGACTCGGCGGAGTTCGACCCGGCCACCGAGCACCCGGTCATCTCCACGATGGCCGACCAGAAGCAGGTCGTCGCGGGGCAGAAGGACATGGGCGGCACGATGCGCCTGGGTGCCTACCCCGCGCGGCTGCAGGCCGACTCGCAGGTGGCCAAGGCCTACGGCGAGACCGAGATCTCCGAACGGCACCGCCACCGCTACGAGGTCAACAACGCCTATCGCAAGCAGCTCTCGGACGCCGGACTGGTCTTCTCCGGGACCTCGCCCGACGACCGGCTCGTGGAGTTCGTCGAACTGCCCGCCGATCAGCACCCGTTCTTCGTGGCGACGCAGGCGCACCCCGAGTTGAAGAGCAGGCCGACGCGCCCGCATCCGCTGTTCAGCGCGTTCATCCGGGCGGCCGTGGACTACCACACGGCCGAGCGCCTTCCGGTCGAACTGCCCGAGTCCGCGGGCACCCGATGAGCGAGCCGGGCACGCACGAGTTCCGGGTGACCTCCACCGAGGACATCCACATCGGCCGCGTGGTCGGACTGCGGGTGGACGAGGTCGCGATGCCCGGTGACGGCACGGCGCGGCGGGAGGTCGTCGAACACCTCGGCGCCGTCGCCGTGTGCGCGGTCGACGAGGACGGCGCGGTGACGCTCATCCACCAGTACCGGCACCCGGTGCGGGACCGGCTGTGGGAACTGCCCGCGGGGCTGCTCGACGTCGACGGGGAGGACCCGGTGGACACGGCGGCCAGGGAACTCGTCGAGGAGGCGGGCCTGGCCGCAGGCCGGTGGGACACGCTGGTCGAGGTCGCGGCCTCGCCCGGGTTCACCGACGAGGTGGTGCGGGTCTTCCTCGCCCGTGAGCTGCGTCCGGTGGACCGGGAGCTGCACGGGGACGAGGAGGCGGATCTGACGATCAGCACGGTGCCGCTGACGCAGGCGGTCGACATGGTGCTGTCCGGGCAGATCGTCAACGGCGCCAGCGTTGCCGGGATCCTCGCCGCCCACACGGTGCTGTCGGGCAACCACACCGCCGACGGCGTGCCGCGTGATCCCCGCGCGCCGTGGCGGCATCGGCCGACGACGTTCGCCGCGCGGCTCCGCGATTCCTGAGCGGCCTCACTCGCGGAGCCTGCGGCCGTTGCCGTCGTGGCCGCCGCTGGCCAGCAGGATGATGCCGTCGATGAACGACCAGATGCCGCCGATGCCGAACGTCACGATCGTCACCAGCAGCTGGGCGATCGCCAGACCGGTGTGGCCCGTGTAGAACCGGCCCGCGCCGAACGGGACGAGTAGCTGCAGCAACCCGGCGACGAGCCGGGACTTCTCGGACGGCGGCAGCACATCGCCGCCGGGACGCGGGTCGAGCTCGGGATGCCGGGTCATCGGCGCGTACGTGGGCAGCGGGGGAGCCAGGAACGTCGGATGCGGGGCGGGCAGGTCGTCGAACTGCTCGCGGACCTCGGCACGGTTCCGTGCGGCGACCACGGCGGCGACGCGTTCGTCGTACTCGGTGACCGACAGCCTGCCCGCCGCGAAATGCTCGCCGAGCACGCGGGAGGCCTCCTCGCGTTCCGCCGTGCCGATCCGTAGCCGGTCGGGATCCTGCGCCATGACCCGACGGTACCGGTCGCGCGGTGGGGAGGTGGTGATCGCGACATCCGGCGCACCTGCCGGAATCCCGGACCCGCCGGGCCGCCTGCCTCTACAGTGTCCGCGTGGCACGCGTGCGCGGATCCGTCGACCAGGTGGTGGCGACCTATCTCGATCACCTGGCCGTGGAACGCGGCATCTCCCGCAACACCCTCGACAGCTACGCCAGGGACCTGCAACGGTACGGGGAGTTCCTGTCCGGCAGCGGCGTCGAGCACCTGGCCGACGTGCAGCCGGCGCACGTGACCGAGTTCGGTGCCGTGCTGCGCGAGGGCGACGGTGACCACCCGCCGCTGGCGGCCTCGTCGTCCGCACGGGCGCTCGTGGCCGTTCGCGGGCTGCACAAGTTCGCGTGTGCCGACGGCATCACCGACCACGACCCCGCGCGCGACGTGCACCCGCCCGCGCCTGCCCGCCGGCTGCCGAAGGCGCTGCCGGTGGACGACGTCCTGCGCCTGTTGGCCACACCACCCGAGGACGGCGAGCGTTCGTTGCGGGACCGCGCGTTGCTCGAGTTGCTGTACTCGACGGGGGCGCGCATCTCGGAGGCCGTGGGGCTCGACGTCGACGACGTGGACACGACCGAGCGGACCGTCGTGCTCGACGGCAAGGGCGGCAGGCAACGGCTCGTGCCCGTGGGCCGGCCCGCGCTCGAGGCCCTCGACGCGTACCTGGTGCGGGCTCGTCCCGTGCTGGCCCGGTCGGGACGGGGGTCCGCGGCGGTGTTCCTCAACGCTCGCGGCGGCAGGCTGTCGCGGCAGAGCGCGTGGCACGTGCTCAAGACGGCGGCCGAACGGGCGGGGATCAGCGCGACGGTGTCCCCGCACACCCTCCGGCACTCGTTCGCGACGCACCTCATCGAGGGCGGCGCCGACGTGCGCGTGGTGCAGGAGCTGCTCGGTCACGCGTCGGTGACCACGACGCAGGTCTACACCCTCGTCACGGTCAACACCCTCCGCGAGGTGTACGCCACGGCGCATCCCCGCGCACTGCGCTGACGTGCGCGGCTGACGTGCGCTACTGACGTGCGCGGCTGACGTGCGCGCCGTCGTCCGGCGGGGCGTGCCGGGCGGTGCCGGACGTGATGCCGGACGTGGCCGGGAGTCGTGGTGTGGCCGGTGATGTGACCTGTGCGGTGATCTCGCGCGCGTGCCCGGCGAGCCTCTTTGCCGCTATGTCTACTCCGCGCTTAGGCTGACGCCGTCCTTGTCCGAAGGAGGAGCTTCCGCCCTATGTCGACCTCCCAGCATCCTGCGCGAACCGATGCGCACGGCCCCGACGCGGCGAGAGCCTCGAGTGCCTCGTCCGGCGCGTCGACCGAGAACGTGGCCCCGGTCGAGGGGCGCGCCACGGAGGACGTCACGAAGGCCCCCGCTCCCCACGACACCGCTCCGAAAACCGCTCCGAAAACCGCTGCGAAAACCGCTGCGAACGGCACGGCGAAGGACGGTGTGCAGGACGCCGCGAAGGAGGCGGAGAAGGACGCGGCGAAGGACGAGGTGAAGCTCGGTCCGACGGGGCGCCCGATCCGGGAGATCCCGGAACCGCCGGAACTGCACACGCACGGCCCGGCGACGGTGCTCGCGATGTGCAACCAGAAGGGCGGCGTCGGCAAGACGACCTCGACGATCAATCTCGGCGCGGCTCTTGCGGAGTACGGCAGGCGCGTGCTGTTGGTCGACTTCGATCCGCAGGGTGCGCTGTCGGTCGGTCTCGGCGTGCAGCCGCACGAGCTCGACCAGAGTGTCTACAACGTGATCATGGAGCGGTCGCTGCCGGTGGACAGCGTCATCCGGAACACGAAGCTTGAGGGCGTGGACCTGCTGCCGAGCAACATCGATCTGTCCGCGGCCGAGGTGCAGCTGGTGGCCGAGGTCGGGCGTGAGCACACGCTACTGAGGGTGCTTACGCCCGTGATGAAGCAGTACGACTATGTTCTTGTCGACTGCCAGCCGTCGCTGGGGCTGCTCACCGTCAACGCGCTCACCGCGTCCGACGGCGTGATCATCCCGCTGGAGTGCGAGTTCTTCAGTCTGCGGGGCGTGGCGTTGCTGATCGACACCATCGATAAGGTGCGCGAACGGCTCAACCCCAAACTGGACATCACCGGCATTCTCGCCACGATGTTCGACCCGAGGACGTTGCATTCGAAGGAGGTCATGGCGCGCGTGGTGGAGGCATTCGGCGACACCGTGTTCGACACGGTCATCAACCGCACCGTGCGGTTCCCGGAGACCACTGTGGCCGGCGAGCCGATCACGAAGTGGGCTCCTCGCTCGGCCGGTGCCGCCGCGTACCGGCAGCTGGCACGCGAGGTGATCGGCCGGTGAGCAGGCGAGCATCCCTGCCGGGTGCGTCCGAACTGTTCCGCCGCACGAGCAACCCGGTCTTCGGGGACGGCGCCGTGACGCCCGCAGGCCCGCCCGCGCAGACCCCGGCTCCGGACGCCGAGTCCGTCGAGTCCGCGGCGCCGCAGGCAGGCACCGACCACGCGGCGTCCGAAAAGGACACGGGCGCCTCGGGGACGTCGGGGGCTTCCGGGGCGTCGTCCGGTGCGTCGGCGACCGGCCGAGCGCTGGCGAAGGCGAGCGCGGGCAGGCGCGGGTCCGGGCGGCAGAAACACGACACGAAGATCACCGTGTACCTGTCCGGTGACGAGCTCGTCGCGATCGAGCAGACCCGGCTCGCACTGCGCGCCTCGCACGACCTCGCGGTCGACCGTGGCCGCATCGTGCGGGAGGCCGTGGCCGTGCTGCTCGCCGACTTCGAGGACCGCGGCGAGGACTCGGTGCTGGTGACCCGGCTGCGCGACGGCGACCTCGACGGTCAGGAAGCCACGAACTGATGGAACACGGGGCACCGCCCCAGCCGGACGCCGGCGACGACGACACACCCGACACGGCTGCGGCACCGGACCAGGAACAGGGGTCCGCACCGGAGCCGGCGGCCGATCAGGGCACGGGCGCCGAGGGAGCCGACGGGACCACCGGGGCCGAGCAGGAGGCCGACACCGACAGCGGTGCGCCACGGTTCCAGGTGCGCCTGGACAACTTCGAGGGACCGTTCGACCTGCTGCTGCAGCTGATCTCGCAGCACCAGCTCGACGTCACCGAGGTCGCGCTGCACCAGGTCACCGACGACTTCATCGCCCACACGCGGTCGCTCGGGCAGGAATGGGACCTCGACGAGACGACCGAGTTCCTCGTCGTCGCGGCCACGCTGCTCGATCTGAAGGCGGCCAGGCTGCTGCCCGCGGGTGACGTCGAGGACGAGGACGACCTGGCGCTGCTCGAAGCGCGCGACCTGCTGTTCGCCCGCGTGCTGCAGTACCGGGCGTACAAACAGGTTGCGGCCCTGTTCGGGGAGCTCGAGGCGGGTGCGCTGCGGCGCTACCCGAGGTCGGTCACGTTGGAGGAGCGGTACCTGGGTCTGCTGCCCGAGGTGATGCTCGGCGTGACGCCGGACCGGTTCGCCGACATCGCGGTCAGCGTGTTCCGGCCGAAGCCCACGCCCGAGGTGTCGCTGGGCCACCTGCACATGGGCACCGTGTCGGTGCGCGAGCACGCCGCGGTGCTGCGGGTGCGGCTGGCCGAACGCGGTGGCGGGACGTTCCGCGACCTCGTGTCCGACTGCGAACACACCATCGAGGTCGTCGCGCGGTTCCTGGCCCTGCTCGAGCTGTACCGCGAGAAGGCGGTCAACTTCGAGCAGGCCGAGGCGCTGGCCGAGCTGCATGTGCGCTGGACCGGCGGTTCGGTCGAGGAGGCGACCGCGCAGGCCGAGGCCGACCGCGCCGCGACCACAGACGACGAGGAGTACGGGTGAGCGAGCCACACGACATCGACGCGCCGGCGGGCGACGAGGTCGCCCCGGACGTCCCCGGTGCACCGGAATCCGCCGAACAGGCCCCCGTCGCGGAGTCCCCGGAAACCACGGAATCCGCCGAGCCTGCGTATTCCGCCGAGTCCACGGAACTCGGTGAGCCTGCGGAACCGGCCGAGTTCACGGAACCCCCTGTGCCCGCCGTCGGGGCCGCCGCGGGTGGGTCACCGATCGAGCAGGCCGCGGATGAGCCGGCCCCGGACTCGGAGGCCGAGCCGGGGGAGGAGGACACGAGCCTCGTGGCCGTGGCTCAGGACCGGGTGCTGCCGGACCTGAGCGGGTACGACACGCTGGTGTCGGCGCTGGAGGCCATGCTGCTCGTCGTCGACGCACCGGTGAACGAGGAAACCCTCGCCGGGGCGCTGGAGCAGCCGGTCGACCGGGTCACCGAGGTGCTGCGCACGATGGCCGAGGACTACACCGACCGCGGCAGCGGTATCGACCTGCGCCGCGTGGGCGAGGGCTGGCGGTTCTACACCCGCGACACCTACGCGCCGTTCGTGGAGAAGCTCCTGCTCGACGGTCAGCGTTCGAAGCTGACGCGGGCCGCGCTGGAGACCCTGGCGGTGATCGCGTACCGGCAGCCGGTGACGCGCTCGCGGGTCGCGGCGGTACGCGGTGTGAACGTCGACGGGGTGATCCGTACGCTCGTACAACGCGGTCTGATCGAGGAGACGGGGACCGACGGCGAGACCGGAGGCACCCTGTACGTGACGACCGAGCTGTTCCTGGAGCGGCTGGGCCTGGAGTCGTTGAACGACCTGCCGCCCATCGCACCCTTGCTACCCGAAGTGGATTCGATCGATGACATCTAGCAACCCCGAAGGGGTGCGCCTGCAGAAGGTGCTCGCGCAGGCGGGCGTGGCCTCACGCCGCGCGTCGGAGGAGCTGATCGCCAAGGGGCGGGTCAGCGTCGACGGCGAGATCGTGCGCGAGCTCGGCAGGCGCGTCGACCCCGACACCGCGGTGATTCACGTGGACGGCATGCGGGTGATCGTCGACGACGAGCACGTGTATCTCGCGATGAACAAGCCGAAGGGCGTGCACAGCACGATGTCCGACGAGGAGGGCAGGCTGTGCGTCGGTGACTACGTCCGCGACCGCAAGGAGCGCCTGTTCCACGTCGGCAGGCTCGACGCCGAGACCGAGGGCCTGCTGTTGCTGACCAACGACGGCGACCTGGCGAACAAGCTGATGCACCCGTCGTACCACGTGCCGAAGACGTACCTGGCCGAGGTCGACGGGTCGGTGCCGCGCGGTCTGGGCAAACGGCTCCGCGCCGGGATCGAACTCGACGACGGCCCGGTGCGGGTCGACGAGTTCCGCGTCAAGGACGTGCAGGCGGGCCGCACGCTGGTGGAGGTCGTGCTGCACGAGGGCCGCAAGCACATCGTCCGCAGGCTGCTGCGCGAGGTTGGCCACCCGGTGCGCAAGCTCGTGCGCACGGCCGTCGGCGAGGTGCAGCTGGGCCAGACGAAGCCGGGCGCGATCCGCAAGCTGAACCGCAAGGAGATCGGGTCCCTCTACAAGGCCGTCGAGTCCTGACGCGCGTCGCCGGTGAGCCGGGTACCCAGCCCGGGCCGGCTCACCGGCTGAGCGTCAGGCCACCGTCGCGTCCACGCTGACCGGGATGTTGCCACGGGTCGCGTTGGAGTAGGGGCACATCGCGTGCGCCGCCTCGGTGAGCTCGTCGGCGGTGGTCTGGTCGACGCCGGACAGCTCGACGTGCAGGTCGGCCGCGAGGCTGAAACCGCCCTCGTCGCGGGGCCGCAGCTGCACCTCGGCCACCACCGCGGAGTCGGCGATCGGTGTCTTGCGCTCGGCGGCGACGGCCTTCAGCGCCGAGTGGAAGCACGCGGCCCACCCGGCCGCGAACAGCTGCTCCGGGTTCGTCCCTCCGCCGGTGCCGCCCATCTCCTGCGGAACCGCGAGCGTGACGTCGAGCGCCTGGTCGTCGGTCGCGGCCCTGCCGCCGCGCCTGCCGTCGCCCGTGGAGGTCGCGACGGCCGTGTAGATCGCCTCTGACATGGAGTTCTCCCTGCTCGCGCCGATGTAGACTAACTAGTACGTCTACGACGTTACCACCGTTCCGGCTCACCTGCGCGGGACGGCTAACCTGGATCGACGGAGAAGGGAGCGGCATGGCGGCGACTCAACAGCCGGATCAGCGCGTGGCCGGGTCCGCGCGCCGTGCGCACCCGGACGAGCCACGCAGGCCCGTACGCGAACGCATCCTCGACGCGGCGAACGCGCTGTTCTACGCCGACGGCATCCGCGCGGTGAGCGCCGACCGGGTGATCGCGGCGGCGGGCGTGAGCAAGGTGACCTTCTACCGGCATTTCCCGACGAAGGACGACCTGGTGGTCGCCTACCTCGGCGTGCGGGCCGCCGCCGAGCGGGAGGTCGTGGGTGCGCTGCGCGCGCGGCACGCGGGCGACCCCGGCGGCATGCTGACCGAACTGGCCCGGTCGATGGCCTCGGCCAGCTGCGCGCCCGGCTTCCGCGGGTGTCCGTTCATCAACGCCGCCGCCGAGTACCCGGACGCGGACCACCCGGTGCGGCAGGCGGTCGCCGCCCATCGTGCGTGGTTCACGGACCTGCTCCGGAAGGTGCTCGGCGAGCTGGATGTCGCCGATCAGGCCGTGGCCGACCGGCTGATGATGCTGCGCGACGGCGCGATGGTCGCCGGCTACCTCGGCGGCACTGACCCCGGCGGAGGTGCCGACGGAGGCGCCGGCAGTGATGTGCGCGACCCAGACGTCGGCGACCGAACCGGTGCCGAGGCTCGGGCGCGCACCCTCGTCGAGGCGGGGCGGGCGATCATCGCCGCCTCCCGCTGATCGACCCAGACCGACCCTGATCGCTGCCCGCCGGCCTACCGCTGACGGCTGGCCGGGGACAGCCCTGTCGCCGGATCACCGGGGCCGGCCGTGAGGGCGGGCTGCAGCGGGGATCAGGGGGCCGCGGTCGGTGTCGCCGTGCGGCGTTGCAGGCTCCGGGCCACCGGCTCCACGACGCGGGCGGCGATCGGGCCGATGATCGCCATCAACAGCACGTACGCCGTCGCCAGGGCCGCGAGCTCGCCCTCCACGGCGCCGGCGCTGACCGCCAGGCCCGCGATGACGATCGAGAACTCACCGTGGGCGACGAGCGCCGCGCCGGCCCTGGCCCGGCCCAGCCTGCCCACCCCGGAGCGGCGCGCGGCCCACCAGCCGGTGCCGACCTTCGTGAGCGTGGTAGCCACGGCGAGCACGACCGCCCACAACAGGACGGGCGGGATCGAGGCCGGATCGGTGTTCAGCCCGAACACGACGAAGAACACGGCGGCGAACAGGTCACGCAGCGGTTCCAGGAGTTTGGTCGCGTTCTCCGCCGTCGACCCCGAGATCGCGATGCCCAGCAGGAAGGCACCTACCGCGGCGGAGATCTGCATCGCCGAGGCCAGGCCCGCCACGAGCAGAGCGGCACCGAACACGCGCAGCAGGAAGACCTCGCGGTCCTAGCTGTCGACGATCGCCGACACGATGCGGCCGTACTTGATCGCGATGACCAGCACGACGGAGATCACCAGCAGGGAGATGCCGACGGCGGTGAGCCCGCCCAGCAGGCTGACCCCGCCCAGGACCGCGGTGAGGATCGGCAGGTAGAGGGCCATCGCCAGGTCCTCGAACACGAGGATCGACAGCACGACCGGCGTCTCGCGGTTACCGAGCCTGCCCAGGTCGCCCAGCACCTTGGCCACGATGCCCGACGAGGAGATGTAGGTGACGCCGGCGAGTGTCAGCGCGCCGATCGGCCCCCAGCCGAGCAGGAGTGCCACGGCCGCGCCCGGGACCGCGTTGGCGACGAGATCCACCACGCCGGCCACCCAGGACCGGCGCATGCCCGTGACGAGTTCGGTCGCCGAGTACTCCAGGCCCAGCAACAGCAGCAGGAGCACCACGCCGATCTCGCTGGCGACCTGGGTGAACTGGCCGATGTCGCCGAGGGCGATGACCCCGCCGTCGCCGAAGAACAGTCCGCCGACGAGGTAGAGCGGGATGGGCGACATCCCGATGCGCTGGGCGAGCTTGCCCAGCACGCCCAGAAGGAAGAAGACCGCGCCGAGCTCGATCAGGGCGAGCGCCGTGTGGTCCACGGGTTATCCGTTGTGGAGGATCTTCAGCGCCGCGTCCAGTCCCTCGGCCGTGCCGACCGCGACCACCATGTCGCCCGCGGTGAAGGTGAAGTCCGGCGAGGGCGACGGGTGGATCTGGCCCGCGCGCATGACCGCGACCACGGACACGCCCGTGCGCGTGCGGATCTGCGTGTCGCCGAGCGTGCGCCCGTCGAACGGCGAGCCGCTCTTGACCGTGAACTGGCGCGTGTTGATACCGGGTAGTTCCCGGTGTTCCTCGGTCAGCTGCGCGACCAGTTGGGGAGCGCCGAGAAGGTTGGCGAGGGCGCCGGCCTCGTCCGCGCTCATGGGTAGGGACGCCAGGCACGCGTCCGGGTCCTCCGATTTCGACACGATCAGCTCGATCGTGCCGTCCCGGTGGCTGATGACACCCACGCGTCGGCCGTCTCCGGCCTCGAACTCCTTGCGGACACCGATGCCCGGCAGGGGAGTCACTTCGACGTTCACGTCGTACACGGTAACCCTTGTTCGTGGAGGTGGCACCGGGGTTCGCGGCCGCCACCTGCGATTGTCCATTCTGGCCGGTCGCGCGCCGTGATCACCCGTTTCGTACGATGTCCGTATTACGGGGCCGATCGAGGGACGGTGAAGCCGAGTGCTGGTGGCGATCGTGGCGCACTTCGCTCTGGCCGCGGTCCTGCCGCTGATCGGTCGCCGCTACGGTCGCGTGGCGTTCCTCGTCGGAGCCCTGGCGCCAGCCGCGACCCTCGGCTACGCGCTGAGTCGAGCAGGTGAAGCCGTCAGCGGGACGCCGCCGGTCGACACGGTGGCGTGGGCGCCCGTCATCGGACTCGAGTTCACCGCGCGGCTCGACGAACTGGCCCTGCTGCTGATCCTGCTGGTCAGCGGCATCGGCACGGTCGTGCTCTGCTACTACTCCCAGTACGCCAAGGCCGACGACCACCGCACCGCC
>Ga0079224_100006225_pt1 | contig 15794 bp, 10 predicted proteins | sample Stecom2015_FD_80414 | JGI IMG/M metagenome (GOLD analysis project Ga0079224, IMG submission 80414) | Agricultural soil microbial communities from Utah to study Nitrogen management - Steer compost 2015 | ecosystem: Environmental > Terrestrial > Soil > Agricultural land | place: USA: Utah...
CCGGCCAGCCTGCCCTCGGCCATGTAGCGGGCCTGGACGAGCTGGCTCATGGCATCGATCAGGTTCGGCTTGCCATCCACGACGAACAGGGTGAACGCCGCGGTCAGCGCGCCGCCGATGGCGGCCCAGAGCAAGGCGAAGCGGAGGCCGTGGAAGCCGGCGAGCCGGTCGCCGAGGCGGGCCAGGCGCCGCTCCAGGGCGCGCACATCCACGACCCGGGCGCAGATGAGCGCCGGGATCGCCACCACGAGCATCCCGGACCAGATCAGGGAGTAGGTGGTGTCACCGAAGGCGACGGTGCCCTCGCCTGCCAACCCCGTCTCCCTCCCCGCGAGCAGCCGGTAGACCGGGAAGGCGACCACCGCGATCAGGAACAGGCCGACGGCGCGGCGGAGGAGATCGAGCACCCGGCTCAGGGGCCCGTTCGACGGGCCGTGATCCGCGCGGATCCGCGCGTCACTCGAAGATGGGGATCTGTCCAAGGTCATTCGGCAATCGGGTCGGAGGCGGGCCGCCCCCCCACCTCCACCGCCCCCGGCCCGACGGACATGGCGAGGGCCGAGCCCGGTCGTTTCTCCTGGGCGGGCGGCCGGTACCGGGGTGCCCGGGGCGGGAGCAGGTTCGCCCGCAGGATGTGCCAGAGCGCGGCCACCCCGTCCCGCCACGTGATCTTCTTCCCCTCCTCGTACGTGCGGCCGCTGTAGCTGATCGGGACCTCGTAGATGCGGGCTCCGGCCTGGGCCAGACGGGCGGTCAGCTCGGGCTCGATCCCGAACCGGTCGGTGCGCAGCGGGAGGCTCCTCATGAGGTCTGCCCGGACCATCTTGTAGCAGGTCTCCATGTCGCTCAGGTTCAGGTCCGTGAGCATGTTGGAGAGGAGGGTGAGGAGCCCGTTCCCCATCCGGTGCCAGAAGTACAGGACCCGGTGCGGGCCGCCGAGGAAGCGGCTGCCGAACACGGCGTCGGCGCGCCCGTCCAGGATCGGCTCCAGGAGCTTGGGCAGGTCGTGGGGGTCGTACTCCAGGTCCGCGTCCTGGATGACCATGATGTCCCCGGTGGCGTGCTGGATGGCGGTCCTGACCGCCGCTCCCTTCCCCCGGTTCCGCCCGTGGGCCACGTAGATGTCCACCAGCCCCTCGGCGTGGAGCCGCTCGAGGATCTCCCGCGTCCCGTCCGTGGAGCCGTCATCCACGCAGACGATCTCGAACGAGAGCGGCACGGAGCGAACGCGTTCGATCGCCGCCGCAACGGTCGCCGACTCGTTGTACACGGGCATGAGGACGCTGAGGCGCATCCGGTTCCATTCGAGGCTCATGACTCGGCCAATCCGTATCGGTTGAGCTTGCGGTAGAGGGTGGACGGGTCGATGCCGAGCACTTCGGCGGCCCGGGTCTTGTTGCCGCCCTCGGCCTGGAGGACCCAGAGGATGTACGCGCGCTCGATGACCTCGAGGGTCGGGTTGACCGGGTCGCGGTCGGAGACGAGCGGTCTGGCGGGCGCATCGACGATGCGCGCCGGGAGCGCCTCGGGCCCGATGACGTCGCCCCGGGTGAGCACCGCGGCCCGCTCGAGGGCGTTCTCCAGCTCGCGCACGTTGCCGGGCCAGTCGTAGCGCTGGATGATGGCCAGCGCCTCGTCGCTCAGCCGGAGCGGCGGCCTGGCCTTGCCATCCCCGTTCTCCCCGCCCCCCCGCTCCGCGCTCAGCTTCTGGAGAAAGTACTCGGCGAGGAGCGGGATGTCATCCGCGCGCTCGCGGAGCGGCGGGAGGTGCAGCGCGATCACGTTGAGGCGGTAGTACAGGTCGCTGCGGAAGGTGCCGCGCCGGATCTCCTGCTCCAGGTCCCGGTTCGTGGCGGCGATGACGCGCACGTCGATGGCGATCGGCTCGGTGGCGCCGACGGGGATCACCTCCCGCTCCTGGAGCGCGCGGAGCAGCTTGACCTGGAGCGTGGGGGACATCTCGGCCACCTCGTCCAGGAAGAAGGTCCCGCCCCGGGCGGCCACCAGGAGCCCCTCCTTGTCCCGGACCGCGCCGGTGAAGGCGCCCTTCACGTGGCCGAACAGCTCGGATTCGAGGAGGTTCTCCGGGAGCGCGCCGCAGTTGATGGAGACGAACGGGCCGGACTCCCGTTCGGAGAGGGCGTGGATGTACCGCGCGAGGATCTCCTTCCCGGTCCCGCTCTCGCCGGTGATGAGCACCGTGGAGTCCGTGGGCGCCACGGTCTCGGCCAGGCGGAGCACCTCGAGGAACGCCCGGTTCTTGCCGACCGGGCGCATGCCCCGGGACTGGTCCCGGCGGCGCACCTCGCGCTTCAGCGCCCGGTTCTCCTTCTTCAGCACGCGGGTCTCGGCGGCGCGCCGGCAGAGCGCGATGAGGTCCGCGTTGCTGAACGGCTTCTGGAGGTAGTAGAACGCGCCCTGGTTCACGGCCTGCACGGCGGACTGGAGCGATGCCTGGGCGGTCATGAGGATGACCGGGACCTCGGGGTCGCGCTCGCGGACCGCGGCCAGGACGTCGAGCCCGGTGATGCCGGGCATGCGGATGTCCGTGAGGACGATGTCCGGGGTGTCGCCGTCGATCTTCTGGAGCGCCTCGCGGCCGGTATGGGCCACGTCGACGTCGAATCCCTCGCGCCGGAGCAGGATCTGGAGGGTGTCGAGGATCGCGCTCTCGTCGTCTACGATCAGGATTCTCGGTTTCAATACACGAGCCTCCCGCGGACCGCGGGCTCGGTGAGCCGCGCGGGGAAGTACACGGTGAAACGCGCGCCGCGGCCGGGTGCCGAGTCCACGAAGATGGCGCCCTGGTGCGCCTCCACGGCGCGGTGCACGAGGGCGAGGCCGAGACCGGACCCGCCCTTCCGGGTGGTGAAGAACGGGTCGAAGATCCGGGGCACGTCCTCGGGCGCGATGCCCGGCCCCTCGTCCTCGACCACGAGCCGGACCGGCGATTCCAGGTGCACGCCGATCGGGAGCCGGTCCTCGCCGACGGCCGCGAGCTCGACGCGCACGCGTCCGCCCACGCCGGTGTGCTGCGCCGCGTTCAGCACGAGGTTGAACACGGCGCGGTGGAGCAGATCGGCGTCGCCCTCGAGGACCACGGGCGAGTCCGGGGCGCGGAGCTCGATCCCGCCCACCTCCGCGGCGTCCGGGTGCTGCTCCACGAGCCCGACGGCGCCCCGCACGACCTGAAGCAGGTCCACCGGCTCCCGGCCCCGGAGCTCCACGCGGCTGAACTCGATGAACTCGGAGAGGAGGCGGCTGAGCCGGTCGGACTCGCTCAGCACGAGGCGTTCGAGGAGCGCCACCTCGTCCGGCGTCAGGTGTCCGGCCGCGAGCTGCTCCACGGCACTCCGGATGGACGCCAGCGGGTTCTTGATCTCGTGGGCGAGGGACGCGGCGAGCTCCGCCACCGCTTCGAGCCGCTCGGCCCTGCGGTTCAGCGCCTCGACCCGCTTCCCGTCCGTGATGTCCTGGAACACGGCCGTGACCCACGGCGCGCCGTCCCGCTCCAGGACCGTGGTCCGGATGCCGAAGACGCGCTCTTCCGTGCCGGGACCGCCGGCCGCGCCCGTCCGCGTCCCGGCCGGCGCTCCGTTGGCGGCAAGCGACGTCGCGCCCGCCGCGCGCCCGCCGCTGGCGGCCACCGCCGCGGACGCCGCCGGCGCCGGGGAGGTTGCCGGGACGACGTCGCCTCCCTCCTCTGCGGCCCGGGGCCGGACCCGGGTCTCGTGACGGCGCACCGGGATCCGGGTCTCCGCGCTCCAACGGATCAGGGAGCCGAGGCCGGGCGTGACCCGGTCCAGCTCGTCCAGCACCGGCTTGCCGAGCCAGCGCGCGCCGGACATGGCCAGGAGCGACTCCGCGGCGGGGTTCAGGTACACGAGCCGGCCGTCCCCGTCCACGGTGACCACGCCGGTCTCCATGGCGCCCAGGATGTCCGCGGTCTCGGTCCGGAGCTGCCTCAGCTCCAACCGCGCCTCGCCCAGCTCGGCGCCCGCCTGCCGCAGCCGGTCCGCGAGAGCCGCCGTGGCCAGCGCCACCAGCACGAACACGCCGATCTGGAGGAGCGCGGCGGCCGTGGGCGGCGTGGGCTGCAACCAGACCAGGTCCGCGATGTAGAGGCTGCTCGAGAGCGCGCCGATCAGCACGCCGCCCGGCTTCGGGAGGAGCAGCGCGCCCGCCGCGATCACCAGGATGTAGAGTGGCGGGAACGAGCTCTCGCCGCCGCCCGTCACGTGCACGACCAGCGTGACGGCCAGGACGTCGAAGAGGATCTGGGCGTAGAGGAAGGTCCGCCCCGGGACGCGGTACCGGATCTCGGTGTGCCAGTACCCCCACGCGGTGACGAGCACGGCGAGCAGCAGGTGCATCGTCACGAGGAGCGTGGTCTCGGGGACGGTCGCCGGCCAGACGAGCACCGCGCCGGTGAATACGCCTGCGGCGAGGGTCAGACGGCCGAGGAAGAGCCAGCGCAGTAAGCGCAACGAGTTCATGGGGCGTGGATCGGGCCAATGCCCCGGGGAGAGAGGACCGGCGGGACGCCGGTGGGAGGGCGCGCACAAGGTAACAGGAGGCGTTGCACTTTGCAAGACCCACGATTTGCAAGATTCGAGGAAGGGCCCGATGGGGCGCGAAGGTTGCAGCTTTTCGGGGTCGAGGAGGCGGGGTGCGGGGCGGCGACGCGGACCGGAGGAGCGAGATGGAGGAGGACGGCAAGCCGTCGAAGCGGAGGGCGGGTGCGGGGGTGCGGCGGGTGGTGGACCTGTGCGTGGGGCAGCGCGCGGACGGGGACGCATTCTCGCGGTGGGTACGGGAGGCGAGCGCGCTGAGGGGGTTGAGCTGCGAGGTCCTGCACGAGGATGTGGTGGAGGCGGCGCACGCGGCGGTATGCGCGGGGCGCCTGCGGGTGGGGTTCCTGCTGGACCTCACGGCCCGGTGGTGGCACTTCGATGATCCGTACGTCCAGCTCTGCTATGCGGTGAAGGACGCGGGCGGGCTGGTGATCGGGGACCCGGACACGGCGATGATGGCGGATCACGAGGCGGTGACCCATCATCGGCTGGTGCGCGCGGGGATCCCGGTGCCGCCCACGCTGGTGCTGCGCCGGTGGATGCCGGACCGGGAGCCGACGCGGGAGGAGCGGAAGCTGCTCGGCGACCGGGTGGTGATCAAGCCGGCGCGGGGTTGGGGGTGTCAGGGCGTGGTGATGGACGCGCGGGCGGAGTTGTCGGAGATCGCCCGGGCGCGGGACTACGACCGGACGGACGACTATCTCATCCAGAAGCAGGTCGACTACGTGCGTCTCGTGGACGACCTGGGGGTGGAGAGGCCGGCGTGGTGGCGGGTCCTGTACGTGTTCGGCGAGATCATTCCGTGCTGGTGGAGCCCGGAGGACGGGTACTACCGGCTCGTGAGCCTGCGGGAGATGTGGACCCACGAGCTGCTGCCGCTGGCGCGGCTCGCGGGCGAGATCGCGCGGATCACCGGGATGCAGTTCTTCTCCACGGAGATCTGCCTGGCCGCGGAGCGGGCGGCGCCGGACGCGCTGTACCAGGCGGGCGGGCGGCCGTTCTACGTGATCGACTACGTGAACGACCAGTGCGACCTGCGGGTGCAGAGCGTGGACCCGGCGGGCCCGCCGGACGAGGTGGTGCAGCACCTGGCGGAGCGCTTCGCGGAGCTGGCGTGGCGCCACCGGCAGGGGCTCCCGCTGGACGGGCATCGGTCGCTGTGGCTGCGCCGGGCGTCGGACGGGGACCCGACGATCTGAGCGGCGGGCCGGGGTAGGGACGCGGGCCTGGACGTTTGGGCGTGGGCCGTTCGCGCGGCCCGGACCGACCGTCCTGCCCGCGCCTGCCGGCTCGTTATGGGGCTGAGGGGCGGTGGGCGCCGGGCCGGACCGCGCGAGCACGCAGCTAACGCGGGACCGACCGCGGAGCCGAACCGCCCGGACGGCCTCGTCCGGTCATGACCGGACCCTATCCCTCGCAACCGGCTCGCCCGTTCCGCCGCCGCGGATGGCGACCACGTCGGATCGTTCGGGCGGGCGGCTCCCGCGAGGGTCCGAAGGACCGGGTGCCACGAGCTCCGAGAACCGGCGCCGCCCCCCTGCCCCACCCTTCCAAAGCACCTCGCCCGTGCCGGCGTGGCCGTCGGCCGGGTCGCGCGGCTGCCCGGGTCTCCGGTGGTCCATGCTCTCCGTACGGTCCGTCCGGGATCCGGCGGCGCCATACGACCTCGGGTCGTTCGGGTCCTTCGGCTTCCCTGAACGCCATGCGGCCCTACCATTCCACCACCACGGAGACCTCACGGCCCATTTCGGCTGCAGCGACTTTCCGGTACCGAGCGGCCGACCGGGGCCGGTGACGGCGCGCTCCGATCGTCTGCCGCCGGAGGACGGCAGATCCTCGGCAAGGCGGATCCCGGAGGGCTGACCGATGACCGAAGGCATGCGCGCCGGCCGCTAACCTGTGCGTTGGCGCCAGGGGCCTCGCGGCAGCGGCTGCACGAACGGAAACGGGCGGCTCCGCCACGCCGGTGGAGCCGCCCGTTCATTCCGTCGGACCCGCGACTCACCCGCCCGCGACGGCGAGCTGGCGGCGCACGAAGACCTCGACCGGGGTGAGCGTGACGCCGAACGTCCGCGCCGTTTCGGTCATGTCGATGGGCGAGTCGAAGGTGTCGAACGCGGCCGCGAGCTGGGAGACCACGTCCGGGAGGCCGGGGATCGACTCCCCGAGCGGAATGTGCCGGACCGGGATCTCACGGCCGAGCTCCCGCTCGAAGATGCCGATGATGTCCAGCCAGGACACGGCGGAAGGCCCGCCGAGGACGAGGGTCCGGTTCGCGGCGGCATCGTGGTCCAGCGCCGCGATCGCGAAGGACGCGACGTCGTCCACGGCGATGAACGAGTGCCTGCGGGCGCCGGTGCCCACGATGGTCACCGGCTGCCCGTTGGCGAGGGGCATCCCGACGATCATCGGGATCCAGACATCCATGAAGATGTTCGGCCGCAGGATGACATGGGTCATTCCGCTGTTGCGGAGGTGCTCCTCGGAGGCGGCTTTGGCCTGCATGAAGGGGCTGGGGCTCGCCGGATCGGCGCCGAGGGCGGAGACGAAGATGAAGCGGCGCACGCCGGCGGCGGCCGCGACGTCGATCAGGTTGCGGTTGCCGGTCCGGTCCACGCTCTCCACGGTGTCCTCGCCGCCGCGGGCCGCGGAATTCGCGGTGGTGATGACGGCCTCGATGCCGCGGCAGGCGGGGGCGAGGGAGGCGGGATCCTTGAGGTCGCCGAAGGCGAGCTCGGCGTCCAGGTCCAGGAGGGCCTGGTGGTCCGAGCCGGGTCGGACGAGCACGCGGACGGGGCGGCCGGCCTGGAGCAGGCGACGGGCGATCGTGCCACCGAGCTGCCCGGTGGCGCCGGCGATGAGGATCATGGTGGCCTCCTTTCGCGGCGGGTGTGCGGGGAGAGCGCGGCTCGAGGATGACAGCGCGCGCCGGGCGCGAGCGGTCTGCACCGGGACGCGCCCCTGGGGGACGGGGATAGAGTGCTGCGGGGTCGGACGGGCGTCAAGCAGGGCTCGCGGGGAGCGCGGCCCAGACGCGGTTGGCCGGCGGGCCTGGGGACGCTACTTTTCGGATCGATGTCTGGAACGGACCCCGAACCGGAATCTCCGATGCGAAACGAATCGCTGGACCCGATCCTGAGGCCGGCTTCGGTGGCGGTGATCGGCGCGAGCCGGAAGCCGGGCACCATCGGGTACCAGATCATCGACAATCTGGTCAAGCACGGCTATACCGGCGCCGTGTACCCGGTGAATCCGAGCGCCGCCTCGATCCATTCCATCCGCGCGTACCGCTCGGTGCTGGAGATCCCGGATCCGGTGGATCTGGCGATCGTCGTGGTGCCGAAGGAGCGGGTGCTGGAAGTGGTGGACGAGTGCTGCGCGAAGGGCGTGCGCGGGCTGGTGGTGATTTCGGCGGGGTTCCGGGAGGTGGGCGGGAGCGGCGTGGAGCGGGAGCGCGCGCTGGTGGAGCGGGTGCGTCGCCACGGGATGCGGCTGATCGGCCCGAACTGCATGGGCGTGCTGAACACGGCGCCGGACATGTCGATGAACGCGACGTTCGCGCCGACGATGCCTCCGGCCGGGCCCGCGGCGTTCATGAGCCAGTCGGGCGCGTTGGGCGTGACGATCCTGGACTACGCCCGTGAGCTGGGGATCGGGATCCGGCAGTTCGTGTCGGTGGGGAACAAGCCGGACGTGAGCGGCAACGATCTGCTCGAGTATTGGGAGGAGGACGAGGCGATCCGGGTGATCCTGATGTACCTGGAGAGCCTGGGCAATCCGCGGAAGTTCACGCGGATCGCGCGGCGGGTGACGCGGCGCAAGCCGATCGTGGTGGTGAAGTCGGGGCGGACGGCGGCGGGCGCGCGGGCGGCGTCGTCGCACACGGGGGCGCTGGCGGGGACGGACGCGACGGCGGACGCGCTCTTCGCGCAGTGCGGGGTGATCCGGGTGGAGTCGGTGCAGGCGCTGTTCGACGTGGCGCTGGCGTTCAGCCACTTGCCGATCCCGGGGGGGAACCGGGTCGCGATCGTGACGAACGCGGGCGGGCCGGGGATCATGATCGCGGACGCGTGCGAGGCGGCGGGGCTGGAGGTGGTGGAGCTGACGGAGGAGACGCAGGCGCGCCTGCGGGCGAGCATGCCCGAGGAGGCGAGCGTCCGGAACCCGGTGGACATGATCGCCTCGGCCACGGCGGAGAGCTACCGGATCGCGCTGGACGCGGTGCTGGCGGATCCGCGGGTGGACGCGGCGATCGCGGCGTTCGTGCCGCCGCTCGGCGTGCGGCAGCAGGATGTGGCGGCGGCGATCGTGGAGGCGCGGCGGGCGCGGCCGGGGAAGCCGCTGGTGGCGGTGTTGATGGGGCGGGAGGGGCTGCCGGAGGGGCGCGCGGAGCTGGGCGCGGCGGGGGTGCCGGCGTACATCTTCCCGGAGTCCGCGGCCCGGGCGCTCGCGGCGATGGACGCGTACCGGCGGTGGCTGGAGCGGCCGCTCGGCGTGGTGCGGACCTTCGAGGTGGACCGGGGCACGGTCCGGCGGGTGATCGAGGATGCCCTGGCCGCGGGGCGCATGCATCTCACCACGATGGAAGCGATGGCGATCCTGCGCGCGTACGGGATCCCCACCGTGGAGTGCCGGCTGGCGCGGAGCGCGGATGAGGCGGCCGCGGCGGCGGAGGCGATCGGATTCCCGGTCGTGCTGAAGGTCCTGTCGCGGCACATCGTGCACAAGAGCGACGTGGGCGGCGTGGCCGTGGACCTGCGCGGACCCGAGGAGGTCCGGGATGCGTACCGTCGCATGATGCAACGGATCGCGGAGGTGGCGCCGGGCGCGGATGTGGACGGGGTCCTGGTCCAGCCGTTCATCAAGGGCGGCCGCGAGACGATCATCGGCATGACGCTGGACCGGAGCTTCGGGCCGGTGCTGATGTTCGGGCTGGGTGGGATCTACGTGGAGGCGCTGGGCGACGTTGCGTTCCGCGTGGAGCCGGTCTCGGACGTGGACGCCTGGGAGATGGTGCGCGGGATCCGGGGCCGGCGGCTCCTGGAAGGGTTCCGGGGCGAGCCGCCGGCGGATCAGGCGCTACTGGTCGAGGTGATCCAGCGGGTCTCCCAGCTCGTGGGCGAGTACCACGAGATCCAGGAGCTGGACATCAACCCGTTCGTGGCGTTCGAGGTCGGCGGGCTCGCGCTGGACGCCCGGATCCGGGTCGGGCCGGCGGAGTCCGCGCCGCGGGGCGGGCTGCGGGACCGGGAGCGGGAGGAGGCGACGTCGTCGCTCCTCCCCGCCGGCTAATCCTCTTCGTCCCCGAGCTTCTCCAACCCGCCGTAGAGGGCGGCGTAGAGCCGGGCGTTCTGCTGCACGATCTTCACGTAGTCCCGGGTCTCGGCGAACGGGATCCGCTCGGTGAACACTTCCAGGTCCCGATACTCCGGGAGCCCACGCCAGCGGACCACCCGGGTGGGACCGGCGTTGTACGCCACCAGCGCCTCGGTCACGTTGCCGCCGTACCGCTCCAGCATGGCGGCCAGGTACATCGTGCCCAGCTTGATGTTGATCTCGGGGTCCTTGAGCCGGGCCGTGGTGATGTTGCCGAGCCCGGCCTGACGGGCGAGCTGCCGGGCGGTCGCGGGCATGAGCTGCATGAGCCCGACGGCGCCGGCGGGGCTCACCGCGCCGGGCAGGAACATGGACTCCTGGCGGATCAGGCCGGCCACCAGGTACGGATCGATCTTCCGGCGCCGGGCCTCCCGGATGATGATCTCCCGGTACGGGAACGGATACACGATCCGGAGCAGGCGCGCGTTCCAGCGGCCCTCGGCACGGTGGAGCTGCCGGCCCAGCCGGATCGCGGCGAAGGTCTCGCCCCGTTCGTGGAAGGCCTCGGCCAGGTTGTAGAGCGCCTCGCGGTTCTCGGCGTAGACCTCCCGGGCCCGGTCGATCTCGAAGGAGGCGGCGTCGTCGAGCCCGAGCTCGCGGAGCGCGGTGACGCGGAAGATGACGTCATCCAGCTCGGGCGACGCCGGGGCCGGGGGCGGCTCGGGCGCGAGCGCCGTGCGCCACACGGACTCGCCCAGGAGGTCCGCGGCGCGCATGCCGTAGTACGTGATGGGATCCGCCTGCACGACCTCCCGGAGCAGATCCTCGGCCCGGGCCTGGTTGCCGAGACGCAGATAGCTCAGTGCGGCCCAGTACGCGGCCTGCTGGGCCCGGCCGGGATCCGTGTGCGCCCGGTAGCGCTCGAAGATGGAGACGGCCTCGTCGAAGTTCCCCTCGATGTGGGCGAGCCCGCCCAGCCGCATGGCCGCGAGCCCGGCCTCCGCGATCTCAGGGTGGTCGTTGATCGCGCGGCGGTAGTACTCCCGGGCGCGGTCCAGATTCCCCGCGTCGTGCTCCAGGTCCGCGAGGATGTAGAGCGCCTCGGCCGCGGCCGGCTCCTGCGGGTACTCCGCAGCGACCCGCTCGAACGTCTTGCGGGCGGCGGTGACCTTGTTCTGGCGGAACTGGGAGCGGCCGGCCAGGAGGAGCGCGTCCGCGGCGATGCGTCGGGTCGGCTCCTCGTTGGCGAGCGCGCTGAGCCGCCGCTCGGCCTGCTCGTACCGCCGGGCCTGGAAGAGCCGGCGTCCGACCTCGAGGCGGAGCTCCGCGCGCTCCGCGGGCGTTCCGCGCCCGGCGTTGAGGTAGGCGTCCACCCCGGCCACCCCGCGGTCGACGTTGCCGTGGCGCAGGTAGGTACGGCCGATCAGGAGGCGGTCCTCCGGGCCGATGCCCGGCAGCCCGTTGAGGGTGCGGGCGGCGTCCACGGCCACCCGCGTCTGCGGCGCGGTCTCGAGCACGGTACGGAACGCGGCCCGCGCGTCGGCGGTGTCCCCGAGCTGGAGGCGCAGCTCGCCGACCTGGACCCAGGCCTCGGCCCGGGCGGCCGCCGAGGGCAGCTCCCGGGCGTACTGGAGGGCCGCGTCAAGCGCACCCGTCGGGTCCGCCGCCTTGCGCCGGGCCTTGACCAGCGCCCGCCAGCCCCGCTCCCGGACGAGCTCCGGGTCCATGGCGGCGAGGAGGCGACGCACCGTGGCCGTGTCCCCGGCGTCCGCGGCGGTCTCCGCGGCGAGGGCCCGGGACCAGTCTCCGAGCGCGGGCGCGAGCGACGCCGCGTGGTCGAACGCCTCCAGCGCGCCCGCCACGTCCCCGGCGCGGCTGAGTCCGATCCCACGGCGCATCTCGGCGAGCCCCTTCCCGGGGTCCTCGGCCGGACGACCAGCGGCGACGGTCGGGGCGAACACGGCCACAGAGGCGGCCGACAGGGCCGGCGCGGCGGGGATGACCGCGAGCGCGGCCGCGAATCCGACGGCGGCAACGGCGGAGACCATAGGCGGAACTACCTCAGCGGACGGACACTACTTCATCGAAGGCGAGCGACGCCGGCCACTCCACGTCCTCATACACATGGAAGATCCGGACCCGGTACGCGCCGCGCTCGAGCCCGCGGGCCATGACCTGGTAGGCGAAGCCGGTGCTTCCTTCCTCGCAGGGACTTCCTGCGCGCGAGCGCGCGATGATGCGCACGAGCAGCTCGCGGCCGTCCCGCTCCACGTGTCCGCGCAGCCCCTGGCAGCCGTTCGGCGTGGGCACCACGCCGCTGATCAGGATCTCGCCCCGCCGACCGGACACGGCCGGGGCGTCTCGAGTGGCGGCGGGCATGGTCCCGAACCCGACGCCATACTCGAGCTCTGCGGGTGGCGCGAACGGCTCGGCGCATGCGGCCAGGGCGAGGATCAGGATCGGGAACCAGCGGGGCACGGCGAACTCCAGGGGCGCTCGGGCGCCCGGTGCGGGCCGACGAACGGGGCGTGTGCAAGGGCACGTCGCCACGGTGTCCATACTATCATGACGAACGGCGGCGCGCCAGAGTTGCACGGTGGGAGAAGTCCCGGTGCGGCAGGGGTTTGGCGCGGGCCAGGCCGCCGGGGAACGCCGGTCCGTGCCGGCGCGTAGATTGGACAGCACCACCAGCCGGGACAGGGCTCCGGTCCGGGCTCGGGCGGGACCGGCCGCGTGGCGGAGCGACGAGCGGACGAGCGAGACAGCCATGATGCGGGAGACGACGAGGCGGAACCAGACGGGGCGGAACCGGCGCATCTGGTCCGTGTGGATCGTGGCGCTGGGCCTGGCCCTGGTGCCTGATGGCGCGGCGGCGCAGTACTTCGGGCAGAACAAGGTGCAGTACGAGTCCTTCGACTTCCGGGTGCTGCGCACGGACCACTTCGAGGTGCACTACTACCCGGAGGAGGCGGAGGCGGCCCGGGACGCGGCGAGGATGGCGGAGCGGTGGTACGCGCGGCTGTCGAAGCTGTTCGGGCACGAGTTCAACGGCCGGAGGCCGATCATCCTGTACGCGGACCATCCGGACTTCCAGCAGACGAACGTGGTGGAGGGCTCGATCGGGGAGTCGACGGGCGGCGTGACCACGGCCTTGCGGGAGCGGGTGGTGCTGCCGCTCACGGGTCTGGACGGCGAAACGGACCACGTGCTGGGCCACGAGATCGTGCACGTGTTCCAGTACGACATTGCGCAGGCGCCGAACGGCGGCGGGCTCTCGGGGATGAGCCGGCTGCCGCTCTGGTTCGTGGAAGGGCTGGCGGAGTACCTGTCGCTGGGGCGGGAGGATGCGCAGACGGCCATGTGGCTGCGGGACGCGGTGCTGCGGGACGACATCCCGACGCTGGACAAGCTCTCGCGGGACTCGCGCTACTTTCCGTACCGGTTCGGGCACGCGGTGTGGGCATATATCGGTGGGCGCTGGGGCGACGAGGTGATCGGCCCGCTGTACCGCTCGGCGCTGCGCCGGGGGCTGGAGGGCGGCATTCTGGAGACGCTCGGGCTGAGCGCGGACTCGCTGTCGAAGGAGTTGGCGGCGGCGCTGCGGGAGACCTACGGGACGGTGGTGTCCGAGCGCACGCCGCCGGCGGAGGCGGGGCGGCGGGTCATCGGCGGCGAAGGGCCGGGCCGGATGAACCTGGCGCCGGCGCTGAGCCCTGACGGGCGCTACGTCGCCTACTACTCGGAGCGTGGGCTGTTCACGATCGATCTCTGGCTGGCGGACGCGGAGACGGGGAAGGTCCTGCGGCGGCTGGCGAGCCCGAGCACGGATCCGCACTTCGACGCGCTGAGCTTCACCCACTCGGCGGGCTCGTGGTCCCCGGACGGCACACGGTTCGTGTACGTGGTCTTCGCGCAGGGCCGGAACGAGCTGGCGATCGCGGACGTGGCCACGGGGAAGGTGCTGCGGCGGCTGGCCGTGCCGGGCGTGGGCGCGATCACGAGCCCGGCTTGGTCTCCGGACGGGCGCAGGATCGCGTTCTCGGGGATGTCCGGCGGGATTTCGGACCTGTACGTGGTGGACGTGGAGGACGGGAGCGTGCGGGCGCTGACCCGGGACCGGGAGGCGCAGCTCCAACCGGCGTGGTCGCCGGACGGGCGGACGCTGGCGTACGTGACGGACGATGTTCCGGGCACGGACCGGCGGTGGCTGGACTTCGCGCCCACGGGCCTCGCACTGCTGGACGTGGAGACCGGGGAGGTCCGGCGGCCGCGGCAGTTCGAGGGGGCGAGGCACACGAGCCCGCAGTTCTCGCCGGACGGCCGGTCGCTGTACTTCGTGGCGGTCCGGGACGGGACGCCGGACGTGTACCGGCTGGATCTGCAAACGGACGCGGTGCACCAGGTCACCCGGCTCGCCACGGGGGTGAGCGGGATCTCGGGGATGTCCACGCCGCTCTCGGTGGCGTCGCGGAGCGGGCGGCTCGCGTACGTGGCCTTCGAGGAACGGGGCTACGCCATCTATGCGCTGGAGCCCGGGGCCGCGCTGGGGACGCGGGTCGAGCCCGTGGCGGGGCTGGGCGCGGTGGGCGGGATGCTCCCGCCGGTGGAACCGTCCGAGGAGTCCCTCGTGGACTCGTACCTCGCCGATGCGGCGACCGGACTCCAGCCGGCGGAGGAGTTCACGGATTCGCGCTACCGGCCGTCGCTCCGGCTGGACTACATCGGTCCGCCGACGGTGGGCGTGGCGGTGGACCGGTCCAGCACGATGCTCGGCGGCAGCGCGGCGTTCTACTTCGGGGACCTGCTGGGGAACCGCCAGCTCGCGGTCGGCGTGCAGGCGCAGGGAACGCTGAAGGACGTGGGCGGGCAGGTCATCTACACGAACCGGGCGCACCGCTGGAACTGGCTGGTCGGCGCCGGCCGGGTGCCGTACCTGACGGGCGCGACGTACATACGGGACACGACGGTGGTGGTCGGGGGCGCGCCGACCCGCGGCCGGGTCGTGGGCACCTACCGGGACCGGATCTACCTGGACCAGGCGCTGGTGACCGCCCAGTACCCGTTCAGCACCACGCGGCGGCTCGAGGTATCGGGGGGGTACACGCGCTACGGGTTCGACCGCGAGATCGAGCGAGTCCTGTTCGTGGGCGGCCGGGAGGCGGACCGGACGGTGGAGAGTCTGGAGGCGCCGGACGGGTTCGGCCTGGTCCAGACCGCGTTCGCGCTGGTGGGCGACAACGCGTACTTCGGGTTCACCTCGCCGGTGACGGGCCAGCGGTTCCGTTTCGAACTCTCGCCGCGCTTCGGGTCGCTGAACTTCCACACGGTGCTGGCCGACTACCGGCGCTACTTCTTCCGGAATCCGTTCACGCTGGCGGTCCGGGGGCTCCACTACGGGCGCTACGGCCGGGACGGCGAGAGCCCGCGGCTGACGTCGCTGTACCTGGGCGAGCCGACACTGGTCCGGGGCTACGGGCTCGGCTCGTTCGACCCGACGGAGTGCACGCGAGTGGAAGACGAGGCGGGCCGGTGCGTGGAGTTCGACCGGCTGGTCGGCACGCGCATGAGCGTGGCGAACGTGGAGCTGCGTGTACCGCTCCTGGGCACGTCGGAGTTCGGGCTGCTGAACGTGCCGTTCCTGCCCACGGAGTTGGCGGCGTTCGTGGATGCGGGCGCGGCCTGGACCGCGGACGAGTCGCCGTCGCTCACGCTGGCGCGGCGGTCCCTGGACCGGATCCCGGTGTTCAGCGCGGGGCTCAGCGCGCGGATCAACCTGCTCGGGTACGCGGTGGCGGAGATCTATTATGCGTATCCGTTCCAGAGGCCGGAGAAGGGGGGGCATTTCGGGTTCAGTCTGGCGCCGGGGTGGTAGGGAGGGGGGGCAACCTTCGCGGCAATGCTGCC